>JAANMX010003313.1_pt1 | contig 14437 bp, 13 predicted proteins | sample 7279681 | NCBI WGS metagenome assembly JAANMX01 (sample SAMN14094542, study PRJNA606508) | bioreactor metagenome | isolation source: A lab-scale SPAN reactor treating ammonium-rich wastewater day 351 | place: Ireland: Galway | collected 2018-01-01
GGTTGCCGGAACCTCGATCAGCGTTGAAACACTGAACGGAACCGTGATGTTGTCCGGCTTTGCCAAGAACACAGAAGAGAAGAACGTCGCCGAGAACATCGCTCGGCAGGTCAATGGCGTGCGGTCGGTCAAGAACGAAATCGCCATTCGCCCCTGAACCTTTTTTCACGACCATCCACACAGCATCACACAAGGAGTTTTTATGAACTGGGACCAAATCAAGGGCAACTGGAAGCAAGCGGCGGGCAAGGCACAGGAGCAATGGGGCAAACTCACCAACGACGACCTCGACGTTGTGGCCGGGCGACGCGACCAGCTCGCCGGCAAGATCCAGGAACGCTACGGCATTGCCAAGGATGAAGCCGAAAAGCAACTGGCTGACTGGGAGCGCAAGGCCAGCGATTCGTGGTTCAAGTGATTGCACAGCGGCATGCCTGAATCCGCATGCGCAAGTCACGCACTGCACAGCAAAACGGCCCCGAGGGGCCGTTTTTTTATGATGCTGTTCCCATAGATCAACGGTTGCGTGGCTCTCCCTGTCGGTTCACGGTGACCATGGCCCCTGGGGACTCGGTCATCTGAATCCGATGCTCTTGCCCCCGGAAGGTGTAGGTGACATCCCAGTAGTCTGGCTGCTGGTTGGGCACATCGGCGCATCGCTGCACATTCTGCATCCGCCCCGTCTGTCCGTCCGACCCGATACGGGACCCCACCACTGCCCCCGCCACAGCGCCCCCAGCGGTAGCAATGTCCCGGCCCGTTCCGCCGCCCACCTGGTGACCCAGTACTCCGCCAATCAGTGCGCCTGCAATGGCCGCTGGAACATTGCTGGAGTCCCCTCGGTTCTGCCCCACACGCTCGCGTTCCACCCAGCAACGCTGTTCGGGGGTTGCCATTACAGCGCGTGCGGAGGTCACTGGGACTTCATAGAGGCGCTCGCCATTGCGACGGCGGCTGTCATAGAAGGGATCGGGTACCGGCGCAAAGCGGTTGTCGGCTACACGCGCATTGCGATCAACTTCCCGCACCGACGACAGACGATCATTCATCCCCATGGAAGACAACGAAGGATATCGGCCCGGGCGAAGGACAATGCAGCGCCCCCGAAAGCGTGCGTCTTCACACACCTCCCAGCGCCCCCCCAAGATCTGCACCGAAGAAGCACGGTCATTGAATCCCGAACGTCCAAGATCCCCCATCTGGCGCTCGGTGGTAAATGAACGCCCCCGAAACCCTTCGTTTTCAAAAAAGACTGCTTGCGCCCCAGCCTGTGTGGCAAGTGCCAGCAGGGTCAAGGCACATGCGTTTTTCAACAGATGTTTCATTGTTCAATCCTATAGTGTGGGTGCCTGCCCCGGCTGACCCGTACGGCATCCATGTAAATCAAAAGCACTGCGGCCGACACAAGATCACAACCGGCCCATCACCAGCAGCACCAGCATGACGACCACCACCAGACCCAGCAATCCACTGGGACCATAGCCCCAGTTACGGCTGTGCGGCCAGGAGGGAATCGCGCCGATCAGCAGCAGGATCAGCACGATCAAAAGCAAGGTTCCCAAGCCCATCAATTTCTTCCTTTAATCGGTGTGTGCGGGGCTTCAATTGGCCGGTGCCGAGGCCGGAGGCACCACGATGACGGTGGTGCCTTCACCAGATGTGCCTGCCACACCAGGCGCTCCTGTCGTACCCGTCGCCCCCTGGCTTCCATCGTTTCCGGCTACGCCCTGCGGCCCCGCGGGTCCAGGTACGGCCACAGGGACAGGAACATTGACTACAACAGGCTGTTTTTCGCAGGCAACAAGTCCCAGCAAGGTCAGCAGCACCGCTGCAAGGTGTATGGTTTTCATGGAATTTCCTTTGAAATGCACAAACTGTGGCACGCAGGGATTGGCCCCGCGTGGGCCACACCGATCTGACCGGTAGCGTCAAGAACGGCGCCCTCTCAGGCTAAACATCCATTGGCCGCACGTCGGTGCGTTAGCGAACACAGCCAGCACTTTCGGCTGCGCTGTGCACACCGGTCGCCGCACCCGGCGCACGCCAGGTCGATCTCTCAGGACATCAACGCGGCATAGGCTTTGCGATCGGCGGCATAACAGCTGCAGGCCACCGCAGCCAGTCCTCGGCGGTCGAGCACCGTGACCTGGCCGCGGTGGTACGTGATCAACCCTTCGCGCTGAAGCCTGCCGGCGGCTGTGGTGATGCCCACCCGGCGTACCCCCAGCAGGAAAGCCAGGTACTGGTGGGTGACATGAAAATTCGAGACTTCCGACCGATCCTGGGTCATCAACAGCCAACGCGCCAGCCTGGGACCAATGGTGTGAAAACGATGGCAGGCCGCCAGGCCCGTGCGCTGCGCCATCAGCACAGACAGGTACCGATTGACGCCCGCCAGCAGGGCCTGGCTGTCTTTCAGCAGGGCGCAAAAATCATCGGTACCCATGCGCCATGCGTGGCCGGGGCTTTGCACGATGGCATGCAATGGCTCCTGTGCAACACCCAGTGCCAACTGCGCGCCCAGCAGACCTTCACGCCCGACCATGCCCACCTCCAGGGCCAGGCGTCCATCAACCTGCGCCACCTGGGAGATGAATCCCTCGATGGGGAAATAGGCATGGCACGTGGGTTGGCCCGGGCTTCCCAGCACTTGGGACGCCACCAGCGGTACCTGCTCGCACCGCGACAGGAAACCCAGGCGCTCCTTGGGCGGCAGAAGCTCGATCAGATGGTTGCGGGTAGGGGCCAATGGGTGATCCTGGAGGAAGGGCAACGTCCTTGTGCAGAAGCAGGTGCACAAAAACCACACCACTACCGCAAGATCCGGTTCACCCGTTGGCACAGTCTGCGCCACAAGCCCCCTTGCCACTGTCTGCCAGCCCACATAGTGGGCCTCTAAAACCCTGTAACGCGAGGAGACCGACCCTGGCTAGCGGGCCAGCTCGGTAGGAAGGAGCCTGTCGTACTCGTGTTTGACCACACCATAGCATTCACAGGTGCGAAGCTCCAGCCCCTTGCGGTCGAGCACCGTGATACGGCCCCGGGCATAACGGATCAGGCCTGCCGCCTGCAGTTTGAGGGCGGCCTCCGTCACGCCCTCGCGGCGCACGCCGAGCATGTTGGCAATCAGCTCCTGCGTCATCACCAGTTCATTGCCCGGCAAACGATCCAGGCTCAGCAAAAGCCAGCGGCACAATTGCTGATCGAGCGAATGGTGCCGGTTGCACGCGGCGGTCTGCACCATCTGCGCAATCAGCGCCTGGGTATAGCGCAGCAGCAGGTGCATCACCGGGCCGGAAAGGCTGAACTCCTCCTTGATCCGCTGTGCACTCAGTCGCACCCCCTTCCCAGCACTCTGCACCACGCCACGGCTGGGGGTGGTGCCCCCTCCCATGAACAGCGTGATGCCCACCACGCCCTCGCAGCCCGCCACGGCAATTTCGGCCGAGGCTCCGTTTTCCATCACATAGAGCAGGGAAACAATGGCCGTGGTGGGAAAGTACGCGTGGCTCATCAGTTGCCCGGACTCATACAGCACCTGCCCCAAGTGCATATCGACCGGCTCCAGGAAGGGTTGCAGGCGCTGCCACTCGGCATCGGGCAACGCGGCGAGCAAATGGTTGTCCTTGGGGTCGATGGTCTGGGTCATGATATGCCTACGGTTGGGCGGAGATCGACCGGCCTAAAGGCCTGTCTCGCACGATGCCTGGGGCATGGTTCACTGGATGCTGCATTGTGTACGCTTTCGGACCCGCCCCTTCGTTCACCCCCGAAATCGCAATGCCCGCGTTGTAGCGGGCACTATTGACAGACCATTTACAGGAGCCCGGTCATGCCCATGTTTGTTGACACCTCCCCTCCGGGCCAATGCATCTTCTGCCGCCTCGTGGCTGGCGAGATTCCGGCGGCCCGGGTCTACGAGGATGCACTGACCATCGCGTTCATGGATCTGGGCCAGGTCAACCCCGGCCACGTGCTGGTGGCGACCAAGCGCCACGCCGCCACCCTGCTGGACATCACGCCCGCAGAGGCGGCCGCCGTCATGCAAACCGCGCAGCGCGTGGCCAGCGCCATCCAGGAGACGTTCGACCCGCCGGGCATCACCCTGCTGCAAGCCAATGGCCGCGAGGGGGATCAGACGGTTTTCCACTTCCACATGCATGTGGTGCCGCGCCATGCAGGCGATGGCATCGCGCTGACCTGGCCCCGCAAGAACCCCGACGCCAGCACGCTAAAGGACTACGCCGACCGCCTGGCGGCGGCCATCGCGCCAGCACCCTGACCCCTCGACACCACCGCACCGCACGATCGCTTCGTCAATCGTGCTCGACAAAGCGATCGAACGCATCCTTGAGCCGGTGCTGCCACACGCGCTTGTCGGCGTCGCTGGCAAAGCTGGCCTCGAAGCTGTTGCTCGCAAGCTGGTAGGCGTGGCGTGCCGTCATTCCGGTGGCGGCGAACACCTGCGTGAAGTTGTCGTTGATGTAGCCGCCAAAATAGGCGGGATCATCGGAGTTGACGGTGGCGCACAGGCCTGCGTCGAGCAACTGGCGCAGGTTGTGGTCTTTCAGGTCGGGGAAGACGCGCAGCTTCTGGTTGGACAGCGGGCACACCGTGAGCGCAATGCGCTCCTGCGCCAGGCGCTGCATGAGCGCCGCATCCTGGAATGCCTGCACGCCGTGGTCGATGCGCTCGGCCTTCAGCACGTCGAGCGCGCTCCAGATGTACGCTGGCGGCCCCTCCTCGCCGGCATGGGCCACCACGTGCAGACCCAGCTCACGGCAGCGAGCAAACACGCGCGCGAACTTCTCCGGCGGATGGCCCAGTTCGCTGCTGTCCAGGCCTACGCCAATGAATTTGTCCTGCAGAGGCAATGCCTGCTCCAGCGTCGCGAAGGCGTCGTCTTCACTGAGATGGCGCAGGAAGCACAGGATCAGCGAGGCGCTGATGCCCAGCGTGGTGTGTGCGTCCTCACAGGCTCGGTGCAGGCCATTGATGACGGTCTCGATGGCCACCCCGCGCGCCGTGTGGGTCTGGGGATCAAAGAAGATTTCGGCATGCACCACGTTGTCGAGGGCAGCCCGGGCCAGATACGCGCGGCCCATGTCGTAAAAATCCTGCTCGTGCAGCAGCACGCTGGCGCCCGCGTAGTAGATGTCCAGGAAGCTCTGCAGGTTGGTGAACGCATAGGCGTTGCGCAGCGCCTCCACACTCGGGTAGGGAAGGGGCAGGTCGTTGCGCTGCGCCAGCGCAAAAATCAGTTCAGGCTCCAGCGAGCCCTCGATGTGGATGTGCAGCTCGGCTTTGGGCATGGCGCGCAGCAACGCGGGCAAGCGATCGGCAGAGACGGGGGGAACCTTGAACATCGCAACTCTCCTTCGAAAAAAAAGGGCCGCCCACGGGCGGCCCTTTGGCATTGACCCAGGGAGACGGCTTATTTCTTGTCGCCACCCGGAATTTTGCCCTCCACGCCCTTGACGTAGAAGTTCACGCCGCCAAGGAACTTGTCGTCGGCCACCACATCCTTCGGCAGAACTTCCTTGCCGTCCTGGCCCACGATGGGGCCTTTCCAGATCTGGAAGCTGCCATCCTGCAGGCCCTTCTTGATTTCCTCAACCTTGGCCTTGGTGTCGGCAGGCACGTCTTCGGCGATGGACACGATGTCGATCGCGCCTTCCTTCACACCCCACCAGGCCTGGCCCGTGGCCCACTTGCCGTCCAGCGCATCGCGGGTTGCCTGAATGTAGTACGGGCCCCAGTTGATGATGGCCGATGCCAGGTGGGCCTTGGGGCCATAAGCGGTCATGTCCGAATCCCAGCCGAAGGCGCGCTTGCCTTTTTCCTGCGCGGTCTTGAGCACGGCAGGCGAGTCGGTGTTCTGGAACAGGATGTCGGCACCGCCGTTGATCAGCGAGGTGGCCGCTTCGGTCTCCTTGGGCGGGCTGAACCATTCGTTCACCCACACCACCTTGGTCTTGATCTTGGGGTTGACCGACTGCGCGCCCAGCGTGAAGCTGTTGATGTTGCGCAGCACTTCAGGAATCGGCACCGAACCCACCACGCCCAGCGTGTTCGACTTGGTCATGGCCCCCGCGATCACACCGGCCATGTAGGCGCCTTCGTAGGTGCGGCTGTCATAGGTGCGCATGTTCGCGGCCGTCTTGTAGCCGGTGGCATGCTCGAACTTCACTTCGGGATTGTCGGCAGCCACCTTGAGCATGGACTCCATGTATCCGAAGGTGGTGCCGAAAATCAGCTTGTTGCCCTGGCCGGCCAGGTCGCGCAGCACGCGCTCTGCGTCGGCCGACTCGGGCACGCTCTCGACGAAGGAGGTCACCACCTTGTCGCCAAATTCCTTCTCGATGGCCTTGCGGCCGTTGTCATGGGCAAACGACCAGCCACCATCGCCCACGGGACCAACATAGGCAAACGCGATCTTCAGTGGTTCCACCTTGGGCGCCGGGGCCTCGGTCACCGGCGTGGGAGCGGGCACAGGGGCGGGTGCCGGCTCCTCTTTCTTGCCACAGCCCACGAGCGCGGCGGCAGCTACGGCAGACAATGCAGCCACTTTGAGCAGGGCGCGCTTGTGCAGATCGGTCATGTCGGTTCCTTCCGGGGAAATGTTGGAATACGGAAAAACGGCCATTATGAGCCGGGATAAAAAGGTTTGCCCAGCGACGCAGGCATGTTCACGCGAATCCACTCGGGGTTGCGCGAGATGAGCGCCAGCACCACGATGGTGGCCAGATAAGGCAGCATGCTCAGCCACTGGCTGGCCACCTCGACGCCCGAGGCCTGCAGGTGAAACTGCAGCATGGTCACGCCACCGAACAGGTAGGCCCCAAGCAGCACACGCGTCGGCCGCCAGGTGGCGAAGGTGGTGAGCGCCAGCGCAATCCAGCCGCGTCCGGCCACCATGCCCTCCACCCACAACGGCGTGTACACCGTGGAGATATAGGCCCCGGCCAGCCCGCACAGCGCGCCGCCCGCCACCACGGCAGCCAGGCGGATGCGCCGCACCGGGTAGCCCAGCGCATGGGCGGACTGCGGCGACTCGCCCACCGAGCGCAGCACCAGCCCGGCGCGCGTGCGGTACAGGAACCACACCAGCGCACCCACAAACACCATGGTCAGGTACACCATGGGGTGCTGACGGAACAGCGCCGGGCCCACCAGCGGGAGATCGGCCAGGAAGGGCAGCGTGTACTTGGGCAGCTCAGGCAGCTTGGCCTGCACGTAGCTGATGCCCGCGAACGCCGAAAAGCCGACGCCGAACAGGCTCAGTGCCAGCCCGGTGGCGTACTGGTTGGTGCCCAGCCAGATCACCAGCCAGCCGAAGATGGCCGCCAGCAGCGCCCCCGCCGCCATGCCCGCGGCAAAACCCAGCCAGGTATTGCCTGTGTGCACCACGGTCGCAAAGCCCGCGATGGCGGCACACAGCATCATGCCCTCGGCGCCCAGGTTGACGATGCCCGCCTTTTCGTTGATGAGCAGGCCCAGGGCCGCGATGGCCAGCACGGTGCCGGCACTGAGCGTGGCGCCAATGAGGAGTGCGTAGGATTCCATCGATCAGACTCCTGCCTTGACCACGCGGGTGCGCACCCAGCGCACGCGGTACGCGATGAGGGTGTCGCAGGCCAGCAACGAGAACAGCAACAGCCCCTGGAATACGCCCGTGAGCGACTTCGGCAAGCCCAGGCGCGACTGCGCCAGCTCGCCGCCAATGTAGAACATGCTCATGAGGATGGCCGAAAACACCATGCCCACCGGGTGCAGGCGCCCGACGAAGGCCACGATGATGGCGGCAAAGCCGTAGCCCGCGGGCACATAGGGTGTGAGCTGGCCGATCGGCCCGGCCACCTCCAGTGCCCCGGCCAGCCCCGCCGCCCCGCCCGAGACGAGCAGCGCCGTCCACAGCGCCCGGCGCGATGAAAAGCCCGCATAGCGCGCCGCTGCCGGTGCCAGCCCGCCCACCTGCTGGGCAAAACCGGCACGCGAACGGAACAGGAACACCCACAGCGCCGCCGCACTGGCCAGCGCAATCAGCAGGCCGATGTGAACGCGCGAACCCGCCATGAGGCGCGGAATCTGCGTGACCTTTTCGAAGGTGCGCGTCTGCGGAAAGTTGTAACCCATCGGGTCCTTCCACGGGCCGAACACCAGGAAACTGAGCAACAGCGTGGCCACGTAGACCAACATCAGGCTGACCAGAATCTCATTGGCGTTGAAGCGGTCGCGCAGCAGCGCCGTGAGGCCGGCCCACGCCATGCCACCCGCCACACCGGCCAGCAGCAACGCAGGCACGATCCAGGCCCCCGTGTCCTTGCTCGCCAGCAGCGCCACGCCACCCGCAATGATGGCTCCCATGACGAACTGCCCCTCGGCACCGATGTTCCAGACATTGGAGCGGAAGCACACGGCCAGTCCCAGCGCAATCAGCAGCAGCGGCGTGGCCTTGACCATGAGTTCGCCCAGCGCGTATTGCGAGCGCAGCGGCTCCCAGAAGAACACCTGCAGGCCGCGCACCGGGTCCTTGCCAAGCACGACAAACAGCGCGATACCGATCAGCACCGTGATGCACAGCGCCAGCAGCGGTGAGCCATAAGTCCACAGGCGGGAGGCCTGTGGCCGGGGTTCAAGTTTGAGCATGGGCACCCCCGCTATCCAGTTCTGCCAGTTGCGCGCGGTTGCGCGCCAGGTGGGCCTGCACGTCGCCGTGCCACAGGCCGCTCATCCATTCACCAATGCGTTCGACGGTGGCGTTGGCGCGGTCCACCGAAGGCGACATGCGTCCTTTGGCCATCACATGCATCCGGTCGCTGATATCGAACAGCTCCTCCAGCTCCTCGCTGAGCACCAGCACGGCGCAGCCCGCATCGCGCAAGGCCAGGATCTCGCCGCGGATCTGCTGCGCCGCGCCCACGTCCACGCCCCAGGTGGGCTGCGAGACGATGAGCAGCCGGGGCTGGGCCGAGATTTCGCGCCCGACGATGAATTTCTGCAGGTTGCCGCCCGAGAGCGACTGTGCCGGTGCATCGGGACCCCCCGCCTTGACGCCAAAGCGCTCGATGATGCCCCGGGCCTGCGCCTGCAGCACCGACATGCGGATCCAGCCCCCGCTGCCCACGGCGTCACTGCGCGTGAGCAGCAGGTTGTGCGCCAGACCCATGCTGGGGACGGCGCCCCGGCCCAGGCGTTCCTCGGGCACGAAATGCAGGCCCAGCCGGCGGCGCTGGCGCGGATCCAGGTGCCCGGCGCTCTGGCCGGCCAGCTGCACCATGGAAGGCTGCGCGCGCGGGTCTTCGCCCGACAGCGCGTACAGCAATTCTTTCTGTCCGTTGCCCGAGACGCCGGCAATGCCCACGACTTCGCCCGCACGCACCTCGAACTGCAGATCCACCAGATCGACACCAAACTGGTCGGCGCGCGGCAGGCTCAGGCCCTCCACGCGCAACACGGTGTCGCCGACATGCACTGCGCGGTGCTCCAGCGCGGGCGGCTCGGCACCGATCATCAGGCGCGACAGGGACGCGTTCGACTCTTCACGCGGGTCACACACACCCGTCACCTTGCCACCGCGCAGCACCGTGCAGGCGGTGCACAGCGCGCGGATTTCGTGCAGCTTGTGGCTGATGTACAAAATGCTGCAGCCCTCGGAGGCGAGCTTGCGCAACACCACGAAGAGCTTTTCGACCGCCTGGGGCGTGAGCACCGAGGTGGGTTCGTCCAGGATGAGCAGACGCGGCTCGGTAAGCAGGGCACGGATGATCTCCACGCGCTGCATTTCGCCCACGCTCAGGGTGTGCACAGGGCGCAGCGGGTCGATGTCCAGGCCGTATTCCCGGGCCTTGGCCGTGATGCGGCGGGTGACATCGGCCAGGGAATGGCTTTTGTCCAGTCCCAGCCACACGTTCTCGGCCACGGTCAGGGTGTCGAACAGGCTGAAATGCTGGAACACCATGGCAATGCCGAGCTGGCGCGCCTCCTGCGGGTTGCGGATGTGCACGGCGCGGCCGTCGAACTGCACTTGCCCAGAGTCGGGCCGGGTGGCACCGTAGATGATCTTCATCAGCGTGGACTTGCCCGCGCCGTTCTCGCCCAGCACGGCATGGACCTCACCCGGCTGCACCGTCAGCGAGATGCCGCTGTTGGCCACCACGGCGGGGTAGCGCTTGGTGATGCCCGAGAGCTGCAGCCGCGGCGGCGCGGCGCCCGGTGCGTCGGGGGTTGCGGTGGAATTCATGCGCGCGATTGTCTCTCAGTTTGTTTCCGTGCCCGCATGAAACATCGTTCCGGAACAAGGCCATGGAGCGCTAATAGCTATTGATTTGGAAGCACCAGAGCTGCGGTGCCCCATGCATTCAAGCACCGGAGGCATCCATGGCGAGGGTTGCCGCGCAACCCGCTCGGCGCCCTGCTTCCCGGCACCCGGGGATTCGCTGTAACCTCTCGCTCATGCGTTCTCTGCACATCATCCGTCGCGGCCAACCGGTGGCGCTGGCCCATATTCCACCCGACCGCACCCTGCTGCAACTGCTGCGCGAAGACCTGGGGCACACCGGCACCAAGGAAGGCTGCGGCGAAGGCGACTGCGGCGCCTGCACCGTGGTCGTGGGCGAGGCCGAAGGCGGCCGCATCCGCTACCGCGCCATCAACGCCTGCATTGCCCTGGCCCATTCCATCGACGGCAAGGCGCTCTGGACCGTCGAGGACCTGGCGCAGGACCCGCTGCTCCGCCCCCTGGACGCCGCCACGCCCCCGGGCGGCCTGCACCCGGTGCAGCAGGCCTTGGTGGACCACCACGGCTCGCAGTGCGGCTTCTGCACGCCGGGCTTCGTGATGAGCCTGTTCGCGCTGTACCAGACCGAGGTCTGCCAGGGACGTGGCGTGACGCGTGCGCAGGCGGTGCAGGACCTTTCGGGCAACCTGTGCCGCTGCACCGGCTACCGCCCCATCCTCGACGCCGCGCAGCAGATGGACCAGCTGCCGCGCTGGCAGGTGGACGAAGCCGTTTTGCTACAAAAACTGGAGCTGCTAGCGCTTGACCAGCAAGCGCTGGAGCCCAATTTTGCTTATATTTCTCCGGCCACCCTGGCCGAACTGCTGACGGTGCGCGCCGCGCACCCGCAGGCTCAGCTTGTGGCCGGCTGCACCGACGTGGGCCTGTGGGTGACCAAGCAGCACCGCCAGTTCGCCCAGGTGCTCGACGTAACCCGCGTGGCCGAGCTGTGCCGCATCGACGAGGCGCCCGACCACACCGCCATCGGCGCCGCCGTGCGCCTGGAGGACGCCTTCGCCGCCCTGGTGCGCCGCCACCCGCAGTTGCAGACCTTCGCCACGCGCTTCGCCGGCCTGCCCGTGCGCAACGCGGGCACGCTGGGCGGCAACGTGGCCAACGGCTCGCCCATTGGCGACTCCATGCCGCTGCTGATCGCGCTGCGCGCCCGCGTGGTGCTGGCGAGCCCGCGCGGCGAGCGCACGCTGGCGCTCGAAGACCTCTACACCGGCTACCGCCAGAACGTGATGGCGCCCGACGAGGTGCTCGCGCGCATCCTCGTGCCGCACCCGGCACCGGGCGAGTTCCTGCGCGCCTACAAGGTCTCCAAGCGCCAGGACGACGACATTTCCGCCGTCTGCCTGGTGCTGAACCTGCACCTGGACGGCGGCCAGGTCGCGGCCGCCTCCATCGGCGCGGGCGGCGTGGCCGCCGTGCCGGCGCGCGCGCGCCAGGCCGAGGCCGTGCTGCAAGGCCAGCCCTGGAGCGAGGCTGCAGCGCAGCAGACCGCCCAGGCCCTGCAGGCCGAATTCACGCCGCTGTCCGACCTGCGCGCCAGCAGCCAGTACCGGCACGCCGTGCTGGGCAACCTGGTGCGGCGCTTCTGGCTGGAGAGCCAGGGGCTGCCCGACGTATCGCTCGACACTTTGCAACTGGAGGCCCTGACATGAAGTCCGCTGCACGCGCCATGGGCCAGTCGCACCCGCACGAGAGCGCGCGGGCGCAGGTGGCGGGGAGCGCGCACTACATCGACGACCTGCCCGAAGTGAAGGGCACGCTGCACGCCGCGCCCATCCTCTCGCCCGTGGCGCACGGGCGCCTGAACGGCGTGGACTGCGCCAGTGCCCTGCAGATGCCCGGCGTGCGCGCCGTGGTGCTGGCGCAGGACATTCCGGGCGACCCGATCCTGGCCGCCTTCGCCCACGACGAACCCATCTTCGCCCTGGACGCCGTGCACTACGCAGGCCAGGTCATCGGCCTGGTGGTGGCCGAAACCGCCCTCCAGGCACGCCGCGCCGCGCGCGCCGTGCAGCCCGACATCACCCCCCTGCCCGCCATCCTGACCATCGAACAAGCGCTGGCCGCGCAAAGCCGGGTGCTGCCGCCCGTGACCGTGCGCCGGGGCCAGCCCGAGGCGGCGCTCGCCAGCGCACCCCACCGGCTGCAGGGCACGCTGGAGGTGGGCGGGCAGGAGCATTTCTACCTCGAAGGCCAGATCGCCTACGCGCTGCCGCTAGAACAGGGCCAGTGGCACATCCACGCCAGCACCCAGCACCCCGGCGAGGTGCAGCACTGGGTGGCGCATGCGCTGGGCATCGCCCGCCATGCGGTGCGCGTGGAGTGCCGGCGCATGGGCGGCGGCTTTGGCGGCAAGGAGACGCAGGCCGGCCACCTGGCCGTGTGGGCCGCGCTGGCCGCGCGCCAAACCGGTTGCCCAGTCAAGCTGCGCCTGGACCGCGACGACGACTTCGTGGTCACCGGCAAGCGCCACCCCTTCGCCTACCGCTGGGACGTGGGCTTTGACGACAGCGGCCGCCTCCTGGGCCTCAAGCTGCACATGGCGGCCAACTGCGGCTTCTCGGCCGACCTGTCGGGCCCGGTGTGCGACCGCGCCGTGTTCCACGCCGACAACGCCTACTACCTGGAAAACGTGGTCATTGAGTCGCACCGCTGCCGCACGAATCTGCAGAGCCACACGGCCTTCCGCGGCTTCGGCGGGCCGCAGGGCGTGATCGCCATCGAGACCATCCTCGGCGACATCGCCCGCGCCCTGGGCCGCGACGCGCTGGACGTGCGCCTGGCCAACCTCTACGGCACCACGGAGCGCAACGTCACCCACTACCAGATGCCGGTGGAGGACAACATCCTGAACGACTTGCTTCCAAAACTGGAGCAGTCCGCGCAGTACCGGCAGCGCCAGGAGGCTGTTTTGGCCTGGAATGCGCGCAACCCCGTGCTCAAGCGCGGCCTGGCGCTCACGCCGGTCAAATTCGGCATCAGCTTCACGGCCACGCTGTTCAACCAGGCCGGCGCCCTGGTGCATGTGTACACCGACGGCAGCGTGCAGGTGAACCACGGCGGCACCGAGATGGGCCAGGGCCTGCACACCAAGGTGGCACAGATCGTGGCCGACGAGCTGGGCGTGCCGCTCGCGCAGGTGCGCGTGACCGCCAGCGACACCAGCAAGGTGCCCAACGCCAGCGCGACGGCGGCCAGCAGCGGCACCGACCTGAACGGCCGCGCCGCGCAGTATGCGGCGCGCAACGTGCGCGACAACCTCGCTTCGTTTGTCTGCGGACTGGACGGCTGCGGCGCGGGCGCGATCCGCTTCGAGGGTGGCATGGTGACTTCGCCCAAGGCGGTGCGCCGCTTCGAGGAGGTGGTCGCCGAGGCCTACACCAACCGCATCCAGCTCTGGAGCGACGGCTTCTACCGCACGCCCAAGATCCACTACGACAAGGCCACGCTCACAGGCCGGCCGTTCTACTACTTCGCCTACGGCGCCGCCTGCACCGAGGTGGTGCTCGACCAGCTGACCGGCGAGAACCGCGTTCTGGCCGTGGACATCCTGCACGACGTGGGCCACAGCATCAACCCCGCCATCGACATCGGCCAGATCGAGGGCGGCTTCGTGCAGGGCATGGGCTGGCTCACCACCGAGCAGCTGGTGTGGGACGACCAGGGCCAACTGGCGACGCACGCACCCAGCACCTACAAGATCCCGGCCACGGGCGACGTGCCGGCGCACTTCACGGTTCAGCTCTGGCCCGAGGCCAACCGCGAGGACAACGTGGGAGGCAGCAAGGCCGTGGGCGAGCCGCCGTTCATGCTGGCCATCAGCGTCTACGAGGCGCTGCGCAACGCCGTGGCGGCGGCGCGTGGCGGGGCAAACGCGGCGCCCGTGCGTCTGACAGCGCCGGCCACTGCGGAAAACCTGCTGCGCGCGCTCGGCGCGCTGGAGTGATCTACTGAAGCAGAGCGGGCCGCTGCACCGCGCGGCGCACCACCCGGTTGCGCCCGGCGCCACCGCCTCCGGCGTCTTCGCGCAGGAGCCGGTGATGATCCTCGGCGAGGAATACGCGAAGGTGCAGCATGAACGGCGGCTCGCCCACGGCCTCGCTGCCTCCCACGTTGTCCTCGCGGTTGGCCTCGGGCCAGAGC
>JAANMX010003314.1_pt1 | contig 14434 bp, 13 predicted proteins | sample 7279681 | NCBI WGS metagenome assembly JAANMX01 (sample SAMN14094542, study PRJNA606508) | bioreactor metagenome | isolation source: A lab-scale SPAN reactor treating ammonium-rich wastewater day 351 | place: Ireland: Galway | collected 2018-01-01
TCTTCGACGAGGCCAGCCGGACGCTGAGCGTCAGCCTGGCGCCCGACCCGCAATTTCCGCGCATCGACGCGCTGTGGCTGCGCAACCGCCTGGCCGCTGCCAATTATGCCGACCTGCAGATCCGCCCCGAGCCGATCAAGCAGCTCATCGCGCGCTACAACGCGGGCGAGGCGGTACCGCCGATCGAGATCGCGCACTGCGTGGATGCGAACCTACAGATCATGATCTCGCTCGACGGCCTCAGCGCCCGCCTCACCCTCATCCCGGCCAAGGGCGGCCAGCCCGCGACCAAGGCCGACGTGCTCGCCCTGATCCAGGGCAAGGGCATCGTCGAGGGCGTGCTGGTCGACGAGATCAATCGCGCGATCGCCGAAGGCAAGGCGGACGAACTCGTCATCGCCCGTGGCCGCGAGCCCGCGCCCGGCGAGGACGGCCGGCTCGAGAGCCTGCTGCCCGAAGCGCGCGAGCGTGTGCCCAGCGTCAATGCCAGCGGCCGCACCGACTACCGCGATCTGGGCGAAGTGCAGATCGTGCGCGCCGGCGATGCACTGATGCGCCGCCATCCGCCGACCCGCGGCATCGAGGGCATGGGCGTGCTCGGCCGCCCGATCCCGGCCCGTGCCGGCCGCGACGCGCGTTTCACGCCAGGCCTGCGCGGCGTGGCGCCCTCGCCCGACGACCCCGACCTGCTGGTGGCGGTGACCGACGGCCAGCCCCTGCGCGTCAAGGGCGGCATCATGGTCGAGCCGATCTACACCGTCGATGCGGTCAACATGGCCACCGGCAACATCCACTTCGACGGCACGGTGCGCGTGCGCAACGACGTCCAGGCCGGCATGACGATCATCGCCACCGGCGACATCGAGGTCGGCGGCACAGTGGAACCCGCCACCCTCGAAGCCGGCGGCAACATCGTGGTCAAGGGCGGCATCATGGGCGGCCTCGGCGGCAAGACCGCGGGCAAGGACATGAGCGCCCACGCCATCCGCTGCGGCGGCAGCATCTCCGCCAGCTACGCCCAGCAGGCGCGCATCCGCGCGGGCGACTCGATCTTCATCGACGACATGGCGATGCAGTGCCAGCTCGACGCCACCAACCACATCCGCATCGGCAACTACCGCCGCGGCCACATCATCGGCGGGCTGACGCGCGCCTGCCTGTCGATCCACGCCCGCGTGATCGGGGCGCCCAACCGCATCCGCACCGAGATCGAGATCGGCAACGACCCGGGGCTGGCGCCTGCGGTGCAGGAAAAGGCCGCCGAGCGCGACGGCAAGGAGAACAAGCTGCTCGAGATCGGCAAGCTGCTGACCGTGGCCGACCGCAACCCGGGCAAGGTCTCGGCCGAGATCATCGCCCGCGCCGAGGAGGCCGCCGCTGCGCTGTCGGCGGAGATCGAAGGCCTGCGCGGCGAAGAGGAAGACCTGCGCTACCGCCTGCTGCTCACCCAGCAGGCGCGGGTCAATGCCGAAAACGCGGTGTACGAGGGCTGCATCGTCACCATGGGCGAATACACGCTGCGCGTCCCGCAGGACCGCGGCGCGACCACGGTGCGGCTGGCGGATCAAGGCCTGGGGATCTTTCCGCTCGAGGACGACAGCCACTTCGACACGCCGAAGCGCCCAAGCAGCGACCCGCGGCGCCGGTCGTAAGCACCTGACGCACGACGGGCCTCGCGTGGGAGATCCACGCGAGGCCCGTCGATGTGCGGCGTGCGGCGGCTGGCTTACTTCAGCGCGGCCAGCGCGGAGGCGTAATCCGGCTCTTCCTTGATCTCGGGCACGAGCTGCGAATAGACCACCTTGTCGTTGGCGTCGACCACCACCACCGCACGCGCGGTCACGCCGGCGAGCGGGCCGGAGGTGATCGCCACGCCGTAGGCTTCGCCGAACTGCGGGTTGCGGAAGGTCGACAGCGTCTGCACGTTCTGCAGGCCTTCGGTCTCGCAGAAGCGCTTGGCGGCGAAGGGCAGGTCGGCGGACACGACCAGCACCACGGTGTTGGCGAGCTTGCCGGCTTCTTCGTTGAACTTGCGCGTCGAGGTGGCGCACACCGGGGTGTCCAGGCTGGGGACGATGTTGAGCACCTTGCGCTTGCCGGCGAAGGCATCGAGGCCGACGTCGGCCAGGTCGGCGCCGGTCAGCTTGAAGGCGGGGGCGGCATCGCCGGCCTGCGGGAAACGGCCTGCGACGTCGATCGGATTGCCGCCGAGGGTGACTTTGCTCATGGTGTTCTCCTGTGGGTGAAAGTGATGCCGGCTTGTAGGGTCGGCGCCGGCTGATCCGGCCATTAGCCTACACCAAGCCGATCATCGCGGGCGCGAGCGCCGGACCGATCACGTCGTTTGACGCCGATCGCGGAACCGACCCGCTGCGCGCCGGATCTCGATCCACTCTCGATCGACCCGCGCTCGCGCTGCCGCAGCAATGCCATGCTCGAGGCCGTCGCACTGCACCTGGCCCATCTCGGCGACGGCCGCGCGCTGATCGTCAGCGACGACCGCGGCGAGTCGGGCGCGGCACCACCTTCACCGTGCTGCAGCGCAAGACGGCAGCGGACTGAGCCAGGGCGATGGAAGCACGCCCATCCCGCAGACGGCGACGGCCTGATCTATGCTGAAGACAAGGCCGCAACCCGATGGAGCGTCTTCATGGAACCGGTGGATCTCTTCTACAGCTACGCGCACGAAGACGAGCCCCTGCGCGACGAGCTCGACGGCCACCTCGCGCTGCTGCGGCGCAAGGGCGTGATCCGGCCCTGGCACGACCGCGGCATCGCACCCGGGCAGAAATGGGACGAGGCGATCGACGCCCAGCTCAGCAGCGCTGACCTGATCCTGCTGCTGGTGAGCAAGGACTTCGTCAACTCCGACTACATCTGGGGCGAGGAGCTCGCCACCGCGATCGCGCGCGCAGAGCGCGGCGACGCCAGCGTGGTGCCGGTGCTGCTGCGCGCGGTGGACATCGAGGACGCCCCCTTCGCCAAGCTGCAGGGCCTGCCCACCGACCTGCGCCCGGTCACCTCCTGGCCCAACCGCGACGAGGCGTGGACCGATGTCGCCAAGGGCATCCGGCGCGCGGTGGAGGCGATCCAGCAGCGCTGGGCGAGTGCGCCGCCGCCCGCGCCTGCGGCCCCGTCGGCGCCGCGGTCGAGCGACTTCGGAACCGCCACGGCGACGGCAAGCGCCGCAGCGCCCGACGACGCCACCGCGGTCGCGGGCGCCGCGCGCAGCCTGCGCGGCGTGCAGCTCGATTCAATGCAGGATGCGCGCACCGACGGCCTCATCCAGCGCATGATCGGCGGCTTTGCCAACGAACTGGCGGTCGCGGCGCGCATGCGCGGGGTGGCCGACATCGACAGCGCCGAAGCCGAGGACATGGCCGCCGCACTGATCGACATGCCGGAACAGACGCGGGTGCTGTGGGTGGACGACAGGCCCGAGGCCAACCGCCACGAAGTCGCCGCGCTGGCGAAGCTGCAGATCGAGGTCGTCGCGGCGCACAGCACGGACGATGCGCTGGCGCGCCTGGACACGGACGCGGAGGGTTTCGATCTGGTGCTGTCGGACTGGAGCCGCCCGGAAGCGCTCGACGGCGCACCGAGCGCCGGGCTGAAGCTGCTGCGCGCATTGGCTGCACGCCCGCGCCGGCTACCGGTGATCGTCTACCACGGCGAATTCGACGCCGAGCGGCGTACTGTCCGGCGCGACACGCTGCTTCGCGCCGGCGCATTCGGCGAGGCAGTCACCCCTGGCGAACTGCTCGCCCTGGTCAGGACCGCGCTGCAGTCCGCATGAACGCCAAGGCCCACACCCCCCACTGAGTTGGCGGGGCGGACGACCAGCCTCAGCGCATCGCGCGCAGGCGGGCGATGCGCTCCTGGGTGGCGGGATGGGTGGAGAACAGGCCGCGCAGGCCGCCACCCGAGAGCGGGTTCATGATCATCATCTGCGCGGTCTCGGGGTGCTGCTCGGCGGTGTGCATCGGGATGCCGCGGGCGTAGGCGTCGATCTTGGCGAGCGCGCTGGCGAGCGCCTCGGGGTCGCCGGAGATCTCCGCGCCGCCGCGGTCGGCGCCGAACTCGCGAGTACGGCTGATCGCCATCTGGATGATCATGCCGGCCAGCGGCGCCAGGATCATCAGCGCGATCGACACCACCGGGTTCGGGCGGTCCTCGCCGTCGCGGCCGCCGAAGAACATGCCGAAGTTGGCGAGCATCGAGATCGCCCCGGCCACCGTGGCCGAGATGGTGGAGATCAGGATGTCGCGGTTCTTCACGTGCGCCAGCTCGTGCGCCATCACCCCACGCAGTTCGCGCTCGGAGAGCATGCGCATGATGCCGGTGGTAGCGGCGACCGCGGCGTTGTCGGGGTTGCGGCCGGTGGCGAAGGCGTTGGGCTGGGCCTCGTCGATGAGGTAGACCTTGGGCATCGGCAGCTCGGCGCGCTGGGCGAGCTCACGCACCATGTTGTACAGATAGGGCGAGGACGCGGCATCGACCTCGCGTGCCTTGTACATCTTCAGCACCATCTTGTCCGAGAACCAATAGGCCCAGAAATTCATCGCGCCGCCCATGACGAGCGCGATCAGCATGCCCTGCTGGCCGCCGATGGCCGCGCCCATCGCGCCGAACAGGGCGACGATGCCGGCCATGAGGATGGTGGTCTTGATCCAGTTTCCGAACATTGCGGGACCCTTCCTGCAAAAGATTGATTCGTCAGCTTAGTTTGGGCGGCTTGCGGTCGAATTCAAGCCGCAGCTGGCGTGGTAAAGCGTTCGCCGATAGAGACCGGGAATCCGCGCACGAATTCCCCCGCAGGCAGGCGCTTGCTGCCCGGGCGCTGTAACACCGTGCAACGCAGCGCGTCGCGGCCGCAGGCGATGGTGATGCCTTGATCATCCACGGCGAGCACGCTGCCGGGCTCGCCCGCGCCTGCCACGACCTTGCCCGACCAGCATTTCACCACCGTGTCACGCAGGCTGGACGCGGCGCCGGGGAAGGGATCGAAGGCGCGCATGGCACGTTCGATGTCGTCCGCCGGCCGTGTCCAGTCGATGTTGGCCTCGGCGCGGCCGATCTTGGCGGCGTAGCTCACGCCCTCGGCGGGCTGCGGGGTGGCCACGAGTTCGCCACGCTGCAGTGCAGCCAGCGCCTCGACGATGCACTCGCCGCCGAGCGCCGCGAGGCGGTCGTGCAAGCTGGCGGTGGTGTCGGCCGGCAGGATGGGCGTCGAACGCGCGAGCAGCATCGCACCGGTGTCGAGGCCTTCGTCCATCTGCATGATGGTGATGCCGGTCTCGGTGTCGCCGGCCTCGATCGCGCGGTGGATGGGCGCGGCGCCGCGCCAGCGCGGCAGCAGCGAGGCGTGGATGTTGAGGCAGCCCAGGCGAGGCAGCTCGAGCACGGACTTGGGCAGGATGAGGCCATAGGCCGCCACCACCAGCACGTCGTGCGCACACTCGGCCAAGCGCGCGCGCTGCGCCTCGGTGCGCAGCTTCTCCGGCTGGTCGACCGCGATGTCGCGCGCGAGCGCGAGCTTCTTCACCGCGCTCGGCGTGAGCTTCATGCCTCGGCCGGCTGGGCGGTCGGGCTGGGTCAGCACCAGCGGCACCTCGTAGCCGGCGGCGAGGATGGCCTCGAGCGCGCAGGCGGCAAATTCGGGCGTGCCGGCGAAGGCGACGCGCAGGCCGCCCGTACTGTGGGACGTGGCGGCCATCACGCGGTGATGCGCGCTTTCTTGGCCAGCTTGCTCCTGATCCGACCGAGCTTGAGCGGCGACAGGTACTCGACGAAGACCTTGCCATCGAGGTGGTCGATCTCGTGCTGGACGCATACGGCAAGCAAACCCTCGGCCTCGAACTCGAAAGACTCGCCTTTTTCGTTCAGGGCGCGAACTTTCACACGCTCGGCGCGCGTCACCTTCTCGTAGATTCCGGGTACGGACAGACAACCTTCCTCGCACACCTGCTCGCCGTCACGTTCGAGGATCACCGGGTTGATCAGTGCGAGGAGGCCGGATCTGTCCTCGCTGACGTCGATGACGACCACACGCCTGTGCACATTGACCTGGGTCGCGGCCAGCCCGATCCCGGGCGCCTCGTACATGGTTTCAGCCATGTCCTTCACGAGCTGGCGGATTTCGTCGTTTACCTCAGCGACCGGTTTTGCCACCGTGTGCAGGAGGGGATCGGGGTAGCGGAGAATGGGTAGGAGAGCCATGAATGCCTTGCTGCGTTAAGCCTTTAAGTGCAGAATTTCGAGCGGTTTCACATGCTTGCGCATGTATTACGACGGGATATCGGAGCGTGCTTCAGCAGCACTCTTTGCCGGCTTCGACCCCGACCAGCCCGCGGCGTTCCGGGATGATCCCGGCCTGCTCCGCCACGACCGGAAGCAACCAATGATTCGAATTATATTCCCTCTGCTGGTCAGCTTCGTCACCCTGTTCGGCGCCACCGCCCATGCCCAGTCCGGCGTGCGCCTCGCCGACAACGCGCCCGACAGCTACACCGTGGTGCGCGGCGACACCTTGTGGGACATCTCCGGTCGCTTCCTGCAGGAGCCCTGGCGCTGGCCCGAGGTCTGGCGCCTGAACCGCGACCAGATCCGCAACCCGCATCTCATCTACCCCGGCCAGGTCATCCTGCTCGACCGCAGCGGCCCGTGGCTGACGATCGGGCGCCGCGTCGGTAGCGGCAGCGGCACGCAGGCGGGACGCATCGAGCCGAAGATCTACACCGAAGCGCTCGAGAGCGCGGTACCCAGCATCCCGCTGCAGATCATCGAACCCTTCCTCAACCGCCCGCTGGTGGTCGACCAGCCGCGGCTCGAGGGCTCGGCCACCATCATCGCCACCGAGACCAGCCGTGTGCTGACCGGCTCGGGCGACACCGTGTTCGCCAAGAACGTCGATCCGGACACCGAGGTGTGGCACATCTATCGCCCTGCGCGGCCGCTGGAAGACCCGGTCACCGGTGAAACCATCGCCTGGGAAGCGGCCTACCTCGGCACCGCACGCGTCACCGAGCGCGGCGAGCCGACCACGCTGGAGATTGTCTCCGCGGTCGAGGAAGTCGGCGTCGGCGACCTGATGATGCCGAGCGAGCGCCCGAGCGTGTTCTCGTTTGCGCCGCACGCACCCGAGCAGGCGGTCGACGGACGCATCGTCAGCATCCACCGCGGCGTGAGCGAGACCGGGCGCCTGAACGTGGTGGCGCTCAACGTCGGCGAGCGCGACGGCCTCGAGCGCGGCCACGTGCTGTCGCTGTTCCGCAACCGCGGCACCGCCGAATACCGCGGCGAGGCCGGCAAGGAAAGCTTCCAGCTTCCGGAAAAGCGCTACGGCGTGGTGTTCGTGTTCCGCGTGTTCGAGCGCGTCTCCTACGCGCTGGTGATGGAATCCGACGGCCCGGTGACGATCGCCGACGCGGTCCGCAAGCCCTGAGCGCCGCACCGGTCGGGCCCGCGCCGTGTGCAGCAGCGTGTTGTCCTGGTCGCCCGTGACCACCGCCAGCGCAGACCTGCCCGACTGGCTGCGGCTCGCCGCCGTGCCGGGCCTGGGTGCCGAGCGCCAGCGCAGCTTGCTCGCGGCCTTCGGGCTGCCGCGCCACATCTTCGCTGCCGGTCGCAGCGCGCTGGCGGCCGTGGTGGGCCGCGAACTGGCCGACGCCGTGCTGGCCACGGCGCCGGACGAGGACATCGAACGTGCCCTGGCGTGGGCGGCCGAACCGGGCAGCCACATCCTCACCCTGGCCGACGAGGCCTATCCGCGCACCCTGCTCGACATCGCCGACCCGCCGGTGCTGCTCTACGTGAAGGGCGACCCGACGCTGCTGCAGCGCCCGGCGATCGCGCTCGTCGGTGCACGCTCGGCCACCGCGCAGGGCGAGGCCAATGCCACGGCCTTTGCCCGGAGTCTCGCCGAAGCCGGCCTGACGATCGTCAGCGGCCTGGCGCTGGGCGTCGACGCGGCGGCCCATCGCGGCACGCTGGCGGCCGGCTCAGGCGGTAGCCCCGGCGGCGGCACGGTGGCGGTGATCGGCACCGGCATCGACCGCATCTACCCCGCGCGCAACGCCGCGCTCGCGCGCGAGATCGCTGCGGCCGGGGCCATCGTCAGCGAATTCCCGCTCGGCACACCGCCGCTGCAGCACAATTTCCCGCGCCGCAACCGCATCATCGCGGGCCTGTCCCAGGGCGTGCTGGTGGTCGAGGCGGCGCTCAACAGCGGCTCGCTGATCACCGCCCGCCTGGCCACCGAGAGCGGCCGCGAGGTGTTCGCCATTCCCGGCTCGATCCATTCCCCGCTGGCGCGCGGCTGCCACCGCCTGATCCGCGAGGGCGCCAAGCTGGTCGAGACCGCCGAGGACGTGATCGAGGAACTCCGCGGCCGGCTGGGCTGGCCGACGCCCGCAGCCGAGCCCAAGGGACGCCGGCATCAGGCCGGCAGGGCCGCCGCCAGCGGTGCCGGCGGCGCCTCTCCGCCTGCACAACAGACCGTACCCGGGCTCGATGACGAAGCAGCCCGCGTGCTGCAGATCATCGGCCACGACCCGGTGGACATCGACACGCTCGCCGGACGCTGCGGCTTGACGGTCGACGCCCTCTACGCCATCCTGCTGCCACTCGAACTGGACGGACACCTCGCGCGCTTGCCGGGTGGTCGCCTCCAGCGCACCTGAAGCGGCCGCATCGCCCTTGGCCGACCTGCCCGCAGGGCAGACTCGCAAACGCGCGCTCCGACCTCCGCGTGCGTGCGGCAGCCCCCTGCAGACGCGGACGCCGAAGGGTTTCATCGACTGTATTTCCCGCCGAATCGACAAGAGGCCGTTTTGTTCGACATCCTCGTATACCTGTTCGAAAGCTACATCCACGCCGACGCCTGCCCGGAACCCGACCAGCTCAGCCGCAAGCTGTCGGCAGCCGGCTTCGAGCAGGAAGAAATTTCCGAGGCGCTGGAGTGGCTCAACGGCCTGCGCCGGGTGGCACGCGACATTCACCCGGGAATCGCCCCCAGCGCCGGGTCGGTGCGCATCTACACCGAAGACGAGCAAGCCCAGCTCGACGCGTGCTGCCGCGGCTTCCTCAGCCTGCTCGAGAGCGCGGGCGTGCTCGGCGCCGCCCATCGCGAGCTGATCATCGAACGCGCGATGGCGCTGAACGACTTCACGATCACGCTCAACCGCCTCAAGGTCATCGTGCTGATGGTGCTGTGGCAGCAGGAAGAGCCGATCGACACCCTGATGATCGACGAACTCCTGACCGAAGAAGACGACTGGGGCTACGAACCGATCGTGCATTGAGCGGTCGATCCGTCGTCTTGCACGTGTACGCCCGCCGTCCTTATCATCCGCCGCTTCCAAACCCCATGCGCCACCGTGGCGCTAACGCCGTTTCCAGCCGAGCATGAGCAAGCAACTGATCATCGCGGAAAAACCTTCCGTCGCGCAGGACATCGCCCGTGCGCTGGGCGGCTTCACCAAGGAGAAGGACTACTTCGAGTCCGACGAATATGTGTTGTCGTCGGCCGTCGGTCACCTTCTCGAGCTCACCCTGCCCGAGGAATTCGAGGTCAAGCGCGGCAAGTGGACCTTCGCCCACCTGCCGGTGATCCCGCCCCACTTCGCGGTCAAGCCGATCGAGAAGACCGAGGACCGCCTCAAGCTGCTCACCCGGCTGATCAAGCGCAAGGACGTCACCGGCCTCATCAACGCCTGTGACGCGGGCCGCGAAGGCGAGCTGATCTTCAACTTCATCGCCCAGCATGCGGGGACGAAGAAGCCGATGCAGCGCCTGTGGCTGCAGTCGATGACCGCGCAGGCGATCCGCGACGGCTTTGCCCACCTGCGCGCCGCGCAGGAGGTCGAGGGCCTGCGCAACGCCGCGATCTGCCGCGCCGAATCCGACTGGCTGATCGGCATCAACGGCACGCGCGCGATGACCGCGTTCAACTCCAAGACCGGGGGCTTTCACCTCACCACCGTGGGCCGGGTGCAGACGCCGACGCTGGCGATGGTGGTGGAGCGCGAGGACCGCATCCGCAAGTTCAAGTCGCGCGACTACTGGGAGCTGGAGGCGCGCTTCGGCTGCGCCGCCGGCGAATACCCGGGGCGCTGGTTCGACGAGAAGTTCAAGCGCCCCGAAGGCGACGAACACGCCACCGCCTTCCGCCTGTGGGACAAGGCGCAGGCCGAGGCCATCCGCGCCAAGTGCGCAGGCAAGCCGGGCGTGGTCACCGAGGAGGCCAAGCCCTCCACGCAACTGTCGCCGCTGCTCTTCGACCTCACCAGCCTGCAGCGCGAGGCCAACGGCCGCTTCGGCTTCTCGGCCCGCGTGACCCTGCAACTGGCGCAGGCGCTGTACGAGAAGCACAAGGTGCTGACCTACCCGCGTACCGACGCGCGCGCCCTGCCCGAGGACTATGTGCCGGTGGCCCGCGAGACCTTTGAAATGCTGGCCCACAGCGGTATGGCGCACCTGGCGCCGCATGCGCGCACGGCGCTCGATGGCAACTACATCCGGCCGACCAAGCGCATCTTTGACAACAGCAAGGTCAGCGATCACTTCGCCATCATCCCCACACTGCAAGCCCCCAGCGGCCTGTCCGAAGCCGAACAAAAACTCTACGACCTGGTGGTGCGCCGCTTCATGGCGGTGTTTTTCCCCAGCGCCGAATACCAGGTCACGACACGCATCAGCCGCATCGATGCAGCGGGCGCACAGCACCACTTCAAGACCGAGGGCAAGGTGCTGGTCAAGCCCGGCTGGCTGGCCATTTACGGCAAAGAAGCCGCGGGCGAGGTGGAAGGCGGCAAAGACGGTGACAAGGGCCAGAACCTGGTGGCCGTGCAGCCGGGCGAAAAGCCCTTGGCCGCGCCGGTGGACGCCAAGGGCCTCAAGACCAAGCCCCCCGCCCGCTACTCCGAAGCCACGCTGCTGGGCGCCATGGAAAGCGCGGGCAAGCAGATCGACGATGAAGAGCTGCGCAGCGCCATGCAAGAGAAAGGCCTGGGCACGCCCGCCACGCGCGCGGCCACCATCGAAGGCCTGCTGACCGAAAAATACATGCTGCGCGAAGGCCGTGAAATCATCCCCACGGCCAAGGCGTTCCAGCTCATGACGCTGCTGCGCGGGCTGGGAGTGGAAGAACTCTCGCGTGCCGACCTGACCGGCGAATGGGAGTTCAAGCTCTCGCAAATGGAAAAAGGCCTGCTCAGCCGCGAGGCCTTCATGTCCGGCATTGCCAGCATGACCGAGCGCATGGTGAAAAAGGCCAAGGAATACGACCGCGACACCATCCCTGGCGACTACGCCACGCTCGAATCACCCTGCCCCAACTGCGGCGGTGTCGTCAAAGAAAACTACCGCCGCTTTGCCTGCGTGGGCAAGGCAGGCAGCGAAGGCTGCGGCTTCAGCTTTGGCAAATCGCCCGCAGGCCGCACCTTTGAAACCGCCGAGGCCAACGCATTGCTGCGCGACAAGAAGATTGGCCCGCTGGAGGGCTTTCGCTCCAAGGCGGGTTGGCCGTTCACGTCCGAGATCGTCATCAAATACGACGACGAGGCACACAACTACAAGCTCGAATTCGATTTTGGCGACGACAAAAAAAGCGAGGAATCGGGTGAGCTGGTGGCGTTTGAAGACGCCGCCCTCGGCCCTTGCCCCCTCTGCGGCTCCGACGTGCACGAACACGGCAGCAACTATGTGTGCAGCAAGGCCGTGCCCACCGCCGCGCAGCCCACACCGAGCTGCACTTTCAAGAGCGGCAAGATCATCCTGCAGCAGCCCGTGGAACGCGAGCAGATGCACAAGCTGCTGGCCACCGGCAAGATCGACCTGCTCGACAAGTTTGTCAGCATGCGCACCCGCCGCGCCTTCAAGGCCCACCTGGCGTGGGACAAAGAGGCGGGCAAGGTCAATTTTGAATTTGCCCCCAGCAAGTTCCCGCCACGCCCCGGTGCTGCCGCTAAAACGATAGCTGCCAAGGCAGGCAAGACAAGCGCCGCAGCCAAAAAAACTGCAAAACCTGCTGCCGCCAAAAAAGCCCCCGCCAGCAAAACAGCGGCCGCCAAGGCACCGCGCAAACCCGCCGCTGGCAAAACGCCCAGTGCCGCCCTGGCCGCTGTGATTGGTACCGACCCCGTAGCCCGCCCCGAAGCCGTCAAGAAGATGTGGGAATACATCAAGGCCCATAACCTGCAAGACCCCAAGGACAAGCGCACCATCGTTGCCGACGACAAACTGCGCGCCGTGTTTGGCAAAGACAGCGCGGGCATGTTCGAGCTGGCGGGCATTCTGGGCAATCACCTGGGCTAACCGGTAGCCTATGCGCAGCCGCAGAGAACGCGCCATCCTTACCGCCCTGGCAGCGGCCCTGGTGGCCGCTGCGGCTGCCGCTTGGTGGACGGCCGACCAGTGGTGGCCGCAGGCCGGGCCCTGGACTGAACAGGCCTGGAAGAAAATCACCCGCCCCGGAGCCGATACCCTGCCGCCCACAATGAAACGCCCCGCACAGGCCCACCCGGCCCAGCCCGGTGCCTCAGAGCCCGCACGCCCGCAGTCGCGCAAATGCCTGAAAGACGGCCGCACCACCTACACCGACCTGCCCTGCCCCAAGGGCAGCCAGGAGTTGCCGGTGGATGGCGCAGTCACCACGCTGCCGCACTGACTTGCGGGTACCCAGGGCATACACCAGGCCCCCGATACCCGCGTGACACGAACCGTCACCCGCATGGGCTAAGCTGGGTCATCGCGCATTCGCACTCTTCGCACCGTACCCACCGACTGGCCATGCAACAGCAGCAACCCCCTACGCCTTCCACCAACCCCACCCGCTCCCTGCCCTTGGCCGGTGCCAGCAACTTCCGTGACCTGGGCGGCTACCAGGGCCTGGGGGGCCAAACGCTGCGCTGGCGGCGCCTGTTCCGCTCAGACCATCTGGCGGACCTGACCCCGGACGACCAGGCCAGGCTGCAGGCGCTGGGGATTACGCGCGCGATTGACTTCCGGGGCGCCAGCGAACGCGCTGCCCAGGCCTATGCGCTGCCCGGCGTGGCCTACCACCCGCTCACCATTGAACCCACCGTCATCCACCGCGCACTGGCCCTGCAACAGCAAGGCCACGCCCTGACCGCGCAGGACGCCGTGGGCCTGATGCAGGAGACCTACCGGGGCTTTGTGCACGACAACGCACCGCGCTTTGCTGAAATGTTTCGCCTGCTGCTCGACAACGACAGCCCCATCGTCTTCCACTGCACGGCGGGCAAAGACCGCACCGGTTTTGCGGCTGCGCTCATCCTGCTGGCGCTGGGCGTGCCGCGCGCCACCGTCATGGAGGACTACCTGCTCACCAACGGCCTCTACCGCCGCCCCGAAGGCCTGGGCAGCCTGGCCCCCTCAGAGGTACTGGCCGTGCTGTGGCGCGTGCAGGAAGATTTTCTCAATGCTGCGCTACACCGCGTGGATGCTGACTTTGGCGGCATCGATACCTACCTGGTGGATGTGCTGGGGCTGGACGATGCGGCCCGCAAGGAACTGGCGCAGCGCTATCTGCAAGCGTTGTAAGCACTGGTTGCGCACCCCCGGCGGTGCGCGACAGCCGCTACGAAAAGTTGTATACCTGCACCTCCATACCGCAGGAGATACCCCATGCAAGTGCAGCCCTACCTGTTCTTTGACGGCCGCTGCGAAGAGGCGCTGGACTTTTACTGCAAGGCCCTGGGCGGCCAGGTCACCGCCCTGATGCGCTACCAGGACAACCCCGAGCCACCACCGCCCGGCAACACCATGGCGGGGGACAAAATCATGCACGCCAACCTGCAGATCGGCGCGGCGCAGATCATGGCCTCAGACGGGCAGCGCTCGGGCGAAGGCCTGTTCAAAGGCTTTGCGCTCTCGATCACCGCCGCCACCGACGCCCAAGCCCAGCGCCTGTTCGACGCCCTGGCCGACGGCGGCCAAATCCAGATGCCCTTCGGCCCCACGTTTTTTGCCACCGCGTTTGGCATGGTGGCCGACCGCTTTGGCGTGGGCTGGATGGTGATCGTGCCCCGCTAGCCCCCTCTATCGAGGCAGTTTATCTAAGCATAATAGCTATTATTTTAATAGCTATTGACGCTTTAAAAATAAGCGCTACAGCCCATTTTTACTCGAATTTTCTCTCAGCGCTGGCGCGCCCGTTGTTAGCAGGTGCGTCGCGCGCTGCGCTCACCCCGCACTGGGTTGCACCCGGCCCACCACGCCACGCTGGTGGCGTATGCGCCAATACAGCCAGCCCATGATCGACAGATTCAGCAGATTCCGCCCCATGCCGTTGATGAACGCCGCCTGGTAGCTGCCCGTCACGTCAAAAATCCAGCCCGACATCTATCCCCCCAGCGCCATGCCGATCAGCGTGGCCATGATCACCGCGCCCACCCGGGCGCCTGCCTCTTGC
>JAANMX010003316.1_pt1 | contig 14432 bp, 10 predicted proteins | sample 7279681 | NCBI WGS metagenome assembly JAANMX01 (sample SAMN14094542, study PRJNA606508) | bioreactor metagenome | isolation source: A lab-scale SPAN reactor treating ammonium-rich wastewater day 351 | place: Ireland: Galway | collected 2018-01-01
CTACCTTCCCATTACCAACAGTCTGAAAGAGAAGCGCAGCGTGCTACGACCCCTGATTGCCCGGCTGCGCAAGGAGTACAATATCTCCATCTGCGAGGCCGACGCCCAGGACCAGCTCAGCCGGGCCGTGCTGGAGATTGTCTGTGTCAGCGGCAACCGGGCATTGGCCCACCGCCAGATGCAAAATGTAGCCAACCGGGTGGAAAGCTGGCGGATGGATGCGGAGATGATCGATTATCACATTGAGATGATCGAGTAGGACAAAAAGAAACGTGAAACGTGAGATCGCCGCCTGACCTCACGTTTCACGTTTCACTCCTCAGCCTGCCAAAGCTCCTGTTTCCCTCGTCCCTGCCTCTAGGCCTGCGCGCCGTATTTGCTCAGATCAGCCAGAGAATCGGACGGCTTGCCTTTGCCCGGCCAGTTGCGGTGGCGCAGGAAAAGCAGGGCAAGGCTGACCACAATACTGATGATGGCAATCCATTGGGCTGTCGCCAACTGGCCCATCACCCAGGCGTCCGGGCGGAAGGCCTCTACCCACAGCCGCCCCAGAGGGTAGGCGATGAAGTAGAGCAGCGCACCGTCGCCCTGGCGCAGTTTGTGGCCGAAGTTGCGGATGATCAGATAGAGCACTACAAACATCAGGATATTCCAGCCCGCCTCGTAGAAAAAGGTGGGGTGAAAACCGTTGCCAGCGTACCAATCCAACGACGCCTGGGAGAGGAGGTTGCCCGTGCCGCAATAGCCGATGTCGGGCGGGGTGTTAGGGGGGCGCTGGCAGGGATGGGCCGGGTTGATGTGAAAGGCCCAGGCCACGTCCGTGGCGGGGCCGTAAAGTTCCTGGTTGACAAAATTCCCCATCCGCCCGATAGCCTGGGCGATCAGCACATTGGGTCCGATATAGTCCAGGTAGTGCAGAAAGTTCAGTTTGTTGCGCCAGGTGTAGACGACGATGGCGATCAGCCCGCCGATCAGCCCGCCATAAATGCCCAGCCCCCGAAAACCGCCATTCCAAAAGTTGATAATGTCGATGGGGTTTTCTTTGTAGTGCGACCAGCCCTGGGCATCCGCCGGGGAGCTGAAGACGTGATAGAGCCGGGCACCGATAATGCCCAGGACCAGTGTCCAGGCCAACAGATTCCAGATGTGATCCGGGTTCTCGCCCGCCTTTTCGGCATAGCGGGAGGAGAGCCAGGCAGCGATCACCGCACCGCCGACAATAAAGAGGCCATACCACTGAAGAGCAAAGGGGCCGATCCGAAAAATGACAGGATCCATAGACGGATTTCTCCTGTAGGAATTTATTCGATAGAGGGTTTGAGAATAGTACGCAAATTCCCCTTGAGTATAGACCGAAAAAGGCCAGAAGCCAAAGGAGATTCCTGCACAAATGAGCGATGGCTCTGGCGGCCAGAGCTACCCCACCAGTTCCAGCGCCTGGCCCAGGCTGCGGTCGATGCGGTTGACCAGTTCGTCGATGTCCGACTTTTCGGCGATGAGCGCAGGCGCAACCGCAAACCAGTTGGGGTCGATGCGCATAATCAGCCCATTGGCCAAAGCCGTCTTTTTCAGCGCCGTGCCCAGGGCGGGGAAGGCTTCCAGGGTGGCCGGGTCTTTCGTCAGCTCGACGCCGCGCAACATCCCCTTCCCCCGCACCTCCCGGATCACCCCATACTTGCCCAGTTCTCCCAGCCGGGCGGCCAGATAGTCGCCCATCTGTTGGGCCTTTTCGTCCAGCTTCTTCTCCACAATCTCATCGATCACTGCGATGCCCACCGCACAGGCCAACGGATTGCCGGCGAAGGTGTGGCCGTGGGCAAAGTTCACATTGGCCTCTGCCGGGCCGAGAAAGGCCTGGGCCATCTCCTCCTTTGCCATCAGCGCGCCCAGGGGAATCATCCCGCTGGACAGCCCCTTGCCGCCGCAGATGATGTCAGGGGTAACGCCGAAGGTCTGGGCGGCGAACATCCGGCCCGTGCGGGCAAAGCCGGTGATAATTTCGTCGAAGATGAGCAGCACATTGTAGCGGTCGGCAATCTCCCGCAAAATCTGGAAATACTCGTCGGTGGGGGTGATGATGCCGCCGGTGTTGCCGATGGGTTCGACAATTATCCCGGCAACAGTCTCCGGGTCTTCGTTGCGGATCACATCCTCGAACATCTGGGCGGCGAAGCGGTTGCACTCCTCCCAGGAGTCGAAGCGATCCCGATACCAGGTGGGGGGGAAGACCTTCACGAAGCCCGCCATCTGCGGCTCGAAGGGGGTCTTGCGGGGGCCAGTGCCGCTGGCCGACATCGCGCCCAGCGTGCCGCCGTGATAGCCAAAGTAGCGGCTGACAAATTTATATTTGCCCGGATGACCCGTCTGTTTGAAGTATTGGCGGGCAAATTTGAGCGCGGCCTCCACCGATTCGGAGCCACCGCTGAAGGGTTTGATGAAGTTGAGGTTGCCCGGGGTCACATCGGCCAGACGTGCGCCAAATTCCAGGGTCACGTCGGAGATGCCGTGGAGGGGCGGGGCAAAGCTCATCACCTCCATCTGCTGGCGCATGGCATCCAGCAGCCTGGGGTGGCCGTGGCCCAGGGATGCGACGAAAATGCCGCCGATGGCGTCGAAATACTCTTTGCCCTCCACATCCCAATAGTAAAGTCCCTGGGCCCGCTTTACTATCAATGGGTTTTTAAGAAATTCCTCGGTCTGCTGGTAGTCCAGAAAAGTATTACGCAACAGACGGGTCTGTCGTTCGGTGAGTTGCATGGCGGCTCGTCCTGGTGTGGGGAGTAAACGCGTTTTCCAAAAGATAGCCAGCGGCTTTCAGCACTATTGTAGCACAGGCCCAGCGGACTACTATACTTGACCGGTGACAAAGTGACCAGGTGACGGGGTGAAAAAGGTCAGTGTATGGCCGTGGCGGGCATACATCTTCTGGGCCTGATTTAGCCGTTTGCCAGCTATTTTCGCCTCGGTTTTGCGTCTTTGGGCCTTTGGGCTGAAAATGAAGGGTGCGCAAAGGTGCGCCTTGTATTTGAAAATCCATCCCACCAGCAAGAGAACCCAAATGACCGACACCCCCCAAAAAAACTATCCACGCCCCGACTACCCACGCCCCTACCTGCGCCGGGCCGAATGGCGCAGCCTGAACGGCCCCTGGCGTTTCGCCTTCGACCCCCACGTCCACGGCGAGCAGATGGGCTGGCATCGCGGCGGTGGCCCTTCGACAGGCTCAGGCGGCGGCGGCAAAGAGCTGACGATCAGCGTCCCCTTCCCCTGGGAATCGCCCCTCTCCGGCGTGGCCGCGCCCGAATACCGGGGCGCGGGCTGGTACGAGCGGGAGGTGACGATCCCCGCCGAGTGGACGGGCGTGCGCCCCTTCCTCAACTTCAACGCCGTGGACTGGAGCGCCCGGGTCTGGGTGAATGGACAGATGGCGGCGGAGCACGACAACGGCTACCTGCCCTTCTCCATCGACCTGAGCGAGTACGCCCAGCCTGGCGAGACCGTCACCGTCACCCTGCGCGCCTGGGACATCGCCGAGGCCACGACGCTCGTCGGCAAGCAGGTCCCCCACTGGTACACCTACAGCAGCGGCATCTGGCAGAGCGTCTGGCTGGAGCCGCGTGCCGCCAGCCACATCACCGGCGTAGCCATCAGCCCGGATGTGGCGAACCAGCAGGCCAGCGCGCAGGTCGATCTTTCCGTTGCCACAGCGGGCAGCTATCGTCTGCGCCTCTCCTCGCCCGACGACAACTTCCCCGCCATCGAAAGCAGCCACAATTTGCAGCCCGGCAGTCAGACCGTCGCCCTCACCTTCGCCGTGCCGAAACCGAAACTCTGGTCGCCGGAGTCGCCCCACCTCTACGACGTGCGGGTGGAGTTGCTTGCCGCCGACGGCGCGGGCGACAGCGCGACGACGTACTTCGGGATGCGCACAGTCAGCCGGGGCAAATGGAATGGCAAAGAGTACGAGTACATTCTCCTCAACGGCGAACCGGTCTATCTGCGCGGCGCGCTGGATCAGGCCTTCCACCCGGACGGGCTGCACACCTATCCGACCGATGAGATCATCCGGGGCGATATTCAGCTTGCCAAAGAACTGGGGCTGAATCTGCTGCGCTGCCACATCAAAATCAACGACCCCCGCTATTACTACTGGGCGGACAAACTGGGGCTGCTGATTTTCTACGATATGCCCAGCCCGGATATGGACACGCCGTCTATGCGCCGCACCTTTGAGGCCGCGCTGCGCGGGGCAATTGCACGGGACTTCAACAGCCCGTCGATCATCGCCTGGATTATCTTCAACGAAACCTGGGGGCTGACCAAACATCACACCGCCGACGGTCAACGCTGGCTGGCGGAGATGGTGGAACTGACCCGGCAGCTCGACCCTACCCGTCTGGTGGAGGACAACTCGCCCTGCCGCTACGACCACATCGAGACGGACATCAACTCCTGGCACTTCTACATCAACAACTATTTTGAGGTGCGCCGCCACGTCCAGCGGGTGGTGGACGAGACCTATCCCGGCTCGGCTTTCAATTACGTAGGCGGTGAATACGTCCAGAAGACCGCGCCGCTGATGAACAGCGAATACGGCGGCATTGCCGCCCGCAGCGGCGACACGGACATCGCCTGGTGTTTCAAATACCAGACATCCGAGCTGCGCCGCCACGCCAAAATCTGCGGCTATGTCTACACCGAACTGGACGACATCGAGTGGGAGCACAACGGCTTTGTCAACTACGACCGCAGCGCCAAAGAGTTCGGCTACGACGCCTTTGTGCCGGGGATGAGCGTGGCGGACCTGAACGCGGCTGATTTCGTCGGGCTGGACGTGCCCCCCTGCCAGACCCTCCCACCGGGCAGCGCATTCAGCGCCCCCCTCTTCGTCAGCCATTGGGGATCGCCCATCGGCAACGCCACAGTGCGCTGGCAGGTAGACTTTGTGGATCGCTACGGCCAACCCAGCACAACGCAGAACGGCGAAATCCCCGTCACGCCCACCCGCTTTGACGTGACTTCTCTGGGTGATCTGACCTTCGCCCTGCCCGGCGAAAACGGGCTGGCGACAGTTGCTCTCTGGCTGGTGGACGAATCGGGCGCGGTACGTTCCCGCAATTACGTGAATGTGGAAGTCTCCGGCGGTCACAGCGCCGCGGTGGAGAAGAATGACTACGGCCACGCCCTGCGCTTCCGTCCCGGCGATTTCGTCGCCTCCTCCTGGGATCAGCCGTCGGTGGACCCCTCCCGCCAGAAATTCAGCGCCACCGGCAGCGGTTGGGTGGAGTACGAATTGTCCCTGCCCGCGGGTGTGGATGCGGCGCAGATCAGCGGGCTGGAGTTGCGTTTCGAGGCGGGGGCACGGGCGGGGCGGGCCAAAATCGACTGGCCCGCCAAAATCCAGGGCTTCAACTATCCCCAGACTGAGGTAGAGCGCAAGACGCCGTCAGATGTGGCGGTTTCCGTCAACGGCGTCGAAATCGGCCGCGCCCACCTACCCGACGACCCCGCTGATGCCCGGGGTGTGCTCAGCCATCACAATTGGATCGAACCCGGCTCCTACGGCTATCTGACCGACGCCTCTGCCAATACCGACGCCCTGGCAGCGGTAAAGGCGACTCTGGCCGGGGGCACTCCCTTGCGGGTGCGCTTCAGCGTCCCCGCCGAGGGCGCGGGCGGGCTGGCCCTCTACGGCGAGGAAGCGGGCCACTATCCCGTGGCGCCGACGCTGCTGGTGATGGGCGGATAGGATTGCCACGTAAAGAAGCAAAGCGGTTCGACTTCCTGAAAAAGTGAACCGCTTTGCCCCGAAATACTCCACTGAAAATGGAAAGACGCCGGGGGAGATTCCCCCGGCGTCTTTCATTTCTTGCTATTCCCGTCTGGCAGTCACCAGTGGAATTACATCATACCGCCCATACCGCCCATATCGCCGCCGCCAGCCATTGGCTTCTCGGGTTCGGGGATGTCGGTGATCAGGGCTTCGGTGGTCAGGATCATCGCGGCGATGGAACAGGCATTCTCCACGGCGCTGCGGGTGACCTTCACCGGGTCGATAATACCGGCTTCCAGCATATCCACGTAGTTGTTGGCGATCACGTCGTAGCCGGTGGTCTTCTTGCCTTCCAGGTGCAGACCGCGCACTTTTTCCACAACCACAGCGCCGTCAAGACCGGCGTTAGCGGCAATCATACGCATAGGTTCTTCCAGGGCACGGCGCAGGATGCGCACGCCGGTGCCGGCATCGCCTTCCATATGTACGCCGTCCAGGGCAGGCACGGAGTTGATCAGCGCTACACCACCGCCGGGGACAATGCCCTCTTCCACAGCGGCGCGGGTGGCGCTCAGGGCGTCCTCAACCCGGTGCTTCTTCTCTTTCAGTTCGGTCTCGGTGGCAGCACCCACACGGATGATAGCCACGCCGCCGGCCAGTTTAGCCAGACGTTCTTGCAGCTTCTCACGGTCGTAATCGCTGGTGCTGGCTTCGATCTCGGCCCGGATTTCGTCGATGCGGCCCTTGATGGCGCCCGTGTCGCCAGCGCCACCGATGAAGGTGGTGGTGTCTTTGGTGCTGACGATCTTGTCGGCCTGGCCCAGGTCGGCCAACTGAGTGGTTTCCAGTTTGCGGCCCAACTCTTCGGTGATCACCTGTCCACCCGTGAGGGTGGCGATGTCGCGCAGCATAGCCTTGCGGCGGTCGCCAAAGCCAGGGGCTTTGATGGCCAGCACATTGAACATACCGCGCAGTTTGTTCAACACGAGGGTGGCCAGGGCTTCGCCGTCCACATCTTCGGCGATGATGACCATCTCGCGCTTGCCCAACTGGACCAGCTTCTCCAATACAGGCACGATGTCCTGGGCGCTGCTGATCTTCTTGTCGGTGATCAGGACGTAGGGGTTCTCAATCGAGGCTTCCATCCGCTCGGAATTGGTGACGAAGTAGGGGCTGAGGTAGCCCCGGTCGAGCTGCATACCTTCCACATACTCGGTCTCGAACTGAAGGCCCTTGCTCTCTTCGACGGTGATAACGCCGTCCTTGCCCACTTTGTCCATCACTTCGGCGATCAGATCGCCGATGACTTTATCCGCGGCGGAGATGCTGGCAACCTGGGAAATCTCGGCCTTGCCCGCAACCGGGGTAGCCATTTCGCGCAGGGCGGCCACAATCGCATCGCGACCGGCTTCGATGCCGCGCTTGAGCAGCATCGGGTTGGCGCCGGCGGTCACATTCTTCAGACCTTCGGTGACAATGGCCTGGGCCAGAACGGTGGCGGTGGTGGTGCCGTCGCCGGCCACATCGTTGGTCTTGGTGGCGGCTTCTTTCAGAAGCTGGGCACCCATATTCTGGAAGGGATCTTCCAGTTCAATCTCTTTGGCAACGGTTACGCCGTCGTGGGTGACGGTGGGGCTGCCCCATTTTTTGTCCAGCGCCACATTGCGACCCTTGGGGCCGAGGGTGGTCTTGACTGCATTGGCCAGGACGTCAACACCCTTTTTCAGGGCGCGTCGGGCATCTTCTTGAAAAACAAGCTGCTTTGCCATATCGACAATTTCTCCTTGACAGAACTCTACAAACGTTTACGAATCGTACTGCGAACGACAGTTATACCGGCAACGAACTTTGCCTTAGCCCTCAACAATGGCGAGAACATCATTCTCTTTCAGGATCAGATATTCTGTCCCGTCGATTTTGATGGTCGTGCCGGAGTACTTGGCGTACAGTACAATGTCGCCAATCTGTACATCCATGGCGATCCGGTCGCCATCTTCGTCCCGCGCGCCAGGGCCAACAGCAATGATACTGCCCTGCTGGGGCTTCTCTTTGGCGGTTTCGGGGAGATAAATACCCGATTTCGTTACTTCTTCCTGCTCGGTGGGCTTAATGACCAGGCGGTCACCCAGGGGTCGCAGATTCATACAATCATCCTCCTTGACTAACGCTGTACTAATGTGGAATTGAATAGAACGATTGACAGATTTGTGGAAATACGCATTTTATCTGACAAGTGAGTTAGCACTCTCATACCGCGAGTGCTAACCCGCCACATAGTGTATCCTACTTTGGTGCAGATGGCAAGACCGATTGGGGGGGAAATGATAAGCGTTGTGTTAGAGATTGGGGACTGGGGGCTGGGGACTGGGGGCTGGGGACTGGGGACTGGGGACTGGGGACAGAGTACAGGGGGCATTTCATTTACAATTCATAATTCACTATTCACCATTCATTATTTCCTTCTCCTTCGCCTACTCCAGCGACGCTACATAATCCAGCATATCGTCCTCTTCCTTCACATAATCGCTCAACTGAAAGGCAGCGTAGAGATCCCGGCTGCGCTGAAAGTAGCTGCGGGCCTGGTCGCTCTTTTTTTGTTCCAATGCCACATGGCCCAAATTGTGCAGGGTGGCGGCTTTGTCCATCCACGCACCTCTCCGATCCGAAAGTTCCAGGTCCTTCTCATACCATTGCAGGGCTTCGTCAAATTCCTGGCGGGCATAGGCCACGGAGCCGAGATTGTTGTAGCAGGTGCTGATCCCCGCTTCGTCGCTCATCTGGCGGAAGACGGCCAGGGCATTTTGATAGGCCCGGTGCGCGTCGGTGTAGCGCTCCATCCCCTCCAGGGCCAGCCCCATATTGTTGTGCGCGCTGGCGGTCAACTGGGCATTGTTCAGCCGCAGGGCGATGCGCAAGGCTTTGCGCTGTTGCTCCACAGCCTTTTCGTAGTTGTTCATACTGAAATAGGCGCTGCCCAGATTGATGTAGGCAGTCGCCAGGGAGCGCTGATCCCCCAATTGGGCGACGGCCTCGAAAGCCAGCCAGAAATGGTCCAACGCGGGCCGGGGTTCGTCCAGCACACGGAAGGTAGTGCCCAGGTCGGTATGGACATAGGCCATTTCCATCAACAGGTCTTTCTGATCAAAGATGCGCAGCCCTCTTTCCAACCACTCGATAGCCGCCTCTACCTGGCCGGTGAAGAAGAGCTGACGGCCTATATTTGTCAACAGCCAGCCAAAATCCCGAATATCGCCCAGGGCGAAAGCCGCCACAGCCCCGGCAGAAAGCCAGCGCTGGATGCCCGGTGGGTGACGCCAGAAGGCGTAATGGGCCAGAGCCAGGGCATACTCTCGCATCAGGACCAGGTCACTCTGTACCTCTGCCGAATCCAGCACGATTTCGGGCAGCCCCTCTACCTCCAGGGGTTCCCGCACCAGTGACTGGGCAGATTTGTTCCAGATGCGTTCGATCCGGTTGCTCAACCAGTCTGCGCCCAGGTGGATATTGCCCCACTCCGGGTCGATCTCGTGCCAGCGCTGTAATGGGATCTGCTGATAACGGCGGATATAACGCAGGTAATAGGCGGCGTGGTTACGATTCCACTCCTCCCCCAGCATCACCGCACCCTGGGCCAGGTAGCGGCGCACCACCGGCTGCACCAAAAGCCGCTGGGTAAAATTGTTCTCCTCTACCAGCGCCCGCTGAATCAGTGCCTGGACTGTCTCCTGAAATTCCTCCTGCTCGCCCAAATCGCTCCAGAAGAGTTCGCGCAGGGCGGTAAAGGAAGCCCCACCGGCCGCGCTCACCAGCCGATCCAGCAGGGGGCCGGCCTGGGGCCAGAAAGCCGCAAAATTCTCCACCGCAAAGGCTGTAGCTTCCGGCATACTCAGCGCATTGTTATGCAGGGGCAGCTCTCCCAACGCGCTGTTCAGCTCCCCCCACGCGCCATACTCCAGCAGCAGCCCCAACACCAGCCGCAGACTCAGGGGACGCCCACCCGTGCGGGCGTGGAGTTCTTCCACGTGGCGCAGAGCCGTATCCCGCACATCCACAGGGGCGCGGCGGCGCACAAACTCTACGGTTTCAGCGAGGGAGAGACCACCGAGCAGCAGATGACGCTCGCCGACCAGGGCCAGAATCTCCGGGTCGATATCCCGGTCGATGAGCAGAATGCGGGAACGTCCGCCGGATTCGTGAAGATGGCCGATAATGTCTACCAGTGTGCGGATTTCGTCATTCCGCGCCCCGGAGAGTTCGTCCAGAATGAGCAGACGGCGACGCCGGTAGAGCTGCTCCAGAATACCGATGCCCCAGCGATCCTGGCTGACACGGGTCAGGGTCGTCCCCAGCACCGTATCCAGGGTGCGCACAATGTCATAGAGACGGAAGCTATCGTTGCCGGCCGCGCCTACCCAAATCACGCCGTCTGCAAAGGAGTGGATGGCATTCCAGGCCGCGGCGGTGGCCAGGGTACTCTTGCCGTTGCCCTGATTTCCGCTGATGGCCAGCGCGGCCTGACCGCCATCGTCGGTGAGCCAGCTCCGTAGCTGCAACAGTTCGCCAGCCCGTCCGGTAAAGCTGTTGAGACGATAGACGCCCAGGTTATGGGCAATGGAAATACCAGCGGATGCGTGTCTGGTGGACATAGGCGCAAATCAGCGGGTGTTGGAAAGGGATAGAATAATCACTGGGTACTCGCTGCGGGTGCTGATCTCGTAGTTGAGCGCCTGGGCCAGGGAATGTCCCCCTTCCAGCGCGCCCAGCCCTACCCCTCCTTCGGGCGGAGAGATCAGAATCAGGTCCGGGCGAATACGCCGGGCCAGTTGATTCACATTGACCGGATTGACCGTCTCCACATAGTCCACCTTTGCGATCAGCCCTTCCTGCACGGCCAGGGGATTGGCCGACAGATCGCTGACCACAACTGTTACGTCCGGGTGTTTTTGAAGCTGACGCAGGGTTGCCGCGCCGATGGTGCCTGCTCCGACCAACCAAATGCGCATACACTGCCTCCTTGCCGTCTGCGGGTCGGGCAGACAGCCCGACCCGTCAATTATATCCAACCGACCCAATTTAGAATCGCAAAAAAGAGTAAGAGAACACCGGCACAAGCCAGACCGATGATCAGACCGGAGCGGATCATCTCTTTGCCCTCAACCGTGCCGGTGACAGCGATGAGAGTCATACGGGCGGAGCCGCTGGGCAGGGTAAAAGAGAGAGCCACAGCAAAAATTGTCGGGATGACCAAGCGGGCAGGCGCTATACCGGTGGCCTCGGCCAGGGTAATCAGAACCGGCGTCAGAATCGCGCCCAGGGGCACATTATTGATGAATTGGGTGATGGAAAAGGCCAGCAGAATGAGCATTGCCAGGGCCAGCATATAGGGCATCTGTTCCAGGGTGGGCGCAAGCAGGCTGGCAAACCATTTGCTGGCTCCAGTTTTTGTCAGCGCATCGCCCAGGGTCAGCCCCGCGCCAATCACAAAAAAGACACCCCAGTTCACCCCCCGCAGATCGTTCCAGTTGATGATCTCTTCCAGAGAGAGCAGGGCCACCGCGCCAATCGCCACCACCGCGCTGCTCAGCAGTGTGGGCGGCAGATTCAGAGCACTCTCCAGGGATGCGCCGGTCACCCAGAGCGTCACCGAAAGCAGGAGAACCACGACGATTTCCCGCTCCGAGGTACTTAACTGTCCCAGCCGGTCAATCTCCTGGGCAGCGGGCTGGATATCGATGGTGAGCCGGGGCAGGTGGAAGATACGGGGCAGCAGAAGCCAGACCATCGGCAACAGGAGCAGAACAAGCGGCAAGCCATATTTCATCCAATCCACAAAGCCGAAAGCGCTGTTCTGGGCCAGCAGACCGCTGGCGATGGCATTTTCTCCGCTGCCCATAATTGTGGCAATGGCGCCAATGCTGGAGCTGTAACCAATCGCCAGGAGCAGTACAACCAGTGCCTTGCGCCCATCCTCCGGGCGGGGGACCTGCTGGGCAATCGTAATCGCCACGGGGATCAGCACGGCCGCGGTGGCTGTGTTCAACACAAACATACTCAGCCCGCCGGTGATCAGCATCAGCCCCAGGAGCAGATACTCAAAGCGCCCCCGGCTGACGACAATCGCATAGAGGGCCAGACGGCGGGTCAACCCGTGCTTGCGCAGAGCCTCGGCCAGAAAGAGGCTGCCCAGAATCAGAAAGACGACAGGTGTGCCAAAGGGCGCAAAGGCTCTGTTTACGGTGTCGATGCCCAGGGCAATCTGCATCACGGGAACGAGCAGCGCCGCGATGGGCAGAGGGGCGGGTTCCAGGGCCAAAATTGTGCCGGTGAAGACAAAGAGCGCCAAGGCCCGGTGGCCCGCGTCGCTCAGACCCTCTGGTGTGGGCAGGACCAGAACCAGCCCGGTCAACCCCAGTACAATCAGCAGACGGCGCAGGTCAAAAACTTTGCGCACACTGGCCTGAAACGGTTGTTGCAATACTTCCAGGGTTGTCACCCGGCGCTGGATACGCCGTTTGCTGGCAACTGTGCGGGTGGCGGCCCGTTTGCGAATGGCCTGCTCATCCCGGGGTGGCGCGACCAGTGGCAGCAGATGGCCCGGTGTCTCGTCATCGGGCTGGGGCGCGGAAGAGTGCCGGTTCTCCCCCAGAGTCACCCGGCGGGGGAGAGAAGATTTGAGTCGGGAGCGTTGATAGGCCATAGGATGAGAATTTGTGTGATTGGTTGAGTAGTTGATTGGGTGACCGGGTCACCGGCAGACAAATCAACCAATCAACTTTATGGACAGAGCCGCAGCCCTTCCAACGCAGCAGGGGTATCCGGATCAATTTCCAGGGATTTGAGCAGCCAGACCCGGGCGGCTTCGCATTCTTCGGGCTTTTTATAGATGTAGGCCAGCCCCAGAGAATAATAATACTCGATACGCGAGGCATCTCCCAGAATAGCCACAGCCTTTTCCAGGGTAGGCACGGCCTCTTCGTAGTTGCGCCGGGCATAGTAGGCCATGCCCAGATGGGCCAGGGCCGGGCCATATTCGCCGTCCTGCTCCACGGCTTTGCGCAGCTCCCGCTGGGCTTGCAGGGTATCCCCGCTGAGATAGAGACCCCAGCCCAGCGCGTCCAGAGTCATCGCAGTAGGGGCCACATTTACGGCCGCAGTGTAGCTGGCAATGGCATTATCCCAATCGTTCAGGGCCTGGTATTGACGGCCCTGCTCGATGTACAGGTCTGGCTGATCCGGCGCAATGGCAATGGCCTGCTGGAAGATATGGATGGCCCGCTCGTAGTCGCCCTGTAATTCATAGAGAACCGCCTGGTTGCGCAGGGCCAGCACGTGGCGGGGGTCCGCAGCCAGGGCCTGGTCGATATAACTTTGGGCGCGAGACCAGTTGCCCACATCGCTATAGATTTCGCCCAGAATGGCAAGGGTTGTTGGATTCTCCGTTTGCAGGTCCAGGGCGTCGAAGGCCGCGTTGATGGCCTCTTCGTAGCGGCCCAGCCAGTCCAGACTGCGCGCATAGATATTCAGGGCGGGCACATCTTCCGGGTCCACGGCCACAGCCTGGGCCGCCAATTCATAGGCCTGGTTAATGCGCCGGTCGGTCATATAGATTTCGGCCTGGGCCACCAACGGGTCCGGGTTTTCCGGCTCGAGTTGGGCTGCCCGCTGGTAGGCGGCCAGGGCAGCCGGATAGTCCCCTGCGGTGTGGTAAATCTCGGCTTCGGTCTGCCAGGAGAGCGCGCTGCGAGTGGGGGTGGGGGTAGGTTGCAGGGGTTGGTTCATCAGCCAATCGGGCTGCCGGACATATAAATAAGAGCCGATGAAGCCCAAAATGGCGATCCACCAGAACCAATTTCGACTTTTGGGGCGACGGGGTTTATAGTCACGGTCAAGATACATATGTGCATTATAAGACCGCGGGTGACGGGTGACAAGTTGCCAGCAGGCGGGGGCGGGTTCCAGAGACGGGGAAAGCAAGTGATGGGGGCTTTCACGCCGGGAAATAGGCGTGCAGGAATGGCAACGCCCCCGCACTTTCTCAAGTCCCCGGCACTTTTCCTGTCTGTGCCCCCCACTGGGATGCACCCGCAAGCAGGAGACTCTCTATGCCGATCAAAACCTTCGACTCCATTGCCGACCTGAGCGGCTATTACAGCGGAGAGATTTTCCGCTCGATGGACGACGACACCCTTTTCGTCTTCGACAACCGTCAATACCGCTGGCTGCGCTACCGTTGGAGCCAAGGGAAGCGGGAAGTGCGCTTTGTGGAAGAGGTGACTGGCGGGCTGCCCATTGTGACACAAATCTTTCCCTAGTACAGCCCGACGGAAATCGACCTACAATTCCTGCTCCCCGCCGGTCCGTGACCGGCGACGGGTACACACCAGTTGTACACGAGGGAATACACCCATAATCAATGAAAATCAGAACGCAGATGGCGCAGACTGAATCCCTTCGACCCTTCGATGGACTCAGGACAGCGCAGGCTCAGGCGCTGTCCTGAGTTCATCGAAGGGACAGCGCCGTGTGAATCCGTTCTTTCCCTTCGACAGGCTCAGGACACCGCCGTGTCAATCCGTGTTCTATTTTCACATCAGTTGTACACGAGGAAACACACCCATAATCAATGAAAATCAGAACGCAGATTGCGCAGATTTTCGCA
>JAANMX010003321.1_pt1 | contig 14415 bp, 14 predicted proteins | sample 7279681 | NCBI WGS metagenome assembly JAANMX01 (sample SAMN14094542, study PRJNA606508) | bioreactor metagenome | isolation source: A lab-scale SPAN reactor treating ammonium-rich wastewater day 351 | place: Ireland: Galway | collected 2018-01-01
TCTGCCATCTGCCAACGACCTGCCCCACGATGTGCGTCTGGGCGATGACCTGCTCTTTTGGCAGGTTGCCGCCCGGCTGGCCCTGGAAACCCTGGCCCAGCAGAAGGTACACCCGGCCCTGGTAGCGGACGCCGATGGCAAGAGCCTCTATGCCCGCTGGCTGCCGGTGCTGGACGGCCCCCGGGATGGACCCCGGCTGGCCCGTCTGCGCCAGGCCATGCCGCCCCTCTGTCGGGCTGCGGCGGAAGGCGAAACCCAGCCCCACGCTCTGCTCGACTCCTTTCTGGCCGGCCTGACCGATGACCTAATGCGCCGCTGGAACCGGGGCAGCCGGGTGGCCCAGTCCGCCCAGACCGACGGCGCGGCCTGGCTGAACGCCCTTTGCCAGGACGACGCGGCTGTGCAGATATCCCCGGCCCAGGCGCGCCGACTCCTGAGCAGCTATGGGGCCTGGCTGCGCAGCCTGCATGTGGCCGGGGATGGCAACTTCCGGCTGGCCGATTCACCCCGGCTGCTGCATCAGCCCCATCACATCGAGCTTGGCCTTGAAAGCCATATAGCCGCTGTCGATGGGATAGATGCCGCCGGTGACATAGGCCGATTCGTCGCTGGCCAGATAGACGACAAAAGGGGCGATGGCCTCGGGTCCCGGCACGGGCAGAATGTGCAACTTGTCAATCATCCGCCGCGCGGCTGGCGCGGAGAGCCAATCCATCTGGGATTCAGTGGCGACAAAGCCGGGGCAGACACAATTGACGCGTACCCCGTGGGGGCCAACCCCGGCGGCGAGAGAACGGGTAAGAGCCACCACACCCCCCTTGGCTGCGGTGTACGAGTCCAGCCCGGCAGTGCCGATGAGGGCATCTACGGTGGCGGTCAGAATCATCGACCCGGAGCCCTGCTCGCGCATTTGTCTGCCCACATACTTGGCGCACAGAAATGTGCCGGTGAGATGGATGTCCAGCATCCGTTGCCAAGTCGCTTCGGGCAGGTCAAGCAGGCAGCGGTCCTGGGTGTTGATGAAGTGTACATCCGCCGCGCAGTGATAGAGTACGTCAATGCGGCCAAATGCTGTTACTGTCTCCGCCACCAGCGCCTGCACTTGGGCGCTGTCGGCCACATCGACCCGCGCGACCCGGGCCTGTCCACCCGCCGCAATAATTGACTGCACCACCTGCTCGGCTTTGGCTGCGTCGATGTCGGCCACCACCACAACCGCCCCTTCGGCGGCAAAGGCTTCACCCCCAGCTCGGCCCATCCCCGAACCGCCGCCGGTCACAATGGCTATCTTTCCCTGCATGCGACCGCTCATCCTAACTCCTCCCGGCCCAGCATCTCGGCCTGATAGGGCAGATACTGGCCTTCCGCCTGATAGCGGGCGTGGGCCTCTGCCACCGCGTCTTCGCTTACCTCAATGCCCAAGCCAACCCCGGAGGGCACACCCCAGACCGGACCATCGGCGATGGGCAGTGGGTCGGTCAGTATATCCGAGGCCATGTGCTGGGCCGTCTGCTGGTTGCCGGTCACCAGATTGGGCAGGGTGAGGAGCAGATGGTGGCAGGCGGCCGCGGCTATGCCCAGTTCGCCGTGGGTGTGCTTGCAGACCTGCAACCCCTGCCAGTGGGCTACGTGGCAGAGGCGGTGAAAAGCGGCCAATGAGCCGACCCAGTAGGGGCTGAAGCAGTAGACATCGGCCACCCGACCGGTGATACGGGCATAAGCGTCGGCCTCGCTCCACAGCCCCTCGTTGGCGGCTACGGATACGGTCGAGCGCGCCCGAAATTCGGCCATCTGGGCCAGGGGGTGTTCGCGCACGGGCTGCTCCACAAAGTCGATGTCGAATTCGGCCAGAATCGCCATACTTTTCAGGGCCTGGGGCATACTCCAACTACCGTTGGCATCCAGACGCAGACGGGGAGCGGAGCCCAGCGCCTCGCGCACGGCAGCCACCATCGCCAAATCGTCTGCGAAGTCCAGTCCGACTTTAATGTAATAGTCCGTGTACCCGGCGGCCAGGCCCGCCATACACTGGGTTTGCAGGTCCTCGGCGCTACCCCGGGCCAGGTAGTAGAAGTAGTTGACCTGCTGGCGGCGCAGCCCGCCGAAGAGACGGTAGAGGGGTTGCCCCGAGGCTTTTGCACAGATGTCCCACAGAGCCATGTCGATACCGGCCCAGGCGTAGTTGCCAGTCATAGCCCGGTGCTGCCAGAGGCCGTGATGGAAAACTTCGGCCTGCATGGCCTCCCGGTTCCAGGGGTTGCGGCCCAGCACAAAGAGTGTCATAGCGGTCAGCGCCTGCCGCACAGAAACCACATCCGCGCCACTGCACGCTTCGCCCCAGCCCACCAGCCCGTCGTCGGTGGTGACTTTGACCAGCACATCGGTCACGCCGTCCCGGGCCACCACCGAACTCACCTCCCGGCGTCTGTAGGGCACATTCACAATCGTTGACTCGGCAGATACAACTTTCATAGGGCTTTCCTTGCAAAGGGTTTGATGTCCTCAGGTTGCTCAGGATAGTGGATAGCGGGCAATGATGCGCGGTTCGATGACGGACCAATCCAACGAAACCCCCAGACCTGGCCCGGACGGTGCCCGCACACAGCCGTCGCTATCCAGGGCCATGCCCGGTGTGATGCCGAAGTTGTCGATAGGCACGGTCAGCTCCAGAAAGCGGCAGTTGCGCACCCCACAGGCAGCGTGGAGATTGGCCAGGTTGAGCAGAGAATGGATGGCCAGGTGAATCTCGCAGTTGATGCCGAATGCCTCGCACAGATGGGCGGTCTTAAGATAGCCGGTGATGCCCCCTTTCCAGGAGACATCGCTGCGCACAATGTCCACCGCGCCGCGCACGATATATTCAGCGGCCAGGTGGTAGCGACCCGCGGCCCACTCTACCCCAGCGATGGGGATATCCAGAGCCTGAGCCAGCCGGGTGTAGCCGTGGATGTCATAGTCGTGGAGAGGCTCCTCGAACCAGAAGTAGTCCAGCTTTTCCAATGCACGCCCCACGCGCATGGCGTCCTCAAAGTCGTATGCCCCCACCGGGTCGCTCATCAGCACAAAGCCGTCACCCACCGTCTCCCGCACTTTGCGACAGCACTCGATGTCCAGTTCGGCGCTGCCGGGCGGGTGCAGTTTGTAGGCCCGGAAACCGGCAGCCATCGCCCGGCGCGCCTCGTCCACGTACTCCTCTGGCGTGGCGTACTTGGGGCCGGTAGCGTAGGCTTTTACCCGGTCACGGTAGCCGCCGATGAGTTTGTAGAGGGGCAGTCCCGCCTGCTTGGCGGTGATGTCCCAGAGTGCGATGTCGATGGGGCCGTGGGCGGTGATGGGCAGGTGTCCACCCCAGCGGTCGGCCTGGTTGAGCTTGTGATAGAGATACTCCCGGTTGACAGGGTCTTGACCCAGAATTTCTGGCACAATCACGGCGGCAATCTCCTCAGCCAGCCGCTTGCCCCCTTTGGCTCCCCAGCCCATGGCGTGGCCCTCAATCCCCGCATCCGTCTTGACCGTCAGCAGCACCAACTCCTGCCCCGGCTGCTTTTCGACTACCAGCAACTCCACTTCTGTGATAATCATTCTTTCTCTCCTTTGTGAGACGACGATGAGTTGCTGTCATTTTCACCCGTGTCGTCTGCACAGTCAAACAGGATACACGCCCTCCCCCGATGGCCGGCGGAAAAAGCGGTTTGACGGGCTGATAGAGCGAACATACAATGAGGGCGGTCGAGCTCGATTTCATGTCCAATTCATTCACCACCGACAAGTGATTGGGACTCGTTTCCGTTTTGCTCGAACATTCCCCACCAGGAGGAGAAAACCATGTTGAAAATCGCCATCGCTACGCCGCCCCAGAACGGCCAACAGTGGACACTCATGCGTCAGTGCGGGGTGGAGTGCGCCGTCGGCGGCATCAGTCTGCACCCGCAATCCGATGCCGAGCCAGACGCACAGCCCTGGAGCTACGCATCCCTGGCAAAGGCGAAAGCAGCCTATGCGTCGGGGGGCATCCCCCTGGCCGTGATTGAGTCCCGTCCGCCTATGGAAAAAATCAAGCTGGGACTGTCGGGCCGAGATGAAGAGATAGATGTGATCTGCCAACTCCTGCGCAATATGGGCAAACTCGACATCCCCGTCTGGTGCTACGCCTGGATGCCGATTCTGGGCGTCATCCGCACTTCGATGTCCATCCCAACCCGGGGCGAGGCTCTGGTCAGCGGCTTTGACCTGGCCGGGCTGCCATCAAGTGAGCGGCCCATCCGTAACATCGACGGCGTGCCTTTGGCAGAGCAGGCGGCAAGGGATGTAAAAACCACGGAAGCAGAGCAGTGGGAGAACCTGAAATACTTCCTGGAGCGGATTATCCCCGTGGCGGAAGAGGCCCATGTGAAGCTCGCCATGCATCCCGACGACCCTCCCCTGTCGCCCATCAACGGCATCCCCCGCATTATGAGCAGCGTGGGAAACTATCAGAAGCTCGTGGAGCTGGTCCCCAGCCCGGCCAACGGCATCTGTCTGTGCCAGGGCAATTTCACACTGATGACCGACGACCTGCCTGGGGTCATCCGCCACTTCGGGGAACAGAAAAAGCTTCACTTCCTACACATTCGTGACGTGCAGGGCACGCCTGACAACTTCCAGGAGACATTCCACGACGACGGCAAGAGCGATCTGGCCGCCTGCTTCCGCGCCTACCGGGACGTGGGCTACGACGGCGTCTTCCGCCCCGACCATTACCCCAAGATGGGGGATGACTCCTTTGCCGACGAATTGGGTATTGCCCGGCTCTTTGCCGTGGGCTATCTGAAAGGGCTGCGCGAGGCGGTCTATTCTGAGACCCATTGATGCCAACAGGAAAGAGGGAGATACGATGAATGCCCGCAGACTCATCAGCCGTCAAGTTCGCCAGATTGAGGTGGAGAGCTTTGACCCAGGACCCATTCCCGACGACGGGATATTTGTGCGCAACGACTTCAGCGCGGTCAGTGTGGGGACGGAAATCTGGAACTGGGTCCACGGCGTAGAGCCGGGCCGGGAACCGTCATTCCCCCGCACCAGCGGCTACTGCAACTGCGGGACAGTCCTGGCCGTGGGCCGCAACGTGACCGATATCCAGCCGGGCCAGCGGGTGGCGGGACAGGGCAGCCACGCCAGCCACAGCATCCTGCGCAAACCCTATAACCGGGTTCCGGAGGAGGTGCCCTCTCAGCACGCGGCACTCCTAACAATGGCCGCCATCGCCCTCCACGGCATCCGGGTGGCGCAGGTCCAGTTGGGAGAGGAGGTGGCAGTTCTCGGTCTGGGGCTGGTGGGCCAGTTCGCCCTCGCCCTGGCCGGGCTGGCAGGGGCCATGCCCCTCATCGCCATCGACCTGGACCCGTTTCGCCTGGACAAAGCTGTGGAGCGGGGCGCAGATGTGGCGATTAACCCAGCCAACACCGAAGACTTACCAGGGTTGGTACGCTCCCTGTGTGCGGGGGATGGAGCGGATGTAGTCCTGGAATGTACGGGCAAGCCGGGGGTCTATCCCATGGCCGTGCAACTGGTGCGCAGTGCTGGACGGCTGGTGGCGGTGGGTTCGCCGCGTGGCTCGGTGGACTTCGACTTTCTGCGGGATGTCCACCTGCGGGAGGTGAGCATCCTGGGCGCATTTCATCCAGCCACGCCCCAACAGAGCCACATCTATTACCCCTGGACAAAGGAGCGGGACCGAGACCTGATCTTACAACTCATGGCCGTGGGTCGCCTGCCTGTGGTAGACCTCATCACCCACATTGTCCAGCCCGACGAGTGCCAGTCGGTCTATGCCATGCTGGCAGATAATCCCCAGGATGTGCTGGGCGTCCTCTTTGACTGGCGAGGATAGAGATGTCATTGCGTAGTTGTTATCCCACATCGCCGGAACAATCTTCACATCCTGAAACACACTCGGCAGCATTCACCGCACCCACCATTTCAACCTTCTTTACTCACACCGCACAGGAAGACACATGGACAACAGACTGATTGCCCCCAACCGAACCAAACGGACACTGGCCGAGGGTGGGGCGGTGCTGGGCACAATGACCTTCCCCTTCTGTGTCGTGGACGGCGTGTCCACCCGGAGTTGCTGTCGCTGCGCGCGGCTAAATCCAGCCAGGGGTGGTAATGGTATCGGCGATGGGCAAAGCTCTGGCCAATTCTGCCGAAGAAAGCGGCGGAATCTCCGCAGCGGCTGCATTCTCCTCCATCTGCCGCCGGTTCTTGGCCCCGGCGATGACGCAGGATACCCCCGGATGGTCCAGGACAAAGCGCAGGGAAGCCTGCACCAGGGAGCGTTCCGGTGTGGCCAGAAAATCCAGTTCGGGCAGCCGGGCCAGACCCGCCACCGTTTCAGCCCGTTGGAAGCGCGCATAACGCAGGTCGTTCTCGGCCAGAGATTGAGCATTCGCACCGGAATACTTGCCGGTCAGCATCCCCTTGGCCAGGGGTACCCGAATCAGCGTGCCTATGTTTTCTGCTTTGGCCCAGTGCAGCAGGTCGTCGGCGCTGCGCTCCAGCAGGTTGTAGCCGATTTGCAGAATGTGGATGGGACCGAACGTGCGTAGTCGCTCGATGGCAGCCCGGTTGTTGGTGGAGATGCCATACCAGCGAATCTTGCCCGCGGCGCGCAGGTCGGCCAAAGTTTCCATCACCGCAGGCATAGCCCACACGTAGGGGATGGCGTGAAGCTGGTAGAGGTCGATGGCCTCCATCTGCAACCGGCGCAGGCTCTGTTCACAGGCGTCGGTAATACGCCGCCGCACAGCCGCCTCGCCGGGCTTCTCTCGGTCGATGCCCTGGTTGGGCTGGACTTTGGTCGCCACAATCCAGCGCTCCCGGCGTCCCTGCAAGGCCCTGCCCGTCATCACTTCGCTGTGGCCGTCGCCGTAGCCCTCGGCGGTGTCGATAAGGTTGACGCCCAGTTCCTCGGCCCGATGGATGAGGGCGATAGATTCGGCGTCGTCTGTGCCTGTCCAGCCGAAACGGGAGCCGTCGCTCCGTTGCCACAGACCGGAGATGGGGAAGGCCCCCAGCCCGATTTCGGATACTTTCAGTCCGGTCATGCCCAGTGTGCGATAGTTCATCTGCGTTCCTCCGATTGTTGATGGTTCGGGTTGAGCCACAATTCTACCAACAGACCTGTCTCACCGAACAGCGGGTCCGTGTCTGGCAGGGGAACCCGACGAATGTTGGCGAGCGCCGTCGCTCGTTCTGCGGTTGTACCCCGGCAGAGGTCCCAGGTCTGCCCCTGCGGATAGGCCCCCACCACCAGCAAATCTCCACTGGCATCAAGCCGCTTGTGGCCTGTGCCTGCGGGCAGGACAAGAACCGTCCCGGCTGCTACTGTGAGGGTGATTCCCTGCTCGCCGCCCAACTGCACTTTGGCCCAGCCCCGTACAATCGACAGCACTTCGTGGGCGGTGCTGTGGTAGTGGTGGAAGGGGTAGATGCCGTTGCGCCAGCTTCTGCCCCAGCCGTTGCGCCGGAAGGTCTCCTCTGCGATGACCGCGGGGTCCGGCCCAGCCAGGGACAATCCGCCTTCGTAGACAAGCAAAGGCAGGGCGGGATGGTTGGGAATCAGGCCGTCATCGGACAGCAAATAGGGCGTGCAGCGCATAAAAATTCCTCGCTTCGATTCAGATTTCGTAGGCGGTCCAGCTGCCCAGACATCCGTGTCCCCGGCGCACATGCAGCACTCCTGCCTTCGGTTCGGCGATGTAGCCTGAAATGGAGTGCATGCCCACCCCACCGTGGCGACAGATGGCCGCGGGATTGCCCTGGTGGTCGGCCAGAATCTCCTTCATCCCATCCACAGTGATGCTGCCCCAACGTTCCCGCAGCAGAATACGCATCCGGTCCAGGCGGGGGCAGGAATCGGCCAGGGAGTTGGTCTCGTGGCAGACAAAGTCGGCGGTCAGGTAGTGGTTGGCGTGGACCAGCCAGTCCGGGTGGTCGTCTCTGAAGGGGGCGATGCCTTCGGGCCGCACTTCTACACTTGCCATCCCGCCGGTTGCGTCGCATAGTACTACATTGGCCGCGGAACAGGTGCGGTGGCGGGCCAGGAGATTTAGACAGTCACCCACAGTTCGCTGTTCCAGCAGCACCCGTTTCATTGGGTAGTGGGGCAGGCCGGGCTGCCAGGGGAAATCATAAAGAGCATTGGCGAAATGGGCCACACCGTGCTGGTTCATCCCCGCATAGCCCAACTGACCGGCGAAGGTGAAAATGAGAGCACGGGGCCGTCCGTCGTCTGGTTTTACGTGCAGCAGGATAGCCACATCCGCGTATTCGGGATCCAGGTCCTGATTCTGACCAGCCAAGGGCTGCCCGTTGGCCGTAGCTTCGCCGGTGATGACGAAAGCCGTGCAGCCGCCGTCGGGGACTCGGCCCGCTTCCGCCCTGGCCTGACAGAGTACCGCCTCCTCAAAAGAGATGCCCGCGCCGTCGGCCAGCCCGCGGATTTCCTCCACATACGCCGGACTCAGATTCTGAATGAAGGGCAGAAAGCCCACGGCGTTGCGGCAGAGTGCATCCCGGCTTTTGCCTGTCAACTGCTCAATCAGCAGCAGGTAACGCTGAATCAGGTAGGCCGCCTGGCTGCCGTGCTGGTAACCCATTTCATAGGACGAGCCGGATACTTCGATGAGGGGAAAGGTTTGTATGGGCATGGGCAGTCTCTGCGGTTCAATGGTTGTATCGTTTTGTTCGCTTGTTTGGCTGGACTATGTAGCTGCTGTCTCTTGCGCTGCGGGCATGACTACCTGACAACTCTGCCGGGTATCCGCCGACTCCCGTGCCCACAGACAGGTCAGCGCGCTGAGAATGCCCGCGTCCAGTGGGCTGCGGGAGGGCGTGCCGTCGCGCATGGCCATCAGGAAGTCGTAGCAGAGCTCCCGGTCTCCGCCGAAGTGGGGCATATTGCCGGAAAAGTCGATGGTCTCGACCGTCGGTCTGCTGTGACTGAAGACTTTGACCTGGTTGCGATACCAGTCAAACTCGATTGTACCTTTATAGCCGTAGAGCCGCGCGCCGCGCTGGGCTGCCAGATAGCGGGTGAAGAAGTTCTGGGTGTAGCTGACCTGGGCGCCGGAGGCGTATTCGAGCAGGCAACTGCCCATATCTTCAATCTCAAAGCCCTCAGAGAAGACGCAGTGGCCGTTGCGCTCCGGGAAGTCAACCTCGGCGCTTTCGTAGCCATGACGGAAGCGGGTGAAGGGACTTTCGGTGCAACTCTCTTTCAAATGGCAGTCCTTGCACTGGAGGTTAAAGGGCATATCACCACCCAAGACCCGGCGGGCTTTCAGGGCGCTGACCCATACCGGCGGCTGGTCGAGCAGATAGTTGATGTTGTCCAGGTCGTGGGTGGCCTTTTGCAGAAAGAGGCCGCCGTTCTGGTCGAAGTTGCGATGCCAACTGCGAAAGTAGACAGTGCCGTAGGGTACATTGCACCAGGCCACCACATTCTCCACCGTGCCGATCTGCCCGGAATCGATAATCTCTTTGACCCGCTGCACAACCGGACTCAGGCGCAGGGGAAAGGAGACAACCGTCGGTGCGGGATAGTCCTGGAAGGTCACGTCCAGGCGGCGTATCTGGTCAAAGGTGATGGCGACCGGCTTTTCCAGAAAAAGGGGCAGGCCGGTGGCGGCCACTTTGCAGGCCATCTCCGTATGCAGCGAACAGCGCGTGCCGATCATCACGCCGTCCAGCCCATCAGCCTGGGCCAGCAGTTCGTCGGCAGAGTCGTAGAAAGTGGCGTTTGGCAGAAAACCGTCGTCGCTGGCCTGGATGTCACGCCAGCGGGGGTCGGCCACGGCGGTCACCTGATAGGGGATGTGGAAGACGCCCAGCGACTTGGCCATATGGGAGACCCGACCGCCGTATCCGATGATTCCAATATGCAACATGGGGGATTCCTCTCGGGTTAGAGTGTGATGTGTGGGTGGGCAGGCTGATGGTTCGATGTATTGGATACCCCATCAACTTGTAGGTCTGTACATCATAGGGGATTCCAGATTTTCACGCTAACAGAACGCACGTTCTGTGGATTTGACAGTTTTTGCGTAGTCGGGTAGACTCATCCCCGAAAGGCATTTCCGCACACCGGCGGGAGTGCCTTTTTTGTTGCCAGCTTTCAGCCATCAGACGATAGCTCCGCCTGGTTGCTGGTCTCTGATACCTGACATCTGACCGCGCTAATCGGAGTTTTCCTATGCAACACCCGACTGCCCATCCTCCCTGCCCTGGCTCTTTTCCTCCTTCCCTGTGCTCTCCAGGACTACCGCTTCCGTCGGGTGAGCAACTGGCTGACCCTGCCCGCCTTCTTTGCCGCCTGGCCTCTGGCCCTCTGGCTGGGCGGGGAAGAGCGGCTCTTTTTCACCTTCGCCGTCTTTGCAGGCTGCTGGCTGGCTTGAGGAATGCAGACGATGGGCGCAGCCGACGGCAAACTGGCGACAATCATCGCCGCGGTCAGTCCAGCGGCCCTGGGGATGGGCGTGCTATTGCTGGTGGCGGGGTTTGTGGGGTTGCGCCTGCGCAAGGGGGAGGCCGCTTCCCTGCCCGCGGCGGTGGGATTCTATGGGGGCACAGTGGGGGTGGCACTGCTGAGACAGGCCGGTCTACTCTAGCCCATCTGGCCGATACACAGGCAAAGCGCAGAGACCGATAGATAAAGCAGAATCTACGATCCGTTCCAGTCCAGGCCACCTACATGACAGATAATCCCACCACCCTTGACATTGTTTCAGGCAGCAACTATCTTGCTGAGGAAGAAAGCACCGCCCGGCAAAAGAAGACCAGGCTGGCGACGCCTGTGGCTATTCTCTGGCTTGCTACACTTCTTGTCGCCCCAAGCCAATTACTCCTCTGGTGGTTGTTCGACACCAATTCTGGCTACTTCGCCGTCACTGGTCTACTTTTCGCCGCCTCTGTGGCACTCTCCTTGCTTCTCCCCGTGATTGACCGCCACGAAAGACGAGAACAGAACTTCGCCGTGGGGCGGGCCGGAGAGGAACAACTGGCGACCTTTCTGCGCTCGCACCTGGATAAGGAATGGAGTCTCTACCGCAATCTGCTTCTACCCGACGGCAAGGGCGACATAGATGCCGTGCTCCTGGGACCGGGCGGGCTGTTCGTCCTGGAAGTCAAGGCATGGAATGGTGACTATCGGGTCACAGGCACACGTTGGCAGAAGCGTACACCGTCCGGTGGCTGGTGGGCGGTGGACAGCAGTCCAAGTGGTCAGGCGCTTGCTAATGCCCGGCGGTTGGAAGCATGGCTAAACGCCCAGGGCGTCTGCCTCACCGCCCATCCACGGATCGTATGGGCTGGGCCGGGCAGTGTGCAGTTCGTCAAGTCGTCCGTGTCTGTTTGGTTGCTTGCCAAGCCAGCCTACATCCACCGGGATCTGAAACCATCCGATAGCCTTTCCCCAGAGAGTCGTCGCCAGATCGCTCGCACTCTCACCCGCCTCGTTGGATAACTCCTCCCCGACTTTGACAATTTCCCCTCTGACCGGTGACAATGGCGCTGTGATGCTTCGGAAGTTGGTATGCTCTGCGCTGTGGCAGTCTCCGTCGCATGTCGCTGATTATCTTTGGACTATTCCCCATGCACTACATCATCTGTGACCTGGAAGCTACCTGCTGGGCGGAAGAGCGTCGCCCGGAGCGCATGGAAATCATTGAAATCGGCGCGGTCAAGCTGGCCTCGGCTGGAGGACCGGTGCTGGGGGAGTTCTCGGCCTTTGTGCGTCCTGTCCGGGAACCGACCCTCAGCGACTACTGCCGAGAATTGACCAGCATCACTCAGGACGATGTGGACAACGCAGACCCCTTCCCGATTGTGCTGGAACGCATTCTGGCCTGGATGGGCGAGCCGCCCCTGCGCTTCTGCTCTTGGGGCCAGTACGACCTGAACCAGTTGCGCCTGGACTGCGACCGCTACGACCTCGCCTTTCCCGCCCACTTTGCCGACCATCTGAATGTCAAGAATGCCTGGGCCGCCTGGAAGGGCGTCACGCCCAAGGGTCTGGCCCGCGCCCTCAGGTTGATGGACATGGAACTGGAAGGTCGCCATCACCGGGGTATGGACGACGCCCGCAACATCGCACGTATCTGTATGGCCATGGGGGAGGAGTGGGTAGATGGACGGCGGTAAATGCAGGTTGCCCCCGATGGCGCACAGGCCGATGGCTTCTTTGCTGACAATGTGAGACAATCGGCTTATTCAATCTCCCATCCCCACATGAAAGGTGCAATCTATGCGTATCACCCACGTGGATGTCCAGATTCGTCGCCAGCCAGCCAGCCCTACGCCCAAACGGGATGCCTTGCAGAGTTTGCCCGGTTCGGGCAGTGTACGGGTCGAAGTCACGACCGACACAGGCATCACCGGCCTGGGCGAGGCGGGCTTTGGTCGGATAGCTGGTGGTCCGGATGCCCTGGCCAGCCTCATCGAACACGAACTCAAACCCCTGCTTATGGGCCAGGACCCGGCCTTTGTGCGCGGCCTGCACCAGGTAATGCTGGCGGAGACCGAGTATCACGGCAGCCAGGGGCTGGCTATGTTCGGCATCGCCGCGCTGGACACAGCCATCTGGGACTGCCTGGGCAAGGGATTGGGGGTTCCCTGTTGGCAGTTGTGGGGCGGGGTCCATAGCCGCATTCCCGCCTATGCCATGGTGGGCTGGCTCAACTACGACAACGAGGAAGTGCAGGTCATCTGCCGCCAGGCTGTGGCCCAAGGCTTTCGGGCGGTCAAAATCAAGGTGGGCTATCCCACGCTGGCCGAGGATGTGCAGCGGGTGGCTGTCGTACGCAAAGCGGTAGGCGAGAGCATCGGCATTATGGTGGACGCCAACCAGGCCTTGACCACCGCCGAAGCCGTGCGCAGAGGGCGGGCTTTTGAGGAGATGGGCTGTCTGTGGTGGGAAGAACCCATTCCCGCCGACGACATCGACGGCTATGCGGAGCTTGCGCGCGCCCTGGACATACCCATTGCCACCGGCGAGAACCTCTACACCGCGGCCGATTTTGCCCGCTTTCTGCGCCGGGATGCGGTGGATATTGTACAGCCGGACCTGCGTCGGGCGGGCGGTCCCACCGCGCTCCTGCAGATAGGCACAATGGCTGCTGCCTTCCGCCGTCCCTATGCTTCCCACGGCGGGGGACCGGTTCAACTGAACATTATGGCCTGTCTCTCCAACGCCCTCTACCTGGAGACGGGGCTGCTCGCGCCCGATTCTCCTCTCCAACTGGAAGAGGGTACAGTACAGATTCCCCAGGGGCCGGGCTTTGGCTGGAACTGAGGCCATGAATCTGACCCACAGAGAAAAGGAGAACCCCATGCACCCCAGCAGTTGTGACACAATGGTGGCCCTGGGCAGCGTCACGGCCCAGGGCCAGACTATCTTTGCCAAGAACAGCGACCGGCCCGCGGACGAGTGCCAGCCCCTGGTATTCCATCCCCGGCACACCTACCCATCCGGCACAACTCTCGCCTGCCAGTTTGTCGAGATACCCCAGGCCGAAACCACCTGGCGGCACATCGGCTCCCGCCCCTACTGGTGCTGGGGCTACGAACACGGCTTCAACGAACACCAGGTAGTCATCGGCAATGAGGCCCTGCCCTCCAACTTACCCACAGCCCAGGAAGCCAAACTCATCGGCATGGAACTGCTGCGCCTGGGACTGGAGCGGGGGCAGAGCGCGGCCGAGGCAGTGGAGGTCATCACCGGGCTGGTCAGCCGCTACGGCCAGGGCAAGTTTGCCAACGACGCCGGAGTGCGCACCTACGATAACGGCTACATTGTGGCTGACCCCCAGGAAGCCTTTGTGGTGGAGACCGCCGGCCACGAATGGGCCGTACGCCGGGTGAAGCAGGCCGTGGGTATCAGCAATGTCTACTCCATTGGGACAGACTGGGAGACAAAATCACCTGCTGCGCCCACGGATTTTGTCGCTGGATACGCCGACCCCACCTCCCTGCAAGGCAGCGGAGCCGTCCGCCGCGCCCGTTCTTGCGCCCTATTGGCACGTCCATCCCAACCTCTCGCCGTCCCTGATTTCATGGCAATTCTTTCCGACCACGGGGGGAGTACCTCCGCTCTGCCCGCTGCGCCCTCCATCTGTATGCACAGCCTGCCCGACGGCTCGCGCGGCAACACTGCGGCCAGTCTGGTGGCCGACCTCTGCGCCGACGGCTCCCGGCTGCCTGTCTACTGGTGCAGTTTCTATTCTCCCTGTCTGGGTCTCTTCCTGCCCATCTTTTTGGAAGGGGAGTTGCCGCCGGTGCTATAGTTATCAAGAAAAAGATTTTCCGAGACGATCAGGCGATGACAAGATCGCTAGATGAGCAGTACTTGCCCATGAGGGCGAGAATAGCAGGGGG
>JAANMX010003322.1_pt1 | contig 14409 bp, 9 predicted proteins | sample 7279681 | NCBI WGS metagenome assembly JAANMX01 (sample SAMN14094542, study PRJNA606508) | bioreactor metagenome | isolation source: A lab-scale SPAN reactor treating ammonium-rich wastewater day 351 | place: Ireland: Galway | collected 2018-01-01
AAGTGGTCGGTGTGGTTGTAGCGCACGCTCATCGTGTGCCAGTTGAAGCGCAGCTTGACCGTCTTGTCGTCCTGCTCGAGCACCTCGATGTTGCTGATGTGGTGGTTCGTGCGGGTGTCGGGGATGGTCGCGCTCGAGCGCTCGGTGCGGATGCGGAACACGCGGTCTTCCAGACCAGCACGGCGGCCGTACCAGATCAGCGAGATCTCGGACTGCGGATCTTCGGTCAGCTCGCCGTCGTCGTCCCAGGCCGGCATCCAGAAGGTGCAGTGCTCGTCGTACATCGCCAGCCACTCGTCCCATTCGCGGTCGTCCAGGTGACGGGCTTCGCGGTACAGGAAGGCGCACAGGTCTTGGTAGGAAAGGCTCATTTTCTCGTGGTCTCCGCTCAGGCTTTGGCTTCTTCGGCCGCCAGGGCCTTCTTCATCTCTTCGAGCCAGTAGGTGTGCTGCGCCACGTACAGGCCTTCGTCTTCGGTCTTGATGCCCGACAGGATGGGCTTGAGGTCGATCTTGTCGGCTTCCTCGTCCGGGCCTTCGACCCAGTGCTCGGCACCGCGCGACATGTCGTTCCACTCGAAGTAGCCGCCGTTGAAGCCTTCCTGGCAGGCGCGGAACTCCTCGAGGTCGTCCGGCGTGGCCATGCCCGAGGCGTTGAAGAAGTCCTCGTACTGGCGGATGCGGCGCGTGCGCGCTTCGGCCGACTCGCCCTTGGGGGCGATGCAGTAGATGGTGACTTCGGTGCGATTGACGTCGAGCGGGCGGAGCACGCGGATCTGCGAGCTGAACTGGTCCATCAGGTACACGTTCGGGTACAGGCACAGGTTGCGCGAGTTGCCGATCATCCAGTCGGCCTTGGCTTCGCCGAACTCCTTGACCAGGCGGTCGCGCTCTTCCATCAGCGGACGGTCTTCGGGGTTGTCCCAGCGCGTCCACAGCAGCAGGTGGCCGTTCTTGAACGAGTACGAACCGCCGCCCTTCTTGGCCCAGCCCCCCGCGCTCATCGCCTTGATGTCGTCGCCCGCGTCGCGGCTCTTGCGCTGCGCCTGGGTAGCAGCGTAGTTCCAGTGGACGGCGGTGACGTGGTAGCCGTCGGCGCCGTTCTCGGCCTGCAGCTTCCAGTTGCCTTCATACACGTAGGTCGAGGCGCCGCGCAGCACTTCCAGCCCTTCGGGCGACTGGTCGACGACCATGTCGATGATCTTCTTCGATTCGCCCAGGTAGTCCTCGAGCGACTGCACGTCCGGGTTCAGGCTGCCGAACAGGAAACCGCGGTAGGACTCGAAGCGCGCGATCTTCTTCAGGTCGTGCGAGCCGTCGCAGTTGAAGCTGGCCGGGTAGCCGGTCTCGCTCGGGTCCTTGATCTTGAGCAGCTTGCCCGAGTTGTTGAACGTCCAGCCGTGGAACGGGCAGGTGTAGGTGGCCTTGTTGCCGTGGCGGAAGCGCGCCAGCGTGGCGCCGCGGTGCGCACAGGCGTTGATGAAGCAGTTGAGCACGCCTTCCTTGTTGCGGGTGATGAACACCGGCTGACGACCGATCTTGGTCGTGTAGTAGTCGTTCACCTTGGGCAGCTGGCTCTCGTGCGCCAGGTAGATCCAGTTGCCTTCGAAGATGTGCTTCATCTCGAGGTCGAACAGGTCCTTGTTCGTGAACATCTCACGCTTGCAGCGGAACAAGCCCTTTTCCTTGTCTTTCTGGATCAGGGTGTCCAGGTATTCAAGATCGATAGTCATGGCGGGGTTCTTCATCGTCAGTGGATGGGAGACCGTCAGGTTATGGCGCGATCAGCCCAGTCAATATCCAGTTTCTGCACGATCGATATCCAGTTCCTGCAGCCCCCCTTTCCGCTTCAAAAAACTGGGCTAACCTAGCTCCATGGAATCAATCACGTGCTCGCCTGACGCATCGTGGCGACCAGAGACGCATGAACGTGAAGTACTTTCACCCGACCTATTGCAGAGCAGTTCAATCTCTAGTATAAAATCTCGAGATTTACGAATTTCTCAACAAACACGTCTGCTGCCGAACACCGCGGACACGAGGAAAGGGAGGCGCGGCCTGATTCCGTGCAACGCCTCCTGGCAGCACAGCGCGGTCTAGCCCTGGTGGCGAGACCGCAACAGGGACCGCGGCACCCGCACCGCGCGTCCGGCAGTCTCATCCACCACCTGAGGACACTCGAGCATGAAAGAGATCAAGAACTTCATTAACGGTGAATACGTCACCAACGTCAGCGGCAAGACCTACGAGAACCGCAACCCGGTCGACAACTCGCTGATCGGCATGGTGTACGAGGCCGGCAAGCCGGAAGTCGACGCCGCCGTCGCCGCCGCCAAGGCCGCGCTCAAGGGCCCGTGGGGCAAGCTGTCGGTGGTCGAGCGCTGCAACATGCTCGACGCCGTGGTGGATGAGATCAACCGCCGCTTCGACGACTTCCTGCAGGCCGAGATCGCCGACACCGGCAAGCCCGCCCACCTTGCCTCGCACATCGACATCCCGCGTGGCGCGGCCAACTTCAAGATCTTCACCGACACCATCAAGAACGTGTCGACCGAGTCCTTCGAGATGCGCACCCCGGACGGCAAGACCGCGCGCAGCTACGGCGTGCGCACCCCGCGCGGCGTGATCGCGATCGTCTGCCCGTGGAACCTGCCGCTGCTGCTGATGACCTGGAAGGCCGGCCCCGCGCTCGCCTGCGGCAACACCGTGGTCGTCAAGCCCTCCGAAGCCACGCCGCTCACCGCCACCCTGCTGGGTGAGGTGATGAACAAGGTCGGCCTGCCCAAGGGCGTGTACAACGTGGTCAACGGCTTCGGTGTGGATTCCGCCGGCGCCTTCCTGACCGCCCACCCGGACGTCAACGGCATCACCTTCACCGGCGAAACCAAGACCGGCACCGCGATCATGAAGGCCGGCGCCGACGGCATCCGCCCGGTGTCGCTGGAACTGGGCGGCAAGAACGCCGCCGTCGTGTTCGCCGACTGCGACTTCGACAACACCATCGCCACCCTCACCCGCTCCTGCTTCGAGAACGCCGGCCAGGTGTGCCTCGGCACCGAGCGCGTGTATGTCGAGCGCCCGATCTTCGACAAGGTCGTCGCCGCGATGAAGCGCACCGCCGAAACCATGAAGCCGGGCCGCCCCTTCGACCCCGACACCAAGATCGGCCCGCTGGTGAGCAAGATTCACCAGAAGAAGGTGCTCGGCATGTACGCCAAGGCCAAGGAAGAAGGCGCCAACATCGTCTACGGCGGCGGCATCCCCGACATGCCGGACGACCTCAAGGACGGTTGCTGGGTGCAGCCCACGATCTGGACCGGCCTGCCGGAAACCGCGACCGTGGTCACCGAGGAGATCTTCGGACCCTGCTGCCACATCCAGCCCTTCGACACCGAAGAGGAAGTGCTGAACATGGTCAACGCCAACCGCTACGGCCTGGCCACCTCGGTGCACACCCAGGACATCAGCCGCGCCATGCGCATGGCGAGCGCGATCGAAGTCGGCCTGTGCTGGATCAACAGCTGGTTCCTGCGCGACCTGCGCACCCCGTTCGGCGGTTCCAAGCAGTCGGGCATCGGCCGTGAGGGCGGTGTGCACTCGCTCGAGTTCTACACCGAACTGCGCAACGTGATGATCAAGTACTGATACCGACAATACGCATGGCGGAAGGGGCCTGGTGCTCCGTCCGCCGCGCCCCCGGTAACGACGACCCAATAGAACAAAGCACAGAGAACACGACATGGACCAAAGCAAGATCAATCACTACGGCGACGAGCTGTACACCGCGCTCACGACACGCACTGCGGTCGCCCCGCTGACCGACCGCGAGAGCGACATCACCATCGAGGATGCCTACGCCATCCAGCTGCGCATGATCCAGCGCCAGATCGACGACGGCCACACGGTGGTCGGCAAGAAGATCGGCGTGACCAGCAAGATCGTGATGGACATGCTCAAGGTGAACCAGCCCGACTTCGGCCAGTTGCTGTCGAACATGGTCTTCAACGAAGGCGAGCCGATCGTCGCCTCGTCGATGATCGCCCCCAAGGCCGAGGCCGAAGTCGCCTTCATCCTCAAGAACGACCTGATGGGCCCGGGCGTGACCGCGGCCGACGTGCTGCGCGCCACCGACTGCGTGGTGCCCTGCTTCGAGATCGTCGATTCGCGCATCAAGGACTGGAAGATCAAGATCCAGGACACCGTCGCCGACAACGCCTCGTGCGGCGTGCTGGTGCTGGGCGGCGTACGCAAGAGCCCGCGCCAGCTCGACCTCGCGCTCGCCGGCATGGTGCTCGCCAAGAACGGCGACATCATCAGCACCTCCACCGGCGCTGCCGTGCAGGGTTCGCCAGTCAACGCCATCGCCTGGCTGGCCAACACCCTCGGCCGCCTCGGTATCGGCCTCAAGGCCGGCGAGATCATCCTCTCCGGTTCGCAATCCCCGCTCGTCCCGGTCGTCGCCGGCGACAGCCTCACCTGCAACGTCGGCGGCCTCGGTGGCACGTCGGTCCGCTTCATCTGACAAGGAACTCACACATGGCACTCACCCTCGACCAGGCCACCATCGCCAAGCTCGCCGAGCACCTCGAAAACGCCGAGCTGCAGATTCACGACGTCACCAAGATCACCGACGACTACCCCAACATGGACTGGGATGACGCCTACGCCATCCAGGACGAGATCAAGCGCCGCAAGCTCGCCCGCGGCAACAAGATCGCCGGCCTCAAGGCGGGCCTGACCTCGCGCGCCAAGATGAAGCAGATGGGCGTCGAGACCCCGGTGTTCGGCTTCATCGCCGACTACATGTCGGTGCCGGACGGCGGCGAAGTGAAGTTCGACGAACTCATCCACCCCAAGGTCGAAGCCGAGATCTGCGTCGTCACCAAGGCGCCGTTGCGCGGCCCCGGCTGCCACATCGGCAACGTCATGGCGGCGATCGACTTCGTGCTGCCGGCGGTCGAAGTGATCGACTCGCGCTATCGCGACTTCAAGTTCGACCTCAAGAGCGTGATCGCCGACAACACCTCGTCGGCCCGCTTCGTGATCGGCGGCAACATGCGCGACCTCGGCGAGCTCGACCTGCCGACGCTGGGCGTGGTGCTCGAGATCAACGGCGAGGTCAAGTCGATGGCTGCCGGCGCGGCCGTGCTCGGCAACCCGCTGGTCGCGATCGCGATGATGGCGAACGAACTCGGCAAGCGCGGCCAGGAAATCCCGGCCGGCACCTTCATCATGACTGGCGGCGTGACCGAAGCCATCCCGGTCGCCAAGGGCGACAACGTCAACGTCCGCTTCCAGGACCTCGGCAGCGTTTCGTTCCGCTTCGTCTAATCCAAGCAACGCGCTGCAGGTCCGGGCTGGCAGCGCGCCGTCATGCGCGCGCCGGCCCTTTCCATATCCAGCGCACCACGCCAACAGAGGAAAATACCGATGTCGTCCAAACAGGACCTGACCAGGCAATTCACGGCGGAAGAGGGGATCATCCACATTGGTGGCATCGAGGCGCTGGTGCGCCTGACGATGGATCAGATCCGCTTCGACCGTCGTCGCGGCCTGAACAACGCCATGTTCGTCTCCGGCTACCGCGGCTCGCCCGTGGGCATGCTGGACGCCAATTTCATCAAGCAGCAGAAGCTGCTGATGCAGCACAACATCCAGTTCGTCGACGGTCTCAATGAAGACCTCGCCGCCACCGCCGTCTGGGGCACCCAGATGCTGCACACGGTGGGCAACCAGAAGTTCGACGGCGTCGTCGGCACCTGGTACGGCAAGGCACCGGGCGTGGACCGCTCGGGCGACGTGCTCAAGCACGCCAACTACACCGGCACGCTCAAGAACGGCGGCGTACTCGCCATCTTCGGCGACGACCCGAGCTGCAAGTCGTCCTCGCTGCCGAGCCAGTCGGAAGCCATGTTCTACCACGTCGGCATTCCGTCGCTGTACCCGGCCAACGTCCAGGACATCCTCGACTTCGGCCTCCACGGCTACTACCTGTCGCGCATCTCCGGCCTGTGGGCGGGCCTGAAGATCGTCACCAACGTCGCCGACGGCAGCGGCAGCGCGATCGTGACCCCCGACCGCATGAAGTTCGTCACCCCGGTGGTCGAGCTCGACGGCCGCCCCTACACCCCCGAGGTCAACCTCGGCATGAACGTGCGCAAGGATGCGCTCGACATGGAGCGCACGCTCTACTACGCGCGCCAGGAGCTCGCCCGCCTGTATGCGCGCGAGAACGGCCTCAACAAGGTCACGCTCCCCAACGCCGACGCCTGGCTGGGCATCATCACCGCCGGCAAGACCTACCACGACCTGCGCCAGGCCTTCATGGAAATGGGCCTGGACGACGAGGCGCTGCGTCGCGCCGGCGTGCGCATCCTCAAGATCGGCATGCTCAACCCGCTGCAGCCGGACGACATCCGCGACTTCTCCCGTGGCCTTGAAGAAATCCTCGTCATCGAGGAAAAGCGTCCGTTCATCGAGCTGTTCGCCAAGGAAATCCTCTACGGCAGCGCCAACGCGCCGCGCATCGTCGGCAAGCGCGACGAGGAAGGCCGCGACCTGCTGCCCTTCCACGGCGAGTTCGAGTCGGACATCATCGCCCGCGCCCTGCACGCCCGCCTGTCGCGCAAGACCAAGCTGGAATCCGCCGAAGGCTGGATCAAGCGCCTGGACGAGATCCACAGCCGCAACTCGCTGACCTCGCTGACGCGCTCGGCCTGGTACTGCTCGGGCTGTCCGCACAACTCCTCGACAAAGGCCCCGGACGGCAGCATCGTGTCGGCCGGCATCGGCTGCCACACCATGGCGATGTGGATGAAGCGCGGCGTGGTCATGGGCACCCACATGGGCGCCGAGGGCGCGCAGTGGATCGGCATGCAGCCATTCACCAACACCAAGCACATCTTCCAGAACATGGGTGACGGCACCTATGCCCACTCGGGCAGCCTGGCGGTGCGCTACTGTGCGGCAACCAACACCAACATCACCTTCAAGATCCTGGTCAACAGCCACACCTCGATGACCGGCGGCCAGGAAATCATGGGCGCCGAACCGGTGCGCGCGATGGTGGCCGAACTGATCGCCAACGGCGTCAAGCGCGTCATCGTCACCACCGAGGACCTGTCGCGCTACAACGCGGTGAACCTCGACGGCAACACGGAAGTCTGGCACCGCGACCGCCTCATGGAAGCACAGAAGGTGCTCTCCGAGATCGAAGGCACCACCGTGCTGATCCACGACCAGGAGTGCGCCGCTGAACTGCGCCGCCAGCGTGGCCGCGGCAAGGCCTACGAGCCGGCAGCGGTGATGGTGATCAACGAGCGCGTGTGCGAAGGCTGCGGCGACTGCGGCGAGAAGTCGAACTGCATGTCGGTCGAGCCGGTGCAGACCGAGTTCGGCCGCAAGACGCGCATCCACCAGCCGTCGTGCAACAAGGACTACTCCTGCGTGAAGGGCTTCTGCCCGTCCTTCCTGACGATCACGCCCAACCCGGCCCCCGAGGCCGCCGACGGCAAGAAAAAGAAGAAGGGCCGCCTGCCCGCGCTCGATCGCGCGCTGCCGGATCCGGTGTTCAAGGTCGATCCGGACAACTTCGGCGCCCACGTCATGGGCATCGGCGGCACCGGCTCGGTGACCGTGGCGGCGACCATCGCCAACGCCGCGCGCATCGACGGCAAGTGGGCCGTGGGTCTGGACCAGACCGGCCTGGCGCAGAAGGGCGGCGCGGTGATCTCGGACATCAAGGTCACCGCCACCCAGTTCGACGGTTCGAACAAGATCTCGGACGGCAGTACCGACCTGTATCTGGGCTTCGACATCCTCAACGCCACCGACAACAAGAACCTGGACAAGTGTCATCCGGAGCGCACGATCGCGATCGTCTCCACCGGCCAGGCGCCGACCGGCTACATGGTGTCGGACAAGTCGGTGCAGTTCCCCAACATCGACCGCCTGACCCAGGGCATCGACCGCGTCACCCGCCGCAACGACAACGTCTACCTTGACGCGCAGACGATGGCCGAAGGCCTCTTCGCCGACAGCATGGCGACCAACATGTTCATGGTCGGCGTGGCCTACCAGGCCGGTGCGCTGCCGATCAGCGCCGCCGCCTTCGAGACTGCGATCAAGCAGGCCGGCGTCGGTGTTGACATGAGCCTGCTCGCCTTCAAGTGGGGCCGCATGGCCGTGGTCGACATCGACTACGTCCACGCCGAGATCCACAAGTACGAGGCCAAGGCGCCCAAGCTTCCCGAGCTGACCGCCGAAGCCCGCCAGATCGTGGATTCGGTCGGCGCCACGGGTGAGCTCAAGCGCCTGCTGGAGATCCGCGTGACCGACCTGATCGGCTATCAGGACGCCGCCTACGCCCGTCGCTACGCGGCCAAGGTGAAGAGCGTGATGGAAGCCGAGAAGCGCGTTACGCCGGAAAGCTCGGCGCTGGCCGAGGCTGCCGCGCGCTACTTCTACAAGCTGATGGCGTACAAGGACGAGTACGAAGTCGCCCGCCTGCACTCCGATCCGGCCTTCCTCGCCGAACTCGACGCGCAGTTCCCGAACGGCTACACGATCGAGTACAACCTCGCCCCGCCGCTGCTCTCCAAGCGCGATCCGGAAACCGGTGAGCTGATCAAGCAGAAGTACGGCCCGTGGATCCTGAAGGCCTTCCGCCACCTCGCGAAATTCAAGCACCTGCGCGGCGGCAAGTGGGACATCTTCGGCAAGACCGAGGAGCGTCACATGGAGCGCCAGGCGATCGAGGACTACGACCGCCTGCTCGATACGCTGTGCGGCAAGCTCAACCGCGACAACCTCGCGATCGCGGTCAAGCTCGCCAGCATGCCGGACGACGTCCGCGGCTATGGCCACGTCAAGGAGCGTCACATCGCGCTCGCCAAGGCGAAGCAGGCGCAACTGATGGCCGACTTCGAGAACCCGCAGGCCGCCAAGGCCCGCGGCGCGGCGCAGGTCGTGCAGTTCGTCTGATCGGTCACGGCCCCTGCGGGGGCTGAATGCCGAAACTGAAGGCCCCGGCCCCCGCTTCATCGCGGGCGCCGGGGCCTTGTCATTCCCGGACCTGTCCGGCCCCGAACTCGGGCTTCCCGCGGCGGACCCCGCCACCCCTCACCTACTGCGCGGGTTCCGCAAGCGCCACCTCCAGCTGCCGCCCCGCCTCGACCAGCGCCGGCAGGTAGCGCGCCGCTGCCTCGGCATGCGACACCGCGCGCACGAGGTAGATCACGTTGATGCTGGCGATCACCTTGCCGCCCTCGAACACCGGCACCGCAATCGCACCGATCTTGCGCTCCGCGCTCCAGTCGCCCTCGTTCGAGCTGTAGCCCCGGCTGCGCGTCTGCTCGAGCAGGTTGGCAATGAAGCGCTCGTCATTGGCCAGCGCGGCCTGCACCGGATCGCGCCGCAACAGCAACAGCAGGGCGTCGCGCTCGGCGTCGGCGCAGTAGCAGAAGTAGGCGCGCCCGGCCGCCGTCAACAGCATGGGCAGGCGCTCTCCCACCATCGCACGGTTGAAGGACAGCGAGCTGAAGCGGTGGGTCGACTCACGGATCAGCATCGAGCCGCCGTCGGGGGTGCACAGGTCGGACGGCCAGCGCACCTGCTGCAGCAGTTGGGCGAGCACCGGGCCGGACACCATCGAGATGCGCTCCTCGTCCTTGAAGCCTTCCGACAGCGCGCGCACCTTGAGCGTCAGCACGTAGCGGCCATCCGACGCGCTGCGCTCCACGTAGCCTTCCTCGATCAGCGTCTCCAGCAGCCGGCGCACGGTGGTGCGGTGCAGGCCGGTGCCGCTGGCGATCTGCGCGAGCGAGGCACGCCCCTTGTCGTGCCGGTTCAGCACACGCAGCAGCTCGAGCCCGCGGACCAGACTGCGCACTGTCCCGTATTCGGCTCCAGTATCAGACCTCATCAAAAAACTCCTTTTAAAACAGCGTTGTGCGCCCCGTGGACAGCGACCGAAGTGTTTTTGTTGAGTGTCTCGAGAATTCTTAGACTGCGTCCAGCTGATCGCGACATAAAAAACGCTTTTCCCACGAATTGTCCGCACCGCCTCGCCCCTGCACAAGACGATCCGGCCCGGCCCCACACAGCAAAGGAGTCCGCAACATGAACGAAAACACCCGCTTCGATGCCGACGTCGTCGTCGTCGGCGCCGGCCCGGTCGGCCTCAGCCTCGCGAGCATGCTCGGCCTGCATGGCATCAAGACCATCCTGCTCGAGCGCGGCGACGAACTCATCGATTACCCGCGCGCCGTGGGCATGGACGACGAGTGCCTGCGCACGCTGCAGGGCATCGGCATGGCCGACGCCGTGCTGCCGCACCTGACGCCGCACCACTGGATGCGCTTCGTCACCAAGAGCGGACGCTGCTTCGCCTCGATCGAACCGCGCACCGACGAATTCGGCTGGTCGCGGCGCAACGCCTTCAACCAGCCCCTGGTCGACCGCGTGCTGCTCGACGGCCTCAAGCGCTTCGACAACGTCGATGTACGCATGGGCAGCGACGTGCTGCGCTTCGAGCAGGACAATGAGGGCGTCAGCCTCGACGTCAAGCGCAGCGACGGCTCGGTCGACACCCTGCGCACGCGCTGGCTGGTGGGCAGCGACGGCGGCCGCAGCCCGATCCGCACCGCGCTCAACGTCGGCTTCGGTGGTTTCACCGACACCTCCAAGTGGCTGGTGGTGGACGTGCGCAACGACCCGCTCGGCGTCCCCAACATCTACATGCACTGCGATCCCTCGCGTCCGTATGTGTCGGTCGCGCTACCGGATTCGATCCGCCGCTTCGAGTTCATGATCTTCGAGAACGAGACCGAAGAGGAAATGACCCAGCCGCACAACATGGCCATGCTGATGGCCAAGGTGCTGCCCCCGGGTGTCGACGCCAACAGCCTCGACTACATCCGCAAGCGCGTCTACACGCACAACGCGCGCATCGCCGACCGCTGGAAGGTGGGCCGCGTGATGCTCGCCGGCGACGCGGCGCACATCATGCCGGTGTGGCAGGGCCAGGGCTACAACACCGGCATGCGCGACGCCGCCAACCTGGGCTGGAAGCTCGCCTACGTGGTCAAGGGCATCGCCTCCGAAAAGCTGCTCGACACCTACCAGCTCGAGCGCCCGCCGCACGCCAAGGCGATGATCGACCTGTCGGTGACCGCCGGCCGCATCTTCTCGCCGCGCAACCCCGCGGTGGTCGCCGCGCGCGACTTCGCCACCTGGGCGCTCAACCTGGTGCCGCCGGCCAAGCGTTACTTCACCGAGATGCGCTTCAAGCCCATGCCCAAGTACGAGACCGGCCTGGTCGTCACCGAGACCGAGGTCAACACCGAGCCGGGCTTCAAGCAGCTGCTCTGCCAGCTGGCGCGCAAGACCCCGCTCCTCGGCCGCTTCATGCCCGCGAAGCGCACCGGCAAGAACTCACCCGTCGGCAAGCTCTTCATCCAGCCCAAGGTGCGCACCCGCGACGGCGAGGTCAAGCTGCTCGACGACGTCATGGGCAACGGCTTCGCGCTGGTGTGCTGGGGCGTGGATCCGAGCTTCTGGCTCGACCAGAAGAGCCGCGACATCCTCGCCGCCCTCGGCGGGCGCATCATCACGGTCAAGCCGGTGGTGCAGATCCACCGCGACCGCGACATCGGCCCCGACGCCATCGTCGTCGGCGACGAGCAGATGCGCCTCAAGGAGTGGTTCGGCAGCTACCCGGGCGCGGTGGCGGTGATCCGTCCCGACCGCTTCGTCGCGGGCCTCGCCTACCCGGTCAAGATCAACGAACTGCTGGCGCAGCTCGCCGACAAGATGGGGCTGAACGTGAGCCAGGGAGCCGCCTGATGCAAGCCCGCCTGCAGTGCCTGTCGCACACCCCGCTCAAGGGCTACTTCGACCCCGAGGCCGCCATCGTCAAGGAGGTGGCCGGGCTGGTCGCCACCCTGCGCGCCGAGGTCGAGGCCTTCGATCCGGAGGTGATCTACCTGTTCTGGCCGGATCACCTCAACGGCTTCTTCCTCGAGCTGATGCCGCAGTTCTGCATCGGCATGGCGGCCGAGTCGGTGGGTGACTACCAGACCTCGGCCGGGCCGCTGAACGTGCCGCGCACGCTGGCCGAAGCCTGCGCGCAGGCGGTGGTCGATGCCGGCATCGATCTCGGCTTCTCGTACCGCATGCAGGTCGACCACGGCTGCGCCCAGCCGCTCGAGGAGCTGACCGGTGCGCTCGACCGCTATCCGGTAGTGCCGATCTTCATCAACTCGGTGGCGCCGCCGGTGGTGAGCTGCCAGCGCGCCCGCCTGCTCGGCGAGGCGGTCGGCCGTTTTGCCCGCGCACAGGGCCAGCGCGCGCTGTTCATCGGTTCCGGCGGCCTGTCGCACAACCCGCCGGTGCCCCAGTTGGCGACCGCGACCGACCCGGAGGTCATTGCCCGCCTGATCGACAACCGCAACCCCTCGCCGGAAGCCCGTGCCTCCCGCCAGGCGCGCACGATCGCCGCCGCCGAGGCCTTCACCGCCGGCACCAGCAGCCTGCATCCGCTCAACGCCGAATGGGACCGCAAGCTCATGGAACAGCTCGCCGCGCGCGACTGGGCGGCGCTCGACGCCTACCGCAACGCCGACATCACCGCCGACGCCGGCGGCTCGGCGCACGAGGCCAAGACCTGGGTCGCGGCGGTGGCGGCGATGGACGCCGCCTGCGCCGGCGCCTGGCAGGCCGACGAACGCTACTACCGCGAGATCCCGGAGTGGATCGCCGGCTTCGGCGCACTCAGCGGCCGTTCGCACTGACCCAAAGCATCACCCGACGCAGCTTCGCTACACACCGCAACATCCTGACAATCAGAGAGACCAGGAGATGAAAATGACGATTCGCATCAAGGCCCTCCGCATCAAGACTCAGCTCGCCGCCCTCGCCCTAGCCCTGTCCGCCGGCCCCGCGCTGGCCGACATCAACGTCGGCGTCGTGTTCTCGCTCACCGGCCCGGCTGCCTCGCTCGGCGCCGAGACGAAGAAGGCGATCGAGTTCATGCCCGCCACCCTCGGCAGCGAGAAGATCAACTACATCGTGCTGGACGACGCCACCGATCCGACCAACGCGGTCAAGAACGCCCGCAAGCTGGTCGGCGAGGACAAGGTCGACGCCATCATCGGCCCCAACCTGATCACCAACGGCATGGCGATGGTCGACGTCGCCAACGAGGCCAAGGTGCCGATGCTGTCGATCGCGCCGATCGACCCCGCCGCCGACAAGCGCGCCTGGGCGTTCCGCGTCGAGCCCACCGCCGACATCATGGTCGGCCGCGTGGTCGAGGACATGAAGGCCAAGGGCGTCAAGACCGTCGGCTTCATCGGCTTCTCCGACTCCTGGGGCGAGCTGCTGCTGAAGGCGCTGACCCAGACCACCCAGGCCGCCGGCATCAAGATCGTCGCCACCGAGCGCTTCGCCCGCACCGACACCTCGGTCACCGGGCAAGCGCTGAAGGTGCTGTCTGCGCGTCCGGACGCGGTCTTCGTCGGCGGCTCGGGCACGCCCGCCGCCCTGCCGCAGACCACGCTGCGCGAGCGCGGGTACAAGTGCCCCATTTACCAGTCGCACGCAGTCGCCAACCGCGAATTCCTGCGCCTGGGCGGCAAGAACGTCGAAGGCGCGCGCCTGCCGGTCGCGCCAGTGCTGGTCGCCGAGCAACTGCCCGACGGCCACCCCAACAAGGCCGCCGGCGTCGCCTTCCTGCAGCAACTCGAAGGCAAGCTCGGCGCCGATTCGCGCTCGACCTTCGCCGGTGCGGCCTACGACGCCGGGCTGCTGCTCGAAAACGCGATGAAAGAAGCCATCAAGACCGCCAAGCCGGGCACTGCGGAATTCCGCGAAGGCATCCGTAAGGGCCTCGAAAGCACCAAGAGCCTGGTCGGCGTCAATGGCACCTACACCCTGAGTGCCGAGGATCACGGCGGCTACGACCCGAAGGCGGTCGTGCTGATCGAGGTCGCCAACGGCAAGTGGTCGCTCGTCAAGTAAGCAAGCCAACGCATGCGCGCGGCCTGCCGCCTGAGGCAGGTGCGTGCATTTCCCATGCACTCCCCCGGCAGACGCCGCATGCCGCTCCCGTAACGGGTGCGCTTGCGGGGCAGCCTCATGCTGCGTGCGGGGTGGAGCGAAGGAGGACGAGATGGATTCAACTGTTGCACTGATCCTGGGCCAGGACGGCATCACCAACGGCGCGATCTACGCGCTGCTGGCGCTGGCGCTGGTGCTGGTGTTCGCGGTCACGCGGGTGATCTTCATCCAGCAGGGCGAGTTCGTCGCCTACGGGGCGCTGACGCTGGCGATGATGCAGTCGGGCGCGCTGCCGGCGACCGTGTGGCTGCTGGTGGTGATGGGCGTTCTGGTGACGGCGCTCGACGGCGCC
>JAANMX010003323.1_pt1 | contig 14403 bp, 13 predicted proteins | sample 7279681 | NCBI WGS metagenome assembly JAANMX01 (sample SAMN14094542, study PRJNA606508) | bioreactor metagenome | isolation source: A lab-scale SPAN reactor treating ammonium-rich wastewater day 351 | place: Ireland: Galway | collected 2018-01-01
CCCCACAGTAGGGGAGGTTGGGTGGGGGTGAGCAGTTACCCCACACGATACCAGTATTTGTATACTTCCACAAAGCCCCATTTGTCGTACAGCCGCCGGGCTGGGGCGTTGTCGTCCATCACCGCCAGATAGGCATAGGATGCGCCGCTCTCCCGGGCCCAGGCCAGCAGACTGTGGAGCAGATGGACGCCGTAGCCTTTGCCCCGCTGCTCTGGGCTGGTCACAATGTCATAGAGGCCGAAAAGCGCGCCCTCCCGCACGCCCAGACCGCTGGCGACGGGCACGCCACCCACCGATTGGGTCACGAAGCAGCAGGCAGGCGCGATATTTTCCAGAATGGCGCGCATAGGCGCGAGGGTCTCTGGCGGGGTGGCGCTGAAAGTAGTGTAGTTTTCCAGCCAGGCGTCGGAGAGGGTGGATTCCACAACCCCGTGGCCGTCGGGGAGTGCGCCGGCCAGGGCCAGCAGATCGGCCAGGCTGCGGATACGCACACCGGTCGGCGCTTCGTAGCGATAGCCCCGGTCGGCCAGCAGGCTGTCCAGATGGGGCGGCTGCACCAGCGGCGTGATTTTGAAGATGGCCGGGCGGCCCCTTTCGGCGTAGAAATTCTCCCATTTTTCCAGCCGCTTTTCCAGTGCGGTTTCATCGGTCCCAGACGCATAAATCGGATTGACCGAATTGGCCCGACGGGTATAGCCGTCGTTGAAGCGGATCAGCCAACCGTCGTCCACCAATTGCTGGCGGGCAGGCCAGGCATTGAGAGACGCTTCTTCGATTGCGCGAATTGGTGGATGTTTTGTGTTCATTGGTTGAATAGTTGATTGGTGTTTGTGTGTTTTGTGTACTTCTGTAGTAGGTTTTTGTGCTTGAATTTACTGTGTTTTTGTCGAATTATCCACGAAAATTCATCAGTGTTCCTCGATCCATCCACATAAATCTCAATAAATCTACTGATTTATCCACATAAAAAGCACTTATCCACAGAATTATCCCACAATTTCACGCATCACGTTTCACATCCCCGTGTACCATCTGTGCAAATTTTGCAAAAAGCAGGTCAGCGTCGTGGGGGCCAGGGCTGGCTTCCGGGTGGTATTGCACACAAAAGACGGGGCGGTCGGTCAGACGCATCCCCTCCACTGTGCCGTCGTTGAGATTGCGGTGGGTGATCTCCACACGGGCGGGCAGGCTGGCGTCGTCCACCGCGTAGTTGTGGTTCTGCGCGGTGATCTGCACATTCGTGCTGTCCACATCGGAGACGGGCTGGTTGCCGCCGTGATGACCGAACTTAAGTTTGTAGGTCTCCCCACCCAGGGCACGCCCGATAATCTGGTGGCCCAGGCAGATACCGAAGGTGGGAATGCCCGCTTCCAGCAGGTGGGCCACAGCTTGCGATGCGTAGGGCAGACCCGCCGGGTCCCCCGGCCCGTTGCTGAGGAAGATGCCGTCGGGCTGCATGGCCAGCACATCGGCGGCGGGGGTGTCGGCGGGGACGACGACGACCCGCAGGTTGTGGCTGGTCAGCCTACGCAGAATGTTCTGTTTGATACCGAAATCGTAGGCCACCACCAGGGGAAAGTGGCGCTGAGCAGTTGTAGCTGTGGCCTGGCTGCGGGTATCCGGGCCAGAGGCAACCGGTATCCACTCGACTTTTGTGCCGTCGGTCCAGGCGTAGGTCTCCCGGCAGGTGACTTCTTTGACCAAATCCCGCCCGTCCAGCCCTTCCCAGGAACGGGCTAATGCGATGAGTTGCTCGGCTGTCTTAGTGCCGTCGGTGCAGAGCGCGCCGTGCAGCACCCCCTCGTCCCGAATCAGGCGGGTGAGGGCCCGGGTGTCCACTTCGCTGATGCCGGGGATGGCGTGGCGGCGCAGATAGCTGTGCAGGCTCTCGTTGGCCCGCCAGTTGGAGACGACTGAGCTGATCTCGCGCACGACCAGCGCGGTAATCTGGGGACGGTCACTTTCCACATCCTCCCGGTTGATGCCGGTGTTACCCACGTGGGAGACGGTCATACAGACCATCTGTCCCCGGTAGGAGGGGTCGGTGATGACCTCCTGATAGCCGGTGAGGCTGGTGTTGAAGACAACTTCGCCCACGACGGTTGTGGCCGCGCCAAAGGCGCTGCCGTGAAAGAGACGGCCATTGGCCAACGCCAGTATTGCGCTCACAAAAATTCTCCATACGGTGAGAAGGAGCAGGTATCAGTTCAGAGGAAAGAAGCAGAACGCAGATTTCGCAGAAGCCGCAGACTTACGCAGATTTTTAGGCTCAACTGGGTTTTGTTCGTTAACCCGCTGGGTTTCGATACGGCGGGAAACAGCCCCCGCCTACTCAACCGGCGCTGATCTTCCCGCTGCTTCCCCACCACACTATTTTAATCCGCGCTCATCAGCCCAATCCGCGTACTCCGCGTTCTATTCTTCTGCTTATCATCCACGCATTCGCTGATACTTATTGCTCGTCTAAATGAATCGGTTTATACGAATAGGCCAGTTTTAGGGGCTGCCAGGCCTGCCATTTGAGCAGGGGATTGGCGGCGGCGGGGCGACCGGCGGCGGCTTCTTCCCGGCTGCGCACGGTCAGATGTTTGATCACCGCCACTTCGTCGCAGCGGTGAAATTTGGGACAGTAGATGCACTCCTGCCAGAGCTTCGGGCTGATGCTCCAGCGGTCTACGATTTCGAAGCCGAGACGCTGGAAAAACTCCTCGCGCAGGGTGAGGGCGCAGATTTGGCTGAATTCCCGGGCCTTTGCCAGGGCCACCAGATTTTCTACGACGAGACTGCCCACCCCTTTGCCCTGCCCCCGCTCGTGGACGGCCAGCGAACGGACTTCAGCCAATTCCGGGGTCAACGCCACCAGAGAGCCGCAGCCCAGCAGAAGCTCTGCGCCGCTCTCGTCCCGCTCTACCGCCACCAGCCAGTCGGGCAGGGTCTTCATCACAGCTTCCGGCGTGCGGGGCAACATCAGATTGCGGGCCGCAAAGCCGTTGATCATCTCCACCAACTCAGGAATATCTTCCGAGTATGCCTGACGAATCGCGACAGCCATTGTCGGTTCTCCAAAAGAAGATAATGGGATAATGGGGTGATGGGGTACGGATTACCCCATCATCCCATCATCCCAGTTACATTTCCCGCAAAATTTCGCCGAGGGTGCTGACTGCGGTCGCCAGTTCTTCCCGTGTAATCGTCAAGGGCGGCACGAAGCGCACGACGTTTGGCCCGGCACTGACGAGCAGAATGCCCCGCTCGTAGCCTTTGTTGACAATCGGCCCGGCTTCGATGTCCAGCTCCACACCGACGATCAGCCCTTTGCCCCGGATTTCTTTGACGTGGGGGCTGTTGAGTTCGGCCAGCAGTTCCATCAGATACTCGCCCTTTTCCCGCACGTCGGCCAGGAATTCGGGCTGGGAGACCCGGCCCACCACATAATTCGCCACGTGGGTGGTGAAGGGGTTGCCGGCAAAGGTGCTGGCGTGGTCGCCTTTGTGCATCGCGTCGGCCACCTTCTGGCGCATCAAAATCGCGCCGATGGGCAGGCCCGCAGCCAGGGGTTTGGCGACAGTCAGGATGTCCGGCTGCACGCCGTAGGCCTGATGCCCCCAGAGTGTCCCGGCCCGGCCCAGCCCGCACTGCACCTCGTCAAAGATGAGGAGGGCGTCGTACTGGTCGGCCAGTTGGCGCAGCCCCTGCATAAATTCCTGGGAGGCTGGATAGACGCCGCCCTCGCCCTGGATGGGTTCGACGATAATGGCGCATACTTTGTCGCTCATCGCGGCCTGGGCGCTGGCCAGATCGTTGAATTCGGCAAAGCGCACGCCGGGCATCAACGGCTGGAAGGGCTGCTGGTACTTCTCGCGCGGGGTGGCGGCCAGTGAGCCAAAGAGCCGTCCGTGGAAGGCGTTGGAGAAGGCGAGGATTTCGTATTTGTCCTCATTGCCCTGCTCGCGCGCATAGCGTCGGGCGAATTTGAAGGCGCCCTCGTTGGCGTCGGCCCCGGTCAGGCTGAAGTGAACTTTGTCGGCAAAGCTGGTCTCGCACAACTGCTTTGCCAGACGGGCGTGGGGTTCCGTGTGGTAGAGGTTGCTCACGTGGAGCATCCCCGTCGCGGCAGCTTCGGCGATGGCCTGGTTGACGCCGGGGTCGCTGTAGCCCAGCACATTGACGGCAATGCCCGCCACACAGTCCAGATAGGCCTTGCCTTCGCTGTCATAGACTGTGCTGCCCTGACCCCGTGCCAGCACAAAAGGCGGGCGGCTGTAGACGCCGAGGACGTAGTTTTGTTCGTTTTGGATGACTTCCTGGGTGTTGATACTCACGGTTTTCTCCCTCCGCTGGTGGTGGGATGATGGGATGATGAGATGATGGCCGGTACGTCCCTATCATCTCATCATCCCATCATCCCTTGTAAACAAAATTGCATTGAATGTACCGTCAAAAACCCTTCCCCCCAATAATCCCCGTCCCACCCTCCTCCAACACACCGGCGATATTTGTGATCACCGCCTGGGCCACGCCACTCCTGACTGCTTCGATGGCGCTCCTGACTTTGGGTACCATCCCGCCGAAGATATTGCCATCGGCGATCCACGCCTCGGCCTGGTCCGCGGTGACGGCCCGCACCACCCGGTCGGCGATGAGGACGCCGGGCACGTTGCTGACAAAGATAAGGCGGATCGCGCCCAGTTTGGCCGCCACGGCCGCGGCCACATGATCGGCGTTGACGTTGTAGCTTTTGGCGTCGTAGGCCCCGAAGCTGACCGGGCTGATCACCGGCACAATATCCGCGGCGAAAAGCGCTTTGATCAGGCGCAGGTCCACGTCCTGCACTTCGCCCACCCGGCCCAGATCACCGGCGGGATGCCACATCTTTTCCACATAGACGGTGGCGTTATCCACGCCGCTGATGCCTGCGGACTGGATGTGTTCGGCGAGCAGGGCGCGCACGATGCGTTTGTTCATCAGCCCGCTCAGAATCATCTCCACCACATCCACATCCGCCTCGCTGGTGACACGCAGACCGTCGAGAAATTGGGTCTTCAAGCCCAACTTGGCCTGCATCTCAGCGATAGCTTTGCCGCCGCCGTGGACGATCACCGGCAATTTGCCCCCGTCTTTGAGGGATTGCACAGCCTTGGCCAGCCCGTACAAAAAGGTTTCGTCGTCCAGTTCGTTGCCGCCGATTTTTAGCACGACGACATAGCGGTCGTCGGCAGGGGCGGGGATTTCAAGGGTTTGGGGGGAAGTGGGTTCGGTCATATTGTTTTCCTTCGGATGTAACAAATGGGTAGGCGGATGCTGGGATGATGAGATGATGGCGTCGTGCATCATCTCATCATCCCATTCTTTGTCTCATTACTTCGTACCCCAAAATCGCCGCGGCCGCAGTCACGCCCAGGGATTGACGGAACTCCCGCCCGTAGGGAATCTCCAGGCGCAGGTCGGCCTGACGCAGAAAGGAGCGGGTGATGCCCCGCTTCTCGCCGCCGACGAGCAGAAAGAGGGGGTGGGTCAGATCGGCCTGAGAAACCGGTACAGATTCGTCTTCCGTCGCGCAGGCAATTGTCAGCCCTTTTGCCTGAAAGAAGTGGGCCGCCTCTTCCGCACTCTCAGCAATCGCCGTCGGGATCAACTCCGACGCCCCAGCCGAGGAGCGGGCCACAGTGGCCGCCGCGCTCAGCCAGTTGCGGGGACGCAGCACCAGCCCATCCACCCCACAGGCATAGAGCGAGCGCACGGCCTGGCCGAAGTTGAAGGGGTCTTCGATGCCGTCCAGCATCACCACAAAGGCCGGTCGGTCAGCGGGCAGCAGATCGGCCAGTTCGACTGTGCGCCGCTCGCCCACCAGCGCCACAACCCCGCCGTGGCTGCTGCCTTCGGCCAGGGCGTCGATATCTTCGCCCGTTTTGCGCTCGATGGGGACACCCGCTTCCCGCGCCCGGTGTTCCAGCCAGCGCAACGCCCGATCGTCCCGGTCGGCGCGCACGTAGACCACCTGCACATCCCGATAGGGCGACTGCAACGCCGCCGCCACGGAAACCTGGCCTTCCAAAAATATCTGTGTCAATCTCTGTTCATCCGTGAAAATCCGTGTCCCATTCTTATAACAGCCCGGCGGTCTCGTCCAGCCCTTTGACGATATTGAAATTCTGCAACGCCTGGCCGCTGGCCCCTTTGATCAGATTGTCCAGGCTGGCGGTGACGATATATTCGGTGCCGTTGGGCTGGGACGGATCGACAGGCGTGATGGCGATGGCGCAGCGGTTGGTGTTGACCGTATGGGAGAGGCTGGCCTGCTGCCCCGCGGGAATCAGATGGATAAAAGGCTCGCCGTCGTAGCTTTCGGCGTAGAGACCCCGAATCTCCGCTTCGGTTACACCCGCAGGCACATCCACATAAATCGTACTCAGAATGCCCCGGTTCACCGGCAGCAGGTGGGGGGAGAAGGTGAAGCGGCTCTTGTGGGCCGTGCCATTGGCGTTGTTGAGCACCTGCTCCATCTCGGCTACGTGGCGGTGGCGGTAGCCGATGCTGTAGGGGGTAATGTTCTCGTTAGCCTCGGGGAAGTGATAGGGCAGTTTGGCTTTGCGTCCGGCACCGCTCACCCCGCTTTTGGAATCCACAATCACCCGATCCCCCAGCCAGCCAGCCTTTGCCAGTGGGTACAACCCCAGATTGACGCTGGTCGGATAGCAGCCGGGCACGGCGATTAGCTGACCGCCCCGGATATTCTCCCGGTAAAGTTCACACAGCCCATAGCGGGCCGCTTTCAGCAGTTCGGGCGCGGTGTGTTCCAGCCCGTACCAGCGGGTGTAGACCGCCGGGTCGGTCAGGCGGAAGTCGGCGCTGAGGTCGATTGCCAGTGTGCCTGTGTCGTAGAAAGATTTGACCGCTTCCATCGACGCAGCGTGGGGCAGACAGAGGAAGACCACATCCACCTCACCCACCCGGGCCAGGGCGTCTTCCAGAGAAATCAGCGGGTAGTCCCAGTCCACCGGGTAGAGATCGCTGTATGTGCCGCCCGCGCTGCTCTCGCTGGTCAGCCAGCCCACCTCCAACTGGGGGTGGCGGTGGATCAATTTGAGCAATTCGTAGCCTGTGTAGCCGGAAGCGCCGGCAATGCCTGCTTTGTACATCAGTTGGCCTCCTGAAACCACAAAAATCACAACAAACAAAAAAGGCTCTCCGTCCGGAGAGCCTTGCATAGCTGGGGTGAAAAGGTTGCACCCTGCCCACGCGCAAAGGTCCAGACAATTGTCTGGTTACTGCTCGGGGCTTTTCCTCAAAAAAGTGATGCAATTCATTTTCTGGTCTGCCATTCAGTCAGGGTCATCAAATCATTGAACGAGATTGTGGAAGTCTAGCACGATAGCGGGCGGGTGTCAAAAGTGCAAAATCAGAAAATCAAAGAATTGTCCAGACCGCAAACATTCAGGTCAATCCAGGAAAGTTCTTCGCTCGACGAGTTGCGCCGCGCAGGACAAAAAGTCCCCGGCACTTCACGAACTTCGTTACCTGAATTGCCTTGCACAGACTCGCTTGGACAGTACGTGCCGGGGACTTTTTGCAGGGCAGGCCATACAACCGGCTGACACCGGTAACGACAAAAATATTGTACGTCGGACTGTTAGTCCGACGGGCCTGTTCTGTTGCAGGTCGGACTGACAGTCCGACGTACGAATGGCTATTTTCAGGGCAGTTGTACACGGGGGAACACACCCATAATCAATAAAAATCAGAACGCAGATTGCGCAGATTTTATCCCTTCGACAGGCTCAGGCGATGTCCTGAGTTCATCGAAGGGACAGCGCCGTGTGAATCTGTTCTTTCCGTGTCAATCCGTGTTCTATTTTCAGGGTAGCCACAAAATGCGGACCGAAACGTGAAGAGGTGAAACGTGAGAGTATACGACGATACCTCACGTTTCACGTTTCAGATGGTTGGCCGACCGACTAACGCTTGTGCATTCGTTCTTCGCTGGTACGGAGTAGATGGGCATCAGACTTCCCCCTTCTCTATACGTGCGATGGTATCCGCTGTTAAAGCATCCTGGACAACCTGCCGAATCTCTGGATATCGCCACAGGGTGTACAAACTGCAAAAGACGAGACCGCCTGCCCCGTATTCCAGCCCAATTGTCATTTCCCCGGCAATACGAGAGGGTGTGCGCAAAAGATGGGGCTGGTCAAAGAGACCGATGAAGGGGACAAAGCGGTTGCGGGCTGGGTTCTCCAGGCGCTTCATCTGCTGGGCCTCGAAACGAACCCGCTCCAGTGACCAGTGGGGACGATAGAACCAGGAGATGGTCTGGCTGCAATAGTCCAGACGCAGGCGGCATGCGTAGTCTGGGTTGGGGCGAAAAGGGGGCCAGACGTGGTTGGTGACGAGAGCGTCGGCCTTGCCCCCTTTGGCGTGGGCGTAGAGCCGGTGGGAGAGGTTGACCAGAGAGGCTTCGGACATCTCGGCCAGGAGGTGGTCGCTGGACCGGCCTGCCTGCTGCACAGCCATCTCTTCCCGGAAGGTCTGGCAGCGGGGACAGTAGCAGGCGTAGTGGTTGCGGAAGCCGAAACCGTCGAAGGCCACGCCATCGGCCACTGCCAGGGCCGCGTTCACCCGTGCCCGCAACTCATCCTGGGCCTGGGGACTCTCGAAACAGAGCAGATGGCTCAGTTGCACCGGGTAAAACCAGCGATGGGCGTGGGCGGTGTAGTCTTCCCAATCCAACCCAGACAGGGTCTCGGCGATGGCATCCTCGGCGGGCAACATCTGTTGTACCGCGTCAGGATAATTCCGCGCATACTCGGCAGTGACATTCGGTGTGACGATTGCGCATACCCGCATCCCCAGGCGATGGGCGCTCTCCATCACCAACGGTGTGGGGCTGGAGAGGATAAGGGTGTCAAAACCGATGGCACGAGCAAACTCCACCAGCCGTCGTTCGTCCTCGGCGTTTTGCCGGGGCATGTGCCAGTCCCAAACAGCGCGCATTTTCTACCCTCTTCGCTAAAGAGCCAAACTCAAGTCCCGTAACAGACGTCGAATTGATTCGGCGGGATGCTAGCCCAACACCAGCAACGCCGCGCCCTGCTCCACCCGCTGGCCCGCGGCCACATCCACCGAACGCACGATGCCGGCGCGCAGGGAACGGATTTCGTTCTCCATCTTCATCGCTTCCAGAATAACCAGCGGGTGATCCTCCGGGATGTCGTCGCCCTCCTGCACCAGCACCTTCACCACCAGCCCCGGAATCGGCGCTTTCACCACCAGATCGCCTTTGGGGAGCAGGGGCCCTTTGCGCCCCGCGTTGAGCCGCCGGGTGCGCTCGTCCTCCACCTGCACATGAAACTGCTGGCCGGAGAGCGTCACCGCGTACTCCTGGCGCTGCTCCTCCACAAGCACTTCGTAGCTGTGGCCGTTGAGGAGAATGCTGTAAAGCTCCGGCACACCGATCTGGCTCACGTCCACAGAAATGGCCTCGCCGTCCACCAGCACCTGACCGCCTTCAATTTCAACCTCATATTCCTGCCCATTTACCGCGGCAAAGTATTTCACCAGCGCCCTCCTGTGGCCTTCATCCGACCGGCTCTCTTCCAGTTGCTCCCCTGGCTGGCTGCGGGGGATTGATCGCCGATATGCACAGCCCGTCGCCCGGCTTCGTGGGCAATCAGCGCGGCCGAGACAGCCGCGATGCGGGCCTGCTCGTCGGCGGGCTTCTCCGTCGCCATCAGCTTTCGCCGCTCCAAAAAGCTGGTGTCAAAGGTACCCCAGATAAACTCTGTGCTGATCATCATTTCCTGGTGAAAGGGAATGGACGTTTTGATGCCGCCGATGCGGTATTCGCTCAGCGCCCGGCGCATACGCAGAATGGCCTCGGCTCGTGTCTCGCCCAACACCACCAGCTTCGCCACCATCGGGTCGTAGAAAAGGCTGACCTCAAAGCCCCGGTAGAGACAGCTCTCCACCCGCACACCGGGGCCGGTCGGCTCTTTCAGATAGGTGACAATACCGCTGTTGGGCATAAAATTATTGAAAGGGTCTTCGGCGGTGATACGACACTCGATGGACCAGCCTTTGGAGACGATATCCTCCTGGCGGTAGCGCAGACGACGGCCCGAGGCAATGGCGATCTGCTCCTTCACAATATCCACGCCCGTCACCATCTCCGTCACCGGATGCTCCACTTGCAGCCGGGTATTCATCTCCAAAAAGTAGAATTTATTGGCATTGGAGTCGTAAAGAAATTCGATTGTGCCCGCGTTGGAGTAGTTGACCGACTCGGCCGCGGCGATGGCGATGCGTCCGATCTGCTCTCGCATCTCCGCATCCACCGCCACGCTGGGCGACTCTTCGATGAGCTTCTGATGGCGGCGCTGGATGCTGCACTCCCGCTCGCCCAAATGGATGGTGTTGCCGTGGTTGTCGGCCAGAATCTGCACTTCGATGTGGCGGGCCGAGGCGATATATTTTTCCAGATATACTTCGTCGTTGCCAAAGGCGCTGCCGGCTTCCCGTCGGGCCGCCGAGAGGGAGCTGGTGAACTGGGCCGGGTCGTGAACCACCCGCATCCCTTTGCCGCCGCCGCCCGCGGTCGCCTTGATCATCAGCGGGAAGCCGATTTTGAGCGCGGCCGCCTTCAGTTCGTCGTCGCGCAGCCCTTTGGCCGATCCGGGGACCAGCGGCACGCCGTTCTTCGCCACAGTCTCCCGGGCCGTCTGTTTGTCCCCCATCTTTTCGATGGCTTCCGGGCTGGGGCCGATGAAAGTGATGCCCGCATCCCGGCAGGCCCCGGCAAAGGCCGCGTTCTCGGCCAGAAAGCCGTAGCCGGGGTGGATGGCGTCCACGCCTGCTTTGCGGGCCACGTCGATAATTTTGTCGATGCGCAGATAGCTTTCCCGGCTGGGCGCGGGGCCGATGGCGTAGGCTTCGTTGGCATAGCGCACGTGCAGGGCCGTGCGGTCCGGCTCGGAGAAGACGGCGACGGTAGAGATACCCCGCTCTTCGCAGGCCCGCAATACCCGCACGGCAATTTCGCCCCGATTGGCAACCAATACTTTTTTGAACATTCACGACCTCGACTTGGAAAATGAACTGTGTTCAGTTTGCGCGGTAATATGCCCTCCGATTGCTACGAATCGGAGGGTATAGGTTTCAATTCAATAAGTTTTTGTAAAAACTCTTTCGCTTGATCTACATTGACAGATTCGAGGAAATCAGGCTCGAATACGCGTTTCAAATCCCCTGTGAGTTGCGTCACGCCTCGTGAATTACGACCGGCCCAATGAAAGTGTACACGCGTGGCGTTTAAGATTGTCTCGTCCAGGATGAAGACAAGACAAGTAACCACATATCCAGAATCAACATTAATACCAACAAAGAAAAATGAAAAAACAGTGCCGCCCGACGCAAGCGTTTCTAAAACCTTATCAATGGTGTATCCCTTCGGATTAGAGACAAGGGTCAGAATTTTCGTCTTGATGTCTACTTTTACTTCATTGCCTATTGTCAGCGTTCGACTCACATCCTCAAGCAAATGCAAGTTGTCTGCACCGGTAATGATTTGTTCAATTTGATTCCCACGAAGATTAACATTGTCGATTCCGGCGGCATCCAGAATCGCTTCCAGATTTTCGTCCACTGCTTGGTTCAAGTCTTTGCCCAGTTGAAGATATTCAGGATGACTGCTTAGAAGATTGGCGAGTTCGGGTGCTTGCAGAATGTTTGCTTTTTGCTCTTCTGTCGGTTCAAAGCGACTTCCTGTAGGTACTATCGCATTTGTTCTTTCAACGAGGCGAATTAGATTCTCTCCCCAGCTAAATTGAGTATGTATATCAAATAGCTCATCAAAGTTTTCAGGTCTATTTGCAATGCCGTCGTATTCTCGCAGAATGTCATGGCCGAGAAACGTGCCCCGCACATTGTCTACTCGTAATTGTTGAGAACTGTGGCTGATTTTTTTGAGAAATGTTGTGTTCGCCAACAATAGCTCGATTCCTTCAGGACGTACTATACAGACCACAAACGGTGACTGATCATAATTTTGCAAGGCGGATAGAGATAAAACACCGTTGGAAAAAGACTTGCCTTTCGCGCTTGAAAAGCGCACAGCAAACTCAGGGCAATAATAGACAGAGCGCATCTTTATAAGCGAGAAATTTCTGACGGTAGCATCGGAAATTTCGGCTTTGATACAGCGCGGATGAGAATTGGCATAGCTATATAAGAATTGGGAAAGTTCCGAGATATCTCTACTCATGGCTGTTTTCTAGCGAAAATAGATCCTGAGCGACATGCCGGCTACCACTGCCGTTAGAACTCTTTTCTTGAGAGGTGAGTTGTTTGGCAAGGGTATTTCGTTCCCAGAAAACACCATCCGTAAACCCTTGAATTGTCTTGTTTGTAATCGCTGATTCAAGTCGTTTTGCCGCAAGCAAACAATACTCTTCATCTATTTCGATACCCAGACACCTTCGCCCCAGTTTCTTAGACACAACTGAAGTTGTACCACTTCCGAGAAAAGGATCGAAAACAAAATCGTCAGAATTGGTACTGGCTAAAACTATTTTTGCTACTAGTTTTTCACTTTTCTGGGTTGGATGATCCGTGTTTTCTGGCATTGACCAAAATGGAATCGTGATATCCGTCCATAGATTCGATGGATGGGTGTCTCGAAAATTCCCGTCTTTGTCTCGTTCCCAATCTTTCGGTTCCCCAGTAGCGTGTGTATAGGGCGCAATCACCTTTCTGCGCAGCTTTACAGACTCCACATTAAATGTATACTCCTGAGACATTGTGCAAAACCAAATATCTTCGCTTGAATTCTTCCAGTTTGATTTTGCACCCCGCCCCTTTTCCCGTTCCCAAGTAATTCGATTTCGCACAATAAAGTGCCTCGAGGCTGCTTGAAAGACGGATAATGAGGTGAACCAATCAGCGCATATGTAAATGCTTGCCGTTGGCTTTAGCAGGTGTTTCAACGAGTGTAACGTGCTGTCAAGCCAGTCTGTATAGGCTTCAATACTTTGCCGCGCAAATTTCTTACCATTAAATGATTTGTCAAGATTATAGGGCGGATCGAGAAACAGTAAGTCTACGTGTCCGGGCGGCAACAATTTAGCCCAATCACCACAATCGCCGTGGATTATTCCAGTACGGGGAGAAATTACAGGGCGTTTGGGTAAACCGGTGATTAATGTAGGCGAAAGTCGATTGCGATCTTCTTCCGATAGAGTCAATGTACGATTTCTTGGAGACCGTTGTTTTGGTATGGATGTCGTCATTCCGGCCTATCTCCTTTTCTGTCAGTCAGCCGTTCCATCTGAAACGTGAGGTGTCGTCGCGGGATATCACGTTTCACGTCTTCACGTTTCCCCACGCAAATCGTGGCTCCGTCAGCCTACGCTACACACCCTCCCGATGCACCCGCGCCGTCACAAAAACCCGGTCCACCCCAAACGGATGGGGCAGCAGTTCGTCGCTTGCGTGCCATTCCCCATAGACCGCATCCCCCGGCGTCAGAATCAGCCGCCGGAAGTGCCAGACGATCACATTCGTATTGCGCCCTACAGGGTTTTCGTAGCTGTCTTCCACAATGCCCTGCACATAGACCAGCCCGCTGATGAAACGCGTCTCCCAGGTGCCGTAGGGGAGCTGGCCGTTCTCGTCCGGCGCGGCGGTGACGCGCAGATGGACCGGGCCGCAGTCGATGGAGAGATAGGCCAGCTGGTCGTGGCCGTACTCGATTTCGGCCTCGGCAATGCGCCCGGCAAAGGCATAGGTGGCCGGGCCGACCCGCACAAAGCGTTTCTCCAACGGCTCCGGCTGCACAGCGTACCAGTGCTGCGCGCCATTGTCCGGCAGGAGAATGCCCCCATCCAGCACCAGAGACAACGACTCCCCCTGCTGCAAGCCGGCGAAGCCCATCGTTTCGTATTGGGTAGCGGGTAGCTCAAATTCGATTTCGGAGAGAGGCATAAACGGAAAGTCGCTTTGGTGTTCGATTGGAATGTTGGCGGGTTAGGTAGGGATGATGGGATTCTGGACACTTCGACAGAATCTCATCATCCCATTATCTCGTGAACACGATCACCTTGCCACCGTGTCACTTTGTCACCCCTACAGCGGTATATTCCCGTGCTTCTTGGCCGGTATCTGGTCCCGCTTGTTCTGGAGCATTTCCAGGGTGTTGATGAGCCGGGGTCGGGTCTCGTGGGGTTCGATAACATTATCAATAAAGCCCGCGGCCGCGGCCACATAGGGGTTGGCGAAGCGCTCCCGATAGTCGGCCACCAGTTCGTTCTTGCGCGCCACCGGATCGGCCGCGTCGGCGATATCCCGGCGGAAGATGACGTTGACCGCGCCCTCGGGACCCATCACCGCAATCTCGGCGCTGGGCCAGGCCAG
>JAANMX010003324.1_pt1 | contig 14401 bp, 11 predicted proteins | sample 7279681 | NCBI WGS metagenome assembly JAANMX01 (sample SAMN14094542, study PRJNA606508) | bioreactor metagenome | isolation source: A lab-scale SPAN reactor treating ammonium-rich wastewater day 351 | place: Ireland: Galway | collected 2018-01-01
GTTCGAGCGCCTTTCCGTCCGAGTATTTCGCCGGGTCGGCCTCAAACAACTCCGGGCAGCCGCCGCAGCAGAAGTAGTACCGCTTGCCTTCGAAGTCGTAGGTGCCGACAGCCTTGGACTTGTCCTTGATGATCGTGCCCATCACGGGGCAGACGATTTCTCCCTTGTCGTTGGTGTAGTCGGCAAGTTGCATCGACCCGCCCGACGGATCGGCGGTGCTTGGGGCGTCTGTCGTTGTCGAACTCGGCGAGGTCGAGGTGGTCGCCGTACCGTCATCGGTGGGCGTGGACTGGGAACTGCATCCAGCCGCGATCCAAAGGGCGAGCGTCGCAAGGGCTGCGATCGAAAGAAGAACTTTCATAGGAATTCCGTATACCTCCGGTGGGAATCGATGAGTCGGGCCAACGCCTGAACTCTGGCTACCGAAACGCAATTCTCGCTAATCGAGTTCCAACGTGCTGAACCGCTTGATCGTGACATCGACGGATTCGGTTAGCACTTGGTAGGCCCAGTGAACCCTTTTTTGAATCTGCTCGGCCTGGCGTTGCTCCTCGGAACGGTCCGGGAACTTCGAGGGATCCGAACGGGAGTTGAGGCGCTCGAAAGCCGCGCGGATTTCAGGGAAACCGTCCTTCTCTGTGATGCCGAGGAGCCTGCGAGCCGTGGCGATCCGGTCAGCGGCAATCTGTTCGGGAGTTCGGAGTGGCGGCGCAGCTACGGGAGGAGGGTTCCTCATCGACTCCTCCAATTCCGATTCGGCCAGGTCACGCTCGATCTGCTTGATTCGATCCCACTCACGGGAGAGGTGGCCCCGCAATAGGTCATAGGCTCTCTTGGCTGCGCTCATCTGATCTCTTGCCTTGTCAGCGACTCCGCTTCGTCGAACGACTGTTGGAGCGACTTCAGCCTTCGAATTGTATCCGCAAGATCGGAGTCGCCCTCGACAGCCGACCCATCGCGGCTTGCGGAGACGAGGATTCGCGCCTTGGCCTCGGCCAGCGCGGCTTCGGCAAGCCTGAGTTCGGCGTCGATCCTCTGAAGGGCGGCTTCCGCCCCTTCATAATGCTCGATCTCCTGCCGATGCGCCCGAACGGCAACTTCGATCGCCTCGCGCTCCGGCCCTCCGGCTTCGGCCAGTTGCTGTTCGGCCAGTTCGAGCCGCCTTCTCGCATCCTCCTCGCCCCGAACCGCGCTCAAGACTTGATCCCGCAAGTTCAGCAGTCGAATCGCGTGCTCTCCCACCCTTCGCGCCTCCGAAAGCGCCTCGCCGCCTACGACCTTCACGACGGGTTTGTCGGAATGCTCGGACACTACCTTCGCGATGTCGTCGTGCAGGCGCTTGATCGGCAATAGTCGGGTTCGGTTCTCATTCCGAACGGAATCCAGCGACAGAACGGGGAGCGCGGCCGATTTAGGTCCCGAACGGATCGAAAGCCACGCCGTCACCGCGACCCATCCCACGACCCCCAGAGCCAAGAGGTCGATGCGCCCGAGCAACACCCCGACGAGCGCGGCCGCCTCGCTCAAAATCGCCATCGGGTGGAGGAAGTACTTCACAGCCTTACGTGAACCGTCAACGCGAAGTCGAGAGTCCTTCCCCCTTTCATACGCACTCGGGGTTCGATCCACGTCGCGGGGGCGACCTGAAACTGGCCCGAAGCGGAATAGAAGTCCGACCCGTCCTTCCAATCCCGGCTCCAAGCGAGTTCGAACGACTTGGCGACGTTGGGCGAGAGTCGCGCCCGAAGGTCCGTCACCACGAGGTCAGGGTCGGCCGCTGTGTGACCCCGATCGAACCACGCCGCTTCGAGTTCGATTCTCCAAATCCCCAGCTTGGCCGCATAGTCTCCGCCAAGCGCTTGCCGGTAGCCCTCTCCCCGCGACTTAAACTCCGTCGGGAGCCGCAAAATCGCAAGCGACCCCACATCGATCCCAAAGTGGCGGCCCAACGCGAAGCTGAACCCGACCTTCGACCCCAACCGCCCGATCAGCCCCTCTTGACGCCCCGGTAACTCGTCGCATCCGGCAACCACGAGGGGGATGCCCGCGCCGCTGAACTTCGTATGCAGCCTCACTCCCATCGCCCGATCGTCGAGGATCGCTCCATTGCCAAAGGGGAGCGCCTGCTTGCCAAACCGCCAGTACCCAGGGTCCTCGACGTACATCTCATCGACTTGGCTCGTATCGCTCGACCCGCTGGGAACGTCGAAGCGCTGCGAGAAGAACGCTTCCAGGCCCGGTTCGAGAAAGAACTGCAGCCCGACCGTACTCAGCCTGCCCAAGCTGTCCCAAGCTTGGAGTCGCCCGTCCCCGCCAGGTTGAACGTAGTACGTGATTCGCAAGTCCACATGGGCGACCACGTCGGGAACCTGCGCGAAAGACGCTGCGGCTGCGGTGAGAGCAACGCCGGCCGCAAGGGATCTCAAAGCCCGAGCCAATTCGCGACCTCCTCGACGAAGCAACCTCGGGAGACCCTCTTCTGCTCGCCGGATTCCATTTGCTTGAGGGTCACCGACCCTTCGGCGGACTCTTCGGGCCCCAGAATCGCCACCACCCGCGCGCCGACCTTGTTCGCCTGGTTGAGCTGCGACCGCAGACTCCGAGCCTCCACATCGAGCTGACACGCGATCGAAGCGGCTCTCAACTCACCGCAAAGTCGCCACGCTTCCTCGCGCAACGCCTCCTCCGCGCACACCACAAACGCGCTCGGAGTCCCCACTGGCGGCGAAGCGCCCATCGACTCCAAAACGATCAGCGCCCGCTCAACTCCCATTGCGACCCCAACGCTCGGAGCTTCGGGTCCCCCAAGCTCCTTCATCAATTGGTCGTACCGACCCCCGCCGCACAGCGAACTCTGCGCGCCAAGGCGCTCCGAAACGACCTCAAAAACCGTGTCGGTGTAGTAGTCGAGCCCCCGCACGATCCTCGGCTCAACCCGGTACTTCACCCTTTCGAAGTCCAGCAGAGACTGAAGCCGAGCGAAATGCGCCGCGGATTCAGGCTCAAGGAAGTCCAAGATCGGAGGCAGCCCCGCAATGACCTCCGCCGCCTTGGGGTCCTTGCTGTCGAGCAGCCTCAAAGGGTTGCGCTCGACCTTCGCCCGGCTCTCAGCGTCGAGCGACCCCAAGTACCCCTTCGCATGGTCGAGGATCGCGCCGCGATAAGCCTCCCTGCACTGGACCCGCCCGATTGAGTTGAGCGAAACCACAACGTCCGACAGACCGAGCCGTTCGTAAAACCCGACCGTAAACAGAATCACCTCGAAATCAGCCTCGGGCGAGGAACTGCCGATCAATTCGATCCCGACTTGGTGCGCCTCCCGCAACCGGCCTTTTTGCGGGCGCTCGTAGCGGAAGATCGGGGTCACGTAGCTCAGTCGCAACACGTTGCCGGGAGCGTAAAGCCCGTGCTCCATCACGGCTCGCACGACCGGAGCGGTGCCTTCGGGTTTCAGGGTGATGTCGCGGCCCCCTTTGTCGAGGAACGAGTACATCTGCTTCGAAACCACCTCGCTCGTCTCCCCCGAACTCCTCAGGAACAGCTCGGTGTCCTCGAACGTTGGCGTGCGGATTTCGCCGTACCCGAACAACCTGCATTGCTCCCGGAACTCGCGTTCGAGCCAAAGCCACCGTTCGGAAGAGGGCGGAAAGACGTCTTCGGTGCCTCGGGGGGACTGAAACCGCATCGGATTCCCATTTTGCCCCATCCGACGCGCCGAGCGATCAGGAAGCCTATTCGGTCCCAGAGTCGCCGCCTGAGATTCGCTGGCGAAGGGCGCGCAAACGGGCGACCGCGTCGGCCGGCAAGGGGTTGACGTTTCCCAGCGCGAGCGCCCCAGCCACCACCACCGCGACCCTCTCCAAGGTCTCCATGCGGAAGTATGCCTCCTCCAAACTGCCGCCGATCGTCACTGCGCCGTGGTTGGCGAGCAGAATGGCGTCGTGGCCCCGCGCAAACGGACGAACCTTCGCCGCGACCTCCTCAGACCCGGGAAACGCGAACGGCGCGAGTGCGACCGGACCCAGCACGAAAACCCCTTCGGGCAACACGTCGTCGGGAATCGAAACTCCCGCAAGGGCGAAGGCCGTCGCGGTAGGCGGGTGGGCGTGGACCACCGCCCGGCAGTCGTGCCTCTCGCCATAAAGGCAAAGATGCAACCCGAGCTCGCTCGAAGGTTTCGGCCCAGAGACCCAAGCGCCGCTTTCGTCGACGATTGTGAGGTTTGCCGGATCGAGGTGGCCCTTGCTCGCCCCTGAAGGCGAGCAAAGGATGCGCCCGTCGGCGAGCCTCGCGCTGAGGTTTCCCTCGGCGGCCCCGACGAGCCCACGCTCCCAACACAGCCGCCCCGTCCGGCAAAGCTCTTCCCGCAGCGCCCCCTCATCCATCCTGCCCGGATTATGGCAGTCCGTTCTCCCAGCTAGCGCCCGAATCGGGGGCGTTGCCGCAAGCCGGTCACCCCAAACCGGCAACGGCTCCGATCAAGCAACCGGCACGAGCCGAGTGGAAGGCCCCTGCGAAGAGACTATCGCCGCGCTCGTCGTCTGGCGATCCCGGCCACGCCCAAGAGCAAGGCAGCCATCGTCCCAGGTTCAGGCACGACCGCGTTGTACTCCACCTCGTATGCGCCTCGGTTGTCATCGTACCAACCGGGCGCGCCAGAGAACGAATAGGCGTCCGCGATGCCCAAGAACAAGCGCGTCGCGCCGGTGGGAGCATGGAACTTCTGAAGCGTGCCCGAACCCGTGCCGGTAAGACCGTCGCCGATCCAGAACGTCTGGTTGAGGTCCGGGCTCAGGTCGCTGAAGCTGGTGCCGATCGAAGTGAAGTCGAGGATGGCAGGGCCCGCGCCTGCGGGTTCGGTCGCATCCAGATACACGCCGACAAGGAACATCCGCTTCGGTGCCTTGATGCCGGAAATCCCATCGGTCGATGTGATGTTGGTGCTGCCAGACCCGCCGTCGGGTCCCGTGTTCGGCGTGGACGAACAGCAGTTCGTGAGACCGGTGACGCTCGTGAACTCGAAATAGGCGATGCCCGCTGCGGAGATTTCTACCGCAGGAAGGCCGCCGCCCCCGCCCCCTGGATCGGGCTGAAATGCGTGCCCGGCCGAAAAGATGTTGGCCTGGCCGCTCACCGTTACGGCGCTCGCGATGATCCCAATCGGGGCCAGCAGCGAGACCGCGGCCACAAGCCGAAAGAGCCTTTGATTCATGTTTTTCTCCTTTAGAGCCAGTAAAAGCCGGACTGGAACAGGCCGGTCCGAACGATCTTACAATAGCATAGACCGCTTCTTCTCGATGAGAAAACCTCCCAAACCCGCATTCTTGCGAGGTGGAAACCGCCCCGGCCCCTTGGCTTTTGACAGGCTCGGGTTTCGATTCCCCGGAAAGCCAGTTTCATCAAAGAGCCATGCGTCTGAGATGCTCAGGAAGGTGCGACGGCGAAAAGCACACGTGATAGACCCACCTTTGCTCGCCATAAAAGCGATTTACTGCATCCGCCCACTTGAGGCCGGCTCTAACCTTCAGTTCGTCCAACTCCCGCACCTGTCCCTTGACTTCGAGCGCTACGAGAAGCCCGTTCGTGAGCCTCAAAATGAAGTCCGGCCGATGCATGTGCGGATTCCCGAACGAATCCACGTACGGGATCGTGAAGTCCAGGTGGTCGTTCCGAACATAGCACTCGACCACGTCCGAATGCTCCAACGTAGCCGCCGCCGATCCCTCCCAAACCGGCGCATCCAGCACGACATGGCTCACATGGCTCTTGACGGTCTCCCGAACCGGGCGCCCTGTTCGGAAGAACACTTGCCCGCTCGATCCTTCTCCCCGATACCGCTCGATCCTCGGCATCACCACCACCGACCCATCCTCCCCCTTCTCGGCGATGCACCCGTTAAGCACGTTCACGATCTTTGCTTGCCACTTCTCGAAGGTGACCTCCTCTTGAGGCACGTTCTCGAAGACCAGGTACTCGGATACGTACTTCCGCACGATCTCCAGAACCTGAGGAAAGAGCTTGCTTCGCCGTGCGCATTCCACATCAGATTCCCCGGGGATGCGAATTCCGACGATGTCCGAAGCCATCTTGAAACAAGCGGAAGACACACGTGCCAGAAGATAATAAGGAACTCGGTCGTGTTTCTCCAAATCGCCCGGGCCGCCGATATCTGGTCTCCCAACGCGAAACCCGGCCACTCCCTTTACGTAGGTCTCTGCTGGTTCGTCCCGCCCGATCACCAGCGAAGGGACCTTGTCCCAGGCGCAAACCGCCGTATCCCGAATCTCCGTGATGTAGCCCTCGACTCTCGGGAAGGTCAGCTCGAAGTGCTTTCGGTCTTCAATGGCCCGAATCAAAACCGAAGGCGGGGGTGGAGGCGGCCCCGCCTTTCCCTTCGCCTTGACCGGGATCACCTGGAACGGCACGCCGTACACGTCCGCATATTCGGGCTGAAGCATCCCGGTCTCAGGGTCCACTTCGTATGAGCGCCGCCGAAGCGCACGACCAACAACTTGCTCGCAAAGGAGCTGAGAAGTGAACGCCCTCAAACCCACGATCTGCGTCACGTTGCTAGCGTCCCAGCCTTCCGTCAGCATCGAAACGCTCACGATGCACCGCACCTGCTCGCCCGGCTCTCCCTCTTTGCCGACCGAGAGCATGATCGCTCGTTTGCGAAGCTCGCTCTTTTTGGCCTTCTCGCCCTCTTCGACCTCCTTTAGCTCCTTGCTGTCGTAGAGGTACGTCACCTGCTGCTTCTCGGTGTTCACAAACTCCTTGAACTCGAAGTCTTCGCGCGTCATGCGCTCATAGAGCAGCTTCGAAAGCGTCGTATCCTGAGTCACGACGATCAGAACGGGCGGGACCTTGGAGCCTTCCCCCGCCCACCGCTCAAACTCCTCCAGCCAGTTCCCAATCATCGTCACGACGGCAGGCTCGGCTTCGAGAACCACCGCTTCGGGCTTGGCTTTCCGGCGAGCCGTCTCTCGCGACTCGGGCGGCAGTTTCTCGTTAATCCATCGCCAAAGGTGGAAGTAGGCGGGTGGGCTTCCGCCCAAGCTGTCGTCCACTGGAATCTGCGGGATCTTTACGAGACCGCTCTCGATCGCGTCCACCAGTCCGAAGTCGCTCACGATCCAAGGGAAAGGCCGTCCGACCGGGTAACCGCTGCCGTGAATGTAGAAGGGCGTCGCGGAGAGGTCGATGCAAGTGAGGATCGTTCGCGCTCGGTTGATCTTCTCCAGGCCCGTGATCCACTGCGCAGCGCGCTCGTTTTCTTCCTTCTCCTCCTTTGTGACAGGTTCGCCGTTCTCCTCGTTCAGGTCTGGCTGGCCGTTTCCTTCCGCCCTCTGCCTCTCTCTTGGCCGGTAGCAATGGTGCCCTTCGTCGTTCAATACGAGCAGCCTCTGCTTGCTCCCCAGCTGCTTCTTGAGAATTCGGTTCGCGAAGGCGGCGTCCGACTCTTCGCCCAGCTTGACCACGCCGCGCTTGCGGCGGTCGTCTTGAACCGCCATCTCTTGCCGGTGCACGATGTGCAGCTTCACGGCACCACTGAGCATCGTTCGCAGGGCGCCGGGGACCAGCTCGAACCGATCGTAGTAGTTCCCTTCATACTCAGGATAGAGCACTTGCAGCCGCTCGCGAACAGTAAGCCCTGGCGCGACGATTAGGATCGCGTCGGAGAATCGGGTGTCCTGCGGGTAGTGCGCCTTGTTCAGCGCGGACCAGGCGATCAGCATCGCCATGACCAGGGTCTTTCCGGTGCCCGTTGCCATCTTCAGGCAGTAGCGAAGGAACTCCTCGTGCGCCTTTTCGAGCGGGACGACATCCCCCTCCTCGGTTTGGTTCGTAACTGAGGAGGGGGCCTGGGGGAGGAGACGCACCGTCAAACCCTGACGGTCGGCCGGATGCGCCTCGTGAAGCCAGATAATCGTCTCGGCCGCTTCGCGCTGGCAGAAGAAGAGCGGCATGTCGCGCTCGGGCTTGCCGAGGGCCCAATGTTCGAGCAATCGGCGCGTGACCGGTGTGACGCCTCGGTAGCCCTCCTCACGCCACTGCCGCACGCGGCTGCGAATCTCGTTCACGCAATCGAGGCGGACGAACTGCTCTTCCAGGATGCCGCTCTCGTACTTCGCCCCCTTGGGGGAGTAGAAATATCCCGCCGGCCTGCGCGCGCCCTCGATCAGCTTCGGCTCGGTGCGCTCTCCGGTCTCTAGGTCCACGACCTGCCAATACCGGCTCGGCTCGTCGTAGGGCGGGTTGCAGATCGGGCTCTCGATCGCCGCCGCACCGGCTGCGCGAGCCTGAGCGATGGGGTCGAAGAGAGTGTCGCTCACCCGGATCTCCTGCGCTGGGAGCGAACGCGGTACATCCGCTCGGAAAAGCCACCTTCGCTGACAAAGGCCTCGGCCTGGGCTTGGATTTGCTTGTCTAGCAGATAGGAGGATATATTTAGCAGGGACAGAGCGGCATTGGCGAGTAACACGGAGCGGCACGGACTTCCACTTCCGGATGTCTTTGCCCACGCAGGCGTCCCCGGTTGGTGAATGAGAGATACAGCCCGGACCTCCTCGGATTCAGCCCACGATAGGACGTCGGCCACCGTCGAGCATCGCTGAGCTTTAAATCTCATAAGCGCAGGATGCCTTGGTCCCCATTGGGGATAGCCATGCTGTCGCAAGTAGTCTTCATAGTCCAAGCGCAATTCCTCCTGGCTCGAACGCGCCGCATTTGTCAGGCTGAGCTCCAGCTTGCTCGATGTCGCGCTGAACTGGCTTCCCTCTCCGATGTTTTGGACCCCCGACCTGGCGGCTTGAACCATCTGGTCTCGGGTGCGGCTCCTTGCGTCCACAAACTGTTCAACAAAGAGCGCCGTCAGGTCATAAACAAGCTGGGCTAGTTTGAAAGACTTGAGATTGCGGTAGCCGCCATGCTTCTTGATCAGCGGCTCTACTGAGTCAGCCCTCTCAGGCACCTGTCCGTCCGAGTCCGTCCGTGTACCCATCTACACCCTCACCGTCTTCACTACCGCATTCCCCCGCTGGTCTATGACTTTGATCTGGACGCGGCCCTCGCCGCGTTCTTTGTCGAAACTCGTTCCCGGCTTGAACGGGAGCGAGACGAGCGTGCGGAAGGCGGAGAAGGCTTCCTCGTCGATCGTACCCTTCAGATTGCGAGCGATCTTGGTCCAAGAGTCCTTCTTGTTTGGGAACAGCGCTTGACAGATGCAGAAGCTCTTGCCGTCGTAATCCTGGTCGATGAAGATCGCATGGACGTTCTCGCCGGCGTCGCTCTTGACCTCGCCGCTCAACGGGTCGTAGAGGTCCACCCCACGGAGTTCGATGAAGACTTCGCCCTCCTTGAGGACGGCTGCGCGCCTCGCCACGTCCCCCTCACCCCCTGCCCCCTCTCCCCCGGAGGGGCGAGGGGAGCGCTGGGCAGCATCTTCGAGCAACCGCGGAAGGTCCGGATCGCCGTGCCGATAAACCACCACGTCCGGCTCGCCGATCATCGTAAAGAGCTGGGAGGCTTTGGTGTCCTTCAGAAGGTCGGTCATGACCGTATCGGGCGCGACGTAGGCCAGCAGAACCTGCCAGTCCGGCTGGCTGGCAGCTTGGGCCATCTCTTGGGCAGTCGGGGTGAAGTCGTAGCCGCAGAGAAGCAGCACGTCGTAGCGGCGGCCGCTGGCAAGGACCTCTTTCACGTGGCTCTCGCTGATGCTGCCATTCTGTGGGCCGAAGACGATTCCAACCCGCTTCATCAGTGCCTGTCCGTGCTGGTCCGTGGCGCCATTCACCATCTCTCCTTCGGCGTGGAGGACAGCATGGTCCACCGGGCGGAGCGACGTGAAGCTCAGCTTCTTGCCGCTCTTGGCGACCACGCCGGTCTTGGCGAGCTTTGCGATCATGTCCGAGAGGTAGGCGGAGACATTGCGGGCTTCGACCGCCGTGAGCGCGGTTTGCTCTTCGAATACCTGCATCTGCAACTTCTCGCCGAACACCTTTTCTTCGACCGTCACTGAGTACTCCGAGCCGACGTTGGGGACGGCCTCCATAGTGAACGGGCCGCTCACGCGGACGATGCCGGGTTCCCTTTGAGGCTGGTCCACGAGCTCTTCGGTCGGGGCGTTCTTGGCGATGGAGGCGTCGATGCGCGCTTGCATCTCGCGTTTGAGGGTCCAGAACTTGTCGTGGATGTCGGATGTAGGATGTCGAATGTCGCTCGGAAGCTCGCGAGGAACTTCCCATTCTTTCCAGGACATCCCACATTCGACATTCAACATCCGAAGGGCCTCCTCGATCTTGGGCTGGAATTCCTCCGCGATCTTGTCGATCTCGGTGTTCTGGGCGATGGATTTGAGGGTGATGTGGGGTACGGTTTTGTAGACGAATCCGCCGGAGACGCCGCTGGTGGGGTGGCGGAGCTTGTAGTAGTCGAAGGCGGCGGTCATCAGGCGGTGGCGGGCGATGGCGAGGGCGACGCGGCTGGTGTCCATCGTGATCCACCTTCGGCCCCACTGCTCGGCGACGTACGCGGTGGTGCCGCTGCCGCAGGTAGGGTCGAGGACGAGGTCGCCGGGGTCGGTTGTCATGAGGATGCAGCGCTCTATGACGCGCTCCGCCGTTGTTACTGCGTATGTCTTTTCGGTTCCGAAACCGCTTTGCCTTGTGTCCTCCCAAACGTCATTGTCGTCCTGGTAGGGAAAGTCGTCGATAAAACGAATGAAGGTCAGAGTCTGCCCGACACCCTCCAGTCGTCTGGCTGCAGCAAGGCGGCTCAGCCCTGTTGCATTGGTTTTCCATCCGCCCTTCTTAGGTCGATAAGTAATTCCAGCGTACTCGTAGGGCACAGTCGTGGATTCGCTGCCTGACTGAGAGGTCAGTGGATTCTGACGATAAATTCGATATTCGTCGGCCAGTCTATCCACAACGCGCATCTGGGGCTTCGTAAGCGCAAACCTGGAACCGTCTTTATCCTCTGCAAACCGGAAGTTAGAATCATCTGACGGGAAGCGTCGCTTGGTCGTTTGCCGAAACTTTGTCTTTGCTTTGTCTTTGGCAAACCACAGCAGAAAGTCGAATGTGTGATCGAGGAGTCCGCTCTCTTTACCTGTCGTCTTCAGGAAGACGATCTGTCCACAGAAGTTCTCCTCCCCAAACACCTCATCCATCAGGCACCGCACGCGGTGGACGTTCTCGTCGCCGATCTGGACGAATATCGATCCGGAATCGGCCAGCAACTCGCGAGAGAGCAGCAGCCGGTCGCGCAGGTAGGTGAGGTAGGAGTGCACGCCCAGCTCCCAGGTGTCGCGGAACGCCTGGACCTGCATCACCTCGCGCGTGAGGTCCTCGTCCTTGCCGTCCTTCACGTCGCGCTGATCAATGCGCGGCTGAAAGTTGCTGGCGTACTTGATGCCGTAGGGCGGGTCCATGTAGATGCACTGGACCGCGCCGCGCATCCCTTCGCGCTCCAGCAGGGAGTTCATGACCAGCAGCGAATCGCCGAGGATCATGCGGTTCGACCAGTCCACGTCGTGCTGGTAGAACTGGATTTCCTTGTTGAAGTCGAGCTCGGGGTCGGCGAAGAGGCTTCGCTGGGCGTCTTCGCGCCTGGCGCTGCACAGGATGGCGGAGGTAGCGACGCGCTCGTGGATGTGTAGGTTGACGAGGGGGACTTCAAGGCTGGTCTCTTCTTCGACCTCGACCTTCTTCAGCCCGGCCTTGCCCGCCCAGACGAGCTGGGGGGACTCGCGCGGGTCCCAGCAGTATATGGACTTTGCGGACTTGGTGGACTTGGAGGACGGCTCCGCTGAAACGTAGTCCACCATGCCGGACTCAGGGTTGTTCTTTCGGGTTGCCTCGTCCTTCGCGTACTTGTAGGCTTCGGCGTCTTTGGCCCTACCTGCCGACTTCTTACCCCTTGCCATGACTCTTCAGTATAAGCCAGGCGGAAGGCGATTGACAATGCGCTGTTGCGGGGAGTTTTGAGGCGCAGGCGGGCGCGCTCGGTAGCCTTGCGCGAGAAGTTTTTCGCCAGGCCCCGCGTTTTGTGGCTTCGATCTGCGAAACCTGTCGTATAATGGTCTTACGGCCACGTGCCGTTTCTGCTGGGGGAGCCCGAAAGGGCTGAGAGTCCCGCCAATCGCGGGAGACCCTTCGAACCTGAACCGGTTAGCACCGGCGTAGGAAAGCGGGAGGCTCGACGCGCGAGCAAGGGTCGTTCCGCCTTTTCGCGGAACGGCCCGCTTGGCTTTTTGGAGGAACCACCTATGAAAAGCACAGGACAACGCTCGGCATTCACCCTCATCGAGCTCCTCGTCGTCATCGCCATCATCGCGATCCTTGCGGCGATTCTGTTTCCGGTTTTCGCATCGGCCAAGGAAGCCGCCAAGCGCACCGCTTGCCTGAGCAACTCGCGGCAGATGGGGATGGCGATCATGCAATACGTTGCCGACTACGACTCGACGATGCCGATTCACTACGCTTACAACAGCGTGCCGCCCGCTGGGCAGCCCGGGCACAAGGGGGTGGAGGTGATTCTGGACCCTTACACCCGAGGCGGGGGACGGGGGCTGGCGGTTTCGCTCAACGCGATCTTCCGTTGCCCGCTCGATGCCGGGGGACCCTATACGTCGCAGGACGTACCCGGCAGCACGAGCTATTGGGACGCTTATGGAAGCAGCTACAGGTTCACCAAGTGCATGCTCTCGGTGGTTGCGGGCGAGTCCAGCAGCAACAACGTGCTTCGGGACTATACGGCGATCGTGAACGAGAGCGCCATCGAGTTTCCGGCCGAATCGCGGGTCTTGCGAGATGAGATGTTCGCGGTGTTCGATCGGGGCAACACGCCGGACGCTTGCGACAGGTACGGCTATGACTGCGACCCGCCTTACAATTACTATCGGAGGTGGCATTCGACTGGGGGGAACATGGTGTTTGCCGATGGGCATGCGGCTCATATCTCCGGGACGGCGCGGTTCGACCAGTCGAGGGTTTCGCCCAGCGGAGAGCGTTCGGGCGACCCGCATCCGTCGGAAGGGACTTGGTATTGGGCTTGCGACTAGCGCGCGTCTCAGGAGTCGAGCGTCGCGCCCCTGCAGCCTGGGCGGCAAACGGGAGCTAGATTCGAGGGCTCTTTCCATCGCTCGGACCCTTTGGCCCGTCGTGCCTCGGGAGCCGATTCGTGAGATCGCTCCTGATTCCTCGTAAAAATCGTCGCCGCGCCTCTTGACAAATGTTTGCGGGCTCGGTATGATGCCATCGTCTCCAAAGGGATCACTTTTTGTCTACTCTTTGGAGCGAGGAGTGTTGCGATGAGGTATTGGAGATTCGTAGTTTCTTTTGTAATGGCGTTCAGTGTTTGCGCCGGCGTGTTGGCTCAGGAAATGGAGCCGCCAGCCGAGCTCAAGAAGCTGGAGTGGATGGTCGGTAGCTGGGAAGGCTCGACCAAGTACAACATGGAAGGCATGGAGATGGAGTCGAAAGACACCATGGACATTCGCTGGGACGGCCAGTTTCTCCGGATTACGAACGTGGGCGATATGGGCCCGATGAAGATGACCGAGACGATGTTCATCAGTTGGGACGCGGGCTCGAAGAAGTACAAGTCGTGGTCGTTCACCAACTTGGCGCCCATGCCCCGGATGGAGACGGGGGAGTTCTTAGGCGACAAGTTCGTTTCGGTGAGTGAGCCCTGGTCTGTGCCGGGCATGGCGGAGGCGACGGTGAGCCGTTTCACGCTGACGAGGAAGAGCGCTACCGAGGTGTCGTTCCTTCTTGAGTTCAAGGAAGGCGACAAGTGGACGAAGGTCGGTGAAGGCTCAGCTAAGAAAAAGAGCGGTTAGGGCGGGTTAGGCGACGGGTTCGTACGGAACCTGCGAGCACGGACAGCGCACGGAGCGTGTGTTTCGGGCGCTGTCGTCCTCTCAGCTTCGTTTTCAAGAAATCCGTGATAAGATGTAGCAATAACATTCACATTTCGTTGCACTTCTTGAGTGAGATTGGGACATCTCAGAGCAAGGGCACCGTTGGTCATCGTAGGTCCGGCACATGGCGGTAGTTCTTGGGGGGAGGGACTCAGTTGATTCGGTTGTTACTTGCATTAGGCGCGATTTCGGCCTGTTCGATAGCCGGGGCGGCCGTCCTGTGGGATCAGCCCTATGACGGCGCAAGCGAAGCGGCGCTTTCCCAAACGATGTCGGACGCGCCGATGCTTTCGACGTATGAGTTCGACGACTTCGAGGTCAATCTGCTCGGCCTGATGCCGCCGCTCGTCGAGTTCCGCGCGGGCGTTCAGGATTTGCAACGTGATCTGATCGCGTTTCTGCCGGACCGCGTCGACTCGTCGCGCTCCCTCGGCCGCCTGGAGCTGTCGCTGTTCGAGATCTTCGTCCAGACGCTCCAGT
>JAANMX010003329.1_pt1 | contig 14378 bp, 12 predicted proteins | sample 7279681 | NCBI WGS metagenome assembly JAANMX01 (sample SAMN14094542, study PRJNA606508) | bioreactor metagenome | isolation source: A lab-scale SPAN reactor treating ammonium-rich wastewater day 351 | place: Ireland: Galway | collected 2018-01-01
GCAACGGCGCCGCCCGCGACTTGTATCCACGGCTCAACACCGCGACGGTCCGGCCCCGCGCCTTCAGCGCCCGGGCGAATTTCTCCACCACGGGCGTCTTGCCGGTGCCCCCGACGGTCAGGTTGCCGATGCTGATGACCAGGCACCCCACCGGCCGACTCTTCGCCAGGCGCTCCTGGTACAGCCAGAGCCGCAGGCGCACGACCCACGCATAGACGTGGGACAGGAGAAACAGGAGCGCCCGGAGGAGCGCCGCGCGCTTGCCGTACCGACGTTCCAGGATGACGTCGACGGCGAACTGCTCCAGCCGATCGAAGACCGCGCGCATGCCGGGAAAAGATAGCGCGCCCCCGGGCGCCTGCCGAGCCAGGAATTCGGCGCGGGCGCCGCCGGCGTCCCGCCTCCCCTATCCCCACAGCGGGGAGGGATACGCCCCGCCCTCGACGAGCCGGCGGATGGAGGCCTGGACCGCGGGCTTGTCCTCGCGATAGGTCACCCCGAACCACGGGCTGTCGCAGTCGAGCACGCTGACCTCGGCATCGCCGCGCCGGATCATCTCGCCGACACAATTCGGCAGCAGGCATTCGGAAACCGCCTCGCCACCGCGCCCGCGAAGGAACTCGTGGAACAGCCGGCCCAATGGCCCGAAGAGCCCCGGGCCAAATGCCCAGAAATTCATGGACACGATCTCCTCGCCGGTGAGGGCGACGGGGGCGGCGCCCTCCAGACGATAGACGATCCCGTCGCCCTCGCGCACGATGGGGTTCCACTCCTCGATAGACATCAGGCGACCGCGCGAATCGGTGACGCAATGCCCGCGCGCCACGCCCCCGTGCTCCGAAAGCGTGTTACGCAACCGATAGCCCACCATCGCGAGGCGCGCCGCCCCGTCGGCGTCCCCGGATCTCGATGCGAAAAACCGCGCCGCGGTCTGGAAGCTGGCGCGGCCGTAGAAATCATCGGCGTTGATCACGCAAAAGGGGCCATCCACCGCGCCCTGGAGACGCAGCACCGCGTGCGCCGTGCCCCACGGCTTCTTGCGGCCCTCCGGCACCGAAAAGCCGGGCGGCAGATCCTCCAGCCCCTGAAACACCACTCCCGCCCGGCATTCCCCAGGAAGCCTCCCCATCACACCCTCGCGAAAATCCGTCTCGAAATCCCGGCGGATGATGAACACCACGCGCCCGAAACCCGCGCGCAGGGCATCGAAGACGGAATACTCCAGCATCACCTCGCCGGAGGGACCGACCGGATCCAGCTGCTTCAGGCCACCATATCGGCTACCCATCCCCGCCGCCATCACCGCCAGCGTCGGCCCCTGAGACTCCTTTTGCATGCGCCGATGTAACCGTCGCCGCGGCAAAACGCAAATGCCGTTCTCGCCATAACCAACTCGGATCCCCAGCGATTCGCTTCTTGCGCGCCGCCCTCGATCGGCCAGCATCCGCCCATGGGATCAGGGCGGGCCTCATGCGCTGGCGCATTCGCCGTGCGGGTCGTGATCGACCACCGCGAACGCGGTTCCGGGGCGGCCGCGTCCCTCGAAGCGACGCCGGGCATCGAGGCCAGATACGCGGCACTGCGAACGGGCGACTACCTCATCGAGGACCGGGTCCTGTTCGAGCGAAAGACCATTGCCGACTTCGCGGCGTCGGTGATCGACGGGCGCCTCTTCCAACAGGCCGGGCGTCTGGCGGCGTGCGCCGTCCCTGGCGTCGTGGTGATGGAGGGCGGGCCCCGGGAACTGGCCGCGACGGGCATGAGCCGCGAGGCGCTGCAAGGGGCACTGATCTCGTTGACCATCATTTTCGGAATACCCGTCTTGCGCGCCCTCGACGGGCGCGAGACCGCAAAGCTGATGCTATACGCGGCGGACCAGATCGATCGGGTCAGGGGGGGATGGATCGCCAATGCCGGGTATCGCCCGAAAGGCCGTCGCAGACAACAGCTCCGCGTCCTTCAGGCCCTGCCGGGCATCGGGCCAAAGCGCGCCGAGGCGCTCCTGGCGACCTTCGGTTCCATCCGGGAGATCATGGCCGCGGATTCCGAGGCCCTGGCCGCGGTCCACGGGATGGGGCCCATGACGGCCGCGAAGATCGAGAACGTGTTGCGTGAGATTCCAGACGGGGGAATCAGCGGGACAAGGCCCGGCTGATTCCTGCTACTGCCCCCACTGCCGCGCCGTCTTCAGCACGGCATCCAGCTTCGGGTAGTCCGCGGGCGCGCTGTCGTAGAACTCCGCCACGCCCCACGCCCCGTGGTTGCTCCAGCGGCCGATCGAGGAGAACACCGCCATGACATCGCCACCGGTCGCCGCCCACGCGTCGAAGTAGCGCTGGTACATGTCGCCCATCCGGGGGTGGCGGTTGGCCGCGTGCATCGTCGCGGTGATCTTCTCCAAGAGTTCCCGATCGCGCACGAACGCCACCATGTGCTGCCCCGCCTCGTAGGCCAGCAGCCTCAACCCATACTTGTCCGCGATGGCCTTGTCCTTGCGCATGCGCTCCAGGCTGTCGGCGAAGGCCGTCCTCTCGAAATGATCCAGCATCTGATCCACCGTCCAGCCGGCCATCTCCTTGCCGATGTCCGCGTTCTTTCCGCGCCCAATGCTGTAGGGCATGTACGGGGCGCCCGCCAGCGCGTCGGCCCCCTTGTGCGCATCCCGGAAGCCGCACACGCCCTCGGCTACGCTCCCCACCCCCGCCTGCGTGGGCAGCACCCTCACGAAGCGCCCGTGCCCGCCGAACACCCCCTCCCAGATCTTGAATATCTCCAGCGACCGCACCGCGGTGAAGTGCCAGCCCGCCTCCCACGGCCGCTCCTTCGGGCCGAGGCCCAGCTCGACCCCGCGCCGACCCGCATACTTGGACTGCGCGAATTGCCCGTTCCACACCTCGTTGGAGTACTCGATATAGATCGTCAATTTCGGGTCTAGCCGCGCCCTCACCATCTCCGCGAATCGCCGGACGAAATCGTCATCCGCCAGATGCGGCATGCAGAACCACGGGGCGATCTCGGCGCGATTGCACAGCTCGATCATCCACTCCAGCGCCACCCCCCGTTTCGAAAACGTCGCGTGCGCCAGCGTCGGGCGGTCGGCCCAGGCGCGGATCTCCGAACCGTTGGTGTGCATCCAGTCCATGAACCGGAAGCACGCGAAACCCTTCCATCGCTCCAACAGCGCTGGGTGGAACGGGTCCTTCTCCCACCTCCCCTCGAACCCCGGCATGATGACCCGGATGTCGCGCACGTAATTCTGCGGGTTGGTCTCCCGAAGCTGGAGCGAAAACCCGCCTTTCGAGGCATCCACCTCGACCCGGATCCGCCCAGGCGCCGACTCGACAACCTTCAGCCCCTTGCCAAACTCGATCTTCCCCTCGCCCTCGTACAACACCGTGTAGACCCCGCCCGGATAACGCCCGCCGCTGATCGTGCACAGCATGCTCTCGGCATAGGCGCCCGGCGGCAACCGCTTCACCCAACCGCGATCGTCGATCTCCAGCGGCGACCCCTTGCCCCAAGCCGCGCCCTCCCGCTGGCTGATCCATGGCCGCGACATCCGGAATACATCCACGAATGGCAGCTCCGTGTTCCAATCGGCTGGCCCGGCCAAGTTGATCCCGAGCCTGGCCTTGCCGACCGGCGGATCCCCCCCGTCACACGAAACCGGCACCCCGATGAGAGCAGCCAGCAATGCCCCATGCCTCACAACACGCTGGATGATCCGCATATCGGTCATTAGCCACCGGCGGCGCGATTCCACGCAAATACTTGGGGGATCACCCCCGCACCCTAGCTCGCAAATACGACGTAACTCGCTAGTAGCGAAAGGCCGAAGCCTACCCGCCATGGCGGGCCCTTCGGCGGGGGATAGGCCGAAGCCGGAATGTCGTAGAATCGCCTCTGGCGATCGGCTTCGCTACAAATTTTCCGTCCCGTTGGTAGCCACCCAGATCAGGAGGCGGCCCAATTTTGGACTGCGGTGGCAGAGCGCAGCGGCGACACCGCTTTGGCTCCCGGCTTCGCCGGGAGCCTCGATCACGAACTTTGCTACCGATCCGCGCGAAGGGCCGACAACCCAACGGGCTGTCGGGGCTAGCCCCCAAGCCCGCCCCGCACGCAACGGACGTAATTCAAGATGCGGACATCGTCGCCCTGCGGCCCCCGGCCCTGGGGAAACTGGGCCGGGTCCCCGGTTTTCGGGTCGCTGCGCTGCGCGCCCGCGCCGTGGACGTTGATCGCCTCGACAGCCTGCCTGGGCGGCTGCCCGGGGGATCGCATATACCCCAGCGCCCGCCCGAAGCACACGTACACGGCCTGCGAGCCACGCCCGTGGGGACTCTCCTGGTGCGTCGTGCCCGTCCAGAAGTACGACTCGGGCTCGGTGATGCCAAAGACCGGATCGATCGCCGGCCCGCGTCGCGCGGCATCCTCGGCATCCGGTGCCCGCGAATAGTCCACGATGGATTGCAATTCCTTGGCATTCGGCAGGCGCCAATCGTCGCGACCCGCCAGCCTCAGGCCCTCGGCATAGGCCAGCGCATCGCGCCAATTCATCGGCCGCCCGCTGTCGGCCTTCTGCCAGACCAGACCCGTGGCGCGATCGGTGATGGTCCCGTCACCATTGTCCACCAGATCATTCTTCCCATATCGCGGATTCCCCCGGACGTATCGGACGAACTGGGTGCTCGCACCGCGGCGCCCCCGGTCCCGCGGGTACCCCTTGATGCGCCCATCGGCAAAATTCACCCCAAAGACCGTCGGCGCCCCGCGCATCGTCGTGCCCACGTACTCCGTGGCCGACCAATACTGCGCGTCGATGGCCCGCTCGCCGCGGCCCTCGTCCCCATAGATAAACTCGAAGACATTCGTGTCGATATACGGGCGCGGCGGCCGATGCCCCATCCCCCCAGAAAAATCGATCAGCGAATACAGCTCCTTGATCGTCGGCAGCCGCCAATCGGCATGCCCCCCCGCGCGGCACGCGACCGCGCCTGCCTTCGCCTCGACGAAGGTGTGTTTCCCTCCCCTGTCGAAGCCCTTCTGCCACATCAGGCCGGTGTTCAGGTCGGTCACGGTCCCGTCCCCGTTGTCGCGATAGGACGGCTGCGGCCCGGTGTGTTGCGCGTCCTGACCATAATACGGCTGCCCTTTTTTCGGCGCCCCGATCTCCTCCCGATCATCGAAACAGGCGCGCTGGCCGGTGTCGACAACCGCGTAAGGCAATCCCGCAAAGGCCCCGCTCCCACATGCCGCAACCGCCAAACCTATCCTCCAACACTTTCGCATCGCCGCCTCCCTTCCAATAGAAGTCTTGTCTCTAAAGAAATGAACCCCTCCCTTGTAAAGGTCTCGTGCGGGATGGGCGGGAAAATTGTTAAGGCCTAGTAAAATTCGATCGCCCGTCGCGCGGGGAGATTCCACGAGGCCTCGTCACTCCCGGCAACTTCCCTCTGGACACGGTCGGACAGCGCTTCAGCCTGAGGGTGGTTTTGGAGCCCGGCGCAACAGTGCGCCGAAAAGGGAAAGGACGGAAGGGACACAAATGACAGAAGCCGTGCGGCCCAATTCTCTTGGCGATCCCCCTTGGGTCCCCTCGGTCATATCCGTCCCTTCCGCGAGCTGACCCCCATGCCCGGCCCCTTCATACCCGACCACGGAGGCTACCAGAACCTCCTCTCCTTCCAGAAGGCCCGCATCGTCTATGACGGCACCGTGCGCTTTTGCGAGCGGTTCCTCGACCGCCGCGATAGGACGTTCGACCAGATGGTCCAGGCCGCGCGATCGGGCAAACAGAATATCGTCGAGGGGAGCCTCGCCTCCGGCACCTCCAAGGAGACCGAGATCAAGCTCACCAACGTCGCCCGAGCCAGCCTCGAGGAACTTTTGGAGGACTATCGCGATTTCCTCCGGGTCCGGGGCATCGCGGAATGGCCGCGCGCGCATCGCTACACCCAGCGGATGCGGGAACTGAACCGCCAACCCAATGTGGGTTACGACACCTTCCGGCGCGGCATCGAGCACCCCGACCCCGCGATCGCGTCCAATGTCATGATCGGACTCATCAAGTTGACCAACTACCTCCTCGACCAGCAGATCCGGCACCTGGAGCGGGCCTTCGTTCGGGAGGGTGGCCTGCGCGAGCGCATGACCCGCGCCCGCCTCGCGGCACGGGCGCGCGGCCATCTTCGGTGAGCCGCGGTCGATCGCCGATGGTTTCGGCCCATCTCCCCCGCCCATGGCGCTAAGGCTCGCGCGCGTCCCGCCCACCGGCCTCGTCGAGCCGATCGATGAGGCGCAGCAGGCCGTCGAGGATCGTGAGGGGGTGCGGGGGACAACCGGCGATATGGAGATCCACCGGGACCACGGCACCGGCGCCGCCGCATATCTCCGGGCCGCCGATGAACGGCCCACCCGCGATGGCGCACGCCCCCACCGCGATGACGATCTTGGGGGCGGGCACCGCATCGTAGGTCTTGCGAAGGGCCAGCTCCATATTCTTAGAAACTGGACCCGTGATCAGCAGGCCGTCGGCGTGGCGTGGCGATGCGACAAATTGGATCCCGAACCGACCGAGGTCCCACCCGATCGTGCCCAGGACGTTGGTGTCGGCCTCGCACGCCGCGCAGCCGCCCGCGCTCACCTGCCGGAGCCGCAACGAGCGCCGGAACAGGCGACGCACCTTGGCATCGAGGGCCTCGGCCAGCCGCAGTTCCGCGGCCCCGCCACCGCCGAGGACGAGATCTCCCCTGCCGCGCGCCGCCATCCGATGATCGCCGGTCCGGGTGATCGCCCCCTCGGGGCAGATCTCGACGCACGACGAACAGAAGATACAGCGCCCAAGGTCGAGCGCGACAGGGGAACCGGCGGTCCGCGCGATCGCGCCCGTCGGGCAGGCCTGGATGCATTCCGAGCATCCCGCAACGCAACGCGCCGCCTCGACCCTGAGCGCGCCACCGTGCCGGTCGGGCAGCGCGGGCGCCGGCGCCGCCGGATAGCCTATGGTTTCACAGCCGCGACGCGCGCGATGCAGGAGGGTGTCAAAGACAAACATGGCGAATCTAGAGGTCGAAACCGCAGTAGGAGAGGTTGAAGCTCTTGTTGCAGATGGGGAAATCCGAGATGGCGGTCCCGCGCAACGCGAGCGCCAGGCCCGTCCAATTGTGGAAGGACGGATCCACGATCTTGTATCGGGCGAAGCGCCCGTCGCCACCGGTGATGGCCACGTGGCAGACCTCGCCGCGCCATCCCTCGACGAGCGCCGCGGCCAGGCTGTGCGGGGCCATCGGACCGACTGCCGCCCGGAGGGGACCGTCCGGCGGCGAGGCCAGTTGGGCCAAGAGAAATTCGCCGCTACGCTCGGTCTCGAGCGCGCGCACCCTGGCCCTCGCGAAGACATCCCCCTCCGGCCACACGCTGACCGGCATCTGCGCGAAGCGCGACCAGCCCGAGGGCTGATCGTACCGCACGTCGCGCACCAGGCCACAGGCGCGCGCGGCAGGCCCGACAAGGCCGATCGCCTCGGCCTGCGCCGGCGCCACGGTGCCCACGCCCTCGAAACGCACTCGCACCGAGGCCGCGTCCCAAAACCATCCCAACGCCCTGCGGACATCCCCGAGGCTCGCCCGCAATCGCGCCGCAAGCTCGTCCGCCCGCCATGGCTCCAGATCGTGGCGGCATCCCCCGGGCACGACGAGCCCCCGCCCAAAACGGTTGCCGCAGATCAGCGCCGTGAGATTCAGAAAATCGCCGCGGATCTTACCGCAGGCCGCCGCGGTCGGCAGAAAGGCGACGTCGCCTGCCAGCGCGCCGATGTCGCCCGCGTGCGAGGCCAACCGCTCGAGTTCGAGCGCCAAGGCCCGCGCCCACTGGGCGCGCAGCGGTGCCTCCATGTCGCACAGGGCCTCGATGATCCCCGCGTGGGCCGTGGCGTGGGCGATCGTGGCGTCCCCCGAGACCGCCTCCATCTGGTGCCCCGTGAGCCGATGCGGCCCGCCGACGAGCGCCGCCTCGACCCCCCGATGCTGGTAGCCCAGCGCGATCTCCAGATGCAGGACCTCCTCCCCGGCGCACTGAAAACGGAAATGCCCCGGCTCGATGATCCCGGCATGCACCGGGCCGACCGCCACCTCGTGGATCTCCCCGCCCCGCACGCGGAAGAACTCCCCATTGGCCGGCGCGCCATCCGAACCTCGCCGCACCGGCTTGAGCCACGGGTGCCCCTCGGGAGTCACCCCGTGCTGCTCCCACAACTCTCGCTCGAAGAGATGCGCCTGCGTGTCCATCCGCGTCAGCGCCGGATAGGCCCCCGACACCGGCTCGCTCCGCGCCGCCCCGAGCGTGTTGTCCGCATCAAAGGCGATGATCGCGACGAGGCTCACCCCGCGCGCCCCGGGCACGCCGAACCACGCGACGAGCCTTCCCCCGCGCGACAGGTCGCGCGCCGTCGCCCCGACGAGATCCACGACCGGCCACGCGGGAATGCCCTCCCAATCCAATCGGGTGCCGTTGGCAAACAGGGCGAATGGGGACGACGCGCTCATGGCGTTGGGAAAAGCGCCGCCGTGGCTGCGGACCACGCCTCCTGCAGGACCGCCGGCGTAAAGAGGCCCAGGATCGCCGACAAGACAAGCAACGCCACCGGGGGGGCGAGGACCCAGACCGTCTCCCGAAACTGCTCCGCGTGATGCCGGGCCGCGACCGGCGGGCGCCCGTCGACCGCCGCAAAAACGAGCCTCGTCATCCCGAGGAAAGCAAACAGCAGGCACACCAGAAACGCCGCGACCGCAAACCATCGGCCCGCATCGATGCCGGCCCCCAAGATCTTCAGCTCGCTGAAGAACGGGCCGAACGGCGGGCATGCCGTGATCGCAAACACCCCCACGACCAGGATGCGGGCGGAGACCGGCGCGAGCCACGCGAGCCCCCGCGCCTCGGGCAGGGATGCCGTACCGGCCGCCCTCCTCAGATTGCCCGCGCCCAGGAACAGCGCGCCCTTGGTGAGCCCGTTGCTCCAGACGTGGAACAGCGCCGCCCATACCCCGGCGGGCCCGAACGACGCACCGAGGGCCAGTATCCCCATGTGCTCGACGCTCGAATACGCCAGCATCCGCTTGAAATCCCGCGCCGCCAGGAGGAACAGCGCCGCCACGCCCATCGAGAGGATCCCGATCACCAGCAGGCTCTGGTCGGCCATCGCACCCTCGCCCGCCACCCCGACGACCGCGCGCACCCGCAACAGCGCGGTGAAGGCCACGGTGGTGACCCCGCCCGCCAGCATCGCGCCAACGATCCCCGGCGCCTCCCCGTACGCATCCGGTTTCCACGTGTGCATGGGCACCAATCCCATCTTGGTGCCATAGCCCACCAGCAAGAGCGTCCACGCCATCAGCATCCACGGGCGCGACAGCTCGGGCCCCTGCCGCATCAGCGAATCAAACGTCAGATCGCCCGTGCCCCCGCCATGCAGCGAGGCGTACCCGAGGCAGAAAGACCCCAGCAGCGAAAGCGCGATCCCGGTGCCCCCCACGAGGAGGTATTTCCATGTCGCCTCGAACGCCCTCGGCTGATTGTTGAAGTGCAGCAACGGGACGGTCGCCAGCGTGACGCCCTCCACCGCGATCCAGAGCAGCCCCACGTGCCGCGCCTGGTGGCCCGCGCTGAGCAGCGCCAGCACCCCCAGCAGCGACGCGACAAATACGCGATTCGGGCGCTCGCGGCGAATCCGCAGATACGGGACCGCATAGGCCGAGCACACCAAGAACAGCAGCGAGACCGCGGGCAAGACGGCCGCCGCCACGGGATCAAAAGCCAGCCAGGCCCCGGGGACCGCACCCCCGCCCCGCACCAGCAGGTGTGATGCGATGGCCGCGTGCGGCACCGCGCAGGCCGGCAGCAGCCAGGGGCGCGTCCGCCCGCTGGGCCACACCGCTGCCGCGAGGGCGCCGGCGGCGGGGATCAGGATGAGGAGCAGGTGGATCATGGCGGGTTCATTCGCGCAGGGCCGTCAGCTTTCTGGTGTCGAGGGAATCGAAGGCGCGCTGGATGCGGTCCACGATGATGCCGAGCACGAACACGCCCACCGTCACGTCGAGCAGCACCCCCGCCTCGACGAGCAGCGGCATCGAGGTGATCAGCAACAGCCCGAAGAGATAGATGCCGTTCTCCAGGACCAGATAACCGCAGATCTGCGAGATCGCCTTGGTGCGCCCGACGAGCAGGATGAAGCCCGCCAGGACCGACGCGATCGCCCCCGCCACCAGCAGCGACCCGGCATGCTCCGGAAGCAGCGGCAGCGCGCCGGATAGCGCAATCGCCGCCAGCGTCCCCGCCGCACCCAGCAGCAGCGACGGCAGCATCCCGATGTGCGGCTCGATCTCGCGCGCGATGTTCGCCGCGCGCATCGCCTTGCCGAGCAGCAGCGGGATCATGACGCCCTTGCCACACATCACCGCCAGCGCCACGGCCACGATCCGCCAATCGAGGTGATCGGCCTCGATCAGGAGAGGCATCCCGCCGAGCACCAGGCCCTGCACCGAAACGATCCGGATGAGGGAGGGCAACCGGCTGCTGCCCAGGGCGAGGAGGTTGAGGCCCATCACCACGCTGACGAGAAAATTGAGCCAGGGCGTCACGCGGAGGCCCCTTTCCAGGCGACGAAGAGCGAGAAAAGGCAGAGGAGAAACGCCGTCGTCAGCATCAGCGGCACGCGCCGGAACGCGAGCCGCGCCATCAGCGATTCGACCGCGCCCACCGCCACCGTCACCGCGGACACCCCGCCGAAGAACGCGGCCGCGGCCGGCAGGGGATCGAGTCGGTCGAGCGGCAAAGCCGCGCCCACCAGCAGCGCGGAGTAGGCCAACAGCTTCATCGAGGCACCGTGCAAGATGACCGCCAGCGGGGGACCGCTGTGATCGAGCACCATCACCTCATGCACCATGGTGAGCTCCAGATGGGTGTTCGGGTCATCGAATGGCACGCGGCAGTTCTCCGCCAACAGGACGATGAAAAGGCCGCTCGCCAGGAGGATGATCCCCGACCCCCAGGGCGCATCGAGCATCCCCGCCAGCGTGAGGCTCCCGGTCCCCACGCTCAACGACAGCAACGCGGCGAAGATCGCGGCCTCCGATAGCACCGCGTAACTCACCTCCCGCGCCACACCCATGCCCTCGAACGCCGATCCCGTCTCCATCGCCGCCCAGGCCGTGCAGAACCGCGCCAGCGCGAAGAGATAGACGAACAGCAGCATGTCGCCCCGGAAGGACAGCCCGGGACCCGCCGGACCGACCGGCACCAGTTGCGCCGCGCCCGCCACCGCGACCCACGCCACCGCAGGCAGCGCCACGAACGCGGGCGACGCCAGATCGCTCACGACGACACCTTTGCGCCAAAGCTTGGCGAGGTCGTAATACAATTGGAGGACCGGGGGTCCCCGGCGACCCGCCACCCAGGCTTTGACCTTGTTGACGATACCCGGCAGCAGGGGCGCGACGAGCACCCACGCGGCGAGCCGGATGATGCCCGCGACCATCACTCGTTTCCCCCGATCGGCGCGATATCCCCCTGGGTCCGTCTCCCCTCGAACTCCCGCACCGCGCCCATGATAGCATCGTCGCCCGCGCCCGACGCGAGCGCACCGCAAAGCAATGGCGACGCGACCAGCCGGCTCAATCCGGCCAGCAGATCCAGGTGCAGGCGCGCCGATGGCGCGATGAAGAACAGGAGGCGGGTGACCGGCTCGCTGTCGGCGGCGGGTTCGGAAAACTCGAGGGGTCCCGAGAGGAGAATCAGGGCGACGAGGCCGCAGTCCCGACCGAGGGCGAGCCGTTGCGCGGGGTGCGGCAGCGCAAAGCCCCGCCCGATCGGCGCCACCGTCACCCCGCCTGCCCGCACCAGTCGCCCCGCGACAAATGCCGCCGCCGACGCATTGAGGCCCGGCAGGCGCAAAGCGATTTTTCCAAATAGCGGCATCGCCTCCGCCGGGGCGACGTCCCGCCAGATCCCGCCGACTTCGAACAGGCGGGACAGCGGCGCGCCCCCGCCCGCGCGGGCCCGATCCGGCGCGAGGAAGCCGGCGCGCGCCGCCAGTCCCCGCCCGCTCGCCCACTCTGCCACGCGGGCCCGGTCGAATAGCAACCGCCCGCGGTCCGGCGTGTGCGGCAACCCTTCACGGCGGATCCAATCCTCGATCACGCCCTCGGAGACCCCGAAGGATTCCGCCACTTCTGTTATGTTCAGGTACATGGTCTACCAGCCGGCCGAGCCTCCGGCGTCATCCCGCCACCCCCGGATTTCATGGCGCCCCTCCGCCCCAGAGAACCGCGGCGACGATGACGACCCCAAAGAGCAGATAGAGCAGATAGTCCTGCACGCGTCCTCGCTGGGTCTGCCGCACGACCCGCGCCACCCGCAAGACCGCCCGCGCCATGGGCGCCAAGACATAATCCAGCACGGTCTCCGGCACGTGGTCCTCTCGGGACGCGCCCGCCGGGAGAACGGCACCGGGCCTCTCCTCGTGCCGGACCGGGCGCAAGATCCAGGCGAATGCCGCCACGAGCAGCGAGGCGAAGGAACCCGCCGTGTACTGCATGCGCGCCACGGGGGCGGCATAGCCGCAGTCCCAGGTCGGGCCGACGGCCATTCCCCTCCATCGCGCGACCGCCCACAGCGCCCACGCCGCGCCAGCCCCCGCGATCACCAGCATCACGTTGCACGCCCCGAGGGCCGACAGGCCATCGGGCACCCCGCCGCCAGGCCACGCGTATCCCCAGCACGACGCCGCCCGCGCCATCGCCGGCCAGAAAACGACCGGCGCCAGCCCGAGCGCCACGCACCCCGCCGCCAGCAAACCCATCGCGCCCCGCATCGCGCCCCCGCACTCGTGCGCGCGACGGGCCGACTCTCCCCGCGGCGCACCCAGAAACACGATGCCGCACACCTTCACGAAACACGCCAGCGCGAGCGCCCCGGTCGCCGCCAGCGCGATGGCGCCCCCCGCCATCACCCACGCCCATCGAACCTCAAGCACCGCGCCCTCAAATAGGCCGCTGAACAATAGCCACTCGCTGATGAAGCCATTGAGCGGCGGCAGACCGCTGATCGCCACCGCCCCCACCGCGAATAGGCCCGCCGTCCACGGCATGCGGCGCCAGAGACCGCCCAGCCGAGACATCTCGCGCGTGCCCGTGGCGTGGATCACCGCACCGGCACCCAGAAAGAGAAGCCCCTTGAAAAGTCCGTGATTCCATACGTGCCACAGTCCGGCGACCAGCGCCAACGCCCCCCAGGCGGGACGGTCCCCCTCGGCGGCGACCACGCCGAACCCCACCCCCATGAGGATGATGCCGATGTTCTCGACGCTGTGATACGCCAACAGCCGCTTGAAATCATGCTGGCCGAGGGCGAACGCCACCCCAAGTACCGCGCTCGCCACCCCCGCCGCCACGATCACCCACCCCGCGCCCGGCGGGACCGGCAGCCAACCGGCAAAGCGCACGATCCCGTAGATGCCCATCTTGATCGCTACGCCGGAGAAGATCGCCGAGACGTGGCTCGGGGCATTCGCGTGGGCCGATGGAAGCCAGATGTGCAACGGAAACATCCCGGCCTTGATCCCGAACGCGAGCAGCGCCAACCAGAACAGCGGCGCGACACCCGCCACCTCTTCCATCTCCGGGCCCAGCGCCCACCCGCCCGATCGCTCCGCCAAGAAAGTGAAAAACGCGAAGAGCATCAGCGTCCCCGCATGCGACGCCGCCAGATACAGCCACCCCGCCCGACGCACCTCCGCCGAGGACCGGTCCAGCGTGATCAGAAAATAGCCGCTCAGCGCAAAGGCCTCCCACGCCAAAAGGAATAACATCCCGTGCGCGGACAGCACCACCAGCGCCATCCCACCGAATAGCCCACCCCACCAGACCCGCCCCCACCGCGCGGAGCGCGGATGCCACCGCTCATCCCAATACTGCCCCGCATAGAGCGTCCCCGCGACCCCCATCACGCAGATCAAAAGGAGAAACACCGCCGCGAGAGGATCGAGCCGGAGGAACGCGACACCGCCGAAAGACAGCTCCCACGCGCCCCGCCCACCGAGAACCCGCGCCGCCGCACCACCCCCCAGCACGCACGCCCCCACCATCAGCCCCACCCACCAGCGCGGCGCACGGATCCCCGCCACCACCGAGGCGATCCCAAACAGCAGCGACAGGGTCATCGTGAGACTCATGGGAATCGCCGCGAGTTCGCCAACAGACAAGCCTCAGACCCCTGCCCGGGCGCGCCCCTTGAGCGCCGCCTTCGGCACCCGCGCCGCCGGCGCCGCCGGCGCCGCCTCCCACTCGAGAAACACCCCGCAGTTGTCGCAGACATCCAGATCATCC
>JAANMX010003330.1_pt1 | contig 14377 bp, 10 predicted proteins | sample 7279681 | NCBI WGS metagenome assembly JAANMX01 (sample SAMN14094542, study PRJNA606508) | bioreactor metagenome | isolation source: A lab-scale SPAN reactor treating ammonium-rich wastewater day 351 | place: Ireland: Galway | collected 2018-01-01
CCTTTCTATCTTATGTTCATGGATTGTTCTGTCTTGTGGCGATGGGGAGCAGCAGTGGTGATGTGCCTGATGGCAGCAAGCCAGGACACTCCTGCATTGCCTTTCACTGTGGGGGCGCCTGTCCCGCTGGATATCGAACGGATCGATGCAACTGGCAAAACCTACAACCTCCTGACATTCTCAAAAGAAGGAAAGGTTCGTCCCACCATACTTCTGGGTGAAGCCAGTTTCATGGCCGACCAGATCACCTTCGATGAGCTCTCCGGGCAGATCACCGCGATTGGCAATGTCCGTGTCACCCTCGGCCCGCAATTAATGACCGGTGAACACCTCGAATTCAATACTGAAACACGCCGGGGAATCCTGACCCGGGCGGTCATGCGTTCCTCCGAAATTTTCGTAACCGGCGGAAAGATAGAAATCCGCGAGATCGATGTCCGTGACCGGGAGGGTGTCACTCAGGCTTACAGTTACGAGGTTCAAGAAGGGACAATTACCGCCTGCGGGTACGCCATCCCGCATTACCACCTCGAGTCTGATTTTTTTCGGGTGGTGCCGGGAATCCGGGTGTGGTTGTATGGGGCTGTGTATCGAGTTCTGGGGGTGCCGATTTTTTATTTCCCATACCTGACCCGTTCACTCCGCAAAGAACCATTCGCCTATGTTTTTGAACCCGGAGTCGACAGCAACAAAGGGGTTGTGCTGCTGAACCGTTTCCACCTGCATTATGACAAAGTGCTTCATCCGCTGGCGCGTGGAACCATCTATCTGGACGGGTACACCAAACAGGGTGTTGGGGTTGGAGCGCGGTGGAATTACCTGCAGAGGCCGGAAGCGGACAGTTATATTCATGGGTATTGGATCGACCAGCAGAACGATTTTAATGAAAGCAATGCAGCCAGGACCGATACGGAAGGTTCACGCGGCAAGATTGCATTTCAGCATTTCCAGCGTTTCGGCCCGGAATGGACAGTAACGGCCAAAGGGCGTCGCCTATCCGATCCCGATTTCGATGATGATTACCGGTCAGAAGAAATTATCCGGGGGTTTGAAGAGGACGAACTCAATTCCGATCGTGATGCCTTTATCAATATTGCCCGACGCCGCCTGAACAGTAACTTCCGTGTGATTTACAAAAAAAGGCTCGAAGACTTCAACATTCTTGATGTCCCCGAGGATGAAAGAGCCCCTGAGGTGGTGTATGACTCGAAGCGGCGTCCATTTACAGGCACAGACATCTACCATCGCCTCAGGCTCTCAGCGGGAAATTACGCAAGCAACCAGACCACTAATACAAAAAATGTCGCGAGAATCGATCCGAAACTGGTTCCGCCGGGGATTAACGATGCGGATATTCACCAGGATTTTCAACGTGCAAATATCGTTGGCGAAATCAACCGCCCATTTCCTTTCGAAGAGTTCAATCTGATTCCATTCCTTTCCATTGAAGGAACCGCATATTCCGATGCTCAACGGATGACCCATATCTGGAGCCGGAAAGGCGAGCATGTCAGCGAACGGTTGATCGAGGATTACGATGGGTTGATGCGGGGAATTGCATCCGGAGGGGTCGAATTCATTACTCGCCGTGAAATCCGCCTGGATGATCCGGCCGCAGCGGTCGAACGGCGTTTATTGTTTGAGCCGAGCATTACACTGGTCGGGAAGCTGCCGAGTTCTGATTTTGAGGACATGCATCCGGACCAGGAGGATCCCACCGCAAAGATCCCCGGTTCGGCGATTCGCCGGTCACGAGAGCTGTCCCGAATCGACCGGCCCGGCTTTCCATTCATCGATGAGGTCGACAGCCTTCGAGATGAATTCTTTGGATTTGAATACCGCCTGGAGAGCCGTTATCAAACACGGCGTGCAAATGGGGCAACCCGGGATTGGGTTGTCGCAGCAGTCTCCTCTGCCTTTGATTTTACAGAGACAGAAGAAGGCGAGGAGCGGATGTCCACGATTTATGCTGAGCTCTTTGTCCTTCCGTTTGAATGGCTGACACTGTCCTCATATCTCGAATATGAACCCCAGGGGTCGTATGTGCGTTCATTCCGGAATGCAGTCACATGGATGCCGACCGAATTGATCACACTCGGGCTTTCCTATTCGGAATACCAGTTCGATCAGCATACGAATGAATCTGAGGAAGAGGTTTCATTCATCGCCGACCTGACCATCTCCCCACGATACAAGCTGCGCTACCAGGAGTTTTACGATATCGATGACAGCCTGACCCGGATGCGGAGAATCGGCATCACCCGGGATTTTCATGACTGGATTTTCGATGTCGGATTCCGGGAATCACGGCGCGAATCGCGTGAACGAAGTGTGGGAACCTATTTCTCTCTGACATTGAAGACTCCGAAAGGGATTCAAGGGAAGGTTCCAGGGGGATCGACCGTCCAAAACGACAGCGAAGAGGGTTTTCGCCAACCCAGTTCATGATGCCTGTTGATTCATCCATCGCCAATCCGGACCAGAAGCCGAAGATCCTGCCATGACTCTGCCTTCGCTCTTGAAGAGGGTTCAAGAACATGATGTTTCAAAGCTCAGCCCGGATTGAGTCTTACAGCGAACGGACCCACTCCTCACGTTCACGCCAATGATCAGCCGATTTCGAGACCAGGCGATCCAGCAAAGCGGGATCTGGCTTCCCGAACATGGCCGGATAGGGATCTCCTCCGGGACCGAGAGGTTCCGGTGTGCAGAAACAATCGGGATTGTTATATCCGATCAGATACAGCGCCATGATCAGGGTGTCGACATCCAGCATTCCATCACCAAGAGCGCAACGGTTCGTGTCGGCCAGATGCAGGTTGGTGAGACGAGAGCCATGTTTCACAATCGTTTCCGGGATGTGGGATTCTTCAACCAGCATGTGATAGACATCTCCATTGATATGCTGGACGCCGGGGCTGCCGACCGCCTGGATATATCGCTCGGCTTCTGAAAAAGTGTGAACAATGCTGACCTCGGCGGAGCGGATCGGTTCGATGGCGCAACGCAAGCCGGCCTTGGCAAAATCATCCGCAACAATTTTTAAAGTATCAACTGAGCGGTCAAACTCCATCGGGTCAATTGGCGTGGGCCGTCCGACAGCCGCTGGAACCACCAGGATGTATTTACCTCCAAATGCGAGTGCCTGATCGATAGTCCGCCGGATATAATCCAGTGCGCGTTGACGAACCACTCCCCGGTTGCTGGCCAGTTCGTTATCCGGGCTGAACATGCCGCAAATCCCTGCCACTTCGATTCCATGGTCCTGGAGGATCTTTTTAGCCTCAACAGGTTTATAGGCCAGATCGGGGCCATAAGCATTGCCATGGAGCTCGATAAACCTGATCTGATTCCGGGACAACCTTCCGGCCGATTCAGATAAAGATTCCATCCCAAAACCCCAGTTGCTCCAGGAAAGGTTGAGGCGGTCATTAAGTTTATCGGGTTGTTCTTTTTTGAGTTTCAGAAACTCTGTCCTGATTTTTTCACTCTTCGCCTGCCAGGCTTGAAGCGACATTTTCTTCCTCCATTCTGTAATGTTCGATTTATCGAATCAGTGAGATTGCTTTATTATCAATATTCTTTCCTGTTCAATTCAGCCGAGCTGGCCGGTCAGGGATTCGGTAAACCGCAGGGCTTTTCTGGCTTCCTCGAGGATTGTTTCCGGTTCTCCAACTTTAAGGCATTCAACAATCAATGGCCCGGACCGGAATCCACCTGAGACCAGCTTCTTCATGACATTCAGGAAATCAACCTGGCCGGTTCCGGGAGTCAGAAGAACCTCTTTGGGATGATGGTAATCTTTGACCGACATTCCCACCACCAGACCATCGACAGAAGGGGCATCCTCAACCGGATCGATCTGCCCATCCGAATAGTAAAGAATATTGGCTGGATCGTACCAGAGGCGGAAATTAGGATTGTTCACCAGTTCGATGATCTGCCGACACTGGGGGCCGGTCGAGTTGGTTCCGCCATGAGGTTTGATGCTGAGGCCAATGCCTTTTTCCGATGCGAAATCGCAGCATTCTGAAATGGCTTTATAATAGGGTGCATGGAGTTTTTCATCCGTGACACCCCCGAGCATGAGATTCTTCACCCTCGCTGCCGCACAGCTTTCAATGATCCTTTTCAGGCCCTCAATCCCCGCTTCGAGGGAAGCTGCCACCGGTATGTCTCCACCATACGCCGACAGAGGATTGAGGCCACGCTGGCGGCACTCCTCTCCAATCTGGTGTGCGGTCTCCAGTGTGGTTTCGTGTGAGATGATCAATCCATTGAAAGATTTGGTGGTCATCAACCCCACATGCTCATAGCCCGCTTTGGCAATAGCATCCAGGGCGAAGAGATATTCATACTGATCCCAGGGACGTGTGTAACATCCAATCTGCCAGCGGGATTGATTCTGAGGCGGTTGAGGAACCTCCTTAGAATGAGAGGCTTCCATCAGGGAGTTGAGTGTGATCCCTACAGCAGGAACAGAGAGACACTTTCGGAGAAAACGGCGCCTCGATTCCATATCCGGATTGTGATTAGCAAGAGCCTCCTCTTTCATCGAGTCATCCTCCAATGGCCAGTTTATGGTCCCGGAAACCAGGATTGCCAGATGGAACTCCTCTGGCATCGGGGCATGTAACATCCTAACACAAGCAGCAATATGGAACAGAACCCGGCAGGGTCTCATACATCAAAACAGAACCAGTAACCGTGCAAATTAAGCGTAATCCAGTTACTATACTCCTCTATGTCTTCCATGTTGACACGCCTCCCAATTATTCTGCTGATTTCAAATCTGATTTTGTCTGGGTGTGGAGAGTCCGGTAAATCTGAAAACTCAAAACCAGCTCCTGGTTCTGCCCCGGGATCCACAATTCGGCCAATCAAGGTTGATCTCAATGTCTACACACCTGGCACCATCCCCTCAGGAATTGGGAAGCCTGTCGAGCAAGCCGACCATCTCGCCCATGAGTGGGAGGAACTGCATCCGGGGAAAAAAATCCTGTATCAACAGGTTGTATCGACCGGCGGCGGCGAGGGAGAGTGGTTGAAAACCCAGCTGATCGGTGGAATCGCCCCTGAAATCATTCATCAGAACGCAGAGATCGCCTGGCAGGATGTCGATAAGGGCTGGTATATCCCGCTCGATGAGTACATGGAAAAACCCAACCCCTACATCCCCGGAAATCAGCGTTGGATCGAGTCCTTCAAGAACCAGGATCTGGTGAATGCCAAAAAGGCGCCGGGTGGGAAACTCTATTGCATATCCATCGACATAGTCGAAACAGGCCTCTACTACAACAAGGATATGCTGCGAAGTCTCGGTGTGGATTCGATGCCGCGAACCTGGACAGAGATGGAAACCCAGTTCAAGAAGATTCGTGAGCAGGGTGTCACTCCCATGACCACAGCCATCATGGGCCTGGGGTCCGACTGGGGGCAGGATATCCTCTTCGAAATGATTTACCACGATATCCTTCCGGATATGGATCTGGTGCCATCAAGCGCCGATTCAGTTGGTTATCTCGGCCATTATCTCGAACCCCGCGAAGCGGGATATCTGTTTACAAAAGGATTTTTTACACGCCGAGATCCGCGCTGGCGGGAGATGAACCGGATCCTCTACGAATGGCGGCAGCACTGGCCGATGGAGCTGAAAAACAGCGACACCGCACGCCTTTTCCTGACCGGGAGAATCCCCATCCTGTGGGACTCCTCCTTTCTGATTCGCCGCCTGGCAACAGATCCATATCTCAACTTTGAGTGGGGTGTCGCTTATATTCCGACCCTGACAACAGAGACCTGCCGATATGCATCAGGAACCCCGGCAACAGTGATCGGAGGGGCCGCCATCCAGCTGCATATCACCAACAGTGCGCGCATCAACAACAACCTCGAGGATTGCATCGACTTCCTCATGTATCTGAGCACACCGCAGGCAGTCGAAAGACTGGCTTCTGAAGCCCTGATTTTTATCCCGAATATCAAAGGGGCTGAAATGTCTCCGGAGCTGAAGCCCTTCGATGAGATATTTCAACGGCGCTACTGTGCCATCAAATGGCTTGAATCGATGAGTGGGCAGTACAAGAAACAGTGGCGCCGAATGCTTGATCTTTACCTGAATGACGGCATGAGCCTGGATGAATTTCTCAAGGTTCTTGAAGATAATTTCCGTGCCTGGGTTGAAGAGCATCGCAACGAGCCTGGTTGGGACTTTGCCGGGATGGATCCTGTGTGGCAGGAACACAAGGACCGGCTCCAGAAGGAAATCGAGCAGAGCCTATGATCGATCGAAATTCAGACCAGCCCATGCATGAGCATGCTCTTTCTCCAACCCGATCCCTCCGAAGGAGAAAGCGCCCGCCGGGGTCACCCCCTCTGGCTGTCATTTATGCTCTCCTGTTCCTGCCTCTGGGGTTCCTGTTTGTTTTCAATTACATCCCGGCGGTCTCAGCCCTGTACCATGCCTTTACCGATTGGGATGTGGGCGCCCAGAGCCACTGGGTCGGCCTGAAAAACTTTTTCGAGCTCAGCCGCGATCCAGTCTTCCTTCAGAGCCTGTACAACCTGCTGCGCCTGGGAATCTTTGTCTTGGTGGCCAATCTGAGTGTGCCATTCATTGTTGCGGAAATGATATTCCATCTGCGCTCTGAACAGTGGCGGTTTGCCTGCCGGGCCGCTCTGGTGCTTCCGATGGTTGTGCCAGGTGTGGTGACCTTCATGATCTGGCGTTATATCTACTCCGATGCTGGAATCCTGACCGAGTTGCTCACTTTTCTCGGATTGCAGGACTGGGTGCGGGGATGGCTCAGCCAGCCTAAAACCGCGCTGTGGGCTGTGGCCTGTGTCGGGTTTCCATTTGCGTATGGAGTCAATGTGCTGATCTACTATGCAGGCCTGGCAAATATCTCATCGGATGTCCTCGAGGCGGCTGAGGTGGATGGCCTGGGGAAAGTTGGGAGAATTTTTCTGATCCATGTTCCTCTTGTGCTTCAGCAGTTCAGGCTGCTTCTGATCATGACTGTGATCGGTATTGTCAATGGTTTTGAGGGGGTTTTCATTCTGACCGAGGATGGAGGACCTGGATACGAAACCCTGGTTCCGGGGCTGTACATGTACCAGAATGGCTTCACCTACCAGAGGATGGGGTATGCCTGCGCCATCGGATTATTGATGCTGCTGTTCCTTCTGTGTTTCACCCTCACCCTGAACCGTTACTTCCTCACCGAAAAATATCAACCTGCCAGGGAGACTGTGTAAGAATGCAAGGATCCGTTTCTCGAAAGCATTCGGGCCTGCCAGGTCTCCTCTGGAGAATCGGGCTGTGCTGCATTCTGCTGGCCACTTTTTACCCGTTCATCTTCATGCTGATGACCTCCCTCAAAGACACCCATCAGTTCTACCACAGCTTCTGGCTGCCGACTTTTCCATTGCGTTTTGAGAACTATGCACAGGCATTTCATGACTTGTCTCAATACCTGTTCAACAGCCTGCTTGTGACTGCCCTCAGCCTGATCGGCATTGTGGCTTTCTCCTGTGTGTCCGGATTTCTGTTCGCCCGGTACCACTTTCCCGGAAGGTCCCTGCTGTATTATGGAATCATTGCCATGATGATGATTCCAGGGGTCCTGATGCTGGTTCCGTCTTTTGTGTGGGTGAAATCACTGAACCTGATCGACACCTACTGGGTGATGATCCTTCCTTACATCGCCGGAGGCCAGGTTCTGGGGATTTATCTGCTGCGGGGTTTCTTTTCGGAGATCGATAATGACCTGTTCGAGGCAGCCCAGGTGGATGGATCGGGTCTGTTCGGCCAGCTGTGGCATGTGGCCCTGCCTCTCTCCCGCCCGGTGATCGGGGTGGTGGCAATCGTCAGCGCACTGGGTGTCTGGAACAATTTTTTGTGGCCTCTGGTGACTACCTCCAGCGAAGAAGTCATGGTGCTGACAGTTGGAATCCTGCGATATAACTCACGAGTCGGCGGGCAGTATGGCCAGATGTTCGCCGGGTATGCCTTGTCGGCAATTCCGCTGGCGATCCTGTTCATTTTCAGCACACGCCTGTTCCTGAAAGGCATCACCAGCGGCGCTTTGAAAGGCTGATCGGAATCAATCCAGCCGCTTCATCCGGACATGGCGATACTCCAGCTTCGAGCCATGGTTCTGGAGGCCAAGGCCTCCACGCCTCGGACGGTTCTTCAATCCAAGGTAATCATCGACATTTGCATCGGTCAGAACAGTGCCATTGATGCTGCTTCGTACCCGTGATCCCAGACAGAGAATTTCCATCGAGTTCCATTCACCAGCCGGCTTGATGACATCTTTGGCAGCAGGCACAACCCCATAGATGGAGCCGGCATGCTGGTAGGGTTTGATATCGGCATACTCGGGAGCATGGTCATCCAACACCTGTATCTCGATTCCTTCCGAGGAGCTGAACTGCACCGGCTGGCGGATCAGGACCCCGCTGTTCCCGCCCAGCGGCAGGCGATATTCAAGACGGAGAATGAAATCGCCATAGTCCCGGCCTTTCAGCTTGATATTGCTTCCGGAACCGGAAAACTCGAGGATATCTCCATTCATCGACCAGCCATGCTGGGGTCCTCCCTCCACAGATTCCCAACGGCTCAGATCCGGGTCGAGGAGGTTTTCAAATTGATCTTCGGCTGGGTTCAAATCCAGTTGATAGACTCCTCCTGAGGCCAGTTTCCCTTTAACCGGTTTTCCGAGTGGAGTCTTGCCATCATCTCCAAAAACTTCGAATTGCCCCTCGATCTCCGTCCCCATGGGAACCTTGAGAATCTGGCGGTCCGGCCCCAGAGAGGCGATAGGTTCATACCGGGTTCCATCCTCGGCGGTGAAGACCACCTTCTTCTGCAGCCAGCGTCCGAAAATCCGGTTACGGTCCAGCGATGTCACCGCCCCGGCCCCATAGAGGAAACCCAGCACACGCTGCCCGCGCACCACCCAGCCGACCGCAACGATGTATCGATCCGACTCACCGAGGTTCTTCCCGAGAACTTTCTCCGCTTCGAAGGTCTTCCCATCTTTGGAGAGGCTGTACCACAGGTGATCCCCATTGGCATGCAAAGCCATCAGATACCAGTTTCCTCGTCCGATCTGGAACTTCTGGAGGTCATTGACCATGTGCGGTGCATCCAGGACTGAGCCTTCAAACCGGAAGGTTTTTCCATCCTCCCCGCTGGCCCGGTAAATATGCCCCCAGTCTTTGAAGTTGCCGAAATAGAGGTGATACTTTCCATCTTCTTTCAAAAGCACATTGATGCCATTGATATCCGCATCGGCGTATTTTTCGTATCCTTCCACAGTGACCAGGTCACTGGTCTGTGCGGCATAGGGAGCTTCGGAGCCATTCCATATTTTCCCATCAGGGCTTGAGAAACGAATCGGTTTGTTTCTGTCATTGGCATCGGGATAAGCAGTGCACACCAGGTCAAATCCGCCATTTCCATCCGAGTGGGCATTCACATTGCAGACATGAATAAATGGGCCATGCTCGATGACGGTGTGGCGGTTTTCGAAATCAAGAAAGTCATGGGTATCCATGCTGTAGATGCGGTCATTGCCGGTTGGAACCCCATCCCAGGCGCCATAAAAGACACGCCAGCCAGTGGGAGTTTCGACAATCGAAGGGGCATAAATGTTCCTGAACAGCCCAGTCAGGCGGGGAGCGATCAATGGCGAGCGCTGGTCGGGGAGGATGAAGAGATCACCCGCCTCCCAGATTGCAGGATCAAAAACACCCGCGGCCACTCCCATCACCTCGGCGGTTCCAAATTCTCCCTGGCCGGGAACCAGCCGGACATCGGCCTGCCAGCCTGAATCCTGAGCCATGATGGCCCCACCCCAGAGAATTCCGATCGATATGCAGATGGAGAAAACGATGGATTTCATTTGCCAGCCCCCTTGTTGAGTTGCACACTCGGATAGATCTTTGCGATCTTTCATGTTGATCCACAGAGCATTTCCAGAATACTTCCAGATCAGGATTCTATGAATACCAGAGGAGAGTCCCTCGGTTCGGGCTGGAGCCAGCCCCAAAAGAGAGCCGGCATTTCATTTTCAGATGCGATCAGGGAAGATAACCTGGCAATTTCATGGGAACCGCAGAATCAGAAACATCACTCTCAGGCGGGAGGCCAACATTATGAAGTCACCGGCGGTACTCTTCACGGCGAAAAACAAAATCGAATTTGGCGAAGTCACCATCCCCGATCCAGGCCCCGGCGATGTGGTTGTCAGGACAACCCACTCCTGGATCAGCAATGGAACTGAAGGCTCTTTTCTCAGGCTCGAACGATTCGATGGAGTCACTCCCTGGCAGCCGCACATGCCACTGCCTTATCCAATGGTTCCCGGCTATCAGAAAGTGGGAGTGGTCGAGGAAGTCGGCAAGGATGTCACGGGTTTCCATGAAGGGCAGAATGTATTTGTCACCATCACCCGTGCAGAGGGTGTTCATTTCAATTTCGCGGGACATCTTCTGAGAGGGCCTGCGGTTGCCAATGAGGTGATCGCGCTTCCAGAGGGAGAGGATCCCCTGCCCTGCAGCGGGCTGGTGCTCACCCAGGTGGGAACCAACACCGGGGCACGCCCCACAGTTGACACGGCATGCCATGCCCTGGTGGTCGGTGATGGGATGGTGGGGCATTGGAGCGCCCAGACCCTTCAGATGCGCGGGGCTCAGGTGGCACTGGTCGGACGGCATGATTTCCGGCTGAATCTGTTTGCCGCCAGGCAGGGCGATCTGACCCTCAACTCTCATGATCCAGACTGGCTCGAGGTGGCCCGGAACTGGGCTGGAGGGGAGTTCGATGTGGTTGTCGATACAGTCGGCAACGAGGCCAATTATGACCTCAATATGCGGCTGGTTCCGATGCTCAAATGGGGTGGACATTTCGTCACCGCCGGGCATGAGGGATTCAAATCCTGGATCGACCTGCGCCAGTTTATCTACCGCGAAGCAACCATTCACTGCCCCTGCGGATGGACTCGCCCGCGCCTGGAATGGACCCTGGGACTGATCCACGAGAAGAAGATCACGACCCGGAACCTGATCACTCACCATTTTCCTGCTTCTCAAGTCGAACAGGCCTGGCATTCCATCTTCACTCAAAAGGACTCCACCCTGGGAGTGATTCTTGACTGGGATTCGATTTCATAACCCTGCAGGGAGAAGGTTGATAAAGAAGCTCATTGAGCCTTTGACTGGCCCCGACCCTTTTCAATTCTGGCAGAGGATATTCGAGCTGCTCGAGATGAAATTTCACAAAGTTGCCAGAAGCCCCCTTCCCGGCCGAGCGACAATGTTGTCTCATGAATGGGCTGAACTGGCATTCGGTTCCACCCCAAATACCAATGGAAGGAAACCAGAGTGAGATGACTGACCCGAATCTGGAGAAACTCTACCAGGAGAGGCTCCAACGCTATGTGACTGCCATGAGGAATGGAACACCGGATCGAGTTCCGATTCGCCCGTTCGTCGCGGAGTTCACCTCCCGGTATTGCGGGCTGACCTGCCAGCAAGTCACTCATGACTATGAAATGGCATTCCAGGCCGCACGGCGCTGCGCTGCCGAATTTGACTGGGATGCAGTGGTTGGAAACATGGTGTATGTCTGGACCGGTCTGACTCAGGCGCTCGGGTTGAAATACTACGCCATCCCGGGCCTGCATGTCCCTGCCGAAACCGGATTTCAGTACCTGGAGCCTTCCGAATCACAGGCTTTCATGGAGCCGGATGAATATGATGAACTCATCGCCGACCCCAGCCGGTTCCTGTTTACCAAATGGCTTCCCAGGGCTTCCTCGGAAATCGGTGGCCCCGGCGATCCGGCTTCCTATCGAAATAACCTGGCACTGGTTAAAGGCGGCATGGCCATGTGGCGGTATTTCATGGCTTTCGGAACACAGAATGAACTCCTGCGAAAGGAGTGCGGTTCAGTCTCGGCAATCGCCGGCATCCTCAAGGCTCCGATGGATATTATCGCTGACAAATTACGCGGATATCTCGGACTGATCGATGATCTGCGTGAACGCCCCCACAAGGTCCTTGAAGCCTGCCGTGCATTGATTCCCCACCTTCTCCAAGTGGCGCTGATGGGTGCTGATCCGAACAGGCAGGTTCCTGTCACCATCTGGATGCACCGTGGTTGTGTGCCTTTTGTTTCTTTCAAGCATTTCGATGAGATTTACTGGCCCACTCTGCGCCCGATCATCGAGGCACTCTGGAGCCATGGGCACCAGACTCTGTTCTATGCCGAAGGCAACTGGAATGCCCATCTCCAGGCATTCAACGATCTTCCTGCCGGTTCGATCGTTTACCATGTGGATCGCGCCGACATCGGTGAAGTTCATCGTGCGCTGGGGAAAAAATTCTGCATCAGTGGGGGGATTCCCAATACAGTGCTGGCATTCGGGAACGAAGCCGAGGTGCGTGACTGCTGCAAAAGAGTGATCGACGAAGTTGCCGCGGATGGCGGGTATATCCTCGATGCAAGCGCCATCATTCAGAATGATGCCCAGGTCGAGAATGTGCGTGCAATGACTGATTTTACACGGGAATATGGTGTTTATCCCTCGCATTCCCGCAACACAAATGGAAACGCAATCCCACCCGACCGGCTTGACCCGGTCTGGGAGCAGATGATCCGGGGTTCTGGAAATGGTGTTCCTGCGGGAATGTGCATCCCCTGGTCTGAAAAAATTAAAGAACTTCCGCCATTCCCGGGGGATCCGATCCTTTTTGAAAGAATATGGCAGGATCTCGAGGCTTTTCCCTACCTCTTCATCTGGCACTGCCTGCTCTCATTCTGATTCCATGAGCGGAAAACAAACGATCAAAGGCCTTTCACCCTTGAAAGAAAATTCAGTTTCATATAAGAAACAGCCATCCGGAGACGAATCGATGCGGGGTCTTTTTGATTTAACCGGCAAAGTAGCTTTGGTGACCGGCTCCTCACGCGGACTGGGAAAGAGCCTGGCAGAGGGGCTGGGAGAAGCCGGAGCAACTCTCATCCTCAATGGGACCAATCCTGACAACCTGAACCGGGCTGTATCGGACTTGCGCGCTCGAGGCCTGGCTGCGCAGGGGGTTCTTTTTGATGTCACTCAGCCCGATCAGATCCGGGCCGGCCTCGATGAAATCCGCAAGGATCATGATGCCATCGATATCCTGGTGAACAATGCCGGCATTCAAATCCGGCACCCGGCCATCGAATTTCCTTTTGAAGACTGGGATCGGATGATCCGGGCCGACTTGTCTTCGATTTTTTATGTGTCACGGCAGGTGGCACCTGGAATGATCGAGCGCCGTTCAGGAAAGATCATCAATATCTGCTCGCTGCTGAGCGAAGTGGCCCGCCCGACTGTTTCGGCATACACCGCGGCAAAGGGTGGAGTGAAGCTGCTGACCAAATCGATGGCGGTGGAATGGGGACCTTGCAATATCCAGTGCAATGGAATCGGTCCCGGTTACTTCGACACCGAAATGAACCGTGCTCTCATCGATAATCCCGAGTTCAATGCCTGGGTGTGCAAGCGGACTCCATTGGGAAGGTGGGGAGAGCCGAAAGATCTCAAAGGGCCGGTTGTATTTCTTGCATCCAGTGCTTCGGATTATGTCAATGGGCATATCCTGTATATCGATGGCGGGCTTCTCGCCGGTATCTGAAGAAAGGAATTACCTCGATGCGCCACTTATTCTCTGGATTGAAAGCTGCTCTTTCACTCACACCTCTCCTCCTCATTTCTGCATCAACCTGCTTTGCTGCCGATTCAACGGATCTCAAGCCGGCCGGGCAGTGGGATTTCAATGGAGGCATTCAAAATCGGATGGAACCATCTCAGAAGGGGGTGTGGCATGGTGCTGCGCCTGTTTTCAAGGAGGACCAGAAGGGTCAGGCGGGCAGCGCGATCGAGTTTGATGGAATCGGTAACTGGCTTGAGGTTCCTCTGGATTGCCCTGCCGGGAAAGAAGATTTCACGATCACCGGCTGGTTCAGAATTCCAGAAACAATCGATGATGCAGCGGGCGACCTGCTGTCTTTGTATGATCCCAAAACACGCCATGGAATCAATCTGACCTTGCAGTCTTTTGCTGGAGTCGCCTCCGGTGAATCCAACAAACGCAACCTGCTGTTCGGCCTCGATGCCGATCGTCTCGATCCCTCCTGGACTGACAACGGACGCCCGGGAAATGCAGTCCTGGTCTATGCACTGGCTGTATTCGAGGGGAGCCTGTATGCCGGGACATACGAAAGCGGGGCTGAAGAAGCAGTTTGTAGAGGAAGAAAATACAGGCGTATTTAAAGTAAAAACATTTACGGAAAAGCCCAGCTTGGAGTTTGCCGCAACCTTTA
>JAANMX010003336.1_pt1 | contig 14357 bp, 6 predicted proteins | sample 7279681 | NCBI WGS metagenome assembly JAANMX01 (sample SAMN14094542, study PRJNA606508) | bioreactor metagenome | isolation source: A lab-scale SPAN reactor treating ammonium-rich wastewater day 351 | place: Ireland: Galway | collected 2018-01-01
TTCTGGGGATTGATGGAGTGGTCGGGTTGATTGGGGAAGCTGTGCGTGCAGGGCGCGGGACCCCCACCTAACCTCCCCCGCTGCGGGGGAGGGACTGTTGGAGGGGTAAGTGTTGTTGGTCGGGCCGCCCAAAACCCGGCGACCCTTCTCCATCTGTACAACCGCACGACTGACGAGATATCTGCTCCTCCCCCGCAGCGGGGGAGGCCGGGAGGGGGTAAAACGTGCCCGACGACACCAACAAACCCACCACCGACCAATCCTCCCAACAGGTCCAGGGCAACCAGCAGAACATCTCCGGCGAAGTCACAGGTCCGGTGGTGGGCGGCAACGTGGGGCAGATCGGTAACCGCACCATCACAAACGTTTACAACCTCCTGCCTTCTCTCACCCGCCGTCAGTGGAGAACCGTTGGCCTGGCCCTTCTCTCCGTACTCATTGTACTAACCGCCTACGCCACCCGCTCCCTCTGGCTGCCCCAACCCCACTGCCTTCCGGACCAGACCTGTCTGCTCATCGCCGCCTTCGGCCCGGCCAACGAACCCAAAGCCAACGAAATCACCGCCGCCCTGGAACAGGAACTGCGGGGCATTTTGGACGCAGCCAGTGTGACGGATGTGGCAATTGTGCGCAGCCGATCCGTCGCCGACGGGCAGGCGGCCCAGGTGCTGGCTACGGACGAAGGCAGTCTGCTCGTCATCTGGGGCAGAGTCTTTGCCAGCGAGAACAAAACCCGCATCTATTTTGAACTGGCCGACCGCCTGGGCGTGGGCGAAAGCGGGCAGGTGCGCCCCTATCGGGCCGAGCCTCTGGGCTATGACCCGGTGGCCGGACGGCTGGAATGCACCGCCTGCATCGACATCACCGGCGAAGTCACCCAGCGCACCCACGTCATCGCCTGGTTTGCCCTGGGGCTGGCCCACTACACCGCCGGTCAACCCGAAGCGGCCCAGCCCAGCTTCCTGGCCGCGCTCCACTGCGCCGGGGAAGAGGTGGCCCGGGCGCTGCTCCCTGTGCGCCCCGACTGCGCCCCGCCCGACAAAGCCGACCCCGCCGAAACCGCCCTGATTCGTTACTATCTGGGCAAATCTTACGTCCTGCAGGGCGACTACGGCCAGGGCATCGCCCACCTGACCGGGACGGCCCAGGCCAACCCCAACGACCCCGGGGTCTGGATCGCCATCGGCGAAGCCTACACCAATTGGTACGGCGACGCCCTGGCCAATCCACCCCTGGCCGCCGCTGCCTTTGCCAACGCAGAACAGGCCGTGCGCCGCCTGCCCCCGGCCACATTGGGTACAGAACGCGCCTTTGCCCTGGGATTGATCGACGAATTGCAGGGCGAACCGGCCGCAGCCCTGACCGAATACCGCAAAGCCGTTGACAACTTCGCCGCGGACGATCCCGGTGGGTATGTCTCCCTGCTGGCATTGGCCCGCGCCCAGGCTGAGACCGGTCAACCCGGCGACGCCGAAGCGACATTGCGTCGGGCCGCGGATCTTCTACCCGACGCGCCCTGGGCACATCTGGAACTGGCCCGCCTGTTGGCGGATGACCGGGCTGGGGCCGAAGCGCTTATCGAACGGGCGCGCCGCGCCGCGCCCGACGAAGCCTATGTGTCGATCACTCAGGCGGAACTGTGTGTGGTCTGGGGAGATCAGGCGTGCGCGGCGGAGGCTTACACCCAAGCCTTACAACTGCGTCCCAACTCCGGCTGGCTGCATAGCCGGGTGGGGGATTTCTACCTGCCCACATCTCCGCCCGTAGCCGGACAGAGCTGGGAAGAAGCGGAGAGCCACTATCGTATAGCCGTAGAGTTGCGCCCGGCGGACCCCTGGGTTCACCAGCGGCTGGGCTATGTGCTGCTCAATTTTGGCAAAAACAGCGAAGCCGCCGCCGAATACGCAACCGCCATCCGCCTCCTCCCCGACGACCTGCCGCCGGGCGAACTGGGCTGTACCCTGGCCGAAGCCCAGCGCCGGGCCGGGCTGCCCGTCACCGGGGCGTGTCCATAGGAAGAAGACAGAACGCAGACGAACGCAAATTTTTTCTACGGCTCAGCGTTTATCCGTGCAAATCCGCGTCCTACCCTCTTTCCACAATCTCACTGACCGCCACATTTCCTGTGTAATCTTTCCAATTTCCTTACTCCCAGCGACACTTTCCCCCGAACCCCACATAGGCTATAATTCTCCTCATCCATCTATCAATTGCGATTTCTCAGCCCCAACGCCTATGTCCACGCGCCTTACCTTCGACCTTCAACTTACATCGGCCTCTTCCGGCTATCAGAGCCGGGTGTTGCGCTCGCCAGCGGGAGAAGCCGCGGCCCAGTTCTGGCTGCCCTTTACAAGCGCCCAATTGAGCCAATTGGTGACTGGCGTGCCGGGCACTCTGCCCGCGGGTCTGCACCCGGAGGAATTTGGACGCCTGCTCTACCGCGCGCTCTTTGTGGAGCCGCTGGAAACTGCATTGACGGACAGCCGCCAGCAGACCCATCGGCTGCGTCTGAATCTGCGCCTGGCCGACGCTCCTGAGTTAGCCAACCTGCCCTGGGAATATCTCTTCGATCCCGCACAAAAGCGTTTTCTGGCCCTCTCCGAGGAGACGCCGATTGTGCGCTATCTGGACCTGCTTTTGGGCGAACCGGCCCTGGCCGTACAGCCACCCCTGCGCGTCCTGGCGCTGCTCTCCAGCCCAACCGACCACCCCCCTGTGTTCGATATGCAGCCCCAGTGGGCCGCCCTGGAAGCCGGGCTGGCCCCGGCCCAGGAAAAGGGGCTTCTCGTGCTGGAACGGCTGGTCGAGCCGACCTTTGCCCGCTTGCAGACCCGGTTGGCTGCCGGGCCGATTCATATCCTCCATTTCACCGGCCACGGCGGTTTTGACAAGAACTCCGGCCAGGGGCATCTGATCTTTACCGATCCCCAGGGCCTGGCCCAGCAGGTCGATGCCGAACAGGTGGCCGATCTGCTTGCCGGCCACAATGCCCTGCGGCTGCTCTTCTTCAACGCCTGCGAAGGCGCTGTCGCTGCCAATGACAACCCCTTTACCGGGCTGGCCCAGATTGTGGCGGCCCGGGGGCTGCCCGCGGTGATTGCCATGCAGGATGTGATCACCTATCAATCCGCGGCCCTCTTTGCCGAAGGCTTTTATGCCGGGCTGGCCGCAGGATTGCCGGTGGATGTGGCCCTGACCCGGGGGCGTTTGCAGGTCTACACCGCCAATGAGAACGAATGGGCCACGCCTGTCCTCTTTCTGCGGGCCGACGACGCCCAGCTCTTTGCGCCTTTACCCCTGCGCCGCCAGATTTTCCGACGTCTGCTGGATGACCGTCGGGCTACCTTTGCCGGGCGGGATGGGCTGCTGGCCGAACTGACCGCCTTTGCCGCAGACCCCGCGGGCCGCTATCTGCTTCTCACCGCGCCGGCGGGCTTTGGCAAGACTGCCCTGCTTGCCAATTGGGTAGACCCGGAGAGCGTGCGGGTTGCCTACCACTTCTTTAACCCCATTCTCGCCCCGGGCACTCTGGACGAGCTTAACTTTTTGCAGAACATTCTGGAACAGATGGCCGGTTGGTTCGGCTATTCTGATCCACTGCCCAATACAGTGGCCGAAGGCCAAGCCCTCTATCAGAAATGGATGGCTCTTGCCGGGGAGGAGAACCGGGTGCTGGTGCTGGATGGATTGGACGAACTGGAGGGTGCCGGCTGGAGTCTGACCCCCTATCTGGGCCGGCTGCCCGAAGGCATCCGGGTGATTCTTTCGGCGCGCAGCACAGGGGAGGATTGGGTAAAACGTTTTCTGATGCCTGGGGATCAGGTGCGGTTGCGGGAACTGGACGCGCTCACCCCTGCCGAGACCCAGGCGATTTTGCGCCGGGCTGGTGGGCAGGCTGCTCTGCTGGCCGACGATCCGGGCTTTCTGAAAAAGCTGATGGCCCTGGCCGCGGTGGATGGCGACCCGGAAAAGGGCGCAGACCCCTTTGTCGTCTCCTTTATCGCCCAGGACGCGGCTGACGGGGCGTTCGACCCGGACCTGCCCGCTGGGATGGATATCTATTTGGATAGCTGGTGGGAGGCCATTCAGAAGAAGATGGGGCCGGAAGAGGCACCGGATCAGGCCGTGGAGGACCTCTTCGGCTGCCTGACCGCTGCCCTGGGACCCCTGGGCAAAGCCGACCTGCAAAGTATGAACCCGTCCTTGCGCGATAGGGGAATCCGCAAAGGCTATCTGGAGAGAACCCTGGCGAAAGTGCGCCGCCATATCGTCGGCGACGATAGCCAGGGCTATGGGTTAGCCCATCCCCAATTGCGCGCCTATCTGGCCGACCGTCTCCATCTGGAGAGCTACACCGCCAATCTGCTGGCCTATTGCGCCGATTGGCAGAACAACCAGAGCCCCTACGCCCTGGCCCACTACGCCCGCCACCTGTGCCAGGCCGCGGCAGAGGGACCCGAGAACGAACGCCCCGCCCAGCGCCGTGCCCTGGCCGATCTGTTGAACAACGCCGACTTCCGCCAGACCCATCTGCGCCTGGTTCAACAGCCCGGCCTGCTGCGCCGGGATATTGACCTGGCTTTGGCGGCCCTGGCTCTCTCCCCGGCAGAGGAGGAACTGCCCCGGCTGGTTGCCCTGGCCTTCACCCGCCTGACTTTCGAGCGGCAGGAACTCGGCCCCCAACGGCTCTACGACAATCTGGACAGCGGTGACTGGCGGGAGATTGTGCGTCCCCTCACCCTCTTTGATATTGACAGCGACTGGCAGCAGGTCATCACCCTCTTTCTGGCCTGGCAGGTGGCCGCCTACGATGCCACCAGCGCCCGCTCCCTGCGCCGCCGGGTGCAGATCGACGCCAGTGGGGGCGGTCCCTTGCCCAAACTGGCGGCCTGGGTGGACAACGCGCTGGATTCCACTCTGCCGCTCCCGGAGGTTCTGCCCGACTCTTACTTGGACGAGTTACAGGCCCGGATGCTGGTCAACCGACTGGGCGGTCATGTGGGCGAGCCGGTGATGAGCAGCGGCGGTGAGTTGCTGGGGCGGGGGCGCTACTTTGCCGAGGAGGACGGACCAAAGCTGGTCAATTTTGTGCGTGAGAACCCAGCGACAGGCAAGGAGATTTTCGACCAATACCTGGCGATTCACACGGGCTACTACTACACCGAATACCGCAACCGCTCCCTCTGGTTTCTGCTGGACGCGGTTCTGGGCCACACGAGGGATCCCGCGTGGGTGCAGGCCCAGGCGCGCACGATTGTTGAGGCGACCCTCAGCGCGGCCAGCCCGGAATTTGTGGAAGGCACAGCGATTGCTCTGCGTGGCTGGCGGGATTTTCTCGCCTTGCCGGGCACAGGAGAGGATTTTGCCGTCGGCAGCCAGAACGCTCTGGACAGCAGCCGTGAACTCTCCTCCATGCGCGGGTTGGGTGACTCCTTCGGCCAGCACAAGCGCCGCCTGGCCGCCTATGCCCAGACCCACGCCCGTCTGTTGGGCCAGGACACCCAGGCCGAGGAGCTTCTGAAGCGGGCCGTGGACCCCCAATTGCCCTACGGTTTTGCCGGATTTCAGACCGCCGCCTGTCTGACGGTGGCCGAGGCTGTGCGCATCTGTCAGCCGGGCAATTGGGCAGACATCCGCTCCGCGCTGGAGGCCAGTCGGCGGGCGGCCCACAATATCCAGGACGCCACCTTCTGCGCCATCAGCACAGCCCGGGTCAATGCCCTGCGCCAGGGCTGGTGGAAGAAAGAAGTCTTGGATGTGGAGGCGCTGATTCCCCGGCTGGTGGCGCAAGCGGAAGAGGCTGACTTTGCGGCTACGCATATTGTGGGGGAGGGCTACGACCAGCGAGATCCCACGGAACGGCTGGAATTGCCCGACGAAATGCGCCAGGCCCGCAGCCTGGCGGCCCTGGCCCCGCTCTATAAACAGCCACTCTCCCGGCTGCTGGAATTGAACCCCGATTTGAAGCCCGACCGCAAGCTGCGCCTGGGCAGCCGGGTGCGTATCCCGGATGGGGGGATGGCGCTGCTCCTGGTGGGGCGTCTCTCCGCCGAGGTGCTGGCCCGGACGGAACTGGGGCCAGACCGTCAGTTGGCGCTGCTGCGCCGGTTGCTGCCCATCGCCAGCCAGAAGCCGACGGTGCTGGATACGCTGCTCTCCCGCTTGCTGCTTCTGGCACCCCTGGGTCAGCCCGCTCTGCTGGACGCCATCGAAGAGGCGGTCCGCTTTTGTGTGGCCTGGGAGCCAGTGGACGCGGCCGGTCAGATGCTCACCTCTTTTACACCGTGACGGCAAGCTGACAGCTTGCGTTACTTTTTGTCCCGTGGCGCAAGCTGTCAGCTTGCGTTACAGGCGTTGGTAGATGCGGGCCTGGGGTGTAAAGGCCACATCCCCATCCAATGGGAAGATGGGCCGGGCACAGACTGTGTGGCCCAGATAGGGCAGGTTGGCGCTGGTGGAGCCGGGCGCGTCCACGTGCAGGGTTTGGGCCGCCCAGGTGTTGAAGAAGTGGGGCTGGCAGTGGGGCGATTTGACCACCACCGCGTCGAAGCGGGTGGGGTCCTGGCCGTGGCCGTGAAAGAGCGAACGGTCGTAGAGGCTGACAGGGCGGCTGGTGGTCACAATTACGTGTTGACCGACCTGTAGCACAGCTGTGGGTCCGCCGTGCCAGATGGCGCCGTTGCTCTCGCTGACAAAATCCCCGTCGGAGAGCATCCGCACCTGGGCCGTGACCGGCAAGCGCCGAAAGCGTCCCCGATCCAGCCCACCGCCAATTGTTGTGCGGATGGTGGCCCCCACACCTGCGGTCATAGCGTCCACCACCGCGCCGGGATCCACAATCGGGGCCAGGATGCGCCCCGTATAGTCCCGTTCCAGCAGCGCGGCCAGAATGGCGTTGCTGTCGCCGGATGCGCCGGAGCTGGTGGCGTCGGCCGCGTCGGTGAGGATTGTTGTGCCGGACCGGTTGGCAATCGTGCGTTCCACAGCTTCGTTCAGGCTGATGAGGGGCTGGTGAAGCTGTTGGCGTACGGCCCAAAAATCCCGGGCCAGTTTCAACGCCTCCCGTTCGGCCCGCTCTATTTCTCCGTCTAAAACCACCAGGCTGTTGGAGCGCAGCTCTGGCACATCGGTAAAGGGGTTGCCGATGAACATTCCCGCCGACAGTCCTCCGGTCCTATCTTCAATTCCTTTCGCATAGCGAATCATCTGCCCAAAGAGACCGCTTTCGGTGATCAGTTCATCGCCCCGCACCAGCGCAGGGATGGGGACCAGTGCAGTGACCGGATGAGCGTTTCCGTCCAGAATACGCAGAAGCAGGCGAGCTGCCCGTTCTCCCGTGCTGGCAAAATCCACGTGGGGGTAGGTGTGATAGACCACCACCCCGTCCGTGTGGGTCAGCATTTGATGGGTAAGAATGCCGTGCAGGTCCAGGGAGATGACGATGGGAATACGCTCGCCGACGATTTTGCGGGTCTCGGCCAGCAGATAGCCCTCCGGATCGCTCTCGTTTTCCGCGGCCATTGCGCCGTGCAGGGAATAGTAGACCCCATCCACCGGCCCTGCGGCCTGTACCAAAGCCAGAAACTCCGCGGCCAGTTGGGTGAACTCCTCGGCGGCCAGGGTGCCACCGGAGGTGATGGAGCGGGCGCTGTAGGCAGGAACCAATTCGATGTCGGCCCGGCTCTCGAAGACACCCAGCGCGCCGGCCATTTCAGAATTCAGACCCCTGTGATAGTCCAGAAAGGCCGCTCCCCAGAGCGTCTCGAAGTCGGCCAGGGAGCTGGGGATTGGATTGAAGGACGAGACTTCCTGTTTGCATTCGGCAACGAGGATTCGAGTCATTGGATTCTCCTGGGTGTGTAAAAAATGCAGGGTGGACAGTCGGGGTGACTGGTTTTCTTATACAAAAGGATGATACAATTGATTTCCTTGTTCTGAAAATGGGACGCTGATGACACTGAAAAGATTGATTGACGCGGCGCTGTCCTGAGTACGCTGTCAACAAAGTTTTTTGCATTATTGTAGGCGCTGCTTGTAGCTGCGCAAGAGACGAGTACCTCTTCGGCTGCCTGTGCGGTTCAAAACCGCACCTACGGAAATGCTAAATTACTTCGTTTACAAAGTCCTGAGTCTGTCGAAGGGATAAAATCAGCGCGGATCAGTTGTTTCTGCGTCAATCTGCGTCCGCTTTTCGTCGTTTTGCGTTATTTTGAATTGAGAAAGATTGCTGATGTCCTCTACTCAAAAAGAGACTTCCCCAACCCAGCCTATCATACCCGATGATGTGCGAAAGGTCTATGAACGCACAACCGACGGCGTTGTGATTCTGGATGCCGAATGGGTCTGCGTCTATCTGAACGCGCCGGCGGGGCGGCTGTGGCGGCGCTCGCCTGCGGAGCTGATTGGCAAGAATCTGTGGGAGGTCTATCCAGAAGCAGTCGATCAGCCCTTCTATCAGACATGTCATCAGGCCAGGGATGAGCAGCGGGTTATCCATCTGGAGGAGCAGTACGCGCCCTGGGACTGCTGGTTTGATGTACACATCCACCCCTCTGCCGATGGCAGTATCACGCTTTTCTTCCGGGATGTGAGTGAGCGTAAGCGCAGCGAAGTTGCGTTGGCGGCGGAACGCTCCCTTTTGCGTTCGATTATCGATATGATGCCCGATGCAGTCTACGCCAAAGACGGGGAACACCGCTTCACGTTGGCTAATCAGCCTCTGGCCGATCTGCTGGGGGTTGCTTCGCCGGATGATGTGTTGGGCAAGACCGATTTCGACTTTTACCCTGGGGAGGCGGCTGCGCGCTTTGCCGCGACAGAGAGACGTATCCTGCAAACGGGCGAAATCGCCCAGCGTAATGAAATTATAGATGCGGCTCCGTTTGACAGTGAACGGGAGACAGTTCGCTGGCTGCGAGCCTTCAAAGGCCCGTTGCGTGATACATCGGGTGCGATTGCGGGTGTGATAGGCATCGCCCGGAACATTGCCGATAGACGGTTGGTCGAGGACGCTCTGCACACCAGCCGTGCGCGCTATCGACATCTCTTTGAACTCTCACCTATCCCTTTGCTGGAGGAAGATATTTCGGCGTTGCGGCGCCGTTTGGTCGCCCTACGCGGGGCAGGGATAAGCGATTTGCGAGAATATCTGGGCGTTCACCCGGAAGTCGTGAGCGAATGTCTGGCCCTGATACGCATTGTGGCGGCCAACCAGGCAACTTTGGATCTGTACGAGGTGACTGATCTGCAGCAGTTGGCTGACTTTTTTGTCAGGCTTGTAGAGCCGGACATTCAGCATCAAGCCCAGACTTCATTTATATCTATCGCCGATGGTAAATCTCACTTTACCTATGATGTGGTAAATTATTCAGCCACGGGTAAGCGGCTGGAATTGGAGCTGCATTGGGTCGTGCTGCCCGGCTCGGAGGAGAGCTTTGAACGGGTACTGGTTGCACTGGTAGACATCACTGGGCGTAACGAACAGGCAGCCGCCCTGCGCGCCAGCGAAGAACGTTACCGGCTGCTGTTCGAGGAAGCACCTCTTTCTCTGTGGGAGGAAGATTATACCGAAATCAAGAGACGGCTGGAGCGGCTGCGGGCTGATGGCGTGGATGATCTGCACCGCTATCTTTCTTCCCACCCCGAGGAGATAGCTGCCTGTTTGTCGGATCTGCGGGTGCTTGACGTGAACGAAACATCGGTGCGGATGTATGGCGCTGCTGACAAGAACGATCTGATTCAGAATTTAGCGCGGATCATCCCAGCCGAACAGCGATCCGGCCTCATCACATCTTATGTGTCTGTTATTGAAGGGGAGACCCATTTTGAACAGGAAGTGGTCGACAATACACTGGCTGGCGAAAAGCTTTCGCTTGTTATGCGCTGGTCTCGACTGCCCACCACCCACAAAGACGAAATCCGGGTACTCGTAGCTCTGGTAGATATAACCGAACGCAAGAAGCTGGAGGAAGAATCACGACGTCAGGCTCTGCTTTTGGATCAGATTTCCGACGCGATGATCTCTACCGATGAGAAGTTTGTCATCCGTTCCTGGAACCGGGGCGCAGAGAGAATCTACGGCTGGCAGACTGCTGAGGCGGTCGGGAGAGATTTTGCAGAGATACTCGCCACCCGCTTTTTGTCGGGTGACCTCCAGGATGCAATCAATACGCTCTGGGCTGTGGGTCACTGGGAGGGCGAAGTGGAACAGACGCGCAAGGATGGCTCTACGCTGCCCATTCTTTCGTCGGTCACCCTCATTCGGGATAAATCGGGACAGACTATCGGCACAGTCGGCGTCAACCGAGATATGACAAAATTGCGTCAGGCGGAACGATCCCTGAGCTTGGCCGAAGAACGTTATCGCCATCTCTTTGACGAAGCGCCGATGATGTATCTGACATTGGAAGATCGGGATGGACAACCCATTGTGACCGACGCCAATCGCTTCTATTTAGAGACACTGGGTTACAGACGGGAAGATGTAATTGGATGTAATGGGATGGATTTTCTGGCCGCGGATTCCCGCCAGAAGGCGCTGGGGGCATACCCCCAGATTGTCGGGGGAGTGAGTCTGGTAGCCGAACGAAGTCTGATGACCCGGAATGGCAGACGAATTGACACCCTCATTCGGGCCATACCGGAGTTTAGTACAGCCGGGCAGGTGACGGGGATTCTGGCGATGTATACGGATATTACCCCTCTGAAGGAGGCTGAGAATCACGCCCTGCGCGAGGCCGAACGGGTGCGCACCCTCCTCCATCTGGCTTCCCGCCTGAATCGCCATCTGGCCCTGCAACCGATGATGCAGGCTATCTGCCAGGAGATCGCACTCCTGTTGGACGTACCCGGTGTCAGCCTCAGTCTGGTGGATCGACAGACCAACTGCTTTGTTCACGCCGCGGACACAGGCTTGCCACCGGGTTATGAAAGGTTGACAAAATCCATCCCTGTACCACCCAATCTGACGGGGACTCTGGATGCGTTGGAACTGGTACGCATCAATCCGATTGCGACGTTGAGTGCTTCGCCCAACTATGCCATATATGTAGAGCAGGGGTTGCAGACGGGGGTCAATGTCATCCTGACACGGGATGGGGCGCTTGTCGGCTCCATCAACCTTCACATCACCGATCCACAGCGACACTTTAGCCGGGACGATGTGGCCCTGCTGCGGGGGATCGCCGATGTGACAACCCAGGCCATTCTCAACGCCCAATTGTTGGAAGAGGTCCATCGTCATGCCGAGGAATTGGAAGGACTTGTGGCGGAGCGTACCGCGGATCTGGAGATCGCGCTCTATCAGGCCCAGGAAGCGGATCGGATAAAGAGCCAGTTTGTCAGCGACATCAACCACGAGTTGCGCACGCCTTTGACGAACATCACCCTCTATCTGGACCTGTTGACCCGGGGCAGACCAGAAAAACGGGAGCAAGCCATCGCGGTTATGCAGCGCGAGACAGCGCGGCTGCGTCATTTGGTCGAAGAGGTTCTGGACCTTTCCCGTCTGGACCTGGGCAAGATCGATATCCACCCTCGCCCGGTCCTGCTCAACTCGATAATACAGGAACTGCTGGAAGATAGAGATGTGCTGCTGGCTCGATCTTCGCTTGCGTTCTCTTTTCAGCCTTGGGAAGGTCTCTCCCCTATTTCTGTGGATGCCGGGCTGGTTGTCCGGATACTTACGAACTTTTTGGACAACGCTTTCAACTATACGGTTCAGGGGGGGATACGCATCGAGACCAGCCGTCAATGGGCCGAGGGCAGGCAATGGCAGACTGTCAGTGTGACAGATACTGGTCCAGGCATTGACCCGGAGGATTTGCCCCATCTTTTTGAACGTTTTTATCGAGGACAATCTGCCCGGCAATCCGGCGCATCTGGCACTGGCCTGGGGCTTGCCATCTGTTACGAGATTGCTACCCGTCATAAGGGCCATATCAGCGTAGATACTGAATACGGCAAAGGCAGCACCTTTACCCTCTGGCTGCCAGCGAATGAAGGATAGAACAAACAGCATCCCAGAATCCCATCATCTCTTGAAAGGCAGAAGATGATGGGATTCTGGGATGATGGCACACCCCTTTACCCCAACTCCATCCTCACAACCCAGCCAGACGCGGCGTCGCAATAGAGAAAATCTTCCCCATCGGCTGTCATACAGTGGGGTTCGGGTTCGCTCTCTGGCACAGCAATCCGCGCCAACTCCCGGCCATCCATCCCCAGTTTGATGATCAGCCGGTGGCCCGTATGGACAACCCACATTCCATCCTCTTTTTGTACCAGCCCGTGGGCCCGGGGATAGGGCAGTTCAATTACGTGCTGGATCGACCAGTCGCTGATACGCATCTTCAGCAGCTTGCCATCCTTCAGCGCCTCTACCCAAATATGGCCCGGCTCGAACTGGTCATACTCGACGCCGTGGGTGCCGCCGCCGCCGGGGATGGGGTAGCGGGCCTGGGTTGCGCCTGTGGCCGGGTCCACCCGCAGGATTTCACCCGTGTGGGCCGCGGCGTCGGTGGCGCGGGCGGGCCGCCAAATACCCGCGTCGCCGTTGGCCGCCAGCCAGAGCGAGCCATCCCCCCAGGTCAGCCCGCTGGTGTTGGACGATTCGGTGGGGATTTCCCTGTGCAGCCAGGGCACGCCGTAGTAGGCGGAGGGTTCTTCCATCCGGACCAGCCCGGCCCGGTCGGTGATCTGATCGACGATCCACAGCCCCTCGTCGGTGGTCTGTATGGCATTGGGCACGCCGTAGGGAGCGCGGAAAAGTTTCGTGTAGGTGACGTTCATTGGGTGAACCTTTCGGGTGTGGCGGGTGGAAGGTGGAAGGTTGCAAGTGGCAAAGCCATAATATGTCGTGTAGGGATCGGGTCAGTGAGCGCTGGTTGATTCGTCGGTATCGTTCCAGGGGAAAGCCCAGTCCCTGCTCCCCGATCTCTACACCGCGGGCACAGCCACGCCCACTTCGGCCGCGGCTTCGGCGATATTCCCCCAGGTGGTATCTTCTACAGGGATGCCCTCCGCGCTGCGGGTGGCCCGGGTCTCCTCTTCGATCTCGCCGGGGTAGTAGATTTTCTTGACCCCCGGCGCTTTCTGGGAGGACTTGGCCCAGTCGATGAGGATTTGCACCTCTTTTTTATACTCGTCCACATCGATGAAACTGCTGATGTTGATAGCCAGGGCCACAAAGCCGCTGCCGCCACGAGTCGGCTTTTCGCTGCTACACCCGGCCCAGGAGAGACCGCCGGCGATGGCGTCAATCATCATTCCCAGCCCATAGCCTTTGTGACCCGACGCGCCGCCCAGGGGCAGCATTGCCGTCTCTCCCAAGCGGAAACGGGAGGGGTCCCGCACTTCGCTGCCGTCGTCGTCGATCAGCCAGCCGGGGGGCACCTGCTGCCCCCGGGCCGCGTAGACCTCCACCTTCCCCCCCGCCGCCATACTGGTAGTGATGTCCAGCATCATTACCGGGCCATTCTGCGAGGGCACGGCCATAGAGATCGGGTTGGGTGGCAGGCGGCGGGAGGTGCCGCCAAAGGGCACGGTAAAACGGCTGCCCCCGTTGAGCAGCAGAATGCCGATGCAGTCCTGCTCCGCGGCCATAGGCGGGTAGGCGCCCAGTCGCCCGATATGGCTGCACTGATGGACGGCCACCGCGCCAAAGGTGGTCTGCTTGGCCCGCTCGACCGCCATCTCCATAGCCCGGGTGCAGATGACAATCCCCTGGCCGCCCTCGCCGTCGATGACGACCGAAGCCGGCGTCTCCCGCACTACCTTCAATTCACCCACGGGGACGATATGCCCCGCGGCAATGCTGCGGATGTAGCCGGGGATGCGGATGATGCCGTGGGAGTCGTGGCCGGTCAGATTGGCGTCTACCAGGTGGTCGGTGACAATCCGGGACTGGTCCGCGGGCAGACCCGCGGCTTCGAATAGGGCGTAGCCGTAGCTGCGCATGGCGGAATGTTGAATGTTGGGCATGGGGTGCTTCCTTTTGCGTGGGGGTGGATAGGGCACGTCGCAGAAAGTATAGCGGGAATTGGGGGAGAGGGCAACCGGGGAAAAAGGGAGTGGGGGCTAGGGACTGGGGACTGGGGACTGGGGATAGGGGATAGGGAATTGGAGGCTGGCAAAAAAGTTGGCTGGGCCTCGGGTGCCCAGCCAGCTTTCTTCTGCACAAAGGGTATCTTCGTGGGCAGATTGCACAAGGAAGACCGGGATAACCGAATGGACAGCTGGTGGTGGGGGTCATTTTCTTGCTGCCCTGAAAATAGCCATTCGTACGTCGGACTGTCAGTCCGACCTGCAACAGAACAGGCCAGTCGGACTAACAGTCCGACGTACAATATTTTCGTCGT
>JAANMX010003339.1_pt1 | contig 14340 bp, 17 predicted proteins | sample 7279681 | NCBI WGS metagenome assembly JAANMX01 (sample SAMN14094542, study PRJNA606508) | bioreactor metagenome | isolation source: A lab-scale SPAN reactor treating ammonium-rich wastewater day 351 | place: Ireland: Galway | collected 2018-01-01
AGCAGGGTGTTGCGCACCCTGCCGTCGCGTCCGGGCGTGAACAGTCCGACCACCACCGTCACGCCGGCGTCCACCGAAGCCTGCCGGACGGCGTTCGCCCACGGCCCGTCCAAGGGCTCGGCCGCCTCGACGCGGGGCCGCGCGAACGAACAGCTCATGGCTTCGGGAAACACCACCAGCTCGGCGCCGGACGCCGCCGCGTGTCCGATCTGTTCCAGCACCAGCTCGAGGTTGGCGGCCGGGTCGGTGCCGGCGGTGAACTGGGCGAGGGCGATCCGCATGGCATCAGCCTGCCACCGCCGGACGCCGCACGCTCACCGGACGGCGACCACCCGGGTGCCGGCGATCAGGTCGTGCAGCGCCCGGCGTCCGAGATCGCGGACGGCCACCACCACGGTGGCCACGGCGAGAAGCACCGCGACCACGTCCACCACGATCGCCAGCTCGAACTGGACGCCCAGGATGAACCTGGCCACCGCGACGTGGCCCAACTGCCAGGGCAGCAGCTTGATCGCGTTCCGCGCCGCCACCCGGCCGAAGCCGGCCCGGCCCGAGTCGGCCGAGCGGACCCGCAAACCGGCGAGCTGCTTGCCGAGCGTCCCCGCCGTCGTGGACGCCTCGGTCAGCGTCAGGTACAGCCACACCGGGAGCACCGTCATCGCGAAGACGATCAGGTCCGTCAGGTAGACGTCCTGCGGTCCGGTGGCCGGGGGCAGCAAGGGCTGGACGATCAGGCTCAGCCCGGTGAGCACCAGGAGCCAGGCCACGATGACCAGGTAGTCGATCAGGCTGGCCTTGACTCGCGGCCACCACTTCGGCCGATCCGCGGGGGCTTCCGTCGGGCTCATCGACCCAAGTGAAGCATGCCGTCGGTCGGCGCCGGCCTGGCAACCTTCCGGCGTCCGACCACGTAGGACAGGGTGAGGAGTGCAGAGAGGGGCGCCATGTTCGGACTGTCCACCGCGGAGCGGGACGCCGAGTTCGTCCGCTTCGCCACGGCCGCGGGCGGGTCGCTGAAGCGGACGGCGTTCCTGCTCACCGGCGATCGCGAGCTGGCCGCCGACCTGGCCCAGGAGGCCCTGCTGCGCACCTATCTCGCCTGGCGGCGGGTGCGGCCGGCCGAGGCCACCGCGTACGCGCGGCGCATCGTGGTGAACCTCACCATCGACCGCTGGCGGCGCCGCGAGGCGATGGTCGGCGGCGTTCCGGAGGGCGTCGATCCGCGCGACGGGCACGGCCGGGTCGACGATCACGACCAGGTGGTCCGGATGCTCGAGTCGCTGCCGCCGCAACAGCGCCGGGTGATCGTCCTGCGCTACTACAACGACCTGCCGGAGGCGGAGGTCGCCGAGTGCCTCGGCATCAGCGTCGGCGCGGTGAAGTCGGCCGCCTCGCGCGGGCTGGCGGCGCTGCGCAACGCCTATGCACCCACCGACGAGAGGGGCGAACGATGAACGACCTCGAGCCGCGGCTGCGCGACGACCTGCGGGACGCCGCCGACACGCTGCCCGCCGACCTCGACCTGGACGTCCTGCTGCACCGGGGACGCCGACGCCGCGCGGCTCGCACCCAACGGCGCGGCCTCGCCGTGGTCGCCGCGACCGCGGTGATCAGCCTGGTGACCTGGGTGAGCCTCGCCCAGCGCACAACGATCGGCGTCCCGGACCCGGTGGCGACGCCGACGGCGCCGGCGGTGGTGTCGTCCGTCACCTTCCAGCCCGAATCGCTCAACGGAACGCCGCCGCAGTACGAGGCGATCACGGTGGCCGAGTCGGGCGGTTCCCTCACCATCACGGCGGAGAAGCACGCGGCGGATGCTCCCGTCAGGCTCGCGTCGGTGCCGTTCGACTCGGCCGTGCCGAAGGGCACGCCGATCAGCCCGCGGTTGTACCTCTGGGTCATTCCCGGGCAGATCGAGTGGGTGGACACGGTCACCGCACGCACCTCCGACGCGATCTACCTCCCCCACCACGGCTATCTGTCTTCGGTCGGGGTGACGGCCGCGCTGGTGATCAGCAACCGTGACCAGGCCACGAACGAGTGGATCGATGGCGTCATCTGGCGGGCTCCCGATGGCACGCTGCACAGCAGTGCCGGTACAACCGTCGCGACCGCGACCCTGCGATTCTCGGACCGTTCGCTGATCGTCTACCGGGACCCCGGGTTGAAGCAGGTCAGCTTCTTCGATCCGCTGGAAGGGCAGGGATTCACCAGCACCCGCGACGAGGGCGCATCGACCCATGTGCTCAAGCTGGCGATCGCGAGGAGCACCTCGACTCGCGGTTGGGAGCAGTTCGCCGTCGGCATCCTGCCGCCGGGTGCCCGCGACCCGCGAATCGCTACCGCGGCCGGCGGCGCGGAGGTGGTCACCGGCATCCTGCAGCCGGACGGGGTGGAGACGTTCGTCGCCCTTCACCGGGTAGCCGCCGAGCCCAAGGGCCAGTTCGTCACCAAGGTGACGTACACGGACGCCCAGGGCCGCACCCGCACCTACCGGCCGTGACTGCAGCGGTTTGGCCGCCGTCGCCGTGGGCCGGTATCCTCTCCGACGGAGGATTCGCCTAGAGGCCTATGGCGCTCGCTTGGAAAGCGGGTTGGGTTCACACCCTCACGAGTTCGAATCTCGTATCCTCCGCCACCACGATTCCCGCTCTGACTAGGGCGGGAATCCTGTTTCCAGAGGTCGATGCAACACTGCGGTCCGATTCGTGCCCCGAATGTGCCCCGAGTTTTCTCGGGCGTTGTCGCCACCCGCGCAGCGCACCCCCCAGACACAGCTGCGCTGAACGAGCGGCGTAGTCGACCGGCCCTCAGACGCAGGCAAAGAACGCCGCGCACCATAAGGTGCGCGGCGCCGGTGAGGTCGATCAGCGGCTTCCTACCAGGGGCGCTGATTGCGCGCACGGGCCCTTCGGTGAGTGAGGTCATCGGCTTGACGACCCTGTGGACGACCACGGGTTGCCGGCGCCGCAGGACAGTCAGACCATGGAGGCATCTCTGTCGGCTGGGCTGGTCGAAGCCGCGGGCTTCGCGCCGACCGAGAGGCCCAGCGCATGTCTCGCAGCGCCGCCTGGCCCCTTCCGTCCGACGGGCGCCGGTCTCGGTCTTCTTCGCTTCGGTGATCGGCTCTGCGAGCTCACGGTGCGAGTGAAGGAGAGGCGTCGAAAGCGTTCCCGCTAGGGCGGGCTTTGAACACCGCCCGGAAACGACGCCCCGTCGCGACGACCAGCAGAGACAGTTCGTCAGACCGGCCACCGAGGGTCGCGCGGTCGGAGCGACCGAGGGTCTCAGCCGCGGCCCCGACGCGTCTTCAGGCTGCGGTGACGCACTCGCTCCACTCGACGGGAAGGGACGGCGACCCGCACCCGGCCAGCCGCGGGGACCCGGGTCACTCGGGTCACACACGGACCCGGCTAGCTCGACACGCGCTCGTCCTTGGTGCCGGTGGCGATGATCGCGGGGAGGACGAACTCCACTCTTCCATCCACTCGCCGATGCGCCGCGAGGGCGTCTTCGGCGTCCTGAAGCAGCGCCGCGTACTCCCGGTCGCCGAAGTCCCCTCCGACCCAGCCCTTCACCTCGGCCTCGACCCAATCGGACACGGACGGGAACCGTGCCTCGGCCTGGACCGACTCCGCGCGCACGGCCCCGAAGCCCGCTTCCTCGAGCAGGCCGCCCATGAGGTCCACGTCGCCCAGCGCGAAGCTGGCCCGGATGGGGAGGCCCGCCTCAACGCCTAGGTGCTTCTCGACCGTGTGGGTCAGCGCCTCATAGCCGGGGCTCCGGTCCAGGCTGTCCCACACCGCCACCGCGACGGCCCCGCCGCGGCGAAGCACCCGGCGCATCTCCAGCAGCGCGGTGAGCGGTTCGTCGAAGAACATCAGTCCGAACTGGCAGGTCACCGCATCGAACGCGTCGTCGGCGAAAGGCAACTTCTCGGCGCGCCCTTCCTGCAGATCGAGATGGGGCAGCTTGCGCCTGGCCACCGCCAACATCTCCGGGCTGAGATCCAGCCCAGTCACCTGCCCGTCCGGCCCGACGCGTCGAAGGGCCTCCTGTGCCACGGCCCCGGTGCCGCACGCGACGTCGAGCACCCGACTGCCGGGTGTGAGACCCGCCGCATCGACCAGACGGACCGCCCACGGGCCCGCCATCGCGGGCAAGAACAGCCGATCGAACACCTCGGCCGGCGTCTCCTGCTGATCGGAACGCCGCGCTCGCTCGTTCATCTCCGGCCCCTCCTCTCACACCCTCTTGTCGGTCATCAGTTGGCGCTTCCCTCAACGGCGCACGCCGGCCCGCACAACCAGCGGCTACCCGGTCAGCGTCTGCGGGCCGTAGCGCTTCAGCAGGTAGATCGCCACGGCCCAGGGCAGCAGGGGGAATATCGCCTGCGCGGCGAACTGCTCGGAGGAGAGGATCAAATACGACTGGACCGTGTTGAACCACCCGTGAAGGACGATGACCCAGAAGACGCTGTGGGTGTGGTTATAGATCCACGTGATCACGATCGTCCAGCCCACGATGCCGAGGGTCAGCCCAAGCAGGATCGGGATGACCATGGCGAGCTGCACGCTGCCGAGAAGGTACGGCCCGGCCAGCACCGAGGGGATGTGCCACAAGCCCCAGCCGATGCCGAGGAGCCAGCTGGACCTCTCCGCCGAGTGCCGGCGCTGCAGTTCGGGGAGGGCATAGCCGCGCCAGCCGACCTCTTCGGCCAGGCCGGTGCAGATGAGCATGTACAGCAGGAGCGGCAGGAAGGCCGTCCACGGGAGCAGGAACTCGAAATCGAAAGGCTGCAGGCCGTTGGCCAGGAAGGCCAATGCGAGGCTGACGGCCGCCAGCAGCAGGGGCAGCAACACAACGATGGCGATCCACCGGGGGCCGACACGGATGAGGGTGACCCGCCTCCACAAGTCTGCCAAGCCAGCACGACCACCGACCAGGGCCGTCACGACGATGCCCGCCACGGAGGGGCCGAAGGCGAAAGAGAAGGCGAGCAGGTACGGCGTCAGGCCTGGATGCGGTTCGCCCCGGAACAAAGCGAGGAAGTGAGCGGTGTTGGCCTCATTGGTCAGTGCGACGCCTTCCCGGCGGGCGAAGAGGTACGCGGGAAGCTGGGCGGCCCAGGAGATGGCGTACGCCAGCACGAAGAACACGGCCACCTGGTGTCGTGTTACCCATTCGCGACTCATCCGACGCCTCCTTGGAGACGAAGTGAAAAGTAGACTCCACTGTAACGACGCAACTCGGCGTCCGCCAGCCTCGGATGGAGACCATCACCGCCCTGCCACCACAGGCGCACATCGGCTCGGGTCAACTCGGTGACGCGGACATCGCCGACGCCGTGCTTCGCACGGGCTTGCCCTTGATCATCCCTCGCCGCGTGATCGTCGCCGGCCGGTCGACGGCACTGTTGATAATGAGGGCAACAACTCCGGTGATCGCGGTGATCAACGCCCCAATGCGGTCAGGACGCCGGCGGACACTTCGTCGTCCGCCCTCAGCCTGACCTCGCGAACGTCCTTGTTAGCCGCGTGGTGAGCGTCAGGTTTCGATGCGCTGCAGTGGTTGGCCAGTTACTTGGGCGAGCAGGTCGAAGTCCTTGTCGAGATGTAGGACGGTGCGGCCGGTGAGTTCCGCGGTGGCGGCGACCAGCAGGTCGGGGATCGAAGGCGCCCTGTGCTGACCACGGGCAGCGAGCAGGGCTTGGACCTCCACGGCGCGGTCCTCGATGGCTGGCGTCAGGTACTCCACAGGCATGGCCGCGATCGGCGGGAGCCGCAACGCCCGCGTGTGGTCGTCGGCCGATCGCGCCGAGAATCCGACTTCCAAGCGTGTGACCGTGGAGATGGCCACCAGGCCGCGCTCGATCCGGCTGCCCCACTCGTCGGCGTCGGGGCTGTGACCAAGCCTGACCAGGGCCGACTTGTCGACCAGCCAGAGCGTCACGACCAAGCCTCGTCCATGACGGTCGGGTCGGCGAGGTCAGCCAGCAACTCGGACATGGCGCTCAGGTCGGAGACTGCGACGCTGCCGAGTGATCGGTAGGCCTGCTGGTGGAGTTGGCGCCGGAGGAAGTCCGTGCGCGAGAGTCCATAGCGCCGCGCCTGCTCGTCCAGGCGCTCCAGGTCGGCGGCGGGGATGTTGCGGATGAGTATGTCAGGCATGGTTCGCCTCCTTGCGGGTCGATATCTGATGATATCAGACTTGGTGCAGCGCCGGACGGCAACCTGCGCTCCTTCCCCCACGTCCGCCGACACTAGGCCATCACCTCGCCCCTCCCGGCGGCCACAGCGGTTGCGGCCCCGCACCGATCGAAGCTCGTTTTACGCCTCGAGTGTGCCCCGAATCACGCCAGCCACGCCTACGCATGTCTACGCAACCGGAGAAGATCAGGACGAATGCCGTAGCCAGAAGCATGATTCACTCAGAGCCTGGGAGGCCCCAATTCAAATCTCGTATCCTCCGCCATCTCGATTCCCGCTCTGACTAGGGCGGGAATCTTCTTTTCGGGGATTGATGGAGCTCTGTATCACGATTCGTGCCCCGAGTGTGCCCCGAGTTTTCGTGGCATATTCCTCGAGCACCTGAGCGCGCTCTGGCACGACCGCCCTGGATCCGGGCGACGTGGGGTCGCACGGGCTCGCAGACGCAGGCGTGAGCGCCGCGCACCGTGAGGTGCGCGGCGCCGGTGAGGATCGATTAGTGGCTTCCTACCAAGAGCGCTGATTGCGCGCACGGGCCCGTCGTCGGGTGAGGTCATCGCCCATGGGGATGGGCCGGAACAGCCTGTCGAGATCCTCGACGCGGACTCGGATGAGCCTCACGCCGAACCGTGACGCGCCGAGCTTCCCTGAGGCGATGCGTCGCCGCAGCGTGTCGACACTCACGCCGTACATGCCGGCCGCCTGCTGCAACGACAGCCATTCGGGCGCGGGTTGACCCCAAGTGGGCGAGATGGGGAGCGACATGGCCGGTTTCCTCTCGGTGTCGGGCTGGATCGGCGAGTTGGTGTGTATCCGTCGATGGCGATGGGTCAGAGGGCCACGGAGGGGGCGGCGACCACGCGAGGCGACTGGCCCGTGTGGGCGGTGGGCGCGTTCGTGCGCGCCTTGATGAACGACGGGTCGATGCGGATACGGCGTTCGAGATCGCTGAGCCTCACCGGCTGATCATGCTGCACGGTCAGTCCCCGAACTCCAGCAGCATCCCGCGCAACTGGTAGCCCTCGATCAGGTTGTCCCAGCCGATCGTCGGCTCGGCCACGATCCGGGGCCGCAGCGCCAGCAGCCGGGTGAGCAGCAGGTCGGTCTCCAGCAGCGCCAGCGGCTGGCCGGGACAGCGGTGGGCGCCGTCGCCGAAGCTCAGCCCGGCAGCGTTCACTCCCGGTCGAACCGGACGCCCCGGGCACAGGTCGAGCGGATCGTCGCCGACGGCCTCGGGGTCGGCGTTGGCCGGCCGGATGCAGACGTCGACCAGGTCGCCGGCCGGGATCGTCCAGGACCGGTCACCCTCGGTCACCTCGATCGGCTGCGACGTCCGCCGGTACAGGTGGCCCACCACCGGTTCGAGCCGGATCAGCTCGTTCACGATGGCGAACCGCTCGGCCTGCCCGGCCACCAGATACCGCTCCGACAAGGCGGGATGCTGCAGCAGATGCCAGGCGCACATCACGATGAACTCCCGCGTCGTCACCATCCCGGCCGTGCCGTAGGTGACGCATTCGACCAGGATGTCGGCGTCGGTGTAGCCCTCATCGAGCAGATGGCTGATCACGTCGCCGCGCCGCTGCCGGCGCCGCGCCCGGATCGCGGGCCGGACGTCGGCCAGGTAGAACCGGCCGATCGGCACCAGGGCGCTCACCGCCGCCCTCGCCCACATCGCCGGCGTGCGGCCGAAGTCGGGACGGGTGACGTCCACCGGCGGCTGGTTGAAGAAGCTGACCAGCCGGCGCGCCATCCGCCGCACCGGGGCGTGGGTGAGCCCGACCACCTCGGCGGTCACCTCGACCGTGTAGTGCAGTGCCAACTCGTCCAGCCGGCAGCCACCCGTGGCCCGAGCCTCGCCGAGCAGCCGATCCGCGCACGCCGCCGCCTGCGCCGCATACCGCTCCTCGACCACCTTCGGCGCGAAGAACCGGGCCACCTTGCTGCGCTGCTCGTCGTGCAGCGGGCCGTCCGAGACCAGGATCGGGTGGTGCCGCAGGTATCCCTTGGGAATCGCCTCGGCGGTGAAGCCGGCCTGGGTGGTGGCCCGCCGGGCGCGCAGTACCTGCCGGGCGACCGCCAGCGACCGGACGCGCCACACGCCCTCGGCCCCCTCGACCCGGGGGGCGTCCCGCTCGCCCGATCGCACCGCCCGGCGCCGAGTCACCCCACTCACCGGACGGCACCTCGGCGGACGGTTGCCACCGCGACACCGGCCTGCGAAGCTCGCCCCACGCCCAGGAAGGGCTGGTTGGCAAGGATCAGCACGTCCCCAAGGAGGCCGGAATGCAGCAATCGGAGGATGTCGCCCCCGCCGAACTGGCGGACGCGTTCGACCGCGCGGCCCGCCGCTACGACCTGCTCACCGGGATGAACCCGGGCTACCACCGGCACCTGGACGCCGCCGCCCGCCGGCTCGCCGAACGCCTCACCCCGGCACCAACGCTGCTGCTCGACCTCGGCTGCGGCTCCGGATCGTCCACGGCCGCGCTGCTGCGGCACCTGCCGTCGGCCCGGGTGATCGGCATCGACGCCTCGGCCGGCATGCTCGCCCAGGCCGAGGCGAAGCCCTGGCCGCCGGGCGTCGAGTTCCGCCACCTGCCCGCCCAGCGGCTCGCCACCCTCGACCTGCCCTCCGCGGACGGCGCGATGGCCGCCTACCTGCTGCGCAACCTCGACGCCGCCGACCGCGACGCGGTGCTGACGGCGATCCTCGCCGCGCTGCGCCCGGGCGGCTGGCTGGTGATCCAGGAATACTCGGTGGCCGGACGCCGCCTGGCCGACCTGGTCTGGACCCTGGTGTGCTGGCTGGTGGTGATCCCGCTGAGCTGGCTGGTCCGCGGGTCGCCCCGGCTGTACCGGTACCTCTGGCGCAGCGTCCGCGCCTTCGACGGCACGGACGTGGTGCGCGACCGGCTGCGCCGGGCCGGCTTCACCGACATCGAGCAACTCGCCGTCACCGGCTGGCAGCGCGGCATCCTGCACACCTTCCTGGCCCGGCGTCCGGATCATCGTCCGGCCAGCTCCTGAGCCACCGCCTGCGCGGCCCCCGCGATCCGATGGCCCAGCCGAGGACACCCCGCCGGGGCGAGATGCTGGAACTGGCCACCGACCGCGAGCGGCACCCCCGGATGATCGACACGCAGCCGCTCGAAGAGCGCCGCCACCCGGCGGGCGTCCGGACGGCGCGGGACGGCGGTGACGCTGATCGCCGCGCCCGTGGTGCCCACCGCCTCGGCCCACGCCCCCGGCGGCACGTCGGAACCGAGATAGATGGTGGCCACACCCGCCCGCCCCAGGGCGACCGCGAAGGCCATCAGGCCGAGCTCGTGGGTGATCCCGGACGGCGCCCCGACGATCGCCGGTGCCGTCGGCGGATTCGGTCCGACCGCGTCGAAGGCGGCGGCCAGCCGGCGCATCACCACGTTGGCCACCAGGTGTTCGCCGGCCTCGGAGATCGCCCCGGACGCCCAGGCCGACCCGACCCGCACCATCGCCGGCATCAGCCAGTCGTCGACCACGGCCTCGTAGCTGCGCAGCGCGAACTGCTCGTCGATGATGCGTTGGGCGAGGGTGGCGTCCAGCCGGGTGAGCGACGCGATGAGTTCCGCGGTGGCGTCCGGCTCGGCGGACGGCACGGACGCCGCCAGCCGGCGCACCTCGTCGGACGCCTCGCGCGGGGACAGCCCGGTCGAGACCAGCTCCTTCATCGTCCGGATCCGGTACAGCACGTCGTCGCCGTAGACCCGGTAGCCGCCGGGCGTGCGCGAGGGCTGGAACACCCCGTAGCGGCGCTCCCAGGCCCTCAGCGTGTGCTCGGCCACCCCGGTGAGCTGCGCTGCCTGACTGATCGTGACCATCTCGCCCGCGAGTCTAGGGTCCGAAGCCGCCGGACGGCGACGATCTGCACCCCAAAGTGTGCAATGTTGTCGAGGAACCTTGTCCAAGGTTGCGGCATAGGGCAGTCTTTGTGTTCAGTGCTGGCGCGATGCGATGGGAGCAAGCTTTGACATCGACCCCGACCTGGCGGGCGGGCATCGTCACCGCCTGCGCCGCGGTGATGGTGCTGGGCACCCTGGCCGGCTTCGGGTTGCTCGGTACCCGGGTGGAGGAGTCCTCCGGCGGCGCCTTCGCCGCCGACGCCACCCTGGTCACCCCCGCCGGGCCCGCGTTCTCCATCTGGTCGCTGATCTACCTCGGCCTGCTGGGCTACCTGGTCTGGCAGTGGCGGGCGGGCGCGTCCCGGCGCGCCGCCCGGATCGCCTGGCTCACCGCGGCCTCGATGGTCCTCAACGCGGCGTGGCTCGGTGTCACCCAGGCGGGCTGGCTCTGGGTGAGCGTGCTGGTGATCCTCACGCTGGCGGGGGTGCTCGGCGTCCTGGTGCGCCGCCTCGACGAGAGCCCGCCGGCCTCGCCGATCGAGGCGGTCGTCGTGGACGGTACGTTCGGCGTCTATCTCGGCTGGGTCAGCGTCGCGAGCGTGGCCAACGTCACCGCCGTGCTGGTCGCTGGCGGCGTGGATCCCGGACCCGTCTGGTCGAACGTGCTCGCCGTCGCCGTTCTCGGCGTCGCCGCGCTGCTGGGGGCATGGTTCGCCGCGCGCCTCGGCGGACGCTGGGCGATCGCCGCCGCGATGGCCTGGGCACTCGGCTGGATCGCGGTGGGACGGCTCACCGGCCGGCCCGAGTCCCTTCCTGCCGCCGGCGCGGCGATCCTGGCGGCGCTGGCGATCCTCGCCGTCACCGCGGTCCGGAACCGCCGGCCAGCGCACTCCGGCCACCGGACGCCGACGATCGCACCCGCGAGGACCGGCCGTGGCTGACCAGGTGGTGCTCCTCGACCCGTCCGGACGACCCTGCGGCACCGCCGACCGCGACACCGTCCATACCCGTGACACCCCTTATCACCTGGCCTTCTCCAGCTACCTCTTCGACGACGCGGGGCGGGTGCTGCTGACCCGGCGGGCGCTGGCCAAGCGGACCTGGCCCGGCGTTTGGACGAACAGCTGCTGCGGTCATCCCCGGCCGGGCGAGCCGCCCCGCGACGCCGTCGAACGGCGGGTCGCCGACGAGCTCGGCCACCCGCCCAGCGACCTGCGCCTGATCCTCGCCTCGTTCGGCTACCGCGCCGTCGATGCCGGGGGCGTCGTCGAGCACGAACTGTGCCCGGTGTGGGTGGGCCGCTTCGACCCCGCCGGGTTGGCGCCCGACCCCGCCGAGGTGATGGACGCCGCCTGGGTCGATTGGGCTGCGCTGGTCCGGGCCGCAGCCGAGCTCCCGCAGCTGCTCAGCCCGTGGGCGGTGCTGCAGGTGCCCCTGCTGGCGTCCGCGCTGGCGGCCGAGGAGGGTGTCGCATGAGCCTGCCCACCCGTTCCGCCCAGCAACCCTCACCGCTCGAGGTCGCCCCGACCAGCGACGCCGAGACCGTGGATGCCGTCGTGGCGCTGATCGAGGACACCCTCGACGAGCTGAGCGGCCAGTGGCATGCGCTGGCCAGCGCCGTCTCCCCGCGGCCCGGCGTGCTGCACACCGACTCCGTCCTGGCCCTGGTGCGTGACTTCGCAGGGACTCCTGGCAAGCTGCTTCGCCCGCGGATGGCGCACTGGGGCTGGGTGGCGGCCGGCGGTCTCGACCGTGGCAGCGGGCATGGTGACCTGGTCCGGCTGGGCGCCGCGCTGGAGCTGCTGCACTGCTTCGCGCTGGTCCACGACGACGTGATGGACGCCTCCGACACCCGCCGCGGCCGACCGTCCGTGCACGCGACGGCACGCGCCGCGCACCGCGAACTCGGCGGGCTCGGCGAGCCGCAGCGGTACGCGGAGAACATCGCGATCCTGGTCGGCGACCTGCTGCACAGCGAGGCGGACCTGCTGGCCGGCGGCCTGCCGGAACCGTTGCGGGCGGCCTGGCGGACCATGGCGATCGAGTTGATGATGGGCCAGGGCCGCGACCTGGTCGGCGCCGCGAACGGACGTCGTGACCTGCGGCACGCGCAGGAGGTGGCCCGGACCAAGTCCGGCGCGTACACGGTGGGGCGCCCGCTGCAGCTCGGCGCACTGGCCGCGAGCGCCGAGCCCGACCTGCTCGCGGTGCTGCACGAGTACGGTCACCATGCCGGGCAGGCGTTCGCGCTGCGCGACGACGTCCTCGGGGTGATCGGCAACCCGGCCTACACCGGCAAGCCGGTCGGCGACGACCTGCTCGCCGGTAAGCCGACGGTGCTGCTGGCGCTGGCCGAGGAACGGTTCACCCCGTCCTGGCGCCTCGAACTGCGCCGGATCGGACGCGATGCGGTCACCGCCGACGAGGTCGCCGCCCTGTGCGCCGAACTGGAACGCACCGGAGTGATCGACGAGGTCGAGCAGTTGATCACGGCGTCCGTGCTGGCCGCCGAACGCGCGCTGGCCTCACCGCTGATCGATCGCCGGGCCGCCGAGGGACTGGGCGACCTGGTCGGCCGGCTGGCGTGGCGCGAGTCATGAGCCGGGTGATCGTGATCGGCGCCGGGTTGTCCGGCCTGAGCGCCGCCTGCCACCTGGTCGCCGACGGGCACGACGTCACCGTCGTCGAGCGCGAAGCCCACCCGGGCGGGCGCAACGGCATCCTGCACGCGGACGGCTTCACCTTCGACACCGGCCCGACCGTGCTGACCATGCCCGACCTGCTGGAGAAGCCGCTGAAGAAGATCGGCGGCAGCCTGGATCCGCTGCGGCTGCGCCGGCTCGACCCCGGCTACCGGGCCCGGTTCGCCGACGGCTCCCGGATCGACGTCCGCGCCTCGGTGCCGACGATGGCCCGGGAGATCGCCGAGCGGGTCTCGGTCGCGGACGCCGACGCCTTCACCGGGTTCGTCGACTGGCTGGAGGAACTCAACGACGTCGAGGTCCCGCACTTCATCGCCCGCAACTTCGACGGCCCGCTCGACCTGCTCGCCCACCCGGCCGCGGCCGCCCGGCTGATCCGGCTGGGCGGCTTCGGACGCCTCGGTCCGACGGTGCGCCGCCGGTTCGCCGACGAGCGGCTGGTGCGGCTGTTCACCTTCCAGGCCATGTACGCGGGGCTGGCACCCGACGACGCGCTGGCCCTGTACGCGGTGATCACCTATATGGATTCGATCAGCGGCGTCTGGTTCCCGGCCGACGGCATGCACGCCGTCCCGCGCACGCTCGCCGCGGCACTCGAGACGGCCGGCGCCGAGTTGCGCTACCAGAGCCCGGCCGAGGCGATCCTCACCGACGCGCGGGGCCGGGTGGCCGGCGTCCGGGCCGGCGGCGAGAAGCTGTGGGCGAGGTACGCCGCCATGACCCGGTCCTGGCGGAAGGCGCCGGTGGCCGGGTCGAGCATGGCCTCGCGCGGCACCCCGGCGAGGTGGGCGTAGAGGCCGGCGAGGAGCACGCCCGAGAACAGGGCGCACAGCGCGATGGCGACGGTGAGCGCCCGCCGCATGCCGCGATCGTCCTCGACGTAGAGCGCCGTGGTCATGACGTGGGGCTGGCACATGAGCGCGAAGCCGATGACGAAGCCGGCGCCGTAGACCGAGAACCAGCTCCCGAACAGCGCGCTCGACGGGTTGATGGCGGCGGTGAGGTCGGGGTCGACGGCGGCCAGGCGCGCCGCGGCGTCGCCGCCGAGGAGCTCGGGCAGGCCGCTGGCGACGATGAGCGCGGCGACGACGGCCATGATCGCGGCCTGCAGCGAGTTGACGTAGGCGTTGGCGTAGGCGCCGCCGGCCAGGACGTAGCCGACGACGATGACCGCGACCACGACCAGGCCGGTGCGGTACGGCAGGCCGAGCGTCGCCTGCATGACGATGGCGAGGCCGCCCAGGATCAGCACGACGAACGCCAGCGACAGGAGGTTCACCGCCGCGAAGTAGGCGCGCAGCGCGCCCGAGCCGTAGCGCTGGCCGATCCACTGCGGCAGGGTGAGCGCGCCCCCGGCGGCGCCGCGGCGGCGGAAGCGCCCGCACACCAGGAGCAGGCCGCAGGTCATGCCGGCGAAGGCGGCCACCCCGAGGTGGAGCAGCGCCGACACCCCGTGGACGTAGACGAAGCCGGGGTTGATCACGAAGGTCGCGGTCGACGCGATCGACGCCGACAGCATCATGCCGGCGACGGCGGGATGGATCCTGC
>JAANMX010003344.1_pt1 | contig 14332 bp, 11 predicted proteins | sample 7279681 | NCBI WGS metagenome assembly JAANMX01 (sample SAMN14094542, study PRJNA606508) | bioreactor metagenome | isolation source: A lab-scale SPAN reactor treating ammonium-rich wastewater day 351 | place: Ireland: Galway | collected 2018-01-01
CCACCCGCGCAAGGCCGGCGTCGGCCCCACGGGCTCCAAACGCCCCGGCTGGATGTGCATCCAGGATTACTGCGATGGCATGATCCTCAACTGGGGCGCCCACATCCTAGACATCGTGCAGTGGGGCCTCGGCACCGAATACACCGGGCCCACCGAGGTCGAGGGCAAGGGCACCTTCCCGGAGAACTCGATGTGGGACGTCCTCCAGCACTTCGAGGTCGACTATCGCTACGCCGATGGCACCGAATTGAACTATTCGATCGCCGGGCGCCCCTTCGTGCGATTCGAGGGCGAGAAGGGCTGGATCGAGGTCCAGTGGTTCAAGAGCATGACCGCCGATCCCCCAGAGATCCTCCGTTCCGAGATTGGCCCCGATGAGATCCACCTGCCCAAAGGCAGCGAGAAGGACGATTTCATCGAGGGCGTCAAACTCCGCCGCCCGACCGTCGAGCCCGCCGAGGTCGGCCACCGCACCTCGACCCTCTGCCAGATCGGGTTGATCGCCATCCGTCTCGGCAGAAAACTCAAATGGGACCCGAAAGCCGAAACCTTCCCAGGCGACGACGAGGCAGATCGGCTCCTCGTCCGCCCCATGCGCGCACCATGGACACTGCCAGAAATCTGATCGCCTCGATCGCGGCCGCGGCCATCGCCCTCGCGCCGACCCTCCCGGGCGCGGCGGCAGAACCACCGCCCTGGCCCTTCTTCGCCTTCGACAACGCCGCCAAGGATCCAGCCCATCCCGATCCCACGTCGCAGATCGCCCTCCTCAAAGAACTCGGCTACGACGGCATCGGCAGCGTCCGGCCCGCCCATGTCCCCGAGGCGCTGGACGCCGCCAGACAGCACGGCATTAGAATATTCAGCATCTACGCGGTCGTGCCGATCGACGAGGGGACCAGGGTGGACCCGGCGCTCCTCGAGGCGCTCAGGCAACTCAACGGCAAGGGCGTCGCCCTGTGGCTCGGACTCACCAGCAAGACATTCAAACCGTCGGACCCGGCCGGGGACGAACTGGCGCTCCGGCGTTTTGCCGAGATCGCCGCCCCCGCCAAAGAAAATGCCGTGCCGGTGATCCTGTACCCGCACGCCAACTTCTGGATCGAGCGGGTGGACGACGCCACCCGCTTCGCCGAGAAGACCGGCGACCCGGACCTCGGCGTGATGTTCAACCTCTGCCACTTCCTCCGGTTGCAGGATGAGTCGGAACTCGGGGACGTCCTCGGCCGCGCCAAATCCCGCCTGCGGTGCGTCAGCATCAATGGCGCCGACAGCGGCTGCCGCGGCGGCGATTGGAAACGCCTCATCCAGACCCTCGATCGCGGCACATTCGACGTGGCCAAAGTCCTGCGGGCGCTCGACGCCATCGGGTACCGCGGCCCGATCGGATTCCAGGGCTACGGCATCGGCGGCGACGCCAAAGACAACCTCCGTCGCACGATCGACGCCTGGCGCGCCCTCAGCGCGCGCTGAGCGAATGTTCCCATAACGCTTCGCCTCATTCGTGGGGAAACTCCCGATTCGGCCGGGGGGCCTTTGGACTTGCGGTGGCAAAACCCCGCGAGGGGTGGCGACACCGCTTTGGATCCGTTGCCCGATCGCCTCTGGCGATCGGAGCGCGGGCATTGGCCCCGGCGTTCGGGGTCCGGCTACGCTATCTCTTCGGGACTTCCTCCGCCGCCAACGGCCGATGCCCCAGCCAGAGCATCTTGAACCACTCGCCCGACGGCGGATCGAGCCTCAACCCCGTGATGATGCCCTTGTACGCAGGCTCGGCCGCAAGATCGACCCCGATGTCCTGGAACGCCCCGTCGCCGCCCACGGCGAATTTGACACTCCGGTCGGCGCCAAATCCCGGCTTCTCCAGCGTACCCCAATACAGCGTCGCGGTTCCCCCGCCCCTGGAGGCGACACGCAGGTGCAACTTTCCCAAGTCGCGCGCACGCCACGCGCCACGCGGCCCCGTCAGGCTGGCGCCACCCTCGCCCGTCTTGACCCAGAGACCCTCCTTCAATGGCCACCCGGCAAAATCGATCTCCGGTTTATAATACCAGCCCTGCCGGTCCTTGCGGAAATCGTACGCCGGCAGCTCGGCCCCCTTGCCATGGCGGTAGACCCAGTCGCGGATCTCCCGCAGGCTCCCCAGGATCAGCGAGTAGCCAAACTCGTGCATGATGTTGTGATCGAGGAACTCCGATCGCACCGGCGCGATGTATCCCGTCGGCCCGTCCTTCGGCCCCCCCTCCCCCGGCTTGCCCGCGAACCCACCGATGAAATGCGACGTCGCGGGCTGCCACACGCCGAGGCCCCAGTCCTTCTTATTCACCTGCGCGGCCCAGAACTCCGTCGTCGTCCAACTCGCCCACGGGCCCGCCACCTCCGGGCCCTTGACGATCTCGACCAGCGGTCGCCCCATGAACGGCTCCGCGTTGGTGTACGTCATCAGCCGGCAGTACGGGCCATTGACGTACACCGCCGGCATCTCCTGGTGTCTCGCGGAATACAGCGTCTTGTCGGATCGCGCGTTGTTGATCCGGCTCCGCACGTGCGCGGCCGGTCCCTCGAGCCGAATCCACGACTCGAAGGTGCATTCCCCGGGCACGCCATCGTGCGGCCACTGCATCGGGATGCACTTCACGTAAATCGATTTCCCGTCATTCTTGTGATCCAGCAACTTGGACGGATTCATCCCATAATCCCCGCTCTGGATCGGGTTCCAGCCCAGCTTCGCCCAGTGCGCCACCGGCTTCTTGTCCCCGGCGATGTACGGGTTCGGGCCGGAGTAATACGACATCTGGATCTGGCGCCCCAGATCGTGGCTGTTGACCACATTCTCCCGCGAACCCGACTTCGAAACCCACGTGATCGCCCCGCCCAGCGCCAGATTCACCCCCACCTTGATCGTCCCGTTGTCGATGAAACTCATCTTCTCCTTCGGGAGTTCCCGCTTCTTCGGGGCACATACGCCACCCGTTGGAAAAATCAGCGGCATCGCCAGCAGCGGCACAACAGGCAGGGCAATCCACCACCGTTTCGGATCCATATCGTTCCGCATGCTGACAACGCATCGCCTCCCACGGCAAGGCTTTTATGGCCCATTTAGGCGGATCCTTGCTCGGGGATTGGGGGCGATCACTCGCCCAGGCAAAGCAGTTGCCCCGCCTCGGTCGTGATAAACAGCATCCCGTTGGCGGCGGCCATGCCATCAAAGACCGGCAAGACATCAACGGGCAGACGAGCCTGTTCCTCACCGCTGGTGGCGGAAACGGCCATCACGAATGCGCGCGATGCGTCGGGCAGGGGCGCGGGTTGTCTCGGATCTGCGACGGCCGGCCCCGCCACGAAAAGGGTGGACCCGGCCAATGCCATGGCCCGGACGTGGATCGGGAGCGGTTTCGCCCACCGCTCGCCATCCCCGGCCCTGTCACGGGCGAAGAGCCGGTACGCCCCATCTTCCAGCTGGTCGGACCAGTGGACGTTGCTCCTCCCGTAACCATAGACCGCCGAGTCATCGAGGGAGAGCAGGCGGCCATAGGTCAGCGACTTGGAGCGCGCACTGCACCCCGTGGCGATCGAGCAGTTGGTCCCATAGATCCAATACGAGCGATGGGCCCACGAATCATCGAGATATCCCGTGAGCGTCAACAGGTGCGGCATGTTGCCGTCCAGCTGAGAGCCATCCTCCCCAAAGGCCATGTCGCGGAGATAGAGCCGGTCACCATCGGCCGATAAAATGTCCGCCAGGGCACCAGGCATGGTGTTGGGGCCATACTGGGGCGGCTGCTTACCCGTCTCCGGATCCGGGCTGTAGATCTTCGTCTCCGAAAGAACATCGCCCGTTTTCGGGTCGAGACGATATAGGACGATCCCACCATCGAGGTAAGAAGAACGGCCGGCCGTGAAGCATGCCGCGCCATCGTGCAGGAGCACCGCCCCGGGCACGGGCGCCGCCGATTCGAGCTGCCCCAGCGCCACGATGCGCCGATCCTCCGATGCGGCGCGGAACCGCCAATCCAGCGCGCCGTCGCTGGCGCGGAGGCTATAGACATGGCCGTCGCGGCACCCGAAGAGCACGCGCCCCCCATGGATCGTGGGCGGGGAGTCGATGCGTGCGCCCGCGATAAATTCCCACGCGATCTCGCCACTGGCGATATCCACCGCGCAGAGCCGATGCGCATCCCGAGACGCGACAAATACCTTCCCGCCCGCCACGGTCGGCGCGGTCAGGGATCCGCCAATCTCCACGCGATGAAGCACCTTGAGCCCCGCCGGAACGACCGCCGCCGTGTGCCCGCTCCGGGCCGCATCGCCCCTATACGTTGGCCAGTCCGAAGCGTCTCGCCGTTCCGCGCCCGGAGTTCCGATCCTCCCAAAGGCCGGCCCCTTCTCCAACCGTGGCCCCATTTTCCCCTGCCCCTTTCCGCCTTCCGAACTCCCCCGGGGCGCCAGGGCATAGAAGCCAGTGAGCTTCGCGGTGATGTAACACCCGCAGGCGTGCGGCGGGACGTACAGGAGCCCGTTGGCCGGCATGACCCCATACTTGCAGACCCCGCGGATCCAATTGTGCCAGAGGACATCGCCGCTCCCGAGGTCGATGAACTCGACCCCCCGCCTCCCGCCAAGGACGAAGCGCTCCGTGGCCTTGTTCTTCCAGCATCGGTGGTGGTGCCCGGGGCCCTCGGGCTCGATGTGCCGGCGCACCTCGCCCGTCGCCAGATCGCGCTGCGTCATGAAATACGGCCCCCACGACGGCCCGCGCTTGCCGGAGGTCTGGCCCTGCCACGGTTTGAAGCCCCCGAGCCAGACGGAATCCCCGATCGCAAAGGCATCGCGGATCGAGCAGAGCAACGGCTCCTGCTGCCAGAGGACAGCGCCATCCTTCGGCGAAAGCGCCACGATCCGATCGTCCTTCGCGCAGAGGACCATGTCACCCCGGACGGCCAGCATCGGCGCGACGGTCTTCTTCCAAGAGACGTCACCGGTCTTCAACGCCATGCAGACAATCTCCTTCTTCTGCCGCTGGTACAGGACGATGTCATCGATGGCGCGGAGGCTGTCGGGATCCAACCCCTCGGTCGCCGACCCCTCCTTCCGCCACAGGAGACGCCCGCTGCCCGCATCGAGCGCCAGGATCGAGAGATCCGCGCGCTTGTCCGCCGCGCGCAAAATCTTGATCAATGGCTCCTGCGTCGTCCTCCGGAAAAGCGGGGACTCCGCCTGCCCCGCCATCCGCTCCCACTTCCTCATTTCGGCAACGCGTTCCTCCGTCACGCGCCGACAGGCCAGGAGCAGCACGCCCCGATGGAATGCGATCTCCTCCGCGCCCTCGGTCCCATCGTACACGCGGAGCGTCTCGCCGGTGGCGGCATCGAGCGCGCTCACGGAGGCATGGAGCCCCAGGGTCACGAAGACGCGGTCCCCAACGGCCACTAGCCTGCGCTCCAACTGCGATGGCGTGTTGCCCCAATGCAGCATGTGGGACTCCCAGCCATCGATCCGTCGCCTCCACAGCGGCAACCCATTGTGCGCGTCCCGCGCGACAAGGCGCCAGGATGCCGCCTCTCGCAGGAACCCGGTCGCGCCCTCGTCCGCTATATAGAACAGGCGCCCAGCCGAACTGACGACCGCATTGATGCTCGGCAGATGCTCGTGGCTCCGGGCGTGCCGCGGCTCCGCGATCCATTGCACATGGGCCGGCGGCCCCACCGCGCGATCCCGGCTCACCGCATTGCCGCTCGCATCGTAATAACTGTGGGTCCACTCGTCGGTGTCCGGCGGGTGGGACTTGACCTTCTCGACCCATCGGCCGTCGCGGCAGATGCGCGCCACCCCGCCCGGCGCCAAAACTCGCATCACCTCCGACTCGGCGATCCCGCCGAGATCCTCCGCCACGACGAGATTCACGAGGCCATCGGCATGCGGCAACAGCGCCCCATTCCACTGCTCGACCGTCACTGGCCCGTAGACGCCCTTATCCAGAAGCCGGACACGCGCCTCCGCCACCCGCCCCGCGTCCCGATCCAACGCGTGAACCACGCGCCAGCCGCCGGCATGCTGCGCCACCAGCGTCCCGCCATCGGCCGGGCCGATCTGGAGAACAAGACCGGCGCGAAGGGAAGAAGCAGGAGACACGCTAGACTCAGCTCGCGCGGCGTGCCCTGGCCATGCCCACGCGGAGGAAATTCCCGCACAGATCACCACAGGCAGGCAGGATCGCGCCATCGTGCCCCGGTTATGCCGGGCCCGCGCGCCGTCAGCCAGAGCCGCGCGGCGCACCGCGCGACCTCCGCTCGATGTGCCGCCAATTACGGACGAGGATTTCATGGCTATCATGGGTGGCCTGCCTCCTGGTGTGTTATGCCGCGCGCCGAGACCCGAATGCCCTCCACGGGCCTATTCGGCCAGCCCTCTTGAGCTTATCGGCCGACGTCTTTGCGATCTTCGACGGACACCGATCCATCGCCCCTCACCACGGCGGCAGCGCCATGGTCCCCCCATCCAGCACGAGGCTGGTGCCATTGATGTATCCCGCCTCCTCGGAGAGGAGGAATGCCGCGGCGCGGGCGACATCCATGGGCTCGCCCATCCGGCGAACGGGGATGCGCTTCCGCACGTCGGCGTAGATCTCCTCCTGGCTCCTGTCCCATCCGGCGCAACTCGCGGCGAGCATGGGGGTATCGATCGTGCCGGGGCAGAGGCCGGCGACGCGCATCACGCCGGCGTGGTCGGTCGCCAGGCACCGCACGACGGCCTCGGCCGCCGCCTTCGACGCGCAGTACAGGACGTGGGCCGGAAAGCCGATGTGTGCCGCCACCGATGTCGTGACCAGCAGCACGCCCCCGCCCTGCCGCACGTACACCGGGACCAGATGTTTGGCGAGCCACACTGGACCCATCACGTTCACGCCCATCAGGAGATCCAGGTCGGCCCGGGTGGCCTCCGTGGCCTTGCACTGACGCCACGCGCCCGCATTCGCCATCGCCCCATCGATCCGGCCGTGCCGCTCCAGCGCCTCCCCCACGAGCCTCCCCACGGCCCCCTCGTCCGAGGCGTCACAATAGACAAAGCGCACCTCGCGCCCCGCGCCCCGCAGCTCCCCCTCGAGCGCCGCGCCCTCCGCCTCCTGGATCGAAGCGCACACGACCTTCGCCCCACCCGCGGCAAAATGCCGCACGCACGCCTCGCCGATGCCCGAGGTGCCTCCCGTCACGATGATGACCTTGCCCGCCAACGATCCGCTCACGAGATGTCCGTCCTTCCTTTGCTGAATTGCATGTACTCGATGACCGCGCCGTCCTGCTCGACAAACACGACCCGCAACCCGTCCAGCGCCTCGAACGGCCCGAGCACGACCCGCTTGCCCGCGATCGCCCGGGCGATGTCATCGACAACATACGCCGTGTGGCACCGGTCCCTCACCGGCGGCAAGACCGGCGAGTCCGGCTCGAAACGGAGAAACTCGATCCGATAGGGATGCTGGTCCGGGTTGGTCACCCAGACCTTGGTCTCCTCGACGTACACCTCCCCATCCTGCTCCCGATCCGTGATCACGCCCGTGTGATGGAATCTCATCCCGCACCTCCCTCCGTCACTCTCCGATTTCGACGATGCGCCCCTCGGCCGCCGACGCCTCCGCCGCCAGGCACGCCGCGACCGCGGCGCGCGAATCCTCCGGGGGCACGATGGACGGATCGCGCCCCTCGGCCACGCATTTGAGAAAGTATGCCCACTCCTCACGCAGCGCCCCCACCCGCTGGCCGTGCAGCTCTGGCCAATACGTCGTGTCGGGGAAAGAGACCGAGTCCCCGCCCACGAACATGAGGTTCGGCGCGGTGTCGTGGATCTGGATCGAGCCCCTGGTGCCGATGATCTGCATGCGCTCGTCGATCTGGAAGGGCGTCTTGCCCGGCAGGCACCATACGGTCTCGCAGACGCCGATGGCGCCGCTGTCGAAGCGATACATGGTCCACCCGATGTCCGGGTGCTTCAGGTCCCGCACGCGGTGCGTCTGCGCGTAGGCGGTCTTCACCCTGGCTCCCGTATACCACAGCATCAGGTCGGTGTCGTGGACCGCGTCGCCGATGATCGGCCCTATCTTGTCCAGCACGCCCTCCGTGACCCAGGACGGCAGGTTCCGCCTGGCGTAGATCGAGACGATGTCGCCGATGGCACCCGAATCGACCTGGCGCTTGGCCGCGGCATAGCGCGGGTTGAACCGGCAGATGTGCCCCACCATGAAACGCCCCGCGGCACGCCGCGCCGCGGCCAATATCCGATCGCAATCCGCGACCGTCGAGGCCATCGGCTTTTCCAGGAACACGTGTTTGCCGGCCTCCAGGGCCGCCACCGCTGGCTCGACGTGCTGGTCCCACATGGTCACGACGCTGACAACGTCAATCTCCGGATCCGCCAGCATCTGCCGATAGTCCGCGTACGATGCCGGGACACCGAACCGCTCGGCGATCTCCGTCAGGCGCTCCGGGCGGCGCGTGCAGACCGCTCGCAGCTCCGCCCAGGGCAGGTCGCGCAAGACCTCGCAATGCTTCTCGCCGAACCAGCCCAACCCGATGACGCCGCAACGTATCCTCTCCATAGACACCTCCCGATACCCTCACCCTGCGTATCGTATCGGCGCGCGCCGCCCGCCGCCAGCGCGCCACGCGATCGCCGCATCCGCGATCCGAATGGCATCCCACTTGGGCCGATAGCCCAGGACCTCCCCCGCCTTCCGGATATCGATCCGAAAATCGTGGGCGCCGCGACAGACGAATGGCACCACCGGCAACCCGAGCCTGCCCGCGAGATGCCGGGACACCGCGCCGTAAGAAAACGCCGCCGGCCCCGCGATGTTGAAGGTCTCCCCGATCGCGCGAGGATTTCCCAACGCCAGCAGGAAGGATTGGACGACGTCCTCGATGCCGACGATGTGTCGGACGAAGGGTCGCCCCCCCGGGTGGACGAGGCAGCCCACCGCGTCGCGTCCCCCGTCAAGCATCGCCCGCTGCCGCCGGGTGGTGGCGAGATCCCGCCAGGCCGGGCCGCCGAAATCCGGGGGCCGCAGGGTCATGTGCGCGAGCAGGTCATCGTCGGCGTGTATCCAAGAGATGCGCAGGATTGTCGTCGGAAGCCCGTACTGGATCCGGTACTGCCCCGCCATCACTTCCTCCATGACCTTCGAGAAGGCGTAATAGCCGGGGTAGGCGGCCAGCGGCGCCCTCTCGTCGAGCGGCTTGGGCCGCGGATAGAAAAAGATCCCCAGCGCGGCATCGCCGGAGGCCAGGATCAGTTGCTTGAGACTGCCTCTCTGGCGCGCCCCATCAAGCAGCGTGAAGGTGCCCCTCACGCTGACATCGAAGAACTGCGCCGGATCCTCCTTGCATGTCGCGAGGTGGCACACGGCATCGACGCCCTCGAGCGCGCGCCGGACGAACCCCGGGTCGGCCATGGACCCGGTGATCGTCCGCACGCCGCGCACCTTAACCGGTGTCTTGAATTGCGTGGCCCTGACCGAATAGCCGGCCTCCAACAGCGCGGGGATCAGGGCGCGGCCCAGCTTGCCGCTGGCACCCGTCACCAGCACGGTCCGGATCTTCATCGGCTTGCGCCCTGCGGCCCCGGCCATGTCCTCACCCTAGCGGGTCGGCCACCGGGCGGCAAACCCTTAGCGCCACCCCGCGCCGATCGCCTAAAGGGCGTACTGGGGAATCTCCAGCCACTCGCCGTCCCTCATCGCGGATTGATGCGCCACAATGCCGGAGACCGTCATGTTCAGCGCCGCGACGATGTCGACCATCGGCCTACGGTTCTCAAGGATGGAGAGCACAAACTCATTGCCGAGGTAGCCGTGGGAACCGCCGTGGCCCCCCGGCAAAACCCCGGGAGGCAACGGCGGGCGCCGGAGGTCCGGCAGTTGCTTCTCCAGGCCCTGATATTCCATCCCGACCATCGATCCGCGCTGGCCCCGCACCCGACCGATCTCGCCACCGTGGCCCGGGGTGTCAGAACTCCTGGCCATGCGCGCCATGCCACCCTCGCTCGTGCAGAACAGCGCGATCTCGGTGCCGAATGGGTTCCCGTAGCGGTTGTTCTCCGGACGATGGTGGGGAAGGATTCCCGGCATCCCCGAGCACGAGACGCGCGTGAAACTGCCGTCGGTCACGCCAATGTAATAGGCATTGGAATGCGTCGGATACCACTGCGGCGGCATGCCCACCCGCCAGTCCTTGTGCGACGCGATCGGCGTCGCCGACCAGTGGTAATACTCGCCTTCGCTGTAGATGAGTTTTCCGAAACCCCCGGCCCGGTAGATCTGCCGCATCGCGTACAGATCCTCGCGAAAATTCGATGTCTCGAACATCATGTAGGTCAGCCCCGAGGCCTTGACCGCCCCGAACAATCGTTCGGCCTCCTCCAGCGAACCGAATACCGCCGGCACCGCGCACGCCACGTGCTTCCCGTGCTTCAGGACCTCGATCGCATGCCGGCAATGGCTCGGCGCATCCGTGGCCAGGAAGATCGCCTCGATCGCGTCGTCCTTCACCATCTCCTCGAGCGAGGGATATGTCCGCTCGCAACGGCACTCCTTCGCCAACGCCGCGCACCGATCGGGGAATAGGTCGCTGACCGCCACCACATCCACATTGGGATGATCCTGCAAGTAGAACCTCGCCCCGAACTTGCACACGCCGTAGCCGACGATGCCCATCCGGACCTTGCGGTCGGAGACCGGCTTCCAGCCCGCCGAGGGATCCCCATCGGGCTTCTCCTCCTCGAAGCCTTGGATCTTGGGCGTGTCTGCCGCCGAGGCGGTCGCCGCCGCGCCAAGCGCGGCGGCCTTCAGGAAAGATCTTCGGGTTGCGAGGGTCTTCATGTTTCTCCTTGGCAAGGCATTCGACGAACCACAGCATGCCGCCCCAGGGGAAAGAAATGAAGGCAGGAATCCGCCTTTTGGGCGAGAGCGTCTGACAGGTCCGACATGTCCGACCGGTCTGACAATCTCATTCCAAAACACGGCGGCTACCGGAAGCTCCGCAGCTTCCAGGTGGCACGGCTGGTCTATGACGCCACCCGGATCTTCTGCCGGCGCTTCATCGCGGCCGACCGCCGCACCCAGGACCAGATGGTGCAGGCCGCGCGGAGCGGGGTACAGAATATCGCCGAGGGGAGCGCGGCATCGGGCACCTCCAAGAAGACCGAACTCAAGCTCACGAATGTGGCGCGGGCCAGCCTCGAGGAACTCCGGCTCGACTATGAGGACTTCCTCCGGCAGCGCGTGCTCCCGCTCTGGGACAAGGACTCGCCTCAGGCACGGTCAGTCCGAAACAGAATTGCGAATTCGACCGAACTCTCCGACATCCACACCGCGAGTCCCGAGGTCGCCGCCAACACCCTGCTCTGCCTCATCCATCAGGCCAGCTATCTCCTGAACCGGCAGATCCAGCGGCTGGAACGGGACTTTGTCCAGCACGGGGGTTTCACGGAGCGGCTGCATGCGGTGCGCCATCGCGCGAGGCAGGTGCCGGGTGGCCCGGACGCCCCGCCGTCCCCCGCCTGCCCTCTATGCGGCAAGCCCATGGTCCAACGCACGGCCCGCCAGGGGCCACACGCGGGTCAGGCCTTCTGGGGCTGTGCCGCCTATCCTGACTGCCGGGGCACGCGCACCATGGAAAAAGCCTGACGGCCCAGCCTCATAAAGACCCCAGCTCCCGCCCCACTTCGCGGAACTTCTCCACCGCGAAGGCCAGCTCCTCACGCGAGTGCGCGGCGGAGACCTGCGCGCGGATGCGCGCCTTGCCCCGCGGGACCACGGGATAGGAGAAGCCGATCACGTAGACCCCCTTCGCCAACATGGCGTCGGCCGCGGCCTTGGCCAACGCCGCGTCGCCGATCATCACGGGACAGATCGGGTGCGCCTCCCCGAGCAGGGAGAAACCCGCATCGCGCATCGCGCCGCGGAAAAATCGGGTGTTTGCCGCGAGCCGATCGCGCAACTCGCCGCTCTCCCCGATCATCTCCACGGCCTTGAGCGTGGCGCCCGCGATGGCCGGCGCGAGGGTATTGGAGAACAGGTAGGGCCGCGACCGCTGGCGCAGCAGCTCGACGATCTCGCGCCGCCCGCTGGTGTAGCCGCCGCTCGCGCCGCCGAGGGCCTTGCCCAGCGTTCCCGTGATGATGTCCACGCGGCCCATCACGCCGTGGTGCTCGTGCGTGCCGCGGCCTCCCGCCCCCATGAACCCCACCGCATGCGAGTCGTCCACCATCACGAGGGCGCCGTGCTTCTCCGCCAGGTCGCATATCGCCGGCAGGTTTGCGATGCCGCCGTCCATCGAGAACACACCGTCCGTCGCGATCATCCTGAATCTCGCGTCGGCCACCTCCCGCAACTTAGCCCCGAGATCGCCCATGTCGTTATTCCGATATCTGGCGCGGCGCGTCTTGCAGAGGCGGATGCCATCGATGATGCTCGCGTGGTTCAGCTCGTCGCTGATCACGGCGTCCTCGGGACCCAGCAGCGCCTCGAATAGCCCGCCGTTCGCGTCGAAGCACGAGGAGTAGAGGATCGTGTCCTCGGTCCCGAGAAAGCGGCTGATGGCCTCCTCCAACTGCTTGTGGACGCCCTGCGTGCCGCAGATGAACCGCACGCTGGCCATCCCGTAGCCCCAGCGATCGATCGCCGCCTTCGCCGCCGCCGCCAGCGCCGGATGCCCGGCCAGGCCCAGGTAGTTATTCGCGCAGAGATTCAGCACGGGCGCGCCATCCGCGACGCGGACCGTCGAACCCTGCGGCGTCAGGATGACCCGCTCGTCCTTGTAGGTCCCGGCGGCGCGGATCGAGGCGAGCTCATCCTCAAGGTGCCTCTGGAACGGACCGAGCATCACCAGACCCCCTCACTCCCAATCCAACACGACCTTCCCGGACTGCCCCGACAGCATCACCCGGAATCCCTCCTCGAAGTCCGCGCAGGGAAACCGGTGCGTTATCACGGGCGAAATATCCAGCCCGCTCTGCAGCATGACGGTCATCTTGTACCAGGTCTCGTACATCTCGCGGCCGTAGATGCCCCTGATCGTGAGCATGTTGAAAACGACCTTGTTCCAATCGATGGCCATCTCCCCGGAGGGGATGCCCAGCATCGCGATCTTCCCGCCGTGGCAGAGGTTGTCGATCATGTCGCGGAAGGCCTCCGCGCTTCCCGACATCTCGAGGCCCACGTCGAAGCCCTCCGTCATCTCCAGCTGCGCCTGCATATCGCGCAGGTTGCCGCGGGTCACATTCAGCGCGACGGTGGCGCCCATCCGCCTCGCGAGATCCAGGCGGTAGTCGTTCACGTCCGTGACCACCACGTGCCGGGCGCCCGCGTGCCGCGCGATGGCGGCCGCCATGATGCCGATCGGCCCCGCCCCCGTGATCAGCACGTCCTCGCCCAGCACCGGGAATGACAGCGCGGTGTGGGTCGCGTTGCCAAATGGGTCGAAGATCGCCGCCACGTCGAGGTCGATCAGGTTGGGCAGTTTCTTCAGCGCGAAGATGACCGTGCCCAGCGGCTGCGCGAGCAGCGCCTGGGGCTCATCGGGGGTGGCAACCAGCGGAATCGCCCGCTCTTCGCTCACCACAAACCGCTCGAACAAGCCTTCCTGGTTGACCGGCACGAAAGCAAATTCAAGATCACAGGAAAGACTTTCAACGTCGTCCACCTGCTCCATCGCGTTTCGGGGGAGCCAGGCGAACAACGCCATACGATTACGATGCTGGCAAATGGAAGGCCGGCTGAAGACCCTCACACGATCCCAGCCGGACTCGGCGTCCCGAAGGGGGGAATTCGATGTGATGGAACTTCCCTTTATTACAGCGCATTTGTCTCTGGGGAAGTACTGGACGAATTGACGAATGACTCTCGCACCTACATTGATATCGCGACTGAAGACACTGCGCTACCAAATGAACTCACTCGCGAGCAAATCGTAGAGAAGACTGCTGCCGCTGGTCGCAAGTTTCTGGGTGACCGGGTCGCTGCAATGTACGCGGATCTACAGGAGAGAATTCAAAGGATTTGTTACCGCGAAGTTCGCTATCGGCCCCTCTTAAAGCACTGCGCCGCCCAGCTAAACAAGATTGAGCCATCTTTGCCAGACTCGAAACTGGAAGACGCAATCAACGCCGTCTATCGCGATTACATGGAATCGCTGCGGGCTCGCACGCGACGCGTCTCGAAGCGAGCATCGCAACACATCGATGACCTCGATGCATTTCGCGATGAAATAAAGGAGGTGCTGGAGAATTGGAATGAGGCAGCCATGTCCGACTTGGCTTCTTATGTCGCCCATCGACGGGT
>JAANMX010003345.1_pt1 | contig 14331 bp, 12 predicted proteins | sample 7279681 | NCBI WGS metagenome assembly JAANMX01 (sample SAMN14094542, study PRJNA606508) | bioreactor metagenome | isolation source: A lab-scale SPAN reactor treating ammonium-rich wastewater day 351 | place: Ireland: Galway | collected 2018-01-01
CAGCCCGTCCGGCTGCCGGATCAGGCCGAATTCCACCGTGTACCAGTACAGCCGCGCCAGCTGCATCAGCGCCTCGGAACCGAAGCCGTGCGCCTTCACTCCGCCCGCGCCATAGGCCTGCAGGTAGTCGGCGAACATCGGCTCCATCAGCAGCGGCACGTGGCCGAACAGGTCGTGGAACAGGTCGGGTTCTTCGATGTAATCGATCTGATCCAGGCGGCGGATCCACCAGCTCACCGGGAAACGGCGGTTGGCGAGGTGGGTGAAGAAGTCGAGTTCGGGCAGCAGCCCTTCCACCGCCACGATCTGCCAGCCGGTGGCGGCAGCGAGGATTTCGTTGAGCTCGGAGAACTTCGGGATCCGCGTCGGCGACATCCGCATCCGCGCCTGCGCCTGCAGGAAGGCGTCGCAGGCGCGACCGGGCAGCAGCGCCTGCTGGCGCGCGTACAACTGCCGCCAGACGTCGTGGTCATCATCGCTGTAGCTGTCCCACGGCTGCTCCACCGTGCCGGTGGCGTAGACCGGCACCGAGCCGCGGTCGGTCTGCAGGCTTTCGAGACGGCGCGGCTGCGGTTGGGCGGACATGGCGGCATTGGCAGTGGTCATCCCCAAAGGGTAGGCGCAACGTCGCGCAAGATGTCTGCAAAATTGCACGCCATCCGGCAAATGGCGCAAGATTCAGGCGTCAAAATGAATCCACTCGAAAGAAATGTCCGCCATCACCCTGGATCGGATCGACCTGACCCTGCTCGCCGAGCTGCAGCGCGCCGGCCGCCAGACCAATGCCGAACTGGCCGAACGGATCCACCTGTCGGCCTCGGCCTGCCTGCGCCGGGTGCAGCGGCTGGAGCGCGAGGGGGTGATCGTCGGCTACCGCGCCGAGGTCGATCCCGAGCGGCTGGGGCTGGGCCTGCAGGCGTTCGTGCGGGTGCAGCTGAAGAGCCACGACGCCGAGCGCATCGACGTGTTCGCCCGCCAGGTCAACGCCTGGCCGGAGGTGGTGGCCTGCCACGCGCTGACCGGCGACATGGACTACCTGCTGCATGTGATGGTGCGCAACCTCGACCATTTCTCCCGCTTCCTGCTGGACAAGCTGCTGGCGCAGGCGGAGGTGGACGACGTCAATTCCAGCTTCGTGCTGCGCACGGTCAAGCGTGCGCAGGGATTGGTGCTGGAAAGCTAGCCGGCGCTACAGCTGCGCCTGCAGCGCCAGCAGCGCGCGGTCGCGGCCGATCGCGGCCGCCGCCACCAGCACGTCGTCGCGGTAATAGCGGGCCAGGCAGTCGTTGGCGGCGGGATCGCCGTCCAGTTCCACCCGGTTCCAGCCGCTGCCGTGGCCGAGGTAGCGCAGGTCGATGCCGTAGTGGTGGGTCCAGAAGAACGGCGGGTCGGTGAAGGCGCGGTCAGCGCCCAGCAGGTTGTCGGCCACGCACTGGCCCTGCCGCTGGGCGTGCACCCAGTGTTCCACCCGCGCCATCCCGCCGCCGTGCGGATAGCGGGCGACGTCGCCGGCGGCGTAGACCCCGGCGGCAGCCGTGCGCAGGCGATCATCGACCACGATGCCGTTTTCGATTTTCAACCCGGCCGCATCGGCCAGCTGGATCCGCGGGCGCACGCCGATGCCCACCAGCAGCGTGTCCACCGCCAATGTTTCGCCATTGGCCAGGCGCAACGTCGCGCCGTCGAAATGTTCGGCCTGGGTCTGCAGGTGGAACTGCACGTCGTGGCTGCGGTGCAAGTCCAGCAGGTGCTGCGCCAGCCGGGCACCGAGGATGTGCTCCAGCGGCAGCGCTTCCGGCGTCACCACGTGCACCGCCAGCCCGCGTGCGCGCAGCGCGGAGGCGGCCTCCATGCCGATGAAACCGGAGCCGATCACGGCGATGGTCTGCGCATGTTCGACGCCGGCGATCAGCGCGCGCGCATCGGCCAGCGTGCGCAGGGTGAACACATTCGGCAGGTCGAAGCGTGGCAGCGGGATGCGCGCGGCCTCGGCACCGGTGGCCAGCAACAGCGCGTCGTAGTCGAATTGTTCGCCGCGGCGGGTGCTGACGCGGCGCGCGCGGGTATCCAGCTGGGTGACTTCGCAATTCAGGTGCAGGTCGATGTGCTGCGCGGCGTAGAACTCCGGCGGCTGCAAAGGGATCCAGTCCTCCGGCGCGCTGCCGGCCAGGTAATCCTTGGACAGGTTGGGCCGATCCACCGGCGCTGCGGCATCGTCGCTGAGCATGGTGATGCGGCCGGCGAAACCACGCTCGCGCAGGCGCTGGGCGCAGGCGAAACCGGCCGCACCGCCGCCGATGATGAGGACGTTTTGCACCGATGATGTCGCGACGGGTTCGGCGGCGGCTTCCGCCGCGGCCTGTTCGCCGCGCACGAACGCGCGCTCGCCGTCCACCTGCACGTTCCAGCAAGTCAACGGCGCGAACGCAGGTGCCTTCCGCGCCTTGCCGCTGCGCAGGCTGAAGCAGGCGTGGTGCCAGGGGCAGCGGATCTCGTCGCCCACCCGCAGGCCTTCCGCCAGCGGCCCGCCGTAATGGGTGCAGCTGGCCGACAGCGCGTGCGGCCGGCCGTCCACCAGCGCCAGCAGCACCGGGATGTCGCCGACGTGACCCAGCAGCACGCCGTCGGCGGGAATCGAAGCCAGCGCCACGCCGGCGGTGAAGTCCGGGCCGGAAAGTCCTGCTGCCTGTGCCATGTCGCGCGCTCCGCTGGTCTGACGAAAGGAAGGATGCCCCTTGCATGGATGCAGATCGCGTGAACAGGTTCCCGGGAACCTTTTCCGCGCGGCTGCATCTGCCGAGGCAAGACCCTCTGGAAGACGCCGCCATGTTGAATCCGCTTGCCTCCGTGCCGCAGATTGCCGATGACCAGGACGCGGCGGCCGATGCCCCCCGCCCCAGCCGCGCCGAGGCCGAAGCCGCGGTGCGCACGCTGATCCGCTGGGCCGGCGACGACCCGCTGCGCGCCGGCCTGCACGACACCCCGGCACGGGTGGTGCGCGCCTACGAGGAATGGTTCGGCGGTTACGCCCGGGATCCGGCGAAAGTCCTTGGCCGCCGTTTCGAACGCTCCGGCTATGACGACATCGTGCTGCTGCGCGACATTCCCCTGCATTCCACCTGCGAACACCACATGGCACCGATCACCGGCGTCGCCCATGTCGCCTACCTGCCGGGCGAGGACGTGGTGGGCCTGTCCAAGCTGGCGCGGCTGGTGGACGCCTACGCACGGCGGCTGCAGATCCAGGAGCGGCTGACGGTGGAAATCGCCGAGGCCCTGCAGCGCGAACTGCATCCACGCGGGGTGGCGGTGGTGATCCGCGCCAGCCATGGCTGCATGACCACCCGCGGCGTGCATGTGCACGGCAGCGCGATGCTGACGCGGCGGCTGCTGGGCGCGTTCGAACACGAGCCGTGGCGCAGCGATATCCTCGCTGCGCTGTCGGCATGATGGAGGAACGGCCATGAACACGACTGCAGCAAACGCTGCGCGCGACTACGCCGCACTGGACGATGCCGCGCTGGTGGCCTGCGTTCTGGCCGGCGAGCGCGATGCGTTCCGGCAGATCATGCAGCGCTGCAACCAGCGCATGTTCCGGGTGGTGCGCGGGGTCATCCGCAACGAGGCCGAAGCCGAGGACGTGGTGCAGGAAGCCTATGTGCACGGCTACGAAAAGCTGGCCAGCTTCCGCGGCGAAGCCTCGCTGGCGACGTGGCTGACCCGGATCGCCCTCAATGAAGCCTATGGTCGCCTGCGCCGGAGGCGCGACAGCGTGGACATCGACGATATCGACCTGAGCGCGTCGGTGGCGGCGCAGCTGATCGCGTTCCCCGGCCATGTGCTGGGCGACGACCCCGCCGAGGAGGCGGCGCGCACGCAAATGCGCCGGCTGCTGGAACAGGCGGTGGACGCGCTGCCGGAAGCGTTCCGGCTGGTCTATCTGCTGCGCGACGTGGAAGGCTGCTCGGTGGAGGAAACCGCGCTGGCGCTGGAGCTGCGCCCGGAAACCGTGAAGACCCGCCTGCATCGCGCCCGTCGCCAGCTGCGCGACGCGCTGGCCAACCGCCTGTCGATGGCGCAGGGCGAAGCGTTCTCGTTCATGGGCGCGCGCTGCGTGCGCATGACCGAAACGGTGATGGCACGGATCCACGCGCTGCCCGATGTCGCCGGGTAGCGCCGCGCGCGATCACTTGCAATCGGTATCGCGCCGCAGCTTGTCCAGCCAGCCGGTCTGCTGCGCGCAGCGCGCCTTGCGCTCGGCCTCGCGCTGCTGCGCCGCCTTCGTTTCCGCGGCGTGGCGGGCCTGCGCCAGCCGCTGCGCCTGCAGCGCGGCGATCTTCGCGCGGATCTGCGGCAGCGCCGCCTGCGCGGCGCGTTCTCCTTCGAGGATGGCGCGGTTCTTCTGGGCGAAATCGGCGGCACCGATGTCATTGACGCTGGGACGGATCACCACGTCGGCGCGCGCCAGCTCGGCCGCGCCCAGCTTCTGTCCCATGATCGCGATGCTGCGGTTGACGTTGCCGAGCAGGCTGGACGGATCGGCCGCGCCGCTGGCCTTGCTGCTGATGTCCACTGCCACCACGAAGTCGGCACCTAGGTCGCGTGCGGCATCCACCGGCACCGGGCTGACCACGCCGCCGTCCACAAAGTGATACTTGCCGATGCTGACGGCTTCGAACACACCGGGGATCGAGCTGGACGCGCGCACCGCCTGGCCCACATTGCCGCGCACGAACACCGTGCGCTGGCCGTCTTCCAGCCGGGTGGCCACGGCGGCGAAGGGCTTCTTCAGCTGCTCGAACTTGCGTTCGCCCAGCTGCGCGTTGACGTAGTCCTGCAGCTTCTGGCCCTTCACCACGCCGCCGGAAAACAGGCTGACGTCGCGGATGCTGGCCTCGTCCAGCGCCACCGCCTTTTGCTGCAGCGCATAGGCGTCCATGCCACTGGCATACAGCGCGCCCACCACGCTGCCGGCGCTGGTGCCGGACACCACCACCGGCTTGATGCCGTTGGCTTCCAGCATCTTGATCACGCCGATATGCGCAAAGCCCTTGGCCGCGCCGCCGCCCAGCGCCAGGCCCACCTTGATCGGCGGCAGCGCGGGCGCGGCCGTCGCCGGTGCGACCGGTGCCGGCGCGGGCGTGCTTGCGCAGGCGGCCAACAGGACGGTCAACAGGGTGGCGGCAGGAATGCGGAGCATGGCGATCGGGTATCCGGAAGGCGCAGTGCGCGGGAGCACAACGAGTAGCGACGCAAGAGCTTAATGCCCGCTCCCGCAACGGCGGCGGAACCGTGCGCTAGCATCCGCGCATGACCGCCCTCGCCGCAGCGTCCGTCGCCGTACTGCCTTCTCGTCTTGAACGCTGGCTGCTGGCCGGCGGCGTGCTGGCCGCACTGGCGGTCTCGTTCGCCATCACCAGCGACCGCCTGACCTGGTCGCTGGAGGTGGTCTGGGCGGTGATCGGCCTGGCGCTGGTGGCTTGGCGCTGGCAGCGCTTCCCGCTGACCCGGCTGCTGTGCTGGCTGCTGGCGCTGCATGCGCTGGTGCTGATCCACGGCGGCGCCTACACCTATTCGCTGACCCCGGGCGGGTTCTGGCTGCAGGAGCTGCTGGGCACCGCACGCAATCCCTGGGATCGGCTCGGCCACTGGATGCAGGGCTTCGTGCCGGCCACCCTCGCCCGCGAACTGTTGCTGCGGTTGACGCCGCTGCGCCGCGGCGGCTGGCTGGTCTATCTGGTGCTGGCCGCCTGCCTCAGCTTCTCGGCATTCTTCGAGCTGATCGAATGGTGGGCCGCACTGATCTACGGCGCCGATGCCGACGCCTTCCTTGCCACCCAGGGCGACCAGTGGGACACCCAGTGGGACATGTTCCTGTGCCTGTGCGGCGCGGCGACTTCGCTGCTGCTGCTGTCGCGCTGGCACGACCGCCAGCTGGGCGCGGCGGCGCACCGAAGCTGACGGCAAGAGCACGCATCACTCGCGCCGCCGGAACGGCAACACCTGGCCGCGATCTTCCTGCGGCGCTTCGCGCTGCCACAGCACCGGCACATCCTCGGGGGCACGGGTTTCGAAGGTGCCGAAGCCGTCCTCGCTGCGGCGGCGCGCCTGCTCGGCTTCGAACTCTTCCTCCAGCTCCCAGCTGTATTTCTGCCGCGCCGGCAACGGATCGCTGCGGCGAAACAACAACGCGGCGACGATGCCGGCCAGCGCGCCGCCCAGATGCGACTCCCACGACACGCCAGCTTCGCGCGGCAGCACGCTCATCAGCATGCCGCCGTAGAACAGGAACGCGATCATGCCGGCGGCGATCGCCGCGCGGTCGCGCCGCAGCAGGCCCAGCACGAACACCAGAAAACCCAGCCCGTGGGTCACGCCGCTGGCACCCAGGTGGTGTGAATCCGGCTGGCCCAGCAGCCACGCACCCAGCCCCGAACCCAGCCACAGCAGCGGCAGCGCACGCAGGGTCGCCTTCGGATAGACCGTGCCGGCCAGCGTGCCGAGCAGCAGCAGCGCGGTGGTATTGGCCAGCACGTGTGCCACCGAGCCGTGCAACAGCGGCGCGGTGAGCAGGCCGAGCAAACCCTCCACCGTGCGCGGGGTGACGGTCAAGAAGCCCCAGTCGAAACCCTGCTGCGCGGCGAAGCACAGCCACAGCAGCAGCACGCCGGCGAGACTGGCGTTCAGCGCGCGACGCACGCGGCCGCGGTCGGCCTGGTGCTGGTGGTCGGTGGCGGACATGCAACCGAGGTGGGGCGGCGGTCGGGCGATTGCAAGCCGGCGCGCCCGGCCTGCCGCCAGAACGCGCCGTTGCATGCGGTCAGGCGTGCGGTTTCGCCGGCCGCGCCAGGCTCAGTGCAATCGTGCTGCCGATGATCACCGCCACCGCGCCCAGCGACAGCAGGATCGGGATCTTGGCGACATCGATCAGCAGCATCTTCACGCCGATGAACGCCAGCACCAGCGCCAGCCCATAGGGCAGCAGGTGGAAACGGTCGGCCATGCCCTGCAGCAGGAAGAACATCGCGCGCAGGCCCAGCACCGCGAACACGTTCGAGGTCAGCACGATGAACGGATCGGTGGTGATGGCGAAGATCGCCGGAATCGAATCCACCGCGAAGATCACGTCGGTGATGCCCAGCATCACGATCACGATGAACAGCGGGGTGAACTTGCGCCGGCTGCCGCGGCCCACCCACAGCGCGCTGCCGTGGTAGCGGCGCAGGAACGGCACGTGCGCGGTCATCCAGCGCAACACCGGGTTGGACTCCAGGCTGGGCTCCTGGCCGGCCGCGCGCCACATCTTGATGCCGGTCAGCAGCAGGAAAGCCCCGAAGACATAAAGCACCCAGTGGAACTTCGCCAGCAGCAACGCGCCGGCGAAGATCAGGAGCGCGCGCAGCACGATCGCGCCGATGATGCCGATCACCAGCGCCCGCTGGCGCTGCAGCTCCGGCACCGCGAAATAGTTGAACAGCATCAGGAACACGAAGATGTTGTCGACCGCCAGCGCCTTCTCGACCAGATAGCCGGTCAGGAACTCCATGCCGATGTCGTTGCCGGCGGCGGCCCCGAAGCGCTGCCCGGCGTACCACCACAGCCAGCCGTTGAAGGCCAGCGCCAAGCTCACCCAGCCCACGCTCCACCACGCGGCTTCCTTGAAGCTGACCTTGTGCGGGCCGCCGTGGCGCATCAGCACCAGGTCGGCCAGCAGCGCGGCGACCACCACGCCGGCGAAGACCAGCCAGAGAAAAGGGGTTCCAATCGTTTCCATGAGCACTCCGCGCCAGAGGATCGGCGGAGGCGTCCATGCGGGATACATGGAAAAGGAGCGCGCTTCGCCGGTCGGCGAAGGTCTCACTCACTGGCCGGTGGCCAGCTGCGGCGCCGGGGTGGCGTCGAATGACAACCTGCCCGTAATGACGACGACCGCACGCGGAGTTACTCCCCTTCTTCGGCGACAATAGCAGATCCCGGTAAAACCACGTGAACGCCGCCATGGCCGAACCCCTGCCCGTCGTCCAGCTCAAGAACGCCTGGAACTCCACCCACCCGTGGATCTTCCAGCGCCTGGTCGAAAAGCCCGCACAGCGGCCCAAGCCCGGCAGCATCGTCGACGTGGTCGGCGTGGACGGGGTGTGGATCGGCCGCGGCTTCTACAACGGCCACTCGCGGATCGCCCTGCGCATGCTGGAGCGCGATCCGGACGTGGCGGTGGATGCCGCCTGGTTCGTGCGCAAGATCGGCGAGGCCATCCAGCTGCGCCGCGACATCCTCAGGCTGGACGAGGTCAGCAACGCCTGGCGCGTGGTGCACAGCGAGGGCGACGGCATCAGCGGGCTGGTGGTGGATCGCTACGACGATTTGATCGTGGTCGAGTTCTTCAGCGCCGGTGCCTGGCGGCATCGCAGCATCATCTTCGATGCGCTGCGCGAGCACTTCCCCGGCTGCCGCTTCCACAGCTTCGCCGATGAGCACGTGCAGAAGCAGGAAAGCTTCGACTACAAGGACACTCAGGGCACCGAGCCGGCCATCGTCATCGAGCACGGCATCAAGTTCCGCGCCGACCCGGCCGGCGCGCACAAGACCGGTTTCTTCGCCGACCAGCGCGAAAACCGGCAGTGGCTGTCGCAACAGTGCGCAGGCAAGCGCGTGCTCGACCTGTGCTGCAACACCGGCGGCTTCGGCGTGTATGCGGCAGCGCGCGGTGCCAGCGACGTGGTCGGCATCGACATCGACCCGGCGGTGATCGAGCTGGCCAAGCAGAACGCGCACCTCAATCACGTCAAGCCGCGCTTCGTGCAGGCCGACATCTTCCCGTGGCTGCGCGATGCGGCGGCGGCCGGCGAGCAGTTCGACGTGGTGATCCTCGACCCGGCCAAGATGACCCGCGACCGCGAGCAGGTCATCAACGCGCTGAAGAAATATCTCGACATGAACAAGCTGGCGCTGGGCGTGGTCAAGCCGGGCGGGCTGTTCGCCACCTTCAGCTGCACCGGTCTGGTCAGCGAGGAGCAGTTCCTCGACATGCTGCGTCGCGCCGCGTTCTACGCTGGCCGCACGGTGCAGGTGCTCAAGGTCGCCGGTGCCGGCCCCGACCACCCGTGGCTGGCGCAGGTGCAGGAGAGCCGCTATCTGAAGGCGGTGTTCTGCCGCGTGCTGGACTGAGGACGCGCGGCTATGCGTCTGCTGATCGTCGAAGACTCGCAGACCCTGGCCGCCAGCCTGCGCGCCGCGCTGGAACAGGACGGCCACGCCTGCGACCACGCCGCCGACGGCGAGCAGGCCATCGCCTTCCTGGCCGGCCACGACTACGACCTGCTGGTGCTGGACTGGATGCTGCCGCGCCGCGACGGCCTGCAGGTGCTGAAGACACTGCGCGGCTCGGGGTCTCGCGCACGGGTATTGATGCTGTCGGCGCGCGACACCGTGGCGGACCGGGTGGCGGCGCTGGATGCCGGTGCCGACGACTATCTGGTGAAACCCTTCGCGCTGGACGAGCTGCAGGCGCGGGTGCGCGCGTTGGCGCGGCGCACGCGCGACGGCGGCGATACGGTGCTGAACCTGGACGGCCTGCAGGTGGATACCGGTGCCCGCCGCGCACGCTGGCAGGGCGTGGACCTGCAGCTGTCGCCGAAGGAATACGCCCTGCTGGAACTGCTGCTGCGCCAGCGCGGCAAGGTGCTGGCGCGGGCGGCCATCTTCGATCGCCTGTACGACAGCGCCAGCGAGTCCTCCGACAAGGTGGTGGAAGTGATCCTGAGCACCCTGCGCGGCAAGCTGGCCCGAGCCGGGGCATCCGACCCCATCCACACCCGCCGCGGTTTCGGCTATGTCATCGAATAGGCCGCGCGCTTGGTCGCTGCGCACCCGGCTGCTGTGGCAGCTGGTGCTGGCGATCGGCCTGCTGCTGGGCGGGCTGTTCCTGCTGCTGGACGTGCTGGTGGATCGGGCGATGTTCCGCCAGCTCGACCAGTTCCTGGAATCGCGCGCGTCCGCACTGGCGCAGCAGCTGCAGCGGGACGACGACCCGCGCGCGCACATCCTGCCGGCCTGGGACATCGCCGGCCACACCGACTTCTTCGCCATCTACGACGCGGCCGGCCATCTGCGCGCGGCATCGACCAACAGCGGCAACGGCGCGCTGCGCCTGCCGGCCAGCGTCCACGGCGACACCCTGCTGCCGGACGGCCACGCCGGTCGCTACCGGGTGCTGCCGCTGGCCGCTGGCCGGTTCGCCGGCGGCCGGCTGGTGATGGCCACCGAGCGCGAAAGCTGGGATCGCACCGAGCGGCGCATGCACGGCGTGCTGCTGGCCGGCACGCTGGCGGCGATTGTCGCTGCGGTACTGCTGTGCCTGCTGCTGGTGCGCCAGGCTTTCGTGCACATGGCGCGCGAGGCGCAGCGCCTGCCGCACGACGGCCCGCCGCAGGCCGGCACCCTCGCCAGCACCCCGCGCGAACTGCAGCCCTTCGTCGAGGCCACGCACGCAGCCCTGCGCAATTCCTGGGCGATGGCCGAGCGCGAGCGCCGCCTCTCGCGCAGCGTGGCGCACGAACTGCGCACGCCGGTGGCGGAAATCGCGGCGGTCACCGAGCTGGCGAAAAAACGCCCCGACGCCCCCGCGCTCCAGCACGCGCTGGCCGCGGTGCAAGCCACCAATGCGCGCATGCAACGCGGCATCGAAGCGCTGCTGGCATTGGCGCGCTTCGAATCCGGGCAGGAAGCACCGCAGACCGACCCGCTGGAACTGGGTGCCCTGTTGCGGCAGCTGGTGCAAGACCAGCGCCAGACCCGGGATCACATCCAGTTGGTTTTTCCTGCGGAAGCCTGGGTGGTTTGCGATGCCGGGATGCTGGAGCGCATCGCCGCCAACCTGCTGCACAACGCACTGGAATACGGCGATGCCGATGCGCCGGTGCAACTGCGGGTGACACGGCAGCACGATGGCTGGTGGCTGCAGGTCAACAACCGCGCTTCGCAGCTGACCCCCACCGACCTGGCCCACTTCGGCGAACGCCACTGGCGCGGCGACCGCGACGCCGACGCCAATCACGCCGGCCTCGGCCTCGCCCTGGTGCAGGCCATGGCCATGCACTGGGCCTGCAGCTGCGCTTCACCCTGCACGATGGCGAACTGCAGGCCGCGCTGGGGCCGATTGCGGCGCTTTAGCGGCCGGGAGGCTGGAACCCGCCCGCCTCGAAACAGCTGTCGTCATTCCCGCGAAGACGGGAATGACGAACAACAGTGACTTGTTCAGACCTTCCTTAAGCGTTGCGAAAGTTTGCGCATTCAGACTTCGGCCATCCGCCGGACTCCGTGATCGCCATGCGCCGTCTTCCCGCCGTTCTCGTCCTGACTTCCGCGCTGCTGGCGCTCACCGCCTGCGGCGGCACCGATGAGGCCGCCCCGGCGGAAGCCGCGCCGCAGGCCGATGCCCAGGGCCGCATCCGCCTGACCGCGGCACAGGCCACCAACCTCGGCATCCAGCAGACGCCGGCAGAAGCCATCGACAGCGTGCCGGTCACCGGCCTGCCGGCCGAGGTGACGGTGCCGCTGGCCTCCAGCGCGCAGGTGACCATGCCGTATGCAGGCGTGGTGACGCGGGTGCTGGTGGACGAAGGCGAAAGCGTGCGCCGCGGCCAGCCGATGCTGCGGGTGCAGAGCCGCGAGCTGGTGGCGGTGCAGGCCGACCACGCCAGGGCGCGGGCCGAGTCCGGGCTGGCGGCGCAGCAGGCACAGCGCGACGCACTGCTGGAAAAAGAAGGCCTGATCCCGGCCGCGCGCGCGCAGGAAAGCCGCGCACGCGCGCAGGTCGCCAGCGCCAGCGTGCAGCAGGCCAGCGCCTCGCTGGCACAGCTGCGACCCAGCGGCGGTGCGGTCGGCGAGTTCGAACTGCTGGCCCCGCAGGCCGGCCGCGTGCTGCATCGACAGGTCAGGCCCGGGCAGGCGCTGGAGGCGCTGGCACCGGCGTTCACGCTGGTGGCCGATGACCGGCTGGATCTGCAATTTGCAGTGCCGGTGGAATTGGCAGCGCAGCTGCGCGTCGGCCAGGCGGTGGCGCTGCCCGGCGGCACCACGGCGACCGTGGCGGCGGTGGGCGGCGATGCCGATGCCGGCGCGCAGAGCCTGCGCGTGCGTGCGCAGCTGGCTGCCGGCAGCGGGTTGCTGCCGGGTCAGCAGCTGGACGTGACCCTGCGGCTGCCGGCACCCGCCGGCGCGGTGGCGGTGCCGGCCAGCACGCTGCTGCAGAACGGCGATGGCCATCTGCTGTTCGTGCTCGACGGCGATGCCTGGCGCGGCCTGCCGGTGCGCCAGCTGGGTGGCGACGGCCGTCGCGCCATCGTCATCGGCGAAGGCCTGCGCGCCGGCATGCCGGTGGCGAGCGCCGGCGCCAACCTGCTCAAGACCCTGACGGCGTCGGAGTAACCCATGCTGCAGCGCCTGATCGCGTTTTCCCTGCGCCAGCGCCTGATGGTGCTGCTGGCGGTACTGGTATTGGCCGGCTTCGGCTTGCGCGCCTACCTGCAGCTGCCCATCGACGCCTATCCCGACATTTCGCCCACCCAGGTCAAGCTGATCCTGAAGGCACCGGGCATGACCCCAGAGGAAGTGGAAAGCCGGGTGGTGGCACCGCTGGAAATGGAGCTGCTGGGCGTGCCCGACGCGGTGATGCTGCGCTCGACCGCGAAGTACGCGATTGCCGACATCACCCTCGATTTCAAGGAAGGCACCGACATCTACTGGGCGCGCCAGCAGGTGGCGGAGCGCTACGGCAACGTCGCCGACGTGCTGCCGGCCGGCGTCGGCGGCGGGCTGGCACCGATCGCCACGCCGCTGTCGGACGTGCTGATGTTCACCATCGAGGGCGGCGGCCTGGACCTGCAGGAGAAACGCACCCTGCTCGACTGGACCATCCGCCCGGCCCTGCGCACCGTCCCCGGCGTGGCCGACGTCAACGTGCTGGGCGGCCACGCGCGCGCCTTCGTGGTGGTGCCGGACCGCGCCCGCCTGCTGGCCAACGGCCTGCACCTGGGCGATCTGGCACAGGCGCTGGAGCGCAACAACCGAAACGACGGTGCCGGCCGCCTGCTGGCCGGCGAGAACGCGCTGATCGTGCGGGTGGAAGGCGCGCTGGCGAATGCAGACGACATCGGCAACGTGGTGCTCAAACCCGGCATGCCGCCGGTGCGGGTGCGCGATGTGGCCAGCGTGCGCACCGAAGCGATGACCCGCTATGGCGCGGTGACCCGCGACGGCAAGGGCGAGGCGGTGCAGGGGATCGTGGTGGCGCTGCGCGGCGTGGACGCCTCCAAACTGGTGCATGCGGCGGAGGCGCGGCTGCAGTCGCTGGCGTCCAGCCTGCCGCCGGGGGTGAAGATCGTCCCCTTCTACAACCGCAGCGAGCTGATCGAACGCGCGGTGGCCACGGTGCGCAACGCGCTGCTGGAAGCCACCGTGCTGGTGGTGGTGCTGCTGCTGCTGTTCCTCGGCGAACTGCGCGCGGCGCTGGTGGTGAGCCTGATGCTGCCGCTGGCGGCGCTGCTCACCTTCCTGCTGATGCAGCTTACCGGCCAGAGCGCCAACCTGATGAGCCTGGGCGGGCTGGCGATCGCCATCGGCCTGCTGGTGGACGCGGCGGTGGTGGTGGTGGAAAACGTGGTCACCCGCCTGCAGCCGGACGCGCGCGGCGCGCACCTGCCGCGCCTGCACCGGGTGTTCGACGCCACCCGCGAAGTGGCCACGCCGGTGGCCGCGGGCATGCTGATCATCGCCCTGACCTTCCTGCCGCTGCTGACCCTGGAAGGGCTGGAGGGCAAGCTGTTCGGCCCGGTGGCGTTGACCATCGTGTTCGCCTTGGGTGCCTCGCTGCTGCTGTCGCTGACCCTGATCCCGGTGCTGGCGTCGTTCCTGCTGCGTTCGCACGTGGAACACACGCCATGGCTGATGCGGCAGGTGGAGCGCGTCTACCGCCCGCTGCTGGACGCCGCGCTGGCGCGGCCGCGGCGCGCGCTGCTGCCGGCGCTGGTGGCGCTGGTGCTGGGCGTGGCGGCCTACCTCGGGATCGGCAAGAGCTTCATGCCGACCATGGACGAGGGCGACATCCTGGTGCAGATCGCCAAGTCGCCGGCGATTTCACTGCAGCGCTCGGCCGAGCTGGACCTGGCGGTGGAGCGCGCGATCAAGGCGCAGGTGCCGGAAGTCGAGCACGTGGTGGCGCGGGTGGGTTCGGACGAGCTAGGCCTGGACCCGATGGGCCTGAACGAAACCGACATGTTCCTCAAGCTCAAGCCCAAGGCGCAGTGGCGCAACCCGGACAAGGCCTGGCTG
>JAANMX010003347.1_pt1 | contig 14324 bp, 8 predicted proteins | sample 7279681 | NCBI WGS metagenome assembly JAANMX01 (sample SAMN14094542, study PRJNA606508) | bioreactor metagenome | isolation source: A lab-scale SPAN reactor treating ammonium-rich wastewater day 351 | place: Ireland: Galway | collected 2018-01-01
GCGCTGGCGCGGTGCGCCGCGAGCAGCGTCTCTCGCTCGTGCTCGAGCGCCGCGGCCACCTGGGCGGTGAGCTCTCGCTTGTCTACCACCCGGACCCCCGCCTCACTGCTTCGCGAAGAAGTACAGGGGCTGATTCGCGCCTTCGCTCACCGTGTAGTACCCCGTGCCGTCCGCTGCGAAGCCGATGGCCTCGCCCTGCGGCTCGCTCTGGTGCGGGACCTTGCAGGGCTCGCCGGCCAGCGCCTGCGCCACCGTCGTCGCGCCGCCCCGCCGCCAGAGAAATGCGCTCGAATAGGTGCGGATCAACACCGCGTCGTTGAGCCGGAATTCAAGCTGAGGAGGGCCGCTCGCGTGAGTGTCGAGCAACCGCACCTTGAGTCGCGCTTCCCCTTCAGGCGGGGGCTCTTTCAATCCGAAGACCACGATGAAGGTGTGGCTTCGCCCGCCTGCCCAGGCGTCAGCGGGCCCCGGGTGTGCGTAAGGCCAGTCGCGGGCCGGCTCCGATTCGCCCACGAAGAACACCGCGTCCTCTCCAAACTGCGCGTAACCTCCGGGCGCCAGAGCGAACTCGCGGTTGTCGCCGTCAGGTTTGCCTATTCCCCAAAGCGTCGAGTAGTCACCCGCGGTGCTTGCCAGCGAGCACAGCAGACTGAGGCTGAAGGAGAGACAACAAACTTTTTGCGCACGCGTGCCGACCCAGGAGGTTGAGATTCGACCCGCCCCAGAGAACTTTTCCCATAAACCCATAGCAAGGCGATTGTCTAACGAGTCCGGAACCGAGTGCAACCTTATTGCCTTAACTTCTTTGCCTTCGCGATGCCCTTCGCTGCCCTCCGCAATTCCATCACCCCGTGAGCGCTTTTGAGGTGGCCTAGCTCATTGTGCTGCCCTACCCTTGCGTGGCTTCAAAATGAATCTGGGAGAGCAAGTCAGACAGGCCGGGGTGGTCGGCGCGGGGGGCGGCGGTTTCCCCACGCACGTCAAACTTTCCGGCCAGGCGGACATCGTCATCGCCAACGGCGCCGAGTGCGAACCCCTGCTCCACAAGGACGCCGTCATCATGGAAGAACACGCCGCCGAACTCGTGCGCGGAATGCAACTCGCCATGGAAGCCGTCGGCGCGAAAGAGGGCGTCATCGGCATCAAAGGAAAAAAGAAACACGCCGTGGAAGTCGTTACTGCCGCGAGCAAAGGCACGAACGTCCGCGTCCAGTTGCTGGGCGACTACTATCCCGCGGGCGATGAATACGATCTGGTCTTCAATGTCACGGGCCGCTTGATTCCGCCCCAAAGCATTCCGCTCAACGTCGGCGTGGTCGTGAACAACGTCGAGACCTTCGTCAACATCGCCGCCGCGGCTGATGGCAAGCCCGTCACACACAAGATGCTCACCATCGCCGGCGCGGTGCGTTCGCCCGTGACGTTGCGCGTGCCGCTGGGCACAACCTATCGTGAATGCCTCGCAGCCGCAGGCGGCTTGACGACCGATGATCCCGTGCTGGTGATTGGCGGATTGATGATGGGCCAGACGACGGACAATCTCGACACACCCATCACCAAGACCGCGACGGGAGTGGTGATTCTGCCGCGCAGCCATCACATCATCGAACGCAAGCTCAAGCCGAACAAGGTGCAGGCTAAAATCGGCAAGTCCGCGTGCGATCAATGCCGTTATTGCACGGAGTATTGCCCGCGTTTTCTGCTCGGCTACGCGGTCGAACCGCACCAGGTCATGCGCAGCCTCGCCTTCACGGCCACCGGCGCGGACTACTTCAACCAGTGGGCATCGCTCTGTTGCTCCTGCGGCCTTTGCACGCTTTACGCCTGCCCGGAGGAGCTGTATCCGAAAGAAGCCTGCGACGACGCCAAGGCTGAAATGCGCCGCGCGAGCTTGAAATGGACCGGCCCGACTACAGTGAAACCGCACCCCATGCACGATGGCCGCCGGGTTCCAATCAAAACGCTGACCCGCAAACTTCACGTTCAGGATTACGATCTCCCCGCGCCGCTGCGTGCGGACGGGGTATCGCCCGGTCGCCTGGTGCTGCTGCTCAAGCAAAGCGCGGGCACGGCGTGTCAACCAACCGTACGCGTGGGCGATCGCGTGAGTTCAGGGCAGGTTGTCGGCGAACCTGCGCCGAACGCGCTGGGCGCGGTGTTGCACGCGCCATTGGCCGGCCGGGTAAGTGAGGTCACGGAGCAACAGATTGTGTTGACGAGATGAAGACTACGATGCCATCGGCCAGTTGAAGACGGCCAAGGGCAAGGAATCGGGCGGCACGTCGCGGTTGCAGGAGCAGCTTGGGCATGGGTATGATGCGGCCTGAAACTTGAATCGCCGGACCAACAACGCACTCGTGCAAACCTTTGGCGTGAATAATCTGAATGAACTGACGAGCGTGAGCCGGGAGGGGACGCTGACGGTGGGTGCGCCGGGTTGTGTGAATCACCTGCTCTATCGCAGGCGAAAGCTGAACGGGAAGTGATACGTCAAAATCAAGAATGACCCGTTTACGCATACCGCTGCACCCGCAACACGGCCCGCATCTGATCCAGCAATGTTGGCGATTGACCCGCCGGATGCTCAGTCATAAAGTCGCTCCATGGACATAAAAGTTCATCCAAACCGCTTTCCTTGTTACTCCCCTAATACCCAGCATCAAGGAAAACTTTCCCTCCACATACATAGTTAGGCAGCAAGACATGTCACACGCCATTTCAAGCCAGTTTGTTCAGAGCGTCGCTGACGAGTTTTCCAGCCGTTACGATTGTCCTGTGTCACAAGATGACAGCGACGGTGAGTTGTGGATTGAGTGCCACAGTTCCTCACCAGCGCGGTTTCGTTCCTTGCTAACCTTTGGCATCACACCCGATTCAGTCACCGTGGCGTTTGATGGCCTCACTCGTCCGTTTATTGTGCGTCAAGGTGTCAGAGATGCAGAGACAGTTCGCCGAGAGGCTTTTGACTTGTTTGATGATTTGATAACCGAGCGACAGGTGGCTATTTCGTTTTGGCGTGGAAACGATTGCCTTGCCGTTGAGTTCATTCAGTATGAGCAGATTCACGAATGTAAGGGAGCTTGGCGAGATTCTGGTGCCAACCGTGTTCGTGTTCGCTCATGGCTTGGGAAGTATGATTATGAGTCGGCTGCCTAATCGCCAAAGGATTGGAAAGGACCCAGGCGCGTCTGAGTCGTCCGCTTTGACCTGTGAGGTAATCGCGCCGAGCGTGCTAAAAGTTTATCAGTCCCGGCCATTGTAGAATTTCGGCTTAACGTTCGAACCTGCCGCGCGGAGGCTCGGTCGCATGGCGCGCAAACTGCGAGTGCAATATCCCGGCGCGATTTACCTCGTGAGATAACGGACAAACCCTCTGGTTGGACCTCCCGCACCATTCGCCGTTTTGACCTCAACGTTCCTGCGCCCACTTATCTCACGGGGTGAATCATGTCATGAACCGGGGCGACCGGCGCAGGATGAAATGGCCAATTTGGCGGCCAATTGCGGCTGACTCAGGTTCAATATCAGCCGTTTGGCTCGCAGCCAATCGCCGAATGTTTTCAGAGTTGTCGGGAAGGGCTTTCTGCCTCTACGCTGCGTCGGAATGTGGACGCGTGAACCATGTTTTTTACGTTGTGCAAAACCCAACCGTCGTATCCCGCTGGGAGAGGGATTAAGGGTGAGGGAGAACCGCACATTAAAGCACCGCGTTCGTCTCGTTGAGCGTGAAGAGAGGAGCACACTTTCCCCCTCACCCCGGCCCTCTCCCGCTGGGAGAGGGAGAATCGTTCGCCGGCCTCCTGCATTGCCAAGCTCGCAAGACATCCGTTGGTTCGTTTTTTGGATCAACCAAACAGCGAGGACAGGCATATTGGAATTCCAACCATGCATGCCGCACGAAAACTGTTCCCTCTCCCAGCGGGAGAGGGTCAGGGTGAGGGAGAACGCCAAGATGTTTCACAAGCCAGCGCAGTATTCCCGCCAAGTTGCGAACGAAAGCGTTTCACTTTTTTGACCTATGCCCGAAAAATCCATCGGTCTGATTGAACTCTCAAGCATCGCGTCTGGTTTCCTGGTGGCCGACACGATGCTCAAGGCCGGCAACGTGCGCCTGCTGCTTTCGCGCTCGATTTGCTCCGGCAAATACATGGTGCTCATCGGCGGCGAAACCGCCGCCGTGGAGTCGGCCGTGCAGGCTGGCGATGAAGCGGCGAACGGTTGTCTCATTGACAGCTTCACCATCGCCAACGTGCATCCCGACGTGTTCATCGCGCTGGGCCGCACGCAGCCAGTCGAGCCCACCGGCGCGCTCGGCATTCTCGAGTCGTTCAACGTCGCCACGCTGATTCAGGCGGCTGACGCGGCGGTCAAAGCCGCCGCGGTGCAATTGCTGGAAATCCGCCTTGCGATGGCCCTGGGTGGCAAAGCGTTTTGCACGATGACCGGCGATGTCGCTTCCGTGCAAGCCGCCGTGGACGCGGGAAGGAAGGTCATCGCGGAAGCCGGCGTGCTGGTGAATGCCGTCGTCATTTCGCGACCGCATCCAGACGTGTATCGCGAAGTGGTTTGAACCCCGCCGGCCCGACAGGCGACTTACGCATGGCATGAAAAACTCTCTGCGCCAATTCATCAACCGCATCGGCATCGTGGATGTTCACGAGCATCACATGCCGGAAGTGCTGTTGAACCGCGACGTCAATCTGCTCCAGTTGTTCCGCCAGAGTTACGCGGGCTGGACCCAGGCGCGGCCTTATCCGCTGCCCTCCGAAACGCGCGCGGGCGATCCCATGCTGGCCGATGCCGGCCCGACCACCTGGGAAGCGCTCGCGCCGTTCCTGGAGCACAGCGGGTCGTCCATGTTCGTGCGCAACCTCGTAGGCGCGGTCACGGAACTCTACGGCGACGGCGGACCGGCCATCACCCGCAAGAACTGGCGGACCCTGGACGCCGCCGTGCGGAAGCATCATCGTCGGACGGACTGGTGTCAGGCGGTGTTGCGCCGCGCCGGCATCGAACGCGTGATTACCGATCCCTACAACGACCCGCTGCTCAACGCCCCGCGCGCCTTGGGGAACAACTACCTTTCGGTGATGCGCATCAACTCTTTCGCGTGCGGCTGGCATCCGGCTGCGTGCGATCACAATGGCAATCGCGGACACGCGCTCATGCGCCGTTGTGGTGTGCAGCCAGATTCCCTTGCCGCCTATCTAGCCGGACTGGAGAAAGTCATGGACGGACTTGCCGCGCGGCATCAAGTCGCGTTGAAGAACGCGCTGGCCTACGACCGCGACGTGACGTTTGATGAACCCGATGAAAAGCTCGCCCGACGCGCGTGGGGCAAACCCTCCCCATCACCCGCCGAGAAGAAAGCCTTCAGCGATCTGATTGTGGACCGCTTCTGCGAACTGGCGGGCGAACGCAATGTGCCGGTGCAGATGCATCTGGGCACGGCGCTCATTCGCGGTTCGCATCCCCTCAAGGCGGCCGGATTGTTTGAGCGCCATCCGCAAACTCGATTTCTCCTCATGCACCTGGCGTATCCTTGGAGCCGCGACCTGCTGGGGCTGGCCTTTGTGTATCGCAACCTCTGGCTCGACCTCACCTGGTCGCTGCTCCTCAGTCCTTCGCATTTCAAGCTGGCGCTGCATGAAGCCATCGAAGTCCTGCCCGACGAATCCCGTTTAATGATTGGGGGCGACAACTGGCACGTGGAAGAAACCTACGGCGCGATGCAGTGGGCGCGGAGATTGATTGGTGAAGTCCTGGAGGAAAAGGTGGCCTCCGGCTATTTCCGCCGTGCAGATGCCGAGCGTCTGGCCCGGAAAATCCTGCGCGAGAATGCGATCCGGTTCTTCAAACTGGAAGGCGGCGAGTGATCGGCTCTGGAGCACAACTGTCGCCACCCTGACGGCCTGCCGATGATTTGCGTTGCAGGCTGATTCCCATGACCGCGGGCCGCCACGCCCCCGTTTCACGACTGTTCCCACGCGTTCAGTTCCGCGCGCACTTGCTCCATCGGCAGACCCACCACGTTGCTGTACGAGCCGGAGATTTCTTCGATGATCAACTCGCCGTGTTCCTGGATGGCGTACGCGCCGGCCTTGTCGAGCGGATGGACGAGGGAGAGATAGTGTCGCACCTGTTCGCCGGTCAGGGCGCGAAACCGGACGTCCGTGGTGACGGCAAACACGCGCTCGCGATGGGCGCGCAGATGGATGAAGTTCACGCCGGTGATCACCTGATGGGTGCGCCCCTGCAAACGCTCAAGCATGCGCCGCGCCTCCTCGGCGTCCGCTGGCTTGCCCAGGACCTCACCATCCAGGAACACCAACGTATCGGCGCCGAGCACGAGGGCGTCCGGGAACTTCTTGGCAATCGCGCGGGCCTTGCGGTGGGCATTGAGCTGGCAAAGCTCCTGCGGCGTCAAGTATTCGGGCGCCAGTTCCGGCGCGTCACTGGGCAGGATTTGGAATTCTGACTGCACCTGACGCAACAACTCGGCCCGGCGCGGCGAGGCGGAGGCCAGGATTAGCGGCGGCAGATGCATGTGAGACTTGCGCGTTGTGTAAGTTCGGTGCGCACGCCGTTAAGTTAGGCCGCAGCCTGATGGATGTCGAGTGCCTGGCGTTGCTCCCGGCGCTGCTCAATTTCTCGATCAGTGGGAGTGGGAAGGATCGCGCCGCAGTTGGCGGGCCGGATCGCCGAAGCGGCGCGTCAAGTCCTCGCGCAGTTGCAGGCGGGCACGCAGCAGGCGGACCTTCACGTTGGCTTCGCTCAAACCCAGTGCCTCGGCGGTTTCCTTTACCGACAGACCCTCGACGTCACGCAGCACGAACACCAGCCGGTGTTTGTCGTCCAGTTGCGCCAGCGCGGCGTCGAGCAGGCGGCGAGTTTCGTTGCGTTCGACCAGTTCTTCCGGGGAATCGCGCCAGTCCGCGATGAACTCTGGATGCGGAACGGCATCGCATTCCTCGCGCGGCTCGGTGGCGGCGTCGAAGGAAACGGTGTCCAAACCCTGCCGTTTGCGAATGATCTTCAGCGCGGCAAAAGTGGCGATGCGATTAAGCCACGTGGCGAAGCTGGCTTCCTCGCGAAACTTGGCCAACCCTTCCAAAGCACTGATGAAAGCCTGCTGCGTGACGTCTTCGGCGTCATGCGGATTCTGCACAATGCGCAGGGCGAGGGTGTAAATACGCCGCTCGTGGCGATTGACGAGTTCCTCAAAGGCCGCGAGGTCGCCGACTTTGGCGCGGCGGACTAATTCAGCATCTGGTGGCAGCATTTCCATCTGTCAATTCCCCGCCGCCAGAGTAGCGAAAGCAACGCGCGCGTCTAGGCCGGAGAAGTCGCGACAAGGTGCATGGGTTTCGCAGGCCCAAACCGCCCGCTAAACGAGAACCCACGATAAAAGTTTCCTCTCCCGCAAGTCTAACAGGTCTGGAATAAATTTCTTTGCACTTCGTGTCAGCTTGCTAGGTTTGAACCAGTTTGGACATTCAACCACAGGTGAATTATGAATTCTGAATCCAATCGCACCCCACCTTCCGGCGAATCCCGCCGTTCGTTCATCCGCAAAACCGCGACGCTCGCCGCCGCCGCTTCGACCCCTGCGCTTTTTCGCACGCCGGTTTACGGGCAAAACACGGCGCCGTCGGCCAACGTCACGGGCGCCAACAACCGCATTGCCGTTGCCTATATCGGCACGGGTAAGCAGGGCATGGAGCACGTGCGGTCGCAGAAGAAATTCGCCCAGGATAACAATATCGTTCAGGCCGCCGCCTGCGATCTTTATGCGAAGCATCTTGAGTCCGCGAAGAAGACCATGAACCTGACGGACGCGGACGGGTTTGCCGATCATCGGCGGTTGCTCGAACGCAAGGACATTGACGCGGTGATTATTTCCACCGTGGACAACTGGCACGCGCAGTGTTCGATTGATGCGGTGGAGGCGGGCAAACACGTCTTTTGCGAGAAGCCCATGACACGCTATCTGGACGAGGCGTGGCGGGTGTATGACGCGGTCAAGAAAAGCGGCAAGGTCTATGTCATCGGCTCGCAGGGGTGCATGGATGCCAAGTGGCACAAGGCGGCCGAATGGGTGAAGGCCGGCAAGCTCGGTCCGCTGGTATGGGGCCAAGGCTCTTACTGCCGCAACAATCCGAAGAACGACGAATGGCAGTTTCCAGTGGATCCCGACGCCAACGAGAAGAACCTCGATTGGTTTCGCTGGCTGGGCAAAGCGCCAAAGATTCCGTTCAATCCGCAGCACTATTTTAGCTGGCACAAGTATTACCTCTACAACTCTGGCCTTATCGGCAATCTGCTGTCGCATCGTTTTCATCCCATGATGCTGGCGACCGGCAACGCGGAGTACCCGCGCCGTGTCGTGGCCACCGGCACGAAGAAGGTCTCCACGGAGCGCGAAATCACCGACACGACGCATTTGCTGGCGGAGTATCCGAGCGGACTGACACTGGTGGTCGCCGGGAGTACGGTGAACGAACAGGGATTGCCCGACATGCTGCGCGGCCGCAAAGCCACGCTGAGTTTTGCCTCCAGCCAGAATCGGGTGGAGTTGAAGCCCGAGCGCATTTTTGCGGAGGAAATTGACGCCGAGGAATTCAATGATCCGACTCCGGTCGAAAGCATCGCGCGTTTGGAGAAGGACTTCTTCGACTGCATCCGCTCCGGGAAAACGCCGGTGGCGAATCTGGAACTGGCCATTCGCGCGCAGACGGTGCTCTGCATGGCGGAAATGTCCGAGCGACTCGGCCTCGCGCTGTTCTACGACGAGCAGAAGCGGGCGCTCAAGACCAGCGATGGGAAGGTCGTGCCGCCACTGACGTACGACACGGTGGTGCCCGTCACAGCTTGAGCCACCCGCCGCAAGTTCATCGAGCTTTGCGTCCGTTGGGAAACCCTTTGCGCTGCAATAGGTTCAACCCTCGCGGGCCGCGAAGCTCTCGGAGCGCGGGTGGTCCCCGCCCGCAGCACCCCTGCTTGCAGTGAGACGCCAGGATTCCCCGACGCTCTCCAGACGGCCAACCCGCTGCGACCGGGGACCGGTCGCGCTCCGATTTGCCTGCGGCTTCGCCGCGCTGTGCTGCGGTGTATCACAATCCTCGAACACCGCGAGGATGTTGGAGTGCGGTGACTTGTCACCGCTTTGGCAGCATGGCCAGCTTGCCGGCCGGGCAGAGCCGCGTTCAGCGGCGCGGAGCGCAGTTTCGACCTTCGCTTGCGTTTGGCGGCGACAAGTCGCCTGCGGAAAGCGCGGACGAGTCCGCGCACTGCAAAGTGGTTGTGGTTTCGCCGCATGGGGTCCCCGGCGTTGCGAGGCAGAACGGGACAACCCGGCGCTCTTTGATTTCGGTCAAGGGTTTCGGTTCCGAATGGCGCATTGTCAGGGCATGAAAAAGCTTCGGATTTCCTGGGTGATCGGCTTCGCGCTCTGCTTCGTGGGTCATTCCCTGCCCGTCTCGGCGGCGGATTCGGCCAGCGTCAAAAAGCATTTCCAAGATCCGCCACGCGAATACAGCACAGGCCCGTTGTGGGTCTGGAATGACATGCTGACCGAGGAGCAAATCCGTTCCACGCTGCGCGACCTCGCCAACCAGAATGTCAAACAGGCCTGGGTGCATCCGCGGCCCGGTTTGATGACGCCGTATCTTTCGGACGAATGGTTTCAACTCTGGAAAGTTGCGCTCGACGAGGCCGAACGCCTCGACATGAACATCTGGATTTACGACGAGAATTCGTATCCCAGCGGATTTGCCGGCGGCTGGGTGCCGGAACTGATGCCCGAAGCGCGCGGGCGCGGTTTGAAATTGAGCGAAGCCAAGACCGCTCCGAAATGGGAGGACAATCTCCTCGCGGTGTACCGGCTGGATGGTGGAAGAACGGAAAACATCTCCGCCAAGGTCAAAGCGGGCGAAGCGTTCGGTGAAGGTCGGTTTGTGGTAGCGTCAATCCTTCGTGCCGGAAATTCGCCGTGGACGGCGAATCGCTCTTACGTGGATTTGATGTATCCCGGCGTGGCGGAGAAATTCCTGGAGATCACGCTGGAACCTTATCGCAAGCACTTCGGCGAACATTTCGGCAAGCGCATTCCCGGGTCGTTCACGGATGAACCGGAACTACGTCCCGCCGGCGGATTGCCGTGGACACCCGACCTGCCGGAGCAGTTCAAGAAACGCTGGGGCTACGATTTGATGGACTGTCTGCCCAGTTTGTCGCATGAAGTCGGTGACTGGCGCAAGGTCCGCCATAATTACTTCCAGACGCAACTTGACCTGTTCATAGAACGCTGGGCCAAACCGTATTTCGAGTATTGCGAGAAGAACAACCTGGAATTCACCGGCCACTACTGGGAACACAATTGGCCCAACTGCGTCGGGGTGCCGGACAATATGGCCATGTCCGCCTGGCAGCAGCGACCCGGGATTGACACCTTGATGAATCAGTATGCCGAGCACACGCATGCGCAGTTCGGCAACGTGCGCGCCTGCCGTGAAATCTCCAGCCTCGCCAATCAGTTCGATCGCCGCACGCTGTGCGAGATTTATGGTGCGGGCGGCTGGGACTTGCGTTTCGAGGACATGAAACGCATCGGTGACTGGCTTAGCGTGCTGGGCGTCAACACGCTGAACCAGCATCTCCAGTACATCACCCTCCGGGGCGCACGCAAACGTGACCATCCGCAATCCTTCTCGTATCACACGCCTTGGTGGGACGCGTATCACGTCTCCGCGCAATACCTCGCCCGGCTTTCGGCGGCGCTGTCGCAAGGCGAACAGATCAACCGCATTCTCATCATTGAGCCCACCACCACTGCCTGGATGTATCAGGGCAACGGTGGCAAACTGAACGCCATCGGCGACAGTTTTTTCAAGCTGCTCATGACGCTCGAAGCCGCGCAAATCGAATACGACCTTGGCTGTGAAGACGTGATCGCCCGGCACGGTTCGGTGAATGGCAAACGGTTCCGCGTTGGCCGCCGCGACTATGATGTGGTCGTTCTCCCGCCGCACACGGAGAACATCAACGCCGCTGTGGCCGATCTGGGGGAAGACTTTTTGCTCGGCGGCGGCAACATCGTTTGCCTGGGTGAAGCGCCCTCGCGCATGGACGGCGCGGAATCGTGGCGCGTGTCCGAAGGCATCAACGAACCCGGTTGGAAATTTGCCAAGGTCGAAGACGCCGTGGAGGTTCTCGGACGCTGGAATCGCCACGACGAATTCCGCATCACGCGGTCGGCCAACGACCGCGGCATCCTTTTCCATAACCGCCGTCAATTGACGGACGGCGAATTGCTGTTCCTGGTGAACACAAGCATCGAGTCGCCCTCGAAGGGTGAGCTTTTTTCCAGGCAGAAGGGCATTGAACAGTGGGACGCTTACAGCGGCAAGGTTCAGGCTTATCCCTTCAGTGCAGCGCCTGCCGGTGTGAATGCGAGCTTTGAACTGCCGCCGTCCGGCAGTTTGCTGCTGTTCCTTTCCAACAAACCTCTCAAGCCAGCGCCTGCCGTCAGCGAGGTTGTCACCGTGTTGCGGCCGCAAGGACCGCCTGCCATCCAACGCCTCGAACCCAACGTCCTCACGCTCGATTACGTTGATATCACCGCCGGCGGCGAATCGAAGAAAGATGTCTATTTCTACGACGCCCAACGCTTCGCTTTCCAGAGGAACGGGCTGGATCGCAACCCCTGGGACAGTGCCGTGCAGTTCAAGGATGAATTGATCTCAAAGACCTTCCCGGCCACCAGTGGCTTCACCGCCAGCTACAAATTCACCATCGAAGGCAACGTGCCTGGGAACCTGGCAATCGTCATCGAGCGACCCGACCTCTACACCATCACCTGCAATGGCAAGCCCGTAGCCGCCGAGGTAACGAGGCGGATTCCGCACGGCGCCGGCAGCAGCCCGGAATTCAAAGAGTGGTGGCTCGACAAGGCGTTCGGCAAAATTGGCATCGCCGCCGCCGCGCGCGTCGGGGAGAACGTGGTCACGCTCAAAGCGCAGCCCTTCACGATCTGGCACGAACTTGAACCCGCCTACGTGCTTGGCGACTTCACCCTGAAACCGGCGGACAAAGGTTTCGTCATCGCGCCCGGGCAACCGTTGCGCCTCGCGCCGGCCACCACCACGCAATCGCTGACGCACAGCATCAATTCCGATGGCACGATGTGGTTGAGCGCCGGCATCGGTTTCGGACAGGGCGCGGATGATCGCGCGCCCTATCTGGTGTTCGATCTCGGCCGCAACGCGAGTTTCAACAGCCTCCGCGTCTGGAATTACTGCGAAGCGCACGTCCACAACCTCACCTCGCGCGGGGCGAAGGAAATTCGTGTTTCCGCCGCGACCGATTCGCCATCGCCCGTGTTCGACCAGGTGCTTGGCAGCTTCACCCTCAAACGCGGCAATCCGCGCGGTGGCGCACCGGAAATCCTGCCGGCGGAAGCACGCGGCGTCCGCTTCGTGCGATTCGACTTCCTCAGCAACCAGCACGGCGTGAGTTATCCAGCCACGGGTGAACCGGAGGACAACGGCTTTGTTGGCCTGGCCGAAGTGCAGTTCCTCGCGGATGCCAGCCAACCCATCGCAGGTGTCCGGATTCACAAGGCATCCAGCGAGCTTCCCTCGCATCAACGAGTCGCCCGCTATCTGGTGGATGGCAGCGGCCTGAACGCAAAAACCACTGGCGGCTGGGATGAGCAAGGACATCCATTCTACGCCTCAGGCGTGGCGTATCGCGAGCAATTCAGCGTGGCCAATCCGAGCGGTGAATATCGTGTCGCACTGCCGAAATGGCTGGGTAGCGTGGCGAAGGTTTCGGTCAATGGCAAACCCGCCGGCTATATTGATGCGCCGCCGTGGGAGTGTGACGTAACGGAACAAATCAAGCGCGGCGACAACGACATTGAAGTCACGGTCATCGGCACGCTCAAGAACACGCTGGGACCGCATCACGGTAATCCGCCGCTGGGCAGCGCCTGGCCGGGCACGTTCCAACGCGGACCGAATCCCGGCCCGCCGCCGGGCGAGGCGTATTCCACAGTGGGCTATGGCTTGTTCGAGCCTTTCGTGTTGAAGCAGGTCAAGTGAACTGGCGTCACGGAGCAAGGCAAGCTTGACTTCTCCGGGCAGAGGGATAAGACGGGCACGAGTCAGAAGCAGGAATGACCGTTCCTTCCGCGCCGCGTGGGGGCACGCGGCCTACATGAAACGCCGCGTGAGGGCACGCGGCTACAGAAGCGGGGCGGGAATTGGCCATGTAGGCCCGGTGCCCACACCGGGCGGATCCTCGAACAAACTGTCAGACCACAATAAATCGCTCACGAATCATGAAAACCCGAACCCTGCTGCTGCTCTGGTCGTACTGTGTGACCTCGCTCCCGTTGGCGGCCCAAACCAATCTCACCCCCGCCATCTTCCCGGATGAAGACACGCAGACGCCGGAATCGCTCCGGCTCGTCTGGCCTGCCACGCCGGGCCTCCGTTACGAGGTCCGGCAATCCACCAACCTGCAATCATGGACGACCGCGCCCGGCTTTCCGGCTGCGGCCCCGGGACCGGCGCAACAGATGCCGTTTTCGCCCGCCGGCAATGCCCGCTTCTTCCAGGTGCGGGAACTCGACGAGCAACCGCCCGCCATCGTCAACCAGTACCCACCGGATGGCGGTTTCGCCGTGCCACGCTTTGCCAACCTCACGCTGCAACTCGCCGACGCCACGGGCATCAACACCAATTCCCTTCAACTCACCGTTGGCAACCTTGGCACGTTCACACTGGCCAGTCCGCAACTGACCTTCAGCAACAACGTCCTCACCTTCCTCAACGGCGGCAGCATCCCGCTGGGCGGTTGGAGTTCAAACGTCACCGCCACGCTCATCGCCGCCGACACCCGCGGCAACCACGGCACGAACACCTGGAGCTTTGATCTCGAACTCCAGCCCCAGGTCGTGACCAACCTGTTTGTGTTTGGCTCGCCACAGGCCCAGCGCACCGGGCAACGCATCGGCAACATTCCCACGGCTGCTCTGGCCGCCCGCTTCGGCCCGATCCCGATGGGCGACGGCGATCCGTGGACACTCGAATTGGTCGAGAGCAACCGGCTGGTTCTTTCCTACACGAACACCGCCCCCGGCATTACCGTGGACACCTACCTCTGCAACCTCACTCCCGTCACCGCTGACGAAATCTTTTACCGCAAGGTAACTTCATTGAGTAACAATCCCGCTGTCAAACGGCTCACCCTCTTCACCGTGGACGTGCCCCTGGCAGAGATCATCCTGGAAGGTTCGGCCTCGCTCTCGGCGGAATCCG
>JAANMX010003348.1_pt1 | contig 14318 bp, 15 predicted proteins | sample 7279681 | NCBI WGS metagenome assembly JAANMX01 (sample SAMN14094542, study PRJNA606508) | bioreactor metagenome | isolation source: A lab-scale SPAN reactor treating ammonium-rich wastewater day 351 | place: Ireland: Galway | collected 2018-01-01
CGTGTTCTACACGCTCTTCGCCGGCAAGCGCGTGAACGTGCCGAACTACTGGAACGAGCATGCCGACACGCTGGAATGGACCCTGCCCTCGCCGCCGCCCGAGCACACCTTCGAGCAACTGCCCAAGCGCGAGGACTGGGATCGCGCACACGCGCATCGGTAGGGGAGGCAGACCTTCGGAAACGACCGATCGTATCCAACAGCACCCGACTCGAGCGGATGTCGGAACAGCCGATGCTGACGCATATCAGCCAAAGGCATCATACCGTGCGAGGCGGATAGGCACTGAAAGCTGCGTTACAGGTGGTGCTGCAGACGAGAGGTAGGAGATAGACCGGACGTTCCCAAGTGGTGTCGGCGCGCCAAGGTAGCGGGTGCTGGAGCACCGGCACGGAAGAGAATGTCCATGGGAGCGGCAGTATCTGATACGCCCCACAACTCCCAGAATAACAACTTGGCAATCACGTCACGCGGCATCTTGACGCGATTCGATATGTTTGCACAAGCATATCGTGATGGTACCTCACGATTGTCGGTGGCGTGGAACCACGCGATCCAGATATCACGGGGGACCAGGGTGCCATGCGTCGCGCAGTTTCGAATGGTGGGATAGCGATTTCTTTTTTCTGCCTGGCCACAGCAGGTCATGCGCAAACACCTCCCGGTCCTGCCGAACTCAGGTCACTGGCTGCGCCAGTGGGACTGACAGAATCAATGCCACCAGTTCCGCCTGCCTTTGCACCCCGGTCTTGGAGAAGATGTTTCGCAGATGGAAGGCGACGGTCGTACCCGAGATCGCCAACCGGTCTGCGATCTGGCTGCGGCGCAACCCTTCGGCCAACAAACACGCGACCTGGGCTTCCATCGGCGTCAGGCCGAACAACTGGCCAAGGGTCGCAGTGTTCATAGGGGGCTTGCTGTCTGTGCCGCTCAGTATCAGCATGGCGACCGCCTCATCATGGTGCGAGTGCGCTGGCAGCGACATCCCGATAAGCACGAGCCGGCACCCATCGTCCAAGCGCAACCCCGTGGGGGCCATCCCTTTACCCGGGGCCAACCCTGCGATCAACGCGGACAGCTTCCGGCCATTTTCGCCGCTGGCGGTAATACGCCCACTCAGCGAGATTCCGGCCGCGCCCGACAAGTTTTGGGCGAGAGGGTTGGCATGGACCACGCCGCCATTGGCGTCGAGCAGCACCACGCCAAGAGCCAAGCGGTCGAGGGCGGTCAGGCCGGACCGGTCTCCCGGCATTTCGCGCAACCTTTGCATCCGGTTCAGGCGCGCTTCAACGGTGGCACGAAGCAGGTCGTAATCAATGGGCTTGGTCACATAATCGTCGGCCCCCGCCATGCGCCCATCGATTACCTGCTGGCGTGAGGACAGGGCAGTCAGAAAGACAAAGGGCACGTCATCAAGATCGGGTCTCGTCTGGCGCAAATGGGACATGAACCTCTTGCCGTCCATGCCGGGCATCAAGATGTCACAGAGGATCAGATCGGGGCGCTGCCTTTCCAGACAGGCCAGCGCTTCGCGCGCATCTGCGGCGGCGCTCACGATGTAACCGGCCTCGTGCAGTTCGAAAGCGATGTCGTCGCGCAGGGATGGCTCATCCTCGACACACAGGATCAGTGGTGCGGTCATGCGGCGTCATCCTTCGGCAAGTAAAGCGCGGCTGTCAGGCCTCCCCCGTCACGCTGCATCAAGGTCACGTCGCCTCCCTGTATTCGGGCCAGATGGCGCGCAAGTGTCAGGCCCAGCCCGGAGCCAGGCAACGTCTCGTGCCCGCTGCCGCGGTAGAACCTGTCAAAAGCACGCTCAATCTCTTCGGATGACATACCCTTCCCCCGGTCTTCAATCTGACAGACGATGTAGTCCCGTGACTGAGAGACACTCACATCGACGCGGCAATCGGGCGGCGAGTACAAGAGCGCATTGCGCAGGAGGTTGGACAGAATTTCGGCGGTCAACATCGGATCGCACAGCGCGACAATTGCTTCTGGTTGCACCGACTGCCGGATACGGGCCGGGTTGCGGTCTCGCGCCGTCGCCATCAGGTCATCAACCACTGAAGATACCAGATCGCTTAGGTCATGGGCGCGCAGGCTAGGAAGAACGGCATTACGTTCCAGCCGGGACATCATCAGCGCGGTATCTGTCAACTTCACGAGCCGCGCTACCGCCTCACGGGACACAGCCGCCTTTTCCGAAATCAGTTCTGGTGGAACCGGGCCGCCGCTGCGCCGCGTCAGGCGGTGCATCGCGCTGTCGATTACGGCCAGCGGCGTGCGGAACTGATGGGCAATCAAGTCGGCGAACCGACGGTGGTTCTCGGAGGTTTCGCGTTCGCGTTCCAGATCGCTGGCCAGCTTTTCAGCCCGCAGGTGATCCAGCCGTCCGTTCATCAACCGCCTCTCACGATCGATCAGGATTGCCACCAGCCCCATTCCCGCTACAGCAGCCCCCAGCACTGACATCAGCGCAAGCAAATGCAGGTGCCTCAGGCTGTCCAGGCGCGTGGCCTGGCTCTGCCATTCATGGGACATCACCAGACTCGCCTTGGTCCTTAGGGCAGCGACCAGCGCCGTGACATGTGCCCGCAGCCCGGCCGGATCGGCACCTTGCGCGGGGTCAAGCGCCAGAAGTCCACTGCGCCAGCCTGCGAGCGTTTCGGAGATTCCTGCTTCCTCGAGAAAGCGACGTTGCGGCCCATCGTCCAACAGCGTCAGTCGCGAAACCAGTATGTCAAAGCGGGTCTGGATCTGTTGCAGCGCAGCCTCATCCGAAAGCGCCAGCGCAAGGTTCAAGGCCTCTATCTGCGTCTGGCTAAAGACCCAGATCATGTTCTCGGTTGCGGCAATCCGCATCTGGCGCTCCAGCACGACAAGCTGCCACGCAGCCAGCCCCAGCAGGCCCAGGCAGATCGCCACCAGCCCACCAAGCCACAGATACCGGGCCCGTCCGCCTGTGCCGGTCATTGCACATGCAGCGCGACAAGCTGCCAGACCCATCGCATGTCATACCGTATATCGGCCAGAACGCCGTGATTGTCGCGTGGATAGACGATCCAGACTGGCCCCTTGTCACGCGGGGTCAGTGGCACGCCATCCATGTAAAGCGCGGCCAGAACGTCAAACCGGTGAAAATCCTCGACAGGGATATCGACGACATAGTCGTTCAACGCTGTCGCGCGCACACTACTTCCCTCGGCCTCGGCATGGGCGAGGATGTCTCGCATCAGCACGCCGCGGAACTCCGGCCTGCCATCTGTGACGCTGGTCGATGTCGAAAACTCATGCCAGTCCATCGTATCGAAATCCGCGCGCGTCATCTCCACCCTGCCGTCCGTGACCGCGCCGGTCAGGGTCAGCAGGACGTCCTCGGCGGCCACTGGAACGGCCATGAACAAAAGTGCCGTCATCAACGCGGTTTGAGCGGTGTACCGCAATCTCATCGCCACAATCCAAAATAAAAGCCCGGTTCCAGCCTGAACTCTATCACAAGAGGCTGCATGTTCCCCGTTCAAACGAACGGGGCGGTCCGTGTTGAGCAAAGCTAAACTCAGAATCAAACAGGAGGAGGATCTACTCTTGACCATCTTCTCGACCATGCGAAGGGCGGGCATAGCTGTTCTGGCCTGTCTGCTGGCGCTGCCGGTGCTGGCTGATGAGCCTGGAGGGCTGGTTACTGGCAGTTTTGGCGATCAGCCGCTGGAGCTGACTGTTGCCCCCGAATTGTCCGGCGCGACGATCATTGGCAACTACGCCGATGCCTCCTTGCTTGCCGCACAGATGGAGGGCGATCAGGGGCCGGTCAATCTGGAACTGACGATCAATGGCGAATTGCCCTCGCCGGGCGAAATGGCGCTGACGATCACCTTCGCGCGCGACATGGGTCGGAACTGGACCGGCGATCAGAACAGCCTGACACTGACCTTGGAGGAATTCACGCCGGGCGATGGGATCGTATCCTTGAAGGGTACGCTCACGGGGCAAGTCAGCGGCGGTCCCTCATCCGAAACCCGGCCTGTCACCGTCAGCTTCGACACCCGGCTTGAAGAGCTTGACTGAGATGGCTGGACCTGCCCTTGCCCGTACTGCGGCCCTGTTGCTGATCGCTACGGCAACTTCAGCACTGGCCGGTGAACCGCCCAACCCGGTCTGCCACGCTGACGTCCACCGGGCGGGTAATTTCGATCTGCGACAGATTGGTCCGCTGATCGCGGGAACATGGACCGAATCCGCTATCGGAACGAGTGTGGCAATAGGCGTTCAGGAGAGCACCCTCGAGATTATTTATGATCGGAACCGCAACCGATTGTATCTGGGTTCGGACGGCATTCAGACCGAACTGGTGCCGGTTCGAGGTGGCAACAAGCCGCTGCGCTTTGACTTTGTGCGTGGCGAAGCAATGGACCCGCAGTTTTACATGTTGACCTCAACGGGTTCCGAGCCCCCCGCAGAGCCCTTCGAATGGGCTTTGGTTCAGGATTGCCAGATTGCCTCGGCGCCGCAATTCGAATGGCAATTCGGCACCGGTGCGCGGCGCTCGGACGGGATCATCAGTTTCTTCTCGGCCAATGAGGCGATGGGAACAAAACGCAATTCGGCGCGGGGCGTCCGCGAACAGCTGATCAGCCGATAGGAATGCCAATGAAGGTGCTTGTCCCGCTTGTCCTGGCCCTAGGGTCAGGATTCATAACCAGTAGATGACGACCGCGGCGAGGGCGATGGCTGAGAGGAACACCTTGGGACAGCGATCATAGCGTGTCGCGACACGCCGCCAGTCCTTGAGCCTGCCGAACATGATCTCGATGCGGTTGCGCCGTTTGTATCGGCGCTTGTCGTATTTGACGGCCTTCTTGCGCTGCTTTCTACCAGGGATGCAGGCGCGTATCCCCTTGTCTTTCAACGCCTCTCGGAACCAGTCGGCGTCATAGCCGCGATCTCCGAGAAGCCAGTCGACCTTGGGCAGACTGCTCAGTAACGCCCGCGCACCGATGTAGTCGCTGACCTGTCCAGCGGTGACGAACAGGCTGAGCGGTCGCCCTTGGCTGTCGCAGATGGCGTGCAGCTTGGTGTTCATGCCGCCCTTGGTTCGACCGATCAGGCGACCACGCCCCCTTTTTTCGCGGCCAGGCTGGTCGCAGTGCGGTGGGCTTTCAGATACGTCGCGTCGATCATCACGGTCTTTTCCTCGCCGTGTTCCGCAGCCAGACCGACCATCATCCGGGCGAAGATGCCTTTCTCGCTCCAACGCTTCCACCGGCTGTACAGCGTCTTGTGCGGTCCGTAGGCTTCAGGGGCGTCGCGCCAGCGCAAGCCATTGCGATTGATGAAAATAATTCCGCTCAAGACCCGTCTGTCATCGACCCGAGGCTTGCCGTGGGACCTGGGGAAAAAAGGGGCAAGCTTGGCCATCTGCTCGTTGGTCAGCCAGTACAGGTCGCTCATGTCACCGCTCCGTTTTCCGAGCCGTGAATCACGCAGCGCGTCGAAAATCAATGCATCCTGACCCTAAAACACAGTTCCTACTCAGGAGTTGGCGCCTCCGGCAAATCCGGCGCGGCTCACTGGCGCAGCCCCTCATTCGTCCAAATCCTGGGATTATCAAAACAAATTTTAGTCCCGCTGCAGCGGCGGATAGCCTCGTCCCCAGCAAACCGATGGAGGACGGATCCGATGACCGACGACATGCTTCATGTCATGGAATGGCACAATGGCGAGAAGGATTATTCCCCCTTCTCGGATGTCGAGATGCAGCGGCGTCAGGACGACATGCGCCGCTGGATGGCCGAGAACGGCGTCGATGCGACGCTGTTCACCTCGTATCATTGCATCAACTATTACTCGGGCTGGCTCTACTGCTATTTCGGCCGCAAATACGGCATGGTCATTACCCAGGATGCGGCGACGACGATCAGCGCCGGCATCGACGGCGGCCAGCCCTGGCGGCGCAGCTTCGGCAACAACGTCACCTATACCGACTGGCGGCGCGACAATTTCTATCGCGCGGTGCGGCAGCTGACCCCCGGCGTCAAGCGGCTGGGGATCGAGTTCGACCACGTCAACATGGACTTCCGCCGCCAGCTGGAAGCGGCGCTGCCGGGGGTGGAGTTCGTCGATGTCGGCCAGCCCTCGATGTGGATGCGCTCGATCAAGTCGGCCGAGGAACACAAGCTGATCCGCGAGGGCGCGCGCATCTGCGACGTGGGCGGTGCGGCGGTGGCGGCTGCGGTCAAGGCCGGCGTGCCCGAGCACGAGGTCGCCATCGCCTCGACCAATGCCATGATCCGCGAGATCGCCGCCTCCTTCCCCTTCGTCGAGCTGATGGATACCTGGACCTGGTTCCAGTCCGGCATCAACACCGACGGGGCGCATAACCCGGTGACGAACAAGAAGATCAAATCCGGCGAGATCCTGTCGCTGAACTGCTTCCCGATGATCTTCGGCTATTACACCGCGCTGGAACGCACGCTGTTTTGCGACAGCGTGGACGATGCGAGCCTGGACATCTGGGAAAAGAACGTGGCCGTGCATCGCCGCGGGCTGGAGCTGATCAAGCCCGGCGCGAAATGCAACGAGGTCGCGCTGGAGCTGAACGACATGTATCGGCAATGGGATCTGCTGAAATACCGCAGCTTCGGCTATGGCCACAGCTTCGGCGTGCTTTGCCATTATTACGGCCGCGAGGCGGGGGTCGAGCTGCGCGAGGACATCGAGACCGAGCTGAAGCCGGGCATGGTGGTCAGCATGGAGCCGATGGTCATGCTGCCCGAGGGCACGCCCGGCGCCGGGGGCTATCGCGAGCATGACATCCTGATCGTGACCGAGGACGGGGCCGAGAACATCACCGGATTCCCCTTTGGTCCCGAGCATAACATCATCCGCAATTGACCCGGCTGCGGGCAGGAAAGGGGCGGGCCCGCGATTGCGGGCCCCTTCCGCCTTGGTCAGGTGCCGAACTCGGCCCGCAGCGCGTCGACGATGCCTTTGGTGCAGACCTCGAGCAGCAACTCGCCCTTTTCGGCCGAGGCGTCCTTGGGCGAGGAAAGCGTGCCCGGCGCAGGCGTCCATTCCGGCTTGACCGGGTAGACGTCATAGGGCGGGAAGCTGGCCGGCTCGACATCCACCGCCCGCGACAGGTCCACGAATTGAGGATAAAGCGCCAGCATCAGCGATGTCTCCAGCACGCCGCCATGCTCCAGATCCCAGCCAGGAAAGCCGCCGGGGTAAAGCCGGGCGATGTCCGCTTCGCCGACGAAATCCCAATAGGACAGCACCACGATCTTCATGTCGCGGATGCCGTCCCAGCGCAATTCGCGCAGGGCCAGGTCGATGCCCTCGATGATGAACCAGGAATTCTCGAAATGCCCGTTCACCATGCAGATCCGGCGCACGCCATGGCGGGCGAATTCCTTGATCACGTCGCGCAAGGCCGCGACCAGCGTGGCGCCGTCCAGGCTGGTGGTGCCGGGCAGGTGGTTGCCGCCGCCGGATTTCTGATGCGACTTGTAGCCATAGGTAAAGGGGGGCGCGACCAGCCCGCCGATGTCCAGCGCGGCGCGGCGGGCGAATTCCGTCGGCAACAGCACATCGACATGCAAGGGCATGTGATGGCCGTGCTGCTCCATCGAGCCGATGGGGATCAGGATGGGCGTGGCGCCGTCCCTTACCGCGGCGTGGTAGTCGGGCCAGGCAAGTTCGGACGCGAATGCTGTCTTCTTCGGCATGATGCACCTTCTTGGAAATGGGGGGATGCCGGAATTAGAGTTTCGCCTTGAATATAAATGAAATATATAGTCGCAATCCTTGCATTGCGGGGGCAAATCCATGGCTGGGATCACCAATCTTCCGACCGATCTGTTGCGCAGCTTCATTGCTGTGGTGGAACTGGGCGGTCATTCGCGGGCAGGCGCGGCGCTGGGGCGCAGCCAGCCGGCGATCTCGCTGCAGATCCGCCGGCTGGAAGAGCTGGTGCGCGCGCCGCTCTTGACGCAGGAGGGCCGCAACATCCTGCCCACCCCGGCGGGCGAGGCGCTGCTAAGCTATGCCCGCGAGATGCTGCGCATCAACGACGAGGCGGTCAGCTATTTCCACCGCTCGGACAAGACCGGCGTGTTGCGCATCGGCCTGCCGACCGATTATGCGGTAGCGTTCCTGCAAGGCACGCTGACCCGCTATATCCGCGGGCACGCCGAGGTCGAGCTGGAGGTGCATTGCGACCTGTCCCGCGAATTGCACCAGCACCTGCGCTCGGACGATCTGGACATCATCGTGGCGGTGATGCCGACGGCGCGCATGCCCTATCTGTCGCGCATGTGGACCGAGCAGCCGATCTGGGCCGCGGCCGAGGACTTCCATCCGGCTGGCCATGCGCCGGTGCCGCTGGGCGCCCATCCCGAGGGCTGCGACTATCGCGCCCGCATGATCCAGGCGCTGGACGCCGTCGAGCGGCGCTGGCGCATCGTCTATACCGGGCCGGGTATCTCGGGCTTGCAGAACGCGGTCAGGAACGGGCTTTGCGTGACCGCCCTGACCCGCGCCACCATGCTGCCCGGCATGCGCATCCTGACCGAGGCCGAGGGATTCCCGGCGCTGGAACCCTTGCGGGTCGGGCTGTTCTACAAGCATCCGCGCCTGTCGGCGGCGGGGTTGCAGCTGGTCAGCGATCTGGTGGCCGACCTGGACAGCGTGGGATCGGGCATCCATGTGGTTTCCGTGTGAAACCGGGGCCATAACGCCTGCAAATGTCAGGATTGGAAGAACCGATTTTGCATGGATGCTGCCTTCTCCTAGCCTGTCCATAGCAAACAATCAGAACAATCAGACAGGGTGATGAGATGACACAGGATGATCGGGGCGCGCGCCCCGCGCTGTCGCGCCGAGGGGTGCTGGCGATGGGTGCGGCGGCGCTGGCCACGCCGATGCTGTCGCGCCGGGCATTCGCCGCGCCGACGCAGCTGACCATGCTGGCCTGGTACGGCCATGCCGAGCCCGACATCGTGGCCGAGTTCGAGGCCGAGAACAACGTCAAGTTCGTGCCGAAATACTATACCGGCGGCGACAACATGCTGGGGCTGATCTCGCAAAGCCCGCCCGGCACCTTCGACGTGATCCTGTCCGATGCGGAATATGTCCAGCAGCTGAACGCGGCCGGCTATATCGAGGCGCTGGACCCGGCCGACTATCCCTTCGAAGAGTTCTTCTCGGAATTCCAGAAGTTCCCCGGCCATTGGGACGGCGACACGCTGTATTCCGTCATCACCCGCTTCGGCTTCCTGGGCGTGGCCTACAACACGGACGCGCTGACCGAGGCGCAGGCTTCGACGTATGACGTGTTCTGGGATCCGGCGCTGAAGGGCAAGGTCGGGCATTTCGACTGGCACCTGCCGAACCTTGGCCAGATGAGCCTGCTCAACGGCAATGCCAGCCCCTATGACATCGACGGGGCGGCCTGGGATGCGGTCAAGGAAAAGACCATGACCCTGCGCCCGCAGATCGGCGGCTTCTTCGACTATGGCGGCACCTTCTCGTCGCTGAACAACGGCCAGATGCTGGCCTTCGCCGGGATCGGCGACTGGATCACCGGCACGCTGGAGCGAAACGGCGCCAAGGTTCGCTCGATCATCCCCGAGCAGGGCGGCTTGCAGTTCACCGAAAGCTTCTCGATCGGCAAGGGCTCGTCCAAGGCCGAGCTGGCGAAGAAATGGATCCAATACATCACCTCGGCCAAGGGGCAGTCGAAATCGGCGCAGATGGCGGCCTATCCCTGCCTGATCCCCAGCCAGAAAGGCTGGGAGGTGCTGAACGCGGAAAATCCCGACGAGGCCCGGCGTCAGGGCATGGTGCCGGGGGAAAGCAACGTCATGGACCTGATCCGCTCGGGGCGCATCAAGTATCGCCAGCTTCCGGTGCAGCAATCGCTGGAAGAGTGGAACGACTTCTGGTCGGACTACAAGAGCGCCTGAGCCCGAGGTGGCCGGTGCAGCGCGCCGGCCGCGCCGCCCGTCCCCCGCCGGAGCTTGCTAGATGCGACGTCCCGTCTCGCTTTACGGACTGACTTTCTCTCTGCCGCTGCTGATCTGGCAGCTTCTGTTCTTCGTCTTCCCGCTGGTCTTCCTGGTCGCGCTCAGCTTCTGGACCGTGCGCAATTTCCGCCTGGAGGCGGGGTTCGACACGGTGAACTGGGTGACGATGTTCGGCCGCCCCGTCTTCTGGCAGGCTTACGCCACCACGCTGGCCATGGCGGCCGGCGCCGCGGCGCTGACCAGCGCGCTGGCCTTTCCCTGCGCCTATGCCATCGCCTTCAAGCTGTCGCCCGCCGCGCGCCGCTGGGCGGTGTTCCTGATGGTGATCCCCTTCTTCACCAGCTATCTGGTGCGGGTCTATTCCTGGCAGGTCTTCCTGTCGGATGTCGGCATCATCAACGTCATGCTGGGCTGGATCGGGCTGGGCCCCTTCCGCCTCTTGAACACCATCGGCGCGACCATGCTGGGCTACATGACGCTTGGCTTTCCGCTGGTCGTGCTGCTGCAGCTTTTCAGCTTGGTCTTCATCGACCGCACGCTGATCGAGGCGGCGCATAACATGCGCTGCGGCAGGCTGCGCACGGTGTTTGCGGTGGTCATCCCCTCGTCGCGGGTCGGGCTGGTGATCGCGGCGCTGTTCAGCTTCATCCTGTGTTTTGGCGATTTCGTCAGCCCGATCTATCTGGGCGGGGGCGATCCGACCACGCTGTCCATCCTGATCACCGACACCACCAAGTCCGGCCAGCAATGGCCCCGCGCGGCGGTGATCGCGCTGACCATGATCGCGACGCTGCTGGTCGTGGCCTTCCTGGCCGTCCGCTTCGCCTACAAGGGGCGCACGAAATGAGGGGTTGCACGAAATGAACGAACAGAACGAACTGAACCGCAATCCGCTGATCGACGCGGCGCTCAAGCTCTACGTGATCCTGGCCTATCTGTTCGTCTTCGCTCCGATCCTTGCCAGCTTCGTGTTTTCCTTCAACTCGGACCGTTTCCCGTCGATCCCGCTGGGGCATTTCTCGACGGAATGGTATCGCGCCGTCGCCGCGGATCCGCTGGTCTGGGAGGGGCTGCGCAACACGCTGGGGGTCGGCGCGGCGGTGGGGGTGATCTCGACTGCGCTGGGGTTCGGGGCGGCCTATACGGATTACCGCTATCGCTTCTTCGGCAAGCAGGTCTACCTGGCGCTGGCGCTGCTGCCGCCCACGATCCCGGTGGTGATCATGGGGCTGGCGATGCTGGCTTACCTGTCGCGCATCGACCTGTCGGGCAATGCGCTGTCGGTCATCATCGCCCATGTGGTGATCTGCGCGCCCTTCGCCATGGCGGTGATCCGGCTGCGGCTGTCGCAGATGGACCCCTCGCTGGAGCCGGCGGCCTGGAACCTCGGCGCCTCGGAATGGGCGACGATGCGCCATGTCATCATCCCCTTCACCCGGCCGGCGATCCTGGGGGCGCTGTTCATCACCATGGCGGTCTCCTTCGACGAATTCGCCATCGCCTGGTTCGTGTCCGGCCTGAACGAGACGCTGCCGGTCAAGGTGCTGGGTCTCCTGCAGGGCCAGGTCAGCCCGCGCATCAACGCCATCGGCACCTTCGTCTTCGTGACTTCGATGACCCTCGTGATCCTGGCGCAGCTGCTGCTGTCGGGGCACGGCCCCGCAACCGACAAGGAATGAATCCGATGCAAGAACCCCTGGTTTCCTTCGAGGGCGTCGCCAAGCGTTTCGGCAGCTATGTCGCCGTGCAAAAGATGGACCTGCAGATCCACAAGGGCGAATTCCTGGCCATCATGGGCTCGTCGGGCTGCGGCAAGACCACGACGCTGCGCATGCTGGCCGGGCTGGAGGCGCCTAGCGAGGGCGTGATCCGCCTGGCGGGCCAAGCCATCAACGACCTGCCGAGCTGGAGCCGCGACACGCCGATGGTCTGGCAGAGCCTGGCGCTGTTTCCGTTCCTGAACGTGATCGAGAATGTCGAGTTCGCGCTGAAGATGCGCGGCATAGGCCGTGGCGAACGTCGGCGGCGGGCCGAGCAATGGCTGGAGCGCATGCAGATCGCCGAATTCGCCGACCGCAACATCGCCCAGTTGTCCGGCGGCCAGCGCCAGCGTGTCGCCTTGGCGCGCTCGCTGGTGGTCGAGCCCGAGATCCTGCTGCTAGACGAGCCCTTGTCGGCGCTGGACGCGGCGCTGAAGGTCAGGATGCAATCGGTGCTGAAGAACCTGCAGCGCGAGACCGGCATCACCTTCGTCTATGTCACGCACAGCCAGTCCGAGGCCTTTTCGATGGCCGACCGCGTCGTCATCATGAGCCGCGGCAAGATCGAGCAGATCGGCACCCCGCAAGAGATCTATCGTACGCCGCGCACGCGCTTCGTCGCCGATTTCCTGGGCTCGTCCAACATCTTCCCCGGCCAGCTGACACGCGACGCGGGCGGCCGCGCAGCCATCGCCACCCCCAGCGGCGATTTCGTCCTTGCCGGGGGCGGGCGGGCGGCAACGCCGGGGCAGGCGGCCAGCCTGATCGTGCTGGATACCAAGATGCAGATCCATTTCCAGCCGCCGCCGGACGCCGTGAACACGATCGAGGCGCGCATGATCGGCGAGGAATTCATCGGCGCCACCGCCACCATCTATTTCGAAACCGGCGCGGGACAGGAAATACGGGTGCAGAAATCGCATGAAGAACTGGCTGATCTTCCGCTGGCCGTGGGCCGCTCCTTCCATCTGTCCTGGTCGCCCGTCGACGGCCATCTCGTGCCGGAATAGCCCGGGACGTGACGCGCCGCCGCCCCTGGCCGGCGGTCCTGGCCGCCTTTCCCATGCCGGGGCCTATGGGCTGTTCTATGCCGGGCGGCTTTGTCCCTTTGCGCTTGCGGGAGTTTCGGGCACGTCCCATCTGTCGTGTTGCGGGGACGGGAGTGTTCCCCAAAGCCCACTGCGTCAACGCTATGGTGCATTTGCTACCTAAGACCGGGCAGATGGCTTCGGAGGTTTGGATTCTCCTGGACGGAACCCCGGGGAGGTAAGTGACGGGGTTCCGTCCTTCCCCGACTGACGGAAGATGTCGTCGGGGATGCGAATATCGGTGAAAGCGCTCAGAGCTTGCCGGTCAGTTCCGGGACCACGGAGAACAGGTCGCCGACCAGGCCGTAATCGGCGATCTGGAAGATCGGCGCCTCCTCGTCCTTGTTGATCGCCACGATCACCTTCGAATCCTTCATCCCCGCCAGGTGCTGGATCGCGCCGGAGATGCCCACCGCGACATAGAGTTCCGGGGCGACCACCTTGCCGGTCTGCCCGACCTGCCAGTCGTTCGGGGCATAGCCGCTGTCCACCGCCGCGCGCGAGGCGCCCACCGCGGCGCCGAGCTTGTCGGCCAGCTCTTCGATGATCGCGAAGCTCTCCTTCGAGCCGAGGCCGCGGCCGCCCGAGACCACGCGTTTCGCCGAGGTCAGCTCGGGGCGGTCGCTCTCGGCCACCTCGTCGGCCACCCAGGAGGACAGGCCGGGATCGGCGGCAGCGGCGGCCTCGGTGACCGGGGCGTTGCCGCCGATCCCCGCCGCGTCGAAGCTGGCGGTGCGGATGGTGAAGACCTTCTTCGCGTCCCGCGACTTCACCACCTGGATGGCGTTGCCGGCATAGATCGGCCGCTCGAAGGTGTTCGCGTCGATCACGGCCGAGACATCCGACAGCACCATCACGTCCAAGAGCGCCGCGACGCGGGGCATGACGTTCTTGGCGTCCGTGGTCGCCGGGGCGGCGATGTGGTCGTAATCGCCGGCCAGGCCCAGGATCAGCGCCGCGGTCGGCTCGGCCAGGCGGTGGCCGTAGAGGGCACCTTCCGCCACCAGCACCCTGGCGACCCCGGCGATCGTCGCGGCCTCCGCGGCCGCCGCCTTGGCCTGCGCGCCGGCGCAGAGCACCGTCACATCGCCCAAGGCCTTGACCGCCTGCACCGCCTTCGCCGTCGCGTCGCGGTTCAGCACCCCGTTCGTCACTTCCCCAAGCAGCAGAACAGCCATCAGATCACCCCCGCTTCTTTCAGCTTGCCCAGCAGCTCGTCCACCGAGCCGACCTTGATGCCGGCCTTGCGGCCCTCGGGCTCGCGCACCGAGACCACCTCGAGACGCGGCGCGACGTCGACGCCGTAATCACCGGCGGTCTTTTCCTCCAAGGGCTTCTTCTTGGCCTTCATGATGTTCGGAAGGCTGGCGTAGCGCGGCTCGTTCAGCCGCAGGTCGGCGGTGACCACCGCCGGCAGCGCCACCGCGATGGTCTGGAGGCCA
>JAANMX010003351.1_pt1 | contig 14292 bp, 10 predicted proteins | sample 7279681 | NCBI WGS metagenome assembly JAANMX01 (sample SAMN14094542, study PRJNA606508) | bioreactor metagenome | isolation source: A lab-scale SPAN reactor treating ammonium-rich wastewater day 351 | place: Ireland: Galway | collected 2018-01-01
GCAGCGCGTGCTGATCGCGGACGGGATGATCCGGCTTCTGGCGATCGAGCGTGAGGGGGAAGCGCTGCGATGCCGGGTGACGGTGGGGGGGACGATCACGTCGGGGAAGGGGATCAACGTTCCGGAGTGCGAGTTGAGCGCGCCCGCGCTGGGGGAGCGGGACTGGGCGTATGTGGACTGGGCGATCGCGCACGACCTGGACTTTCTTGCGATGTCGTTCGTGAGGCGGGCGGAGGAGGTGCGCGAGTTGCGTGAGCACCTGGCGCGGGTATGCCCGCTCGACGGCGCGCGGGACGCGGTCGCGTGGGGGGCGTGCATCCCGGTGGTGGCGAAGATCGAGAAGCCGCAGGCGCTCGACCGGCTGGACGAGATCGTGAGGGAGGCGGACGCGATCATGGTGGCGCGGGGTGACCTTGGGGTGGAGATGGACGTTGCGCGGGTGCCGATCGCGCAGAAGCGGATCATCGAGTCGGCGGCGAGGTGGGGGAAGCCGTGCATCGTGGCGACGCAGATGCTGGAGAGCATGACGCAGAGCGTGACGCCGACGCGTGCGGAGGCGAGCGACGTGGCCAACGCGGTTCTCGACGGCGCGGACGGGGTGATGCTCTCGGGGGAGACGGCGACGGGCGAGCACCCTGTGCTGGTGGTGGAGACGATGCGTCGGATCGTGGCGGCGGCGGAGGACCTTGCGCTGGGCGCCCCGAGGGCGCCGAGCCCACCCGAGGGACTGCGCGAGGCGAGGGATCCCGTCGCGGCGATCGGGCACGGGGCGTGGCACGTGGCGCAGGATGTGGGCGCGGCGGCGGTCGTGTGCTGGTCGGAGAACGGCGGGACGGCCCGGCTGTTGAGCCAGAACGCGTTTCCGGCGCCGATCTTCGCGTACTCATCGAGCGATCGGATGACCCGGAGGATGGCGTTGTTCTCGGGTGTGACGGCGATCCGGGAGGCACCGCCCGCGCGGGGGTCGTTCGCCGCGTGGGTTCGATCGGTCGAGGGGATGCTGGTGTCGCGCGGGCTCGCGGGGAGGGGGGACCGGGTGGTGCTTGTGGCGGGGAAGCCGCTGGGACGGCCGAGGTCGGCGAGCGCGATCGTGATCCACGAGATCGGTCGGGACGACGCGTGGGCGGGGGGCCCTGTCTAGGGGTGGTGCTCGGCGGCGTGGGCGTGTCGAGGCGCGGGCTTGACGACGAGCGAGGCGACGATGCTGGAGAGGATGGTCCCGAAGATGACCCCGAGCGAGGCGAGGGGGTGCATGTGGAGGACGCCGGCCTGGTGGAGGATCATCTTGACGCCGATGAAGAAGAGGACGAGGACGAGGGCGATCTTGAGGAAGCGGAACTTGCCCATGAGGGAGGCGAGTGCGAAGTAGAGCGATCGGAGGCCGAGGATCGCGAAGATGTTGCTGCTGTAGACGAGGAAGGGGTCGTGGGTGATTCCGAAGATGGCGGGGACGGAGTCGACGGCGAAGAGGACATCGGCGCTCTCGACGACGAGGAGGACGAGCATGAGGGGGGTGATGGCGAGGCGCATGACGGTGGCGCCATCGGGCCCGTAGGGCTGGTGGGCGAGGCGGGTGAAGAACCGCTGGCCGTCGAGGGTGGAGGAGACGGGCACGAGCGCGCGGGCGAGGCGGACGATGATGACGCGGTCGAAGTCGGCCTCGTCGTCGCCCATGGTGAGCATCTTGATGGCGGAGACAACGAGGAGTCCGGCGAAGAAGTACATGGTCCATGAGAAGCGTTCGACCATCTCGTATCCGGCCCAGATCATGATGCCTCGGAAGACGATGGCGCCGAGGATTCCCCAGAAGAGGACGCGGTGCTGGTAGGCCCCGGGGACCTTGAAGTAGGTGAAGACCATCGCGATCACGAACATGTTGTCGAGGCTGAGGGACTGTTCGACGACGTAGCCGGTGAGGTACATGACAAGGGCGGCGCCGCCGGAGGCGGGCATGAGCGGGTCGGATGCGTTGTTGAGCCCGAGGCCGAACCAGTGGCGGTCGTAGGCGAAATAGACGACGGCGCCGAACCCGAGGGCGAGGGAGACCCACATCGAGGTCCACCCGAGGGCTTCTCGGGTGCCGATGACGTGGGGGCGGCGGTTGAGGACGCCGAGGTCAAGCCCGAGGAAGGCCGCCACCATGGCGAGGAGGAGGACCCAAGCCCAGACCTGGGTGGAGGCAGGTTCGGCCTGAGGGAGCGAGGATACAACGGCCAACCATCCCGGCATGGGACCTCCCGCCCGAAGCGGACGCGGTTGGTCTTGCCGTGGACGAAGCGGGACCGGGCGAATCGACGCCGTCTTGACGATCCACGCCACCCGCGGTACGCGGGCCGGCTACTCCCCAACAGGAACCGGAGAAGATAGGCGGGCCGTCAGCGCCGGGCGAGTGCGTGGAGGGGGATCGCGGCGAGATCGGGGAAGACCTCGTGGGCGCCGGCGTGGAGGAGATCTCGCGGTTCGTGGGTGGTGGCGACCGCGAGGGCGTGCATCCCTGCTGCTCGCGCGGCGACGATTCCGCTAGGGGCATCCTCGACGACGGTGCAATGCGCGGGATCGGCGGCGAGGCGCTGGGCGGCGAGGAGGAAGACATCGGGGGCGGGCTTGCCGCGGCGCACTTCGCTGCCGTTGGCGGTGGCGGTGATGAAGGGACGGATGCCGGAGCGAAGGAGGATGAGGTCGATGTTCTCGGGAGGTGCGGAGGACCCGATGGCGATGCGTGTGCCGGAGTCGTGGAGTCGGGAGAGGAGATCGAGGGCGCCGGGGGCGATGGGGACGGCATCGGCGACGAGGGCGCGGTAGGCGAGTTCCTTTTCGTCGGCGATCCTGAGGGACTCGTCGGGTCCGATACCTTCTCCGAACAGGATCCGGACGCAGTCCGGGTTGATCCTGCCGAAGCAGGAGAGGAACGCCTGGCGGGAGATGTCGACGCCACGGGCGGCGCCGGCGGCTTTCCAGCTCCGGTAATGGGCGTCTTCGGAGAGGACCAGGACGCCGTCCATGTCGAAGATCACGCCACGGGTTGTCATGAGGGATTGTTCGCCGGGATTGGCCGGCGGGTGAACCGGTGGGGGTGGGCTCCTGTATACTTTCGGTCTGGGGCCAAAATTGAGCGAGGGCGCATGACCAGGAGCGAGGAACACCGGCTGATTCGGAGGGCGGCGGGGGGGGACCGGGGTGCGGCCGATGCGTTCATCCGCGCGCACCAGGCGTCGCTGTACGCGTACATGCTGCGGCTGTCCGGGCGGCCCGACGTGGCGGAGGACGTGGTGCAGGAGGCGTTCGTTCGCGTGCTGACGAACCTGCACCGGTTCGACTATCGCTACCGCTTCTCGACGTGGCTGTTCACGATCGCGAAGAGGCTGTACGTGAATCTGTGCCAGCGGCACAAGCCCTCGTACGACACGGACGCGGTGGGGAACTTCCGGGCGTCGACGGTCGGCCCGGAGGGGCGGGTCGAGGACCGCGAGGTGGCATCGAACACGCGGGACGCGCTGCAATCGTCGCTGATGGAGTTGTCGGCCGAGCAGCGTGAGATCCTGATCCTGTTCCACCAGTTGGACTGGCCGATCGCGCTGATCGCGGCGCACATGGACATGCCCGAGGGGACGGTCAAGAGCCACCTTCATCGCGGGCGGCGTCGGCTCCGGGACCTCCTGGAGCGTGACGAGGTGTATTCGCGGCACGTGGGGGAGGTGTGGACGTGACGGCCATAGACCCCCGGCAGGACGCCGGATCATCCGAGCCGCGGCCCGAGGTGTTCGAGGACCTTGTGGACGCGTACTTTGATCGGTCGCTCGACGCGGAACGGCGGGCGAGGCTCCTGACGCATCTCCGCGAGAACGTGCGGGAGGCGGAGCGTCTCGCCGGGCTCGACCAGGGGCTGCGGATGCTGCGAGAGATCCCGGAGGGCGCGATCCCCGACCAGCGTCGGGAGATCCTGCGCCGGGTGGGGATGACGCGCGGCTTTGTGGGCTCGACGATGCGCCGGCTGGTCGGGGTGGGGAGGGCGGCGGCGGTGCTCGCGCTTGCGGCGGGGCTGCTGGGCATCGCGATGGCGCAGCGGTGGGCGCCGGAGCGTCTGACGCTGGTCGAGCGTCCCATGCCGGTGACGGAGGTGGTGCGGGTGAGCCAGGTGGAGGCCGGGCTGGGGTTAGAGGATCTCGCCCGGTCGTTCGAGTCTCGGACGCGGGAGTTCACGACCTCGCTGGACGAGGCGTTGCGCAGCGTGACGGTTGTGCTTCATACCAAGCCCGGTTCGGACCGTCTGCCGGTGCTTGCGACGCTGACGCGGGAGGGGGACCTGAGCGTGTCGGGGTCGTCGCCCGCGGTGCGAGTGATCGGGCGGGAGGCGTTCGCCTCGCTCGTGACGTCGGAGTCGATGCCGGTGGTGATCCCGCTGGGGTTTGTCTCCGGGTCGCGACCGTCGGGGACGCCCGGGGGATCGGGCGTGGACTGGTCGTCGGCGTGCGCCTCGAAGAATCCGCTCGTTCTTCCCTCGAGAGTGCCCGATCTGTGCTGGGACCCGTCGGGGTCGACACCGGGCGGACCGCAGGTCGTTCTCAGGCGAGGGTGGTAACGCCATGAAGGTGCTCGGGGCGGTTCGCCGGTCCCAACGATTTGTTGCACGTCTTGCGGGTGGTCTGGTTGGCGTGCTGGCCTGGTCACCTGCGTCGGGGCTGGTGTGCGAGGATCCTGCGGATCTGGCGGCGCGAGCGCCGGCGAGTTCGGACCTCGTGATCGTGATCGACGACGCGGCGGGGCAGGTGCGGACGCCGGCGGGCCGGGCGCTTCGGGAGGCCCTGTGGGCATCGGGGATCCTGAAGGACACGTCCAACGCGTGGCGAGAGTTGGCGCAGGCGATCGACCTTCCCCCCGATCGGGCGTTTGACGAACTGCTCGGGCGTCGGCTGATGCTGGTGATCGAGCAGGGCACGAGCCCGAGGTGGGCGCTGCTGAGCGACATCTCGTCGGACACGCAGGTGACGCTGCGCAAGAAGTTGGGCGCCTCGCCGCGCCGGTTTTCCGGGGTTCCGATCCTGAGCCTGGAGCATGGGCGGTTTGAGATGGCCGTCGCGTCGGGGCGGTCGCCGACGGGCCGGGCGACGCTGATGCTTGCGCCGGCGTCGAGCGGGGACCTGTTCGATTCGATGATCGGAGTGCTCAACGGGGGTCGTGCGCAAGAGCCTCTGGGTCGGACGTGCGGGTTCGAGCATGCGCGAGCGATGGAGAAGCCGTCGATCCTTCTGTTCCTGAGGCGAGAGGCGGGGTGCCTGGCGGTGGGGGCGAGGCCGACGGATCGCGGGTGGGATGCGCGGGTGGTGGGGGAGCCGGAGGCGCTGGGGCTCTCGCGAACGACGCGGATCGAGGCGTGGTCGAGCGAGCCGTTCCGGTCGTTGCAGAGCGATGCGCTGCTCGCGTTCATGGGGACGCCCTCGACGGTGGCCACGCCGCTTCGAGTGACGCGTCTCGTGTCGATGCCTGCGGCGATGGAGAGCGCCCACGATCGGCAGTTCATGGCGATCAAGCGACTTCCGGAGGATGTGAGAGGGCGAGTGGGCGACGGGTCGCGCGAGGTTCTCGCGCTGACGATGGGGTTTGAGAACGCGGGGATCGTTCCGGACCCGGTGGGAGGGCTCGCGTCGTTCCTTGAGGGCTTCGGGCTCGGCCGGACGGTGCTGGAGGCCGTGGAGCCGGGAGAGGTTCGCACGAGCCCAGTGGAGGGGAGCGTTCGTGCGAAGTTGGAGCCGCTGTTCGGTGCATCGCCCGTGGTGTCGTGGGCGTTCTGCGGGGGAGCGGGTGAGAGCAACCGGAACGCGGACTCGTGGGGCTGGTGGCTGCTGGGAGTCGCGCCCGGGCGTGCGGCGGACCGGGTGTCGGGATCGGAGTTGACCGAGCGGGCGTGCCAGGCCGTCTCGGTCGATCATCCTGAGGGCTCGGTTCGTCGGAGGCTGTCGATCGGCGTGGTTCGTCCATCGGCGATCGACGAGTGGCTGTCGGAGTCATCGCCGGCGGTCGACGATCGATCTTCGGGGCTGATGCGTCGGCTGGATCGTCTCTCGTGGGATCTGTGGCTAGAGGAGCCTGGGCGGGTCGTCGGGCAGGTCGAGGTCCGGATGACGATGCCTGAGAGCACGCCATCGCGCCCCTGAGCGGGGCGGCGCCGGGAACGGGCGATTGCAGGCCGGAGGCTCGGGCTCAGCCCTGGCGGCCCTCGATGGCTCCGACAAGGCATGCCGCGGCGAGGACCATGAGTTCGTCGACGACGGGGTCGTCGCGGTGGATGGTGATCCCGAGGCGGTAGACGAACGGATTGAAGTGGGTTCGGAGCGTGGCGACCGGCTCCCCGCCGTCGCGGATGAGGACGAACTTCTGAGGGACGATGAGGGCGAAGAGATCGACGGCGCGTCGGAGGATGGCGAACATCCCGGAGTCTTCGGTGAGCGTGGCGACCTGGCTGCCCGAGGCGTCGAAGACGACCCAGGTATCGCGGAGGAGGGACTTGAGCCCCTTTCGGCGGAGGGAGCCAAGGGGTGAGCCGTCGGGGAGCGAGATGGTATAGGAGGCGCCGAAGTCGATGACCTTGGTCGCGGCGATCCGGAGGAGTTCGGCGGACATGGAATCGTCGGTGTAGACGCGGATGTCTTCCTTGAGTTTGAACGCCTTCTGCTTGCAGAACCCGACGACCTTGCCCTCGGAGTCGTAGAGATGGAACTTTGCTCCGAGGAAGGAAAAGACCTTTCGTCGGAGGGTGTACTTCTCGCCTGGAGCGGGCTTCATGGGATGGCCTCGCGAGGGTGTCGTGGGGGCGGGTTGGTCAGGAGGCGCTCTCGCCGACCTGCCATCGGAGGAAGGCGACAACCTCACCCTTGGAGCCGACGATGTCCTTGATCTTCCTTGTGGGGTCCATGATGAAGGGCTGCTCCATCAGGGCGACTTCCTCGAAGAACTTTCGCATGCCACCCTCGACCATTTTTTCGGCGATCTCCTTGGGCTTGCCGGATTCCATGGCCTGATCGAGGCGGAAGCGTCGCTCGCGTTCGACCAATGGGGCGGGGATGTCGTCGGCGGTGATGCCGAGGGGTCGAGGAACGGCGGCGGTGATGTGCATGCAGATCTGGCGGAGGGTTTCGTCGGAGATGGACCCGACGGCCTGGAGGAGGACGCCGGTCTTGCCGTCGTGGTGGACGTAGGACCCGAAGGCGGTGGTCCCGGTCTCGCCGATGAGTTTGTGCCCGCGGGCGTAGTAGCAGTTCTCGCCCGTGGAGATGCGGACCTCGTCGAGGATGCCGAGGATCTCCGGGGAGGCCGGGACATCACCGGCGTGGGCGGCGAGGGCGAGGTCGGCGCAGCGATTGGCGGCGGCGATGAACTTCTCGTTCTTGGCGGTGAAGTCGGTCTCGGCGCGGACCTCGACGATCGAGGCGGCGCCGGAGGCGTGGTTGACGGTGATGGCGACGCGTCCATCGCCTGCGGGGCGATCGGTGCGGGTGTCCATCTTGCCCTTGAGTTCCTTGCGGAGGATCTCCTCGGCCTTGTCCATGTCTCCGCCGGCCTTTTCGAGGGCCGACTTGCAGGCCATCATGGGGAGGCCTGTGCGGTTGCGGAGTTTCATCACGTCCTTGGGGTTGATGTCGGGCATCGGGCGGGTCTCCGTGAGCGCTCGCACGCACCTGGGCGGCGTGCGCGGGTGTCATGAGTTGGGGGAGGCGAGGAACGTGGTCAGGCCTTGGCGGTGACGGTGTCCGGCGGCGTCGGGCCATCGCCGGAGCCCGCCTCGTCGGTGGGAGCATCCGAGCGGAACTGGGCGCGGCGGCTGCGTCGTGGGCGATCGTCCGTCGCCTGGGCGCCATCGGCGGGCCTGGAGGCCTCGATCTCTCGCTGCTGCTTGCCTTCGGCGACGGCGAGGCAGAGTTCGCGGATCACGACGTCGATGGAGCGCATGGAGTCGTCGTTGCCGGGGATGGGGATGTCGGCGAGGTCGGGGTCGCCGTCGGTGTCGAGGAGGCAGATGGTGGGGATGCCGAGCTTGCGAGCCTCGCGGAGGGCCGTGACCTCGCGTCGGACATCGACGACGACCATCGCGCCGGGGAGTTTCTCCATTTTGCGGATGCCGTCGAGGTTGCGTGCGATCTTGGTCTTCTCGCGGCGCAGCTGGCTTTCCATCTTTTTGGAGTAACTGGCGAAGTTGTCCTTGGCCTCCTGGGCTTCGAGTTCTTCGAGGCGGCGGAGGCGTGAGCGGATGGTGCGGAAGTTGGTGAGGGTTCCGCCGAGCCAGCGCTCGGTGATCCAGTGCATGCCGACATCGGGGATCCGGGCTTCGAGGACGCCCTGGGCCTGTCGCTTGGTGCCGACGAAGCAGACGTCCTTCCCGCTGGCGACGCAGCGGGCGATGAAGCGCTTGGCGAGGAGGAGGCCCTTGACGGTCTCCTTGATGTCGATGATGTGGATGCCGTTGCGCTTGCCGTAGATGTAGCGCTGCATCTTCGGGTTCCAGTTGCTGGCGCGTTGCCCGAAGTGGATCCCTGATTCGACGAGGTCCTGGACCAGTGTGTTCTCGGCCATGGCCATGCCTTTCGTGTTCAGCAACCCGGTGATGACGCGGTCGGGAGAGCCGAACCGGCTCCTCGCCCTCACCCTTGGGTGCTTCGTGGGGTCTGGGCACCCCAGACTGTGTTCGAGGTGTCGTGCCCCAGGCCCACTCGGCTGAGGTCACGGCGCGGCCCCCCGACCGGGGCCGACAATGCAAGTATATCCCGGCCGTTGCCGCGAGGAAGGCGGTCGGCATCGCACGCGTCAAGCGAGTCGTGCGACGCAGGCCTCGAGGACTTCCGCGACGGAGATGCGCTCGATGATCGAGCGGTCGGGGTGCTTGTGATCCCGAACATCTCCCTGGCGCAGATGCTGGATGACGTCAGTTGCTCGGCCGTAAGGCCCGACGAGTTCGACCCTTGTAGGTCCGAAGAGCGCGACACAGGGGCGATCGAAGCCAACGCCCATGTGCAGAACGGCGGAGTCATTAGCGACGACGAGGGCCGCGCCCGCGATCACGGCCATCAACTGAGCGACATCGGTGCGACCGACGAGGTTGACGACGCGGGGGTCGTTTCGTGCGTGGGCGGTGACGGGCTCGCACTGCTCGCTCTCGCCCAGGGAGCCGACGATCGCGACGAGTTGGACGATGCCGCGGTCGAGGAGTTCCTTTGACAGGGCCGCGAAGCGGTCGGCGGGCCAGCGTTTGGAGGGCCAGATGCTGGTGGGTGCGAGGACGGCGAATCGACGTGCGGTAAGGCCGAGGGTGTCCGGGAAGTTTGCGGCGTGAGGGGGGACGAAGAGTCGCATGTCTCGCCTTGGCTCGATACCTGCGAGGCGGAGGAGTTCGAGCATGCGATCGACGGTGTGGAGGGAAAGGTCGACGAGGTGGCGTTCGGTGTAGGCGAGCCAGGCGAGTTCTCTGGCTCGGGCGAAGCCGACGCGTCGTGGTGCCCCGGTTGCACGAGCGAAAATTCCGCTGCGAGCAAGGCCCTGGGCGTCGATGACAAGGTCGTAGCGTCGTTGTCGGAGGCGGTTGAGCCAGGCGAGGGTGGGCCTCGGGTTGCCGCGTGAGAGGGAGTGCCCGAGGGCCTTTCGTGGGAAGGCGAGGACGTGGGAGAGGGCGGGGTGCGCCTCGATGGCGGGGGCGAAGGTGTCGCGGACGAGCCAGTCGATCTGTGAGCGGGGGAAGGCGGCGCGGAGGGAAGCGAGGAGGGGCACGCTGCGGCAGACATCGCCAAGCGCGCTGGGGCGGATGAGAAGGATTCGAGAGGGCTCGGGCGTCACGGGTTGAAACAATCCCCCTTCAAAGCCCAACCAACGGGGCGTAGCATAGCCGATCCTGACGTCGCACCCACGGAGAGACCCGATGCTCCCCAGGCCCACCGCCCTGCTCGCCGCGCTGCTGGTCGCCGCCGCCCCGATCGTTGCCCAGGACGACCGCCCGGTGCTGCTCTTCGAGTATGCGGGGATGGAAGGGATCGCGGCGGACGGCAAGGACAAGGCGCTGGTCGGGGCGTTGAAGATGCTTCCGACGCGAGTGCGAGAACTGCAGAGGGAGATCCCGGACTTCCCGGCGGAGGCGGGCGCGCTGGCCGACATGGTGCTGACGCACCTTGCGCGTCCGGCGCGTGTGGCGCTGGTGTATAACGAGGGCAATCCGGGCGGGTTCTTCGGCTATGGCATGGTGCTGAGCATCGCGGCTTCGGACCGAGACGATGCGGAGCAACTCCACGCGACGGTTGCCCAACTGCTGCGGCAGGGAGCGCCGCAGTTTGCGGTGAAGGCCTCGGCGCGATGGGGCACGATGAGCGAGGTCCAGTTGCCGATGGGCCTGATCGCGTTCGGCCCGCGCGAGACCGGCGGCGGGTGGCGCTACGAGCTCATCGTGGGTTCACTCTCTCAGCCCGATTCGGTGTTTGACGGCCTGCCCCGGCCCGAGCGCGGGGAGACGGCGCTTGGCGCGATGGTGTTTGATGCCGCGGGCTTGTCGCCGATGCTGGACATGGCGGAGTTCGCGGCGGGGAACAACCCCGAGGCGCTGGAGATGATCGGGAAGGTTCGGGAGTCCGGGGCGGTGGGAGAGGATGGGCTTCGGGCGACGGTGCAGATGGGATTCACGGCGACGCACGCGGTGACGCGGACGGCCGTCCATCATCTCGCGACGCTTGAGGGGGTGTTCCCGGTCTCGAAGGATCCGCTTGAAGAGCGCGACCTGCGAGCGATCCCAGCGGACGCCACGTTCGCGAGTCTCGGGCGGGCCGACTTCGGCTGGATCCTCAAGGGGCTGGCGCAGGCGCGGTCCCAGGACCCGCAGGTCACCGCGGCGCTCGACCAGTTTCGCGAGATCACGGGCGTCGATTTCGAGAACGACCTGGTGGCATCGCTGGGCGGAACGGTGGGGATGTATCTGTCCGATGCGACCGGGGGCGGATCGCTGATGTCGGGGGTCGCGCTGATCTCGTTCAAGGACCGCGCGAAGTTCATGCAATCGCACGGGAAGGTGATGGCGGCGGCGAACAACCTGGCGGACCAGTTGCCGATCGGGCCGGGTTATGTCCGTCTCAAGGGATGGAAGGACGGGGATCTCTCGCTGGTGAGCCTGCGCTTCCCGGGGCTCCCGGTTCCGTTCGAGCCGACGTATGCGTTCACGGATCGGTGGCTCGTGGTGGGGCTGACGCCGCAGGCCGCGCTCGCGGGCGCACGCCAAGCCTCGGGGAAGGGCGACGCTGGGCTAGCCTCGAATCCCGGCTTTGCGGCGACCCTTCCGAAGCGCCCGCTGGTCTCGATCTCGTACCTCGACACGGGCGCGTTTCTGCGGCAGGGGTATGCGCCGGCGTCGATGATCACTTCGGGGATTGCCAACGCGATGCGTTCGCCGATCGATCCCGGGCGCGAGCCTGGGCTGCTGCTGCCGGTGTTCCATGAACTCGCCCGTGACGCGAGGCCGCAGACGGAGTTCACGTACTGGGACGGGGAGGTTCTGCGGATTGATTCGTACGGAGATCGCTCGCTGCTGGTCAACTCGACGGGGATGCTCGGGCTGATCGCGAAGGTCGCGCCGGTGGTGGCAGTTCCAGCGGCGATCGGAGGGATGCAGGGCCGGGGGAGGCCCTTCTCGTTCGACCTGTTGGATGATGGACCGTTCCTGCCGACTCCGGGGCGTCTGCTCGTCCTGGGAACGGCGGCGGTTCTGGAGCAAGCCGCCGAGGAGGCCTGGAAGCAGCCTTGAAGCGAATGCCCGTCCGTCTCGCGCTTGCCGTCGTCGCCGTCGCGCTGCCTGCGTTCGGGCAGGCGTTCGAGGGCGAACCTCCGCCCGGGTCGATCGGGTGGTTCAGCGTGGATCCTCGCGTGTGGGGCGCGACGCCATCGGCGCCGGCCCAGACGGGGGACGTCCTCGATGCCGTTGCGGCGGTGGCGAGGCTCGCGACGGAGGAGACTTCTGGCCGGGTTCTTTCGAGCCTGGGCTCGGTCGTGGGTGCGGCGCTGGTTGGGGGCTCGCCTGTGCGGGCGACGCTGCTGGAGATCGACGCCGCGGCGACGGGGGAGAAGACCCGGACGGGTCGGCTGCTCGCGGTCGTCGAGATCCAGGCGCCCGAGCCTCATGCCGAGGCGATCGCGGCGCTTCGAGCGGCGCTGGGGTTACCCGCGGGGGTGAGCGTCCGTCGGCTGGACCTGCCCGGGGGGCTCGAGGGCTTCGCGGCGCGGGACGAGGGATGGGCGGCCGGGCGCGAGGTTTCCTGGTGTTCGAGGCCGGAATCGCTGGTGGTGGGCGTGGGCGAGGGGTCGCTCGATCGCTGGTTCTCGCCGCGGGAGGAAAGGGAGGCGTCGTGGGAGGCGCACCGTTTGGCGTCGAAGGTGAAGGCAGGGTCGATGGCCGCGGCGGTGTTTCTGGACTTGAACGAACTGCGTGAGCGTGCGCCCGATGCGCTGGGGACGGGCCTGGCGCGACGGCTTGCGGAGGGGGCACGGCTGGGCAATGCGCGGTCGCTGCTGATCTCGGCGACGCGGGCGGGAACGGGCCCGATCGCGGTCGAGGCCACGTGGTCATCGCGAGCGGAGAAGCCGGGTACGTTCCACAGCGCGATCCTCGCGCATCCGTCGTGGCCCGCGAACTGGGGGGAGCCGACCGAGCCCCTGACGATGGCCGTGTCGATGAATCTGCGGTATTACATTGTGCTGGGGCAGAGCCTTCTGCGGGCCTCGCGGGACGAGTGGGGGAGGATGGAGTTTGAGGCGGCGGTCTCGGCGTGGGTGCGAGGGCACGGCCCGGCGCTGGAGCGTCTGACGGGGGTTCTGGCGCCGGCTGGGGTGGTGGACGGCTCGTCGCCAGGGGAACTCGCCGCGCGGATCGCGGTCCATCCGGAGGCGGACCGAGCGAGTGTGGCGCGGGCGTTCACCGAGGTGATGGACTCGTTGCCCGGGCACGCGAGGCGTGAGGGTGACGCGTGGCGAGTGACGTTCGGGCGGCTGTCGTTCCATGCGGCGGTTGTGCCGGAGGACCAGCCGCGGATGCTGATCCTAGCGACGGATCTTCTGTCACTGGAGCGTGCGCGGGTGTCGGGGTTGCCTAGGCGCTGAGGGTTCGGACGACCTCGGCGATGGTGGTGACGCCTGCGCGGGCCTTCTCGTAGGCGTCCTCGCGCAGGGTCGAGAGGTCGCCGTCGCGGAGGGCCTGGGCGGCGATCTCGGGGGCGTTGACGCGGTGCATGATCATTTTGCGGACTTCGTCGCTCATGCGGAGGAGTTCGTAAACGCCGACGCGTCCGCGGTAGCCGAGGCCCCTGCACTCGCGACAGCCCGAACCGCGGCGGAGGCGAGAGGGGCTGGGGAGGATGAAATCGGCGGGGAGGGTGTCGGGATCGGGGGCGTCGTCCTGGGCGCAGGCGGGGCAGATCCTGCGGACGAGGCGCTGGGCCATGATGCCCTCGACGCTGGAGGAGACGAGGAAGGCCTCGACGCCCATGTCGAGCAGACGAGTGGTGGCGCCGGCGGCGTCGTTGGTGTGGAGGGTGGAGAAGACGAGGTGGCCGGTGAGGGAGGCCTGGATGGCGGTCTCGGCGGTTTCCTTGTCGCGGATCTCGCCGATGAGGACGACGTCGGGGTCGTGGCGGAGGACGGAGCGGAGGCCCGCGGCGAAGTCGAGGCCGACCTTGTGGTTGACCTGGATCTGGTTGACGCCTCGGACGTGGTACTCGACGGGATCCTCGACGGTGATGATCTTGACCTCGTCGTTGACGATGCGGTTGAGGGAGGCGTAGAGGGTGGTGCTTTTGCCCGAGCCGGTGGGTCCGGTGACGAGGAGGATGCCGTGGGGCCGGGCGATGAGCGAGTCCCACTTTGCGAGGACGCCCTGTGGCATGCCGAGGTCGTCGAGGCTCATGAGGACGGCGGTCTTGGAGAGGACGCGGAGGACGACGCCTTCGCCGAAGAGCATGGGAATGACGCTGACGCGGAGATCGAACTCGTCGGCACCGAGGGCACGAGCGCGGAAGGTGATGCGGCCGTCCTGGGGCTTTCGTTTTTCGGCGATGTTGAGGGTGGCCATGATCTTGAGGCGGGAGATGATGGCGGCGCCGAAGCGGTGGATGGAGGGCGGGACGTTGGCGCGCTGGAGGACGCCGTCGATGCGGTAGCGGACGGCGAGCTCGTTCTCGTAGGGCTCGATGTGGATGTCGGTGGCGCGTTTCTTGACGGCCTCGACGAGGAGGTCGTTGACGAGTTTGATGACGGAGGCTTCCTGGGCCTGGTCCTCCTCGC
>JAANMX010003355.1_pt1 | contig 14274 bp, 14 predicted proteins | sample 7279681 | NCBI WGS metagenome assembly JAANMX01 (sample SAMN14094542, study PRJNA606508) | bioreactor metagenome | isolation source: A lab-scale SPAN reactor treating ammonium-rich wastewater day 351 | place: Ireland: Galway | collected 2018-01-01
GTCCGGGCTGCCGGGCTGCCGCTTCGTCACGGTGACGGCGCGGCAGTGGAGCCAGGAACGTGATGCGTCCGTCGCGCGGATCGCCAAGCTCGGGCTGCCGGTCTTCGTCAAGCCGGCCCGCGGCGGCTCCAGCATGGGCATCACCCGGGTGGACGACCCCGAGCAGCTGGACGCCGCCGTCGCCCACGCCCAGGAGTTCGATCCGAAGCTCGTGGTCGAGGAGGGCGTGCTGGGCGCGCGCGAGGTCGAGTTCGCGGTTCTCGGCGGACGCGGCGGGCTGCCCCGGGTGTCGCTGCCGGGCGAGATCGTGATGCGCTCCGACGGCGCCTTTTACGACTTCGAGGCCAAGTACGTCTCCGACGACGACGCGATCCTGAAGGTGCCCACCGAGATGGACGACGAGCTGCGCCGCCGCGCCGCCGACGTCGCCGCCCGCACCTTCGAGGCGATGGGCGCCGAGGGGCTGGCCCGGGTGGACCTGTTCCTCACCGCGGACGGCCACGTGCTGGTCAACGAGATCAACACCATGCCGGGCTTCACCCACATCTCGATGTTCCCGGCGCTGTGGGCGGCCAGCGGGATCGACTACACCGCGTTGATCACCGACCTGATCGAGCAGGCGCTGGAGCGTCCGGTCGGCCTGCGCTGACCCGCACCGACGGCGCGCGAACCGCGCGTCGCTCGCTCGCCGGGAGGACCGCCCGCGAAAACCGGTACGGATTGGGTATTCCCTCCGGATGCGCCGCTGACTAGGGTCGAGGCCGCGGGATGCCGAGCCGGCGACGCGCCGGAGAGCCCGCCCCCGGCGACCAGTGCCTGGTCTCGCCGGCCGACCGGGCCTGTCCCTCGACAGGCCACTGAACTACGGAGGAGACCCAATGGCTGACCTGGAGAGCAACCGTCCGTACACCGTCGTGGTGGGCGTGAGCGCGACATCGAAGTCGCCCGCCGCGCTGACCTGGGCCAAGGGCCAGGCGGACCAGTGCGGCGGGAAGCTCATCGCCGTGCGCGCCTGGCGGATCCCGGCGCCGACGACGCCGTCCGGCGCACCCGACGCGGACATCCCGCTGCCGGACGACGTCGAGGCCCACGCCCGAGAGACCCTCGACGCCGACGTCGCGGCGGTGCTCGGCGACGACCATGGCGCCGAGCTTCGGCTCGTCCGCGGCGGCAAGCTGAAGGCGCTGCTCCGCGCGGCCGTCGGTGCGGACCTGCTGGTGGTCGACGCGCCGCAGCAGCTGGTCGCCGGGCCGATGTTCGCCCACCGGCTGATCTACGGTGCCTCCTGCCCGGTGGTCGCGATGCCGCCGGCGCTCACCTCGGAATCGGAGCCGCCGTCGGCCCTCGCCCGGGCCGCCGAGGCGGTCGGACGCAACCTGCCCCCCGCCGCCGGCACCGCGGAGTATCCCGCCTACCGCCCGCCGGCCAGCCTCTGAGGCGGCCGCGTTCCGACCCGTGATCCCACTCGGTGGGGCACGCCGGCATCCGGGGCGTGTCCCACCGAGTGGAAGGGCCCCGAACGAGGACGCGCCCGGCTTCCGGATGTGACATTCGTCCCGCTCGAGTGAGGACACCGTCCCCTGATACTCGACTCGCCCGCTCCGTAGCGTGATCGGGGTAGGCACGGCTGACTATCCGAGGAGACGATGATGAGTATCACGCGTACGCAGAGTGTGAAGGCGCCCGCCGGCGTCCGGGCCCCGTGGACGACCGAGTTGATGGCGGCCGGCGCCGCGGTCGCGGCGGGGCTCCTCGGATGGCTGCTGCTGGTTCCGCTGGGCGGGATCGAGATCGCCGCGAACATGGGCGGCGCGGTCAAGACGGTCGGCGCCCTCGACATCGCCATCACGGACTTCGGGGCCGGCGTCATCGGGCTGCTCGCGTTGCGCGTGCTGGAACGGCTGACGGCCAGGGCACTGACGGTCTGGACCGTCGTGGCGGTGGCCGTCCTGGCCGTCTCGTTCGTCGGCCCCGCGATGGCGGTGAGCACCCCCGCGATGTGGGCGCTCGTCGGCCTCCACGTGCTGGTTGCCGGCGCCGTCATCGCGGTCGGTCGCTGGTCGCGCCGGTAAGGGTGTGCGGGGCAGCCCCCGTCCGGCGATGCGGCTGGTCTACGGTGGCCCGGTGAGGACCGCCGACCCGGTACTGCCGCGCAACGCCGCGGTGCTCGTCTGGGTGCCGATCCTGCTGCTGGCCCCGCTGCTCACCGTCTCCGTCTCACCGCTGGGCCTGGGCGGCGTCGCCCTGGTGGCGCTCGCCGCATCCGGCACGGTGGCGGGCGTGCTGACCAGCTGGCCCCACCCGACCCGGTTCTCCGTCGGTGCCTGGTCGTTGACGGCGGCCACGGTGGTCGCCGGATCGCTGCTCTGGGACGGTTGGGCGCCCGCCTGGCTGTTGGTGGCCATGGTCGCCGGCCTGGCCCTCCCGGTCATCGCCGCCTGGCTGGCCATCCCGCTCGTCGCCGTGGTCGCCGCCTACCTGCAGTATCGCTACGCACCCGTCATGGAACAGGCGCTGACCAGGGTTTTCGTCGTCTCGCTGACCGGGGTGACGGCCGCGGTGCTGAACCGCTTGCTGCTCACCAACCGGGTGCTGCGGCGGACTAGGGAACAGTTGGCCGTGGCCGCCGTCGCCCAGGAGCGCGAGCGCGTCGCCCGCGATCTGCACGATCTGCTCGGGCACACCCTCTCGGTGATCGTGGTGAAGGCGGCCGCCGTCCGGCGACTGGTTCCCACCGACCCCGGCGCCGCCGCCGGGCACGCAGCCGACATCGAGACGATCGGACGGACGGCGCTCACCCGGGTCCGCGAGGTCGTCCACGACGCCGCGCCACCGACGCTCCGGGCGGAACTGTCGGCGGCGATGGACGCGCTGCGCTCGGCCGGGATCGCGGTGACCGCGCCCGAGCCGGGCGGCTACGACGTCGAGCTGGGTGAGCCGCTGGCCTGGGCGCTGCGGGAGGCCGTGACCAACGTGCTGCGGCATTCCGGCGCGGCGCGCTGCCGGATCGAGGTCGCCCGTGACGGCGGTGTGCTGAGACTCGTCGTCGCCGACGACGGGGTGGGGAGCGACGGCGCCTCGGACGAGGGCGGACTGGCCGGCCTGCGCCGTCGATTGCAGGCGGCCGGTGGTGGTCTGGACGTCGGCCCCGGCAAGGCGGGCTTCACCCTGACGGCGTGGGTGCCCGATGCCTGAGCGGATCCGAATCCTGCTGGCCGAGGACCAGGCGCTGATGCGGGGCGCGCTCGCCGTCCTGCTCGATCTCGAGGACGATCTGCGGGTCGTGGCCGAGGTCGGCGACGGCGCGGCGATCCTGCCCGAAGCGCTCCGGGTCGCCCCGGACGTCGCCCTGCTCGACATCGAACTCCCGGGACGCAGCGGCCTGGACGCCGCCGCCGAGCTGGCCGAACGGCTCCCCGGGTGCCGGGTGATCATGCTGACCACCTTCGCCCGGCCCGGCTACGTCCAGCGGGCGATGGCTGCGGGAGCGCGCGGCTTCCTGGCCAAGGACGGGCCCGTCGAGTCACTCGCGGACGCCATCCGCACCGTCGTCGCCGGCGGCACGGTGGTCGACCCGGACCTGGCCAGGCACGCCCTCCGGGAGGCCGCCAGCCCGCTCACCGATCGGGAGCGGGAGGTGCTCGCGGCAGCGGAAGACGGCTCCACGATCGCCGACATCGCCGCGCGGCTCCACCTGTCGGCGAGCACGGTGCGCAACTATCTCTCCAGCGCGATCGGCAAGACCGGCACCCGCAACAAGGTCGAGGCCGCGCTGCTCGCCCGGCGCAACGGCTGGCTGTAGCCGGCGGACCCGATCGGTCCGCCGCACCCCGATGGGCTCAGGCCGGTTCGTCCACCGCCGGCTGCTGGTGGTCGCGGATGGTCAGCGTCAGGTAGATCGCCGACCCGATCCACACCCCGATCAGCCCGATCCAGTAGGTGAGGCCGACGTGCTCGCCGAAGACGGTGATGCCGAGCAGGAACTGGATGGTGGGGGCCAGGTACTGCAGCACACCCAGGACGCCGAACTGCAGCCGTGGCGCCGCCACCGCGAAGAACCACAACGGCAGGGCGGTCACCGCGCCGGCCAGCACCAGCAGGACGCTCAGCCCGGCCGCGTGCCCGAACTGGCCGGCCGGTCCGAGCCAGAGCAGGTAGGGCAGGGCCAGCGGTGTCAGGAACGCCGATTCGACCAGCAGGCCCTGCAGCGCGGTCAGGCTCGACCGCTTCTTCACCACCCCGTACAGGCCGAAGGTGCCGGCCAGCGACAGCGAGACCCACAGACCCTGCCAACTGCCGGCCGAGATCACCACGACGCCCGCCAGCACGATCGTCCCGCCGACCCGGGCGCCCAGACCCAGCCGCTCGCCGAAGATCAGGACGCCGAGCAGCACGTTGACCAGGGGGTTGATGAAGTAGCCCAGCGACGCCTCGACGACGTGGTGGTTGTTGACCGCCCAGATGTAGATCAGCCAGTTCATCCCGATCAGGACGGCCGCGGCCAACAGGCTGGGCAGCGCCCGTCGAGTGAACACCGACGTCCGCAGCCAGTCCCAGCCGCCGCGCAGCGCCAGCAATGCCGCGAGCACCAGCACGAACGACCAGACGATCCGGTGCGCCAGGATCTCCAACGGCCCGGCCGGCTGCAGCGCGGCCAGGAACGGCGGCAGGAAGCCCCACAGCACGTAGGCGGCGACGGCGGCGCTCAGCGCCTGCCGGTGGGTGATCACCAGGGGATGCTTCCACCGCCGAGGTCATAAGCTCAACTCCATGGCGGGACGCACGGTGGCCGAGACCTCCGAATTCGACCTGATCGGCTCGATCACCGCGGGACTACCGTCGGGGCCCGCGGTCCGGGTCGGACCCGGCGATGACTGCGCCGTGTTCGGCGTGGACGGCGACGTCGCGGTCTCCACCGACACCATGGTCGAGAACGTCCACTTCCGCCGGTCCTGGTCGGGTCCGCACGACGTCGGACGCAAGGCCGTGGCGGCCGCCGTCGCCGACCTGGAGGCGATGGGCGCGCGTCCGATCGGCGTGGTGCTGGCGCTGACCATCCCGTCCGAGTTGGAGATCGACTGGGTCACCGCCTTCACGGCCGGCGTCCGCGAGGAATGCGAACTGTCCGGGGCGCTGCTGCTCGGCGGCGACATCACCCGCGGACGTGACATCACCGCCACCGCGACCGTTTTCGGCGATCTGCAGGGACGTCCGCCGGTCACCCGGTCCGGCGCCCGGCCCGGCGACGTGGTGGCCGTCTGCGGACGCCTCGGCTGGGCCGCGGCCGGCCTGACGGTGCTGAACCGGGGCTTCCGTTCGCCGCGGGCCGTCGTGGTCGCCCACCGGGTGCCCGAACCCCCCTACGGCCAGGGCATCGTCGCGCAGCGCGCCGGGGCGTCCGCGATGATCGACTGCTCGGACGGACTGCTGGCCGATCTGGGACACGTCGCCAAGGCATCGGGCGTCGCGATCGACGTCGACACCGCCCGGCTCGACGTGGCCGAACCGCAGAGTGTGGTGGCGGCCGCGGTGGGCGGCAGTGACCCGCTCACCTTCATCCTCACCGGCGGCGACGACCACGCGCTGCTGGCCACCTTCGACCCCGCCGACGTCCCGGACGGCTGGCAGGTGATCGGCGCCGTGTCGGACGGCGACCCCGCGGTCACCGTGGACGGCGCCCCCTGGGAGGGCGGCAGCGGCGGCTGGCGGCACTTCTGAGCCGATTCACAGGCCCACCGCAGGATCTCGCCGTGTGATCGGCGGAGCGGGAGATCCCGGCGTTCGCCGGGACGACGGGTTGGGTGCGTCGTCGGGCGATATTCCGTCATCCCGGGCCTGACCCGGGATCTCCGTCGCCGGCCCGCGGCGACCCCTGTCCGCGTATCACCAGCCCGGCCCACGCCTCATCCTCACATCTGGGGGGAGCGGGACCATGACCATCACGGCCACCACGACGACGGGTGCGGCGCAGCGCCAGCTGACGCTGCCCGACGGCACGGTCGCGCAGCTGCATGGGCCGCTCGAACCCGGTGTGCCGCTGGTGGTCCTGCTGCACGGTTTCGCCGGCGACCTCGCCAGCCTGACCCGTCCGCGCCACGGCCGGACCAGCTGGCGCGACGCCCTGCTGGCGGCGGGCTACAGCACGCTCAGCTACCGGCAGGCCGCGCCGCTGGGGACGCTGGAGCCGAACGTCGAACAGCTGCTCTGCGTCGCCGCCGGACCGCTCAGCGCGGATGACCGGCTGCGGCGGCTGCCGCTGATCCTCCTGGCGCACAGCCGCGGCGGACTGTTGGCCCGCGCCTTCCTCGACCGAGCCGCGGCGGAGCCGGCCCTGCGCGGCGTCATCGACCGCGTCGAGCGGGTGGTCACCCTGCACAGCCCGCACCAGGGTTCCGGCCTGGCCGGCCTGACGATCCGGATGGACGCCACCGCACGCCGGTTGCAGACGCTGGTCGGCTCGCTGGGGCTGCGGCCGGCGGTGCTCGCCGCGCTGTGTGCGCTCTCGGCGTCCCCCGCCGTGGCCGAACTGGCCCCGGGTAGCCCACTGCTGCGCACCCTTGCCCGCCGGACGCCACCGGCCGGCATCACCTGGCACACCTTCGGCGGCATCAGCGCCGACCTCGGCCGGCTGCAGACCCTGCTCGGCTCGCCGAACGGCCCCGATCACCGACCCGGCCCAGCCCGGATCGCCCGCACGCGCGGCCTGGGGGAGCTGCTCGGCGTCCTGGACCGGCTCGCCCTGCTCACCCCGGCGCTGCGCGAGGGGGAGGGCGATCTCGTGGTGGCGGACGCCTGTGCCCGGTTGCCGTTCGCGGCCGGCCACACCGTCAACCGGCTGACCCACATCGAGGCGCTGTGGGACCCCGCGCTGCACGCGCAGGTCATCGGCCTGCTCACAGGCCGGGACGTGCTGGTCGCCGCCTGAGGGCGTTGCCCCCGGGTGTCGTAGCCCGCGCCGTGCTGGTCGGGCACGACCGGTGACAGCACGGGTGAACAACGATCGGGATCGGGCACCGTCAACCGTGCCCGATCCCGATCGTTGTTCCTGCTTCCCGGAGCCCGCGGGCGGCAACGGCGTGGAGACTGTGCGCCCGGCACCCGATGTTCTAGGGTGGCGACCATGGCGACCCGCGCGTCTTCCCCATCGCGGTCGCGTAACAGCGCCACGCGCAGTTCCGCACCGCGGTCGTCCGGAAGCAAGAAACCACCGGCCCGCTCGTCCTCGCGCGGGCGTACCAAGCCCAAGCAGCGCTCCGGCGTGCTGCCGGCCCTGGGCCGCGGCATCGCCGCGGTCTGGAACGGGCTCGCCCGCGGCGTCGGTGCCCTCGTCCGCGGCATCGGGCACAGCGCCCGCGACCTCGACCCGGCCCTGCGCCGCGACGGCGCCGGCCTGGCGCTGATCGGCCTGGCCGTGCTGATCGCCGCCGAGTTCTGGTTCGGCATCCCGGGTGCCGTCGGGAAGTGGGTGCACATCGGCGTCAGCACCGTGTTCGGCACGCTCGGCGTCGCCCTGCCGCTGTTCGCCCTCGCCATGGCCTGGCGCACCCTGCGGCACCCCGACCACAACGGCCCCGCCGGCCGCCAGGTGGTCGGCTGGAGCTGCGCGCTGCTCGGCCTGCTCGGCCTGATCCACGTCTCCAAGGGCATGCCGCGCTTCCCGAACGCCGAAGCCGTCCGCGAGGCCGGGGGAGCGCTCGGCTTCATCGCCTCCACCATCGTCGCCGACCTGGTCACCGTCTGGGTCGCGGTGCCGCTGCTGGTGCTGCTGCTGCTGTTCGGCGTCCTGGTCATCGTCGGCATCCCGCTGCACGAGCTGGCCACCCGGTTCGCCGAGTTCCGGGCGAAGCTGCCCAGCAAACCCGCTCCGGCCCCCGCGCCGGAGCTGAAGTACGGCGTCGACGAGGCCTACGACACGCCGCTGGTCGGTGACATCGAGCCGGCCGAGATCGACCACTGGGCCGACGACGAGCCCGAACCCGAACCGGCGACCCCGGTCACGGCGGGCAAGGCGCCGGCGGCCCTGCCGTCCGAACCCGCCGAGCTGCCCGCCCCGGAGCACAGCCACCGGCCCGCGGTCGCCGAGCAGCTGCAGCTCAGCGGCGACGTCCAGTACCTGCTGCCCGAGCCGATCGTGCTGAAGCCCGGATCGGTGCCCAAGGCCCGCACCCAGGCCAGCGACGCCATCGTCGGCCGGCTCACCGAGGTGCTGCGCCAGTTCGAGATCGACGCAACCGTCACCGGCTACATGCGCGGCCCGACGGTGACCCGGTACGAGGTCGAACTAGGCCCCGCTGTGAAGGTCGAGAAAGTCACGGCCCTGGGCAAGAACATCGCCTACGCGGTCGCGTCGGCCGACGTCCGGATCCTGTCGCCGATCCCCGGCAAGTCGGCGATCGGCATCGAGATCCCGAACGCCGACAAGGAGATCGTCTCGCTCGGCGACGTGCTGCGCAGCCCGACCGCCCGCAACGACCACCACCCGATGACCGTCGGGCTCGGCAAGGACGTCGAGGGCGGCTACCTGGTCGCCAACATGGCCAAGATGCCGCACCTGCTGGTCGCCGGCGCCACCGGCTCGGGCAAGTCCAGCTTCATCAACTCGCTGATCACCTCGATCATGATGCGGGCCACCCCGGACGAGGTGCAGCTGCTGCTGGTCGACCCCAAGCGGGTCGAGCTGACCCACTACGAGGGCATCCCGCACCTGGTCACGCCGATCATCACCAGCCCCAAGAAGGCCGCCGAGGCGCTGCAGTGGGTGTGCCGCGAGATGGACACCCGCTACGACGACCTGGCCGCGTTCGGCTTCCGGCACGTCGACGACTTCAACAAGGCCGTCCGGGCCGGGGCGGTGAAGCTGCCGCCGGGTTCCGAGCGGGTGCTGGAGCCCTACCCGTACCTGCTGGTGATCGTCGACGAGCTGGCCGACCTGATGATGGTCGCCCCGCGCGACGTCGAGGACTCCATCGTCCGGATCACCCAGCTGGCCCGGGCTGCCGGCATCCACCTGGTGCTGGCCACCCAGCGTCCGTCCACCGACGTCGTCACCGGCCTGATCAAGGCCAACGTGCCGTCCCGGCTGGCGTTCGCGACGGCGTCCATGACCGACTCCCGGGTCATCCTGGATTCGCCGGGCGCCGAGAAGCTGGTCGGCCAGGGCGACGGGCTGTTCCTGCCGATGGGGGCGTCCAAGGCGATCCGGGTGCAGGGCGCCTGGGTCACCGAGGCCGAGATCCGGCAGGTCGCCAAGCACGTCACCGGGCAGCTGCAGCCGCAGTACCGCGAGGACGTCGCCGCGGCCCCCGAGTCGTCCGCGAAGGTCGCCGAGGACATCGGCGACGACCTGGAACTGGTGCTGGAGGCGGCCACCCTGGTGGTCAACCTGCAGCTCGGCTCGACGTCGATGCTGCAGCGCAAGCTGCGGGTCGGCTTCGCCAAGGCCGGACGCCTGATGGACATCCTGGAGACCCGCGGCGTCGTCGGCCCCTCGGAGGGCTCCAAGCCGCGCGAGGTGCTGGTCAAGCCCGACGATCTGGACGAGGTGCTGGTCAACCTCCGCGAGGGCTGACCCGCCCCGAGCCGCGCACGCCGGGGACGGTTCTTCTTCGTGCGATTCTCGAAGCTCGGGGACGGTTCTTTCGATGCGAGATTCGCACGTCGGGGACACACCCTCCGCTGCGCCGCGCTCGAGAACCGTCCCCGGGATCTGCGAACTTCGAACGCGGAAGAACCGTCCCCGACGTGCGCGCGGCGGTGCTCACCGCACCCTTGCGACACTTGGTCGATCACCCCGAGCCAGCGCACAGGCTGCTGGGATAGATTGCTGACGTGACCGCGCGCGTACATCTGGTGAGCCTGGGTTGTGCGCGCAATGACGTCGATTCCGAGGAGCTGCTGGCCCGGCTCGAGCAGGGCGGCTTCGAACTCACCGACGATCCGGACGCCGCGAGCGCGATCGTGGTCAACACCTGCGGCTTCATCGACGCCGCCAAGAAGGACTCGGTCGACACGATTCTCGCGGCCGCCGACCACAAGCGGTCCGGGCGGGCGAAGGCCGTGGTGGCCGTCGGCTGCCTCGCCGAACGCTACGGACGCGAACTGGCCGACGCGCTGCCCGAGGCGGACGCCGTGCTCGGCTTCGACGCCTACCCCGACATCGCCGACCGGCTGCGCTGGATCATGGCCGGCGGCCAGCACGACGCGCACCGGCCCCGGGACCGCCGCCGGTTGCTGCCGCTGGCGCCGTCCGAACGTCCCGCCGCGGCCCGTGACGTGGTGCTGCTCGGCCATCGGACGCCGGCCAGCGGCCCGCGGGTGCTCCGGCACCGCCTGAGCGACGCACCGATGGCGCCGCTCAAGGTGGCCTCCGGCTGCGACCGGCGCTGCACCTTCTGCGCCATCCCGTCGTTCCGTGGCTCCTACCTGTCGCGTCCGGTCGACGAACTCCTCGCCGAGGCCCGCTGGCTGGCCGAACGGGGCGTCAAGGAACTCTTCCTGGTCAGCGAGAACACCTCCTCCTTCGGCAAGGACCTGCAGGCCGGTCCCCGTGCCCTCGAACACCTGCTCACCGCGCTCGCCACCGTCGACGGCATCGAATGGCTGCGGGTGTCGTATCTGCAGCCGGCCGAGCTGCGTCCGGGGATGATCGAGGGAATGCTGGCCGTCGACAAGGTGGTGCCGTACTTCGACCTGTCCTTCCAGCACGCCGCCCCCGGGGTGCTGCGGCGGATGCGGCGCTTCGGCGACCCCGACTCCTTCCTCGGCCTGCTGGACCGGGTCCGCAGCCTCGCCCCGGCGGCCGGCGTCCGCAGCAACGTCATCGTCGGCTTCCCCGGCGAGACCGAGCACGACTTCGCCACCCTGGCCGACTTCGCATCCGCCGCCCGGCTGGACGCCCTCGGCGTCTTCGGCTACTCCGACGAACAGGGCACCGAGGCCGAAACCCTCGGCGACAAGGTGCCGCCGGAGGTGATCGCCGAACGGGTGGAGCTGATGTCCAGCCTCGCCGAGGAGGTCTGCGCCCAGCGGGCCGAGGACCGGGTGGGCGAACGCGTCCGCGTCCTGATCGAGCAGCCGGACGGCCGCACCGGACGCGCGGCGCACCAGGGTCCCGAGGTGGACGGCGGCACCCGGCTGAAGGGCGTCCGGTACCCGGTGGGTAGCCTGGTGTGGGCAACCGTCAGCGCCGCCGATGGCATCGACCTGATCGCATCCGAGGCCTCATGAGCAGCCAACCGAGCCGGCTGAACGCCGCGAACGCCCTCACCCTGCTGCGCCTGGTGCTGGTGCCCGTGTTCGCCTGGATGCTGCTGAGCCATCCGGACGACCTGGGCTGGCGGCTGGGCTCGACGGCGGTGTTCGCCATCGCCATCGCCACCGACGCCGTGGACGGCCGGATCGCCCGCAAGTACAACCTGATCACCGACTTCGGCAAGCTGTGGGACTCGATCGCCGACAAGGCGCTGACCGGCATGGCGTTCATCGGGCTGAGCATCGTCGGCGAACTGCCCTGGTGGATCACGGCGCTGGTGCTCATCCGCGAGTGGGGCATCACCTGGATGCGGGTGGCGATGCTGAAGTACGGGGTGATGGCGGCGAACGCCGGCGGCAAGCTGAAGACCGTGCTGCAGAGCGTGGCGCTGCTGCTGTTCCTGCCCGGCCTGCCGCTGATGCCTGCCTGGCTACAGTGGATCGCCTGGATCGCGATGGCAGCCGCGGTGCTGGTGACCCTGGTGACGGCGCTGGCGTACATCCGCGAGGCGATCGCATTGCGCCGGAACAGTCTGGCCGAACAGGAGAAGTAGATGCCCAACCGGTCGCTCGCAGAAGTCGTCGGCCGGACGCTGGCCGAGCGGGGGCTGACGCTGGCCACCTCGGAATCCCTGACCGGCGGCCTGCTGGGGGCAACCATCACCGCGGTGCCGGGGGCGTCCCAGTACTACCTGGGCGGCGTGGTGGTCTACGCCACCGAGCAGAAGGCGCGGATCGGCGGCGTCAACCCGTCCGTGCTGAAGTCGCACGGCGTGATCTCGGAGCAGACCGCGGTCGAGATGGTGATGGGTGTCCAGCGGCTGACCGGCGCGGACTACGCCCTGGCCGCGTCCGGTGTGGCCGGCCCGGCCCCGCAGGAGGGGCATCCGCCCGGCGTGGTGTGGATCGCGGTGGCCGGTCCGAGGGTCGGTGCGCTGCGGCCGTCGCCGGTGGCGCTGCGGTTCGAGTTCGAGGGCGATCGCGGTCCGGTGCGCGAGCAGACCGTCGCGGCCGCCCTGCAGATGCTGCGCGATCTGCTCGACCCCATGGAGCGCGACTGACCATCGGTCGGGCGCTGGTCCCACCTCGGTCGGCCCGTCGGGGACGCCCCGTGCAGCCCGGCGCCGGCCGGTCGGGCTGGTCCATCAGTCGGCCGGACGCCCGAGGCGGCCGGTGTCGGCGCCGGCCCGGCGGCGCCCGGGAACATAACCTGCGCGACGCGTGTTGAGGCAGGACGTCGATGAGAGCGATGGATGGGTAGAGTCGTGGGCATGATCGCCGCCGAGGCCGACCGGCCGCAGTTGATGCGAGAGCTGCTGGGTGAGTCGTTGCGTGAACTGCGCAACGCCGATCGGCGCACCCTGCGCGAGGTGTCGTCGTCCGCGCGGGTCAGCCTGGGCTACCTCTCCGAGATCGAGCGTGGCCAGAAGGAGCCGTCGAGCGAGCTGCTGAACGCCATCTGCGGCGCCCTCGGGGTGCCGTTGTCGCTGGTTCTGCGGCGGGTCAGCGACAAGTACGACGATCGTGATCCGGTGGTGCACCTGCCGGTGCGTTCGCGCGTGGCCGCCTGAGGTGCGCGAAGCCGAACTCTGGTCGCGGTTGACCCACCATCTGGGACGCGTGCAGGCGCTGATCTGGGCCGAGGGCCATGTGATCTCCGAACTCGGCAGCCGCACCGTGCGCGAGGCGCTCGCCGCCGGGGTGCCCTGCAAGCAGATCTGGCGTGCGGTGTGGCAGAACCTGGAGCTTCCGGCGTCCGAACGCTGACGGCGTGTCGGGTGTCTTTCGAACATCTGTTCGGTAGTCTCGCTGTCGAGTTGCCCGCGGGTGTCGAGCCGTTACCCACAGGGCACGAACGAGTTTGACGTTTCTGTCGGTGCTCGTTCGTATGGTGACAGAGAAGGCATCGGGAGCACGGCGGCGGCCGAGCGAGGGAAGGACACACGACATGGCGATTGCAGATCGCGAGAAGGCGCTCGAGGCGGCGCTCGCCCAGATCGAGAAGCAGCACGGCAAGGGTTCGGTGATGCGCCTGGGCGAAGAGACCCGGCAACCGATCGAGGTGATCCCCACCGGGTCGATCGCGCTCGACGTGGCCCTGGGCATCGGCGGGCTGCCGCGTGGCCGGGTGGTCGAGATCTACGGCCCCGAATCCAGCGGTAAGACGACGGTGGCGCTGCATGCGATCGCCAGCGCCCAGGCCGCGGGCGGCATCTGTGCGTTCATCGACGCCGAGCATGCGCTCGATCCCGAGTACGCCGGGAAGCTGGGTGTCGACACCGACGCGCTGCTGGTCAGCCAGCCCGACAACGGCGAGCAGGCGCTCGAGATCGCCGACATGCTGGTGCGTTCCGGCGCGCTGGCACTGATCGTGATCGACTCGGTCGCCGCGCTGACCCCGCGTGCCGAGATCGAGGGCGAGATGGGCGACAGCCACGTGGGCCTGCAGGCCCGGCTGATGAGCCAGGCGCTGCGCAAGATGACCGGCGCCCTGTCGGGCGCGGGAACCACCGCCATCTTCATCAACCAGCTGCGCGAGAAGATCGGCGTGATGTTCGGTTCGCCCGAGACCACCACCGGCGGCCGGGCACTGAAGTTCTACTCCTCGGTGCGGCTCGACGTGCGCCGTATCGAGACTCTGAAGGACGGCTCCGACATGGTCGGCAACCGCACCCGGGTCAAGGTGGTGAAGAACAAGATGGCGCCGCCGTTCAAGCAGGCCGAGTTCGACATCATCTACGGTCTGGGCATCAGCCGCGAGGGCAGCCTGATCGACATGGGTGTCGAGCACGGCATCGTGCGCAAGGCCGGCGCCTGGTTCACCTACGAGGCCGATCAGCTGGGGCAGGGCAAAGAGAATGCCCGCAAGTACCTCAAGAAGAATCCCGAGGTGGCCGACGAGATCGAGCAGCGCATCCTGACGCAGCTGGGCATCGGCAAGGCGTCCGAGGTGCCGCCCGGCATCGACCCGGTGACCGGCGAGGTGGAGTTCTGAGCGAGCACGCCCGGGTTCCCGACGATCCG
>JAANMX010003358.1_pt1 | contig 14247 bp, 11 predicted proteins | sample 7279681 | NCBI WGS metagenome assembly JAANMX01 (sample SAMN14094542, study PRJNA606508) | bioreactor metagenome | isolation source: A lab-scale SPAN reactor treating ammonium-rich wastewater day 351 | place: Ireland: Galway | collected 2018-01-01
GAGCATCGCCGCCAGCTGCAGGCCACTGCCTGCCGCCACCGCCTGCATGCGCGCGGCCAGCGCCTGCGCATCGGCTTCGGCCGGCGTCTGCGCGCCGCTGCCGGTCTTGATGTCCAGCACCAGCGCCTGCGCACCGCCGGCCAGCTTCTTCGACAGGATCGAGGCCACGATCAATTCGGGCACGTCGACCGTGGCGGTGACGTCGCGCACCGCGTACAGGCGGCGGTCGGCCGGCACCAGGTCCGCGCTTTGGCCGACGATGGCGCAGCCGGCCTCGCGTACCACCCGCGCCAGCCGCGCGGGGTCGGGATTCACGTCATAGCCGGGCAGGCTTTCCAGCTTGTCCAGGGTGCCGCCGGTATGGCCCAGGCCGCGCCCGGAGATCATCGGCACGAAGCCGCCGCAGGCCGCCAGCAGCGGCGCCAGTGCCAGGCTCACGCAGTCGCCGACGCCGCCGGTGGAATGCTTGTCCAGCACCGGGCGGGGCAGGTCGCGCCAGTCCAGCCGGCGGCCGGAATCGCGTAGCGCGAAGGTGAAGTCGCGGCACTCGCCGGCATCCAACCCACGCCATGCCACCGCCATCGCGAACGCGCCGACCTGCCCCTCGCTCCACGCCTCGCTGGCGATGCCCTCGGCCAGCGCCTGCCACTGCGCGGCGTCGAGCCTGCGCCCCTCGCGCTTGGCGCGGATCAGCGCGGTGGCGGGCCAAGGGTTCATGCGAAGCGCGCGCGGCGCGGGCCGCGTGAAAGAGGGCGAAGCGACATCGGGGTCACCGCTGGCAGCCGACGACCGGCGCCGCCAGCCTAGGCGCGGCGGCGCGCGCCGGCCTTGATCCATGGCAAATCATGATCAAGTCGCGAAAATCGAAGTTCCCCTTGGAAAGCCAGCTTGGAGTGGCCCGCCTTCCACAGACACCTGAGAATGGGGTCAACCCCGGAGGCGTTGGATGGAAAGGCAACGATTCACTGCCGAGTTCAAGCGCGAGGCCGTGCGTTTGATGGAGCGCGGCGACAAGCCTGTGGCGCAGCTCGCTCTTGAGCTCGGCGTGCCGCGCAACCGGCTCTACAAGTGCGCGAAGCGTTACAGGCTGAAGGTGTGCATGCATTCCGCGGTTCGGGAAGGCGCTTAGCTGGCGCAGCTGCGAAAGCAGGTGGCGCGGCTGGAGCAGGAAAACACGATCCTAAAAAAAAGCGACGGCGTACTTCGCTAGCGCGTCCAAGCGCGGTACGCCTGGATCGACGGACACCGACCTTGTGCGTTATGGGCGATCAAAAAGTGAACCCGACCCCGTTACTTAGTTGCCTGCACTAAGCACTTAGGCCCATCTTCCCTTGTCGACATATGGCAAGCCAACCTTACGCCATTCATCTGCCGAGAAATTTCCCAAGCCGACATCATTGGATGTTAAATCCCAGGCATCAACTTGTTGCTCAAGAATGTGAATGACTGAGTAAAGCGCTGCTCTATAACCAGCGCCATATGCATCACCAGGAACGTACAGCTGTTGATCATTTGCCAGCTCCAGTACTTCCCGCACAAAATCCTTTAAGAAGGCTGCATCGATAGCACTCATCAGCAGTTGCCCTTTATTCGAGTTCCAGTGCAAGACTCAACACGCCTAAGGACTTCCTTAGCAATATCTCTCTGTTCCTGCTGGCGTGATATGTCTCCCGCCCAATCCTTTCTTGCTCTTTCCACGTTAGCAGGAATCGAGGCGTCGTCTCTCGTCATGTACTTTTCAGGGTTTTTGATTTTCTCTTGATGCTCGGCAATTCTCTTCTCAATGCTGCGAATAGTTCTCTGAAGCTGAGCCGGCGTCTTCCCGAGTTGTTGCCTTAAAAAACCTGCGTGCCTGCCGCCCTCAGACGCAACTCGATACGCAGCAGGTACACGCGTTAGCCCGAATCGCGCGAGTGCTCCGCTGATCAACGCATCTGTAGGGTCGGGCACAAAGAACAAAGTTAAGCCAACTAAACCGCCCATCGCCACTTTCATCTTTTCTCGGTCTTCGTCTGTATATGGCCGAAGACCGCACCCAACTCCATTCGAAAAACAAGCACTCTCGCGCCCATCCGGATCGGTGAACTTGTAGGGGTTGTTGTTGGCGTAGGCGTAGCGATTGAAGTTGGACATCGGCTTCTCGTAAGCCGTGACCGGATCAACGCTGAGGAACCTTCCGATGCTCGGATCGTAATAGCGCTGCTGCATATACGTTAGCCCCGTAGCCGCATCCTGCACGTGCCCGGTGTAGCCTGGCCCATCCTTAGGCACCCCGTTGACCTGCTGCCCGTACGGCTCGTACTCAAACCTCTCCACGAATGCCTTGTTTGCGTCGGTGGTGGCGATCGGCGTGCCCAGCGCATCGGTATGCTGGTACCTGACCGTCGCCGAGCCCCCGGCCATGGGTGACTCCCGGAACGCCACCAGACTGCCACTCAGGTACACATACTGGGTGGCCACCGCCCGCCGCAGGTCGCTGGTGTACACGATCTGCCCACCCTGACTGTACAGGCTGTACTTGCTGGCGGTGGTGACATCGCGCACGCGCCGGCCCAGCCCGTCGTACACATAGCTGGCCTTGCCGGTGACGGACCGCAAGCGGTTGCCGTAGTCGAAGACATGCGCCTGACCGTTGCGGTTACTCAGGTTGCCCTGGGCGTCATAAGCCAGCCCCACCACGGTGGGCCCGGCGGGGCTGCCGCTGCGCACGTTGCTCAGGCGGTTGTTACCGTCGTAGGTGTAGTAGTTATCACGTGCACTGCCGCCACCGGTCACGGTCACCTGAGTCAGGTTGTCCAGCGCGTTGTAGCCGTAGCTGGCGGATCCGAACATGTTGGACGTGGTGTGAACCAGACGATCCAGTGCGTCGTAGGCCATGCCGCGGGTCTGTTGGCCGTCCACGCCGTCAGTGATCTGGCTGACATTGGCGTTGAGGTCGAATGCGTACCCCAGGTCCAGGCGCTTGTCGGTCGTGGCGCTGCAATTCGCCACCGTGCACGCCAGGCTCCGCGCCGGCAATTGCCGGGCGTTCTGGGTCATGGTGTGGACGATGCCGTTGCCATAGATGAACTGCTTGATCGCGCCGTTGGGGTAGTAGCTGACCCCATTGGCGAAGCTGCCGGCCTGAGCCGCCTGCCCCAGGGCATTGGGGCTGTAACCCACCGTCAGGCTGCCCGGGTAGCTGTGGCTGGCTAGATGGCCATTGGCGTTGTAGTCGTAGCCGATCGTCCAGTCCACCGTGCCCCACTGCATGCGCTCGCTGGTCAGCAGGCGGCGGCGGTTGTAGGCGTAGTGGGTGGTGACCAAATTGCCATCGCCGTTGTCGGCCAGCACCGTGGCCGGCAGGCCGTCGGCCGCGTAGGCCCACGTCTGGTTGCCCTTGCCGTCGGGGAAGACTAAGGCCTTGAGCCGGTTGCGGGCGTCATAGGTGCGATCCACGCGCCGGGCCGCCACGATGGGGGTGTCACTGGCTTCGCAAGCCGTGCCGGCAGGCAGGCCAGCGGCGCTCCATGCCAGATTGCCGGCTGCGTCGTGACCCAGCAGGGTCGCACCGGTTTCCGGTTCCTCCGTGCGGCACAGTTCTTGGTGCGCGTTGTAGGCATACGACCGGGCCACGGAGAGGCTGCCGGCGGCGTCATGTCGCAGCAGCATGGTCGGTTTGCCGTGGGCATCGCGGGCGATCTCGGTGACGACCTGCTCGGGCTGCCCCACGGCCTGGTCGATCCGGACCGGCCAGTCCAGGGTGGGCTGGTCGTACGCCATGTACTGCGTCACCGTCTGCGCACCACGCGGATTAGTAATCCGTGTCTGGAAGCCACCCAGATACGCGCTGGCAGTGATCAGCAGGCCGTGTTCGCTGTCCTGAGCCACGGAGGTAACGCGCCCCAGCGGGTCGTACTCGACCCAGATGCCCGTGCTCAGGGCATCCGTGGTCCCGGGGTAGGACGCGAAGGTCACCCGTCCCTCGTGGTCATATGTGAACCGCTGGAAACGTTGGGTGCCGCTGACGTCGCCCGTGTCATATTCGCGCGTGACCCGTGGCCGCCACATGGCGTCGAAGTAGGTGATCTTCCGCGCGTTGCCGGTGCTGATTGTCTGACGCCAATGGCCGGCGGGGATGCCGTACTCACTGCTGGCCACGCGCTCGAATACCTGCGTAGTGTTGTTCCACACCACGCTGTCACCGGAGGGCGGGGTAATGCTGGCCAGCCGGCCCATTGCCTCGTAGGCGTAGTCGGTGATGAAGCCGTTCTCGTCGATCACCGAGGTGATCCAGCCGCGTTCGTTGACGACCGCCGACTCAGCGGTACCGTCCGGGTAGCCGATGGCGCGGGGCACGCCTCGATACCAGTTGCCCAGCGTGGTGACCTGATTGTTGCCGTCCTTGACCGAGGCCACGCTGCCGTCCAGATGGTAGGTCAAGGTCTGCTGCAGTTTGCCAAAGGCAGCATGGGTCAGCGGTTGCGCGGTGCTGGTATTGAATGTGGCCGCGTAGGCCACCGTTCCGTTTACCTTGCGCTGCGCGACCTGCCCCAGAACCCACTTGGCTGTATTGTCGTGGTACGTGATCTCTTCGGTTTGTGTATAAGTCTGGGCGTGGGTCGCGGCAAGCGGCAGCACCGCCAGCAGCACGCCGGTGCACGCACGTACCCCCATGCGCATCGTGGAGCGGGCGATTGGCTTAGCCATCGACGCCCCCCTCAACCGGCATACTCTGGGTTCCTGGTGGGGGTTGTAGGCTGCCGCTGACCTGCGTCAGGGTTTCTGCCGAGTACGCGCCGCAGCCGCTCTCATTGCACGCCTTTGCGCGGTGGCGAACCGTGATCTTTGTTAAGGTTGATCGACTCACACTAGTGGCGAGGCCGCTGTACGCGACCGCGTATGCACTAGTTCCATTCTTGTACTCCAGCACGTAGCTCTGGGCGCCGGTCACGGCCGTCCAGCCCACCAAGTAATTAACGCCAGCCGTTACGTTGCTGGGGGCGATTACGACAGGTGCCGCGAGCACAGGTGGCGGCGGCGGCGGCGGGGGCGGCGGCGGCAATGACGTCGGTGCACTGGATCGGGTAATCGTGAGCGGTCGGGCCAGAGCGTCGAACGTATTGACCTCATATCGGAACTCGCTGCCTTGCCGAGTAATTACCGATAGCGTCAACGGTCGGTGATACGTACCAGCAAAACTGTCCCCATTGCCGCGCAAACTGAAGCCAAACGCGGCCGGGTACGCTTGGTTGGCGCGACTCAGGTCGTAGGTACTGACCGTGGTCTCCAGAATGTTGGATTCACCGGTTCCCGACTCCACCCGAAGCAGTTTGCCTTCGTTGTAGCCGTACGTGTTGCCATGGAAGTAACGTTTCCACTCCCCGTTGGGCCCGGTCACCGTCGTTCGGCTGGACACCGCACACGACTCATCCGTACAGACCGGATCGGCACAGGCGACGCCGTAGGTAGCGTAATCGCAAACGGGGTAGTCCCGTGTGGCACCACGCACGAGGGCCTCGCTGAAGCCCGGCACGTAACTGTAGTTCCATGCAGCAGTCGTCAGACCCGGACCGGAGACCTGCTTCTGAATCAGGGTCAGGCTGTAGGCCGATGTTGCGTATAGGTTGACGTCATCGTTGGGGTCGTTTCCGGCCGGCCCCGCACTGGTCAGCATCACGTTGTCGCAATTGACGGGCACCCAACTGCGGCCATGCTCTTGGATCCCCACGACGAAGGTCGCCGTCGCACCGGCCGGATGGGTCACCGTACCGGTAAACGTGCTGCCCAGATTCTGGGGCATCTCGTTGAGCATGCAGGTACGGATGATCTCGCCGACGGGCATGTAGTCGAGGTACTTGATCTCGGCATTGGTGAGCGCACCAAAGTTGAGGATCCATGCACTACCGTCGGGCTGGGTCACGCTTGTCAGCGTGCCTCGCCCTGAGCTCGTGGAGCCGTAGCCATAGGTCCAGATACGGGAGCCGTCACTAACGCTGGCGACCCGGCTACCGCTGTAGCCGATAGTCAAGGTCCGACCGTCATTGCCACTGATCTGCGTGAGCTTGGGGGCCGCATTCCAAACGTTGGTGTACGTATAGGTGACGTAGTTGCCAAAGCGGTCCTCGACGCGGGTGGCATACAGATAATTCTTCTTCCGATACAGGTAGTGGTAGACCCGCTCCCCACCGGGACTACTGACCATCGCCTTGGAGGCCGGCTCTGACACCTGCGCCATCCAGTCGAACCAGTAGCGTGTACCGTCCGGCGTGATGGCCAAGAACCCTTCGCCCGTTCCGTTCTTGATGGAACCAAGGCAGGACACATAGACCTGGTCGTTGGTCATCCAGTGGTACGTCAGGCCGTTGTTGGGCCGACTGGTGCCGACAGCGGCAGCCAACAGCTCCCCGCCGCCACCGGGCAACTCCAAATGGATTCCCTGCCAGAAGTCGGTAATGCGGAACGGCGACGAGGGCTGGGCAGGACCGGCCACCGCGCTGCAGCGATTGGTCGTGGGGATCGGATAGCCCACCACCCAATCGGGAGCGAACACCGCGCTGATGTTGGGCGCATCCAGCTGCCAATCGGCAAGTGCACCCACGTCGCCGTAGTCCTTTCGGTTAAAAACGGAATAGAAACGCTTGAACGCCACTTCCAAGCCGTTGGAGCTTGGAAGGCTCACATCCGTCACCGTGAATGATAGTGCGCCGTTGGACAGGCTGATCTGGTCACCTGCCAGGTTCGGCCCCAGCGGACTAACCTTCTCGCTGGCTTTGACCCGTTTGCTGAACTCCTCCCAGGTGTACTGGCCTTGTTGAGCTATGACACTCCCTGTCCACACCAGCGCCGCCAGCAACACCACACCACAGACCTTCTTCATTCCCTTTCCCCTGACGCTCCAATGCGACGGCTGCATTGAGCCGCTCCCCAACAAACGACGAGAGTGCCGACTGCCTGCCCCGCCACGTGCCTACCCCAAGCGCACGAATGGTATACGGGAATACCTAGCGGGTTCGCAACGGGAAAAATGCCCTGCCCCGGCGGGCCGTACTGTGATCAAGCGCCCGCATACACTTTAAGCCACAGATGTGCCGCCTCTTCAACCTCGCGGCGCCAGTCATACGATTGAGTACCCAACATGCCAGCCCATATCAGCAGGACTCATGAGCAACTGATTGGGGTAACCACAAGTGCCTCAGTCCACCTGATCTTCGGACTGCTGCTGTGGAGCGGTGGTGATGCCAATAGAAATACCGGCACCTCCGGGTTCTATTCGAGCGCTACGTCTGGAGTATTTGTCGAAGCACGCTTCGTCCAACGGACGCTAAAACCGCCACAATCTCTAACGATTGAGCCACTGCCCAGCACTCAGCGTAGTCAGGCGTCGATAGCGCCCAAGTTAATCGATGCACGGCCGGGAATCCCAGCCACGAGCGCGGACTTTCACCTCAACGAAGGTGTAGCCAACTCATCAGGAGCAAACGAAGTCCATCATCCCATCGATGCAAATTCAGCCTCCAGCGGCGACGGTTTAGAAATCGAATACGTCGCGGCACTCAGGAGTGCGATTGACACCGCATTAAAAAGATCTGGGCACGTTTTGTCGGCAACATGCGAGCTAGCTCTGGAGCTGCGGCCTGGAGGCGAAGTCGCTAGCGCATTGTCCACAGACTGCGCTCTAACGACGGGCGAACGGCAAGCCTTGGAGGCGGCTGCACTGATGGCACAGCCCCTCCCCTATGCTGGTTATGAAACGGTATTTAGCAGTACAAGAAGAATCGACTTCCAGCCTCCACCTGCCGCTGTTTTCCTCGACTCCGAGTAGCTGAGACGGTTCACCCGCAATCCGGAGTTGTGCCGCGAGCACGGCATCAGCTTGGCGACGCTCTACAAGTGGCGCAGCAAGTTCGGCGGCATGGACGCGTCGCTGATGTCCCAGCTCAAGGAGCTGCAGGACGAGAACCAGCACCTGAAGAAGATGTACGCCGAGGCCCAGCTGAGCGCCGATCTGCTGAAGGAGGCCATGTCAAAAAAAGGTGGGGCCATCTTAACGCCGGGAGATGCCCAGATCGGCGGTGGAAGGCGGACGCACGAACATCCGGCATGCCTGCCAGACATTCGAGGCCAGTGAGACCTGCTACCGCTACCAGGCGAAGGCGTGCGTGGAAAACGCACAGATCTCGGACTGGCTGCTACGGCTGACGACGGCCTATCGCGACTGGGGCTTCGGCCTGCGTTTTCTGCATCTGCGCAACGTCAAGGGCTTTGGCTGGAACCACAAACGCGTGTACCGGATCTATCGGGAGCGGGAGTTGAACTTGCGGATCAAGCCGAAGAAGCGCCTGGTACGCGAGCGGCCCGAGCCACTGGCGGTGCCCGATGCGATCAACGAGGTATGGTCGATGGATTTCATGCATGACCAGCTGAGCGACGGACGCAGCTTCCGGCTGTTCAACGTGCTTGACGACTTCAATCGCGAAGGACTGGCAATCGAAGTCGACCTGTCGCTGCCCTCGGCGCGGGTGATCCGGTCGCTGGAGCAGATCATCGAATGGCGCGGCAAGCCAAAGGCCATCCGCTGCGACAACGGCTCTGGATACATCAGTGGTGCCCTGCTGAGTTGGGCGGAGCGATATGACATCCGGATCGAGTACATCCAGCCGGGCAAGCCACAGCAGAACGCCTACGTCGAACGCTACAACCGCACCGTGCGCTACGCCTGGCTCGCACGGATCCTGTTCGACCCGATCGAGCAGGTGCAGGACAAGGCCATTCACTGGCTATGGACTTACAACCATGAGCGCCCGAACATGGCGCTCGGTGGCATCACCCCAATGCAAAAACTGGCACTCGCTGCCTAGCTCCACTTTTGTTGTCCGCTAAAAGCGGGGGGATTACCTTCATGCCTCCTGTAATTGCCATCACCCAAGATCAGCTACTCAGGTTGGCCACCTCTTTGCCGTCAAGCAGGACAGAAAATTCTTTCAGAGGTGGATGGACTAGCTACAAAGCCATGGCTTCATGGCGGGAGGCCTGTCCCTTGCAATGGGTTACGAGATGACAAGGGTGCCGTTGCCCACATTTGAAGCCCACGATCCGCAGGAAGACATCCCCGACCTCACTGCGGAGCAATGGGCATGGCTCAAGAGCGCGACGCAGCAATATGAAACGGGCTATGTTCCCAAAGACAGGCGTGTGATACCTCTCTGTAGGGGCAATCCTTGTCGTGGCAGCCAGCCATTGCATCGCGCACCTGGCTCCGGGCAGATCAACGTCAGGTCAAGAGCACGCCACGTCTTGACGCCAGGTCAACGGTGGCTTCCAGTCCCGATCGGAACTCGAGCCCATCGGCCTCCATCCCGTCGCTGAAGATCACCCCGTTTTCGGGCATCAGCGAGCGGATGCGCAGGGGCTGCCGCTGGCCAACATGCCCGAACACCAGCTCCGCCCCGGTCGAACGGCTGGGGTACGGCTCGCGGACATTGAAGACCAGCGCCTGGCTGTCCCAAGCCATGCCATGTTCGCGGATGGCCCGCATTTCCTTGCTTGCGTCCCGCCCGGCCACCGCATGGGCGCCGGTCAGGATGCTGCGCAGCCAGCCCGTCGATCCGAGCCCCGTGGAGACGATGATGCCGCTGGAGGATTGGCGCTCCTTGCGGTCGCCCAAGGCGATTTCATAGCGTGCCGAGACGTGGCTGCGCATGCCGATGAAGAGGTCGTTGACTGCCAACAGACCCTGGCCGTCGCCGAGGGTGGCGCGGGCCATCGTGATTTCCCGAACCGGCCGCTGTCGCCGCACCACCTCCGGCAGCACCTTGGAGACATCGGCCACCTGGAAGGGAAGCAGCACGCCCTCCCAGCGGGCGGGATCGGGGTTCACGGCAAGCACCGACTGGCCGTCCAGGTACTTGAGGGTGTTGGCGACGAGGCCATCCTGCCCCAGCACCACCACCAGACAGCCGGGCGGGAACAGGAAATTCGGCAGGAAGCCACGGTCCAGCTGCTGCAGTCGTCCGTGGGGTTGGAGCGCGATGTTCACCGCATCGGCCGCCGCCCGATAGTTCCGGTCTTCCTCCAGGAAGTCCCCGAAGTCCATGCCCAGGTGCTCGGCTTGGAAGCGGGCCTGCTCGACGGTGTTGTAGCGGGCGACCAACTCCTGGAGACGCGTGCGTCGCGTCACCAGGATGATCTTCAGATCGCTGGACTCCATGGCCTACGCCTTCTGCTTGGCCAGCTGCCGCAACAGGTCGGGGGAGAAGTTGAACTCGCCAATCTTCGCGGCGTTGTCGGCGATGTTCTGGAAGCCCAGCGCCATGAGCGTTTCCGGGCTCGCCTGCCCCAGCACCAGCGCCTGCAGCGAGCGGGCATCCAGCCCCTTCATCGCGTTGACCAGCGCCTGCACGCCGTAAGCCTTGGCATCGGCTTCCTGCTTCTTGTTCCCGGCCTGCAGCTGCACCAGCTTGGCGTTTTCCTGTTCCAGCTCGACCTTGCCGGCCAGTTCCTGCGCCTGTATCTGCTGGCGCTTCTCAAGCAGCGCCCGTTCGGACTCGACCTGCGTTTCACGCACCTGCCGCTTCTTCTGCTCGATCGACAGCTCGCTGCGCAGTTCGTTTTCCTTGACCATCCGCTCCTGCTCGATTGCGGCATTGCGGCGGGTATAGGTCGCATCGTCGGCTTGCTTGAGGATCTCCTCGCGCATCGGCGCTTCCAAGGCGCGGGCGGTTTCCGGATTTGGCTTCACCGCCAACAGGTTCAACGCGGTGATCTCGATGCCGAGGCTGGACAGGCTGGCGACGCCGGCAACCCCGCGATGGGCGGATGAGGACAGTCGCTCGGTGCCTTGCAGCACATCGCGCAAGTCGAGCTCCTGCAACAGGTTGCGGAAGATCGCCTTGACCGCGTTGAGGACGCGCACCGGCAGCTGTTCCGGATCCTCGGATGCGTACTTGCCGTCGGCCTGCAGGGTGTAGTCGAGCTGCTCGGCCAGGCGCTTCGGATCGGCGATCCGGTAGCTGGCCTGGCCCTGCAAGGTCACCTGCTGGAAATCGCGGGTGACCTCCTCGAACATGAAGGGGGCTTCGACCGCCGTGACCGGCACGCCGACCAACGTGGACTTGGGCGCGAAGTACCAGAAGGCCAACCCTGTTCCTTCGCGCACGACACGGCCGTCGCGGTACTGGAACAAGTACTGGCTGGGGGAAGATTTGACGTAGCGGAAACCGAACATGGACGTTCTCCTGGATGGGGTGTTCTTGGATGCAGGAAGCCCTTGCAGCCGGGACGCGCCCGGCCACGGGACTTGAATCGATCGACCGGGGACTTAGAGCCGCTCGGCGTTGGCGCGCTCGCGCACCTGCGCGAACGTCCAGTCGTTGACGATCCTGCCGTCTTCCCAGATCGTCACCATCGCGTCTTCATAGCCCATCGGCTTGTGGATGTCGGCCAGCGACGCTGCCTCGGGCGGCACCGGCTCGGTGCGGTAGCTGCCGTACTCGCGGTGCTTGAGCAGCGTCATCCGCCCGCGCTTGCTCTGCTTGCCCTTGTCGGTGACCGGGTCCTTGTAGACATCGATCCAGTGGCCATTGATCCGGGCCGCGGAACACTTCAGCGCGAACTTCTGGGTATCGCGGTTGAGCTGCTGCAGCAGCGCGCCGCCCATGCCGAAGGCGATGTTGTCGGTGGCGTAGCCGGCGCTGGTGATGCGCTCGAGGATCGCGCGGATGCTGGTCGGGTTGATGCCGTCACCCTGGATCACGCGGACGTGCTCCAGCACCTTGTAACCCTTGCCGTTGACGGTATGGCCGAAGGCTTCGTCCAGCAGCTCCATGCACTGGTGCACGACCGCCACCGGATCGCCGGAATCCGGACGGATGACGACCGTGGCGCCGGAGTCGATGACCTCCTGCCGCAGCGTCTTGCCCCAGTGCTCACGGATGGCGTGGAAGATGTCATAGCTGTCCGACACCACGGCGACGATGGCGCCGGGCTTGGCGAACTGCCGCAGCATGTTCCGGTAGGCCTCGGCTTCATTCTCGCGGCCCCAGCTGGTGATGGTGCTGTGCTCGGCGGCGGGGATCGAGAAGCCCGCCATCGGCTCGTGGTAGTGGGCCCTGGCCAGCAGCAGGCCGGAGACGGTATCCGTGCCCATGAAGTTGACGAGGTGCGCAGCGCCGCCGAGGGCGGCCGACTCCACGCTGGACACGCCACGCGAACCGAAGTCGTGCAGCTTGAACGGCAGCTGCCCTTCCGGATCGTCGCTGGTGCGCTCCAGGAACTGGCGGATGGTTTGCTTGGCATGCCAGCTGATAGTGGCCACCGTCACCGGATACCAGATGCGCAGCAGCATCGTTTCCAGGTACGAGGGCGCCCAAAACGCCCGGGGGTCGGTGGATTCGATCGTCATCAGCGCGTTGTGGGTCGGCACCACCGTCCCCTCGGGCACGGCGCGGATGCGGATCGGCAGCAGCCCGCCATGGTGGTCGACGATGTAGCGCCAGCCCGCCTCGTTGAACGGCTCGCCGTGGGCGGCGAAGACGTCGCGGGCCTCGTCGACGTTGGCGTGGGTGATCGGCTTGGCCAGGTATTCCTTCAGGATCGCCTGCAGGCCGAAGAACACGGTGCGGTCATAGGTGCCGCCGCGGGATTCCACGTAGAAGAAGGTGGCATCGGTGCCGGGCGGGTATTGCAGCCAGTGGCTGGCCTTGTAGCTGTCGGTGTTGAGCAGCAGGTTGTCGAGGCATTGCATGACGGAAGCTCCTTCGCGTCGAGTGGAGCCGGCGGTCTATCCACCGGCGGGAAAGACCGGGATCAACCCCGGCCCAGGAAAAACTCCAGGATGTGCAGGTGGTCTTCGTACAGCTTCGGGCCCATTTCCAGGGCTTCGCTGACCGGGATCCAGCGCGCCTTGTCGGCATCGTCGCCGCCGCGCACTTCCGGCAGTTCGCCAGCCGGGAAATCGAAGTGGAAGGCGTGGGTGATGGTACGGCCGCGCTGGCTGCGCTCGGGATGGTCGAAGACGTGCTGGCCCTTCAAGGAACCCTTGAGCACCGGCACCGGGATCCTGAGGCGGGTTTCCTCGCGCAATTCGCGCAGGCAGGATTCGAGCAGGCCTTCTTCCTGGTTGACGAAACCACCCGGCAGCGCCCACAGGCCCTTGCCGGGCTCGGCGCGGCGGCGCACCAGCAGGACGTGGCCGGAGTGCACCACCACCGCATCGGTAGTCACGAAGGTGGGCGGATACGGGGCATCCTTCCAGGCCGCCTTGTAGTGCTCGATGAACTGGTGCTCGGCCACTAGCTGGGCATACGCGGGCGAGTTCTTGCGGAACGCCTCCAGCATGTCGAATACCGGCGCCGGCACGTTCCCGCGCAGCATCAGCAGCGCGCCGTGGAAGTCGACGTGGCCGGCCGAGAACAGGTAGCGGCGCAGCTCGGTCGCCGACAGGGTTTCGGTGTGCTGCACGTCCACCAGCGCCCACTGCGGGAACTCCTGCAGGTAGTAGCTGGAGGCGTCCTTGCTCATGCCGACCAGGCCAACCGTGGCGTCGGCGCTGCCGCCATCCGCCTGGATGGCGTCGGCCACGGTGCGCTGCACGTTCGCGATCCACAGGCTCTCGTTGTAGAGGTGGTCGCGCAGTGGGCGGATCAGCAGGCGATCCCCAGCCCCGTCCAACGCGGACTGGATCATCACGGCCCGTTCGGCAACGGTCCATGGATTGCGGATGGTGCGGGGGGTGTCGGCCGAGCCGACAAGGAAGATGAGCTTCTTGGCCCGGCCCAGTGCATGGCGGGCAACGGCGGCATGGCCGTTATGGAAGGGCTCGAATCGCCCGATGAAAACGAGATAGTCGAAGTCCATGAGGCTCCCTCACGGTGGGTTGCCAAGGGTCTATCCCTTGGCTTGGGCTCAATGCTACGCCTTCCACTGGATGAGTCAATCGAGTCGACGACGAAGGCAATGCGACGCCCGTACGCGCCATCCAGGGCGTCGATTCCGGGCCTCGCTCCCACTCGCCCCGCCTGCGCGCCGGGGCCCCTTGGACTCGACCAGGCCCCACCCATCCAGGACAACCTTCGTCGCTGCTTATTCCACCGTGACCGACTTGGCCAGGTTGCGCGGCTTGTCGACGTCGGTGCCGCGTGCCAGCGCGGTGTGGTAGGCCAGCAGCTGCACCGGGATGGCATGCACGATCGGCGAGAGGATGCCGACGTGGCGCGGCGTGCGGATCACGTGCACGCCTTCGGATTCGCTGAAGCTGCTGTCGGCGTC
>JAANMX010003359.1_pt1 | contig 14247 bp, 11 predicted proteins | sample 7279681 | NCBI WGS metagenome assembly JAANMX01 (sample SAMN14094542, study PRJNA606508) | bioreactor metagenome | isolation source: A lab-scale SPAN reactor treating ammonium-rich wastewater day 351 | place: Ireland: Galway | collected 2018-01-01
TGAGCGTGCCGGCGTCGACAAAGCCAGTGGCCTCCATCGCCGGCGCGGCAGGCTGCGTACTCGGCTCGCCCAGCAGGCTACGCCAGCGCCGGAAGCTCGACTCGCTGAGCCCCTCGCGGGCGCAGAACGGCTCGATCCCCAGGCCGCTCGCGGCAAACCGCGCAAAGACGGTTTCCCACTCCTGGCGGCTACGCCGCCGCCACTTGTTGTTGGTCGCTGTCGCCCTGGTCACTGCCGGCTCCTCCCTGATGAATGTGGGAGGGATTGTTCCGCGTGGGCGCGGGCGGGCAAAGAACGCCGCTCAGTGACCGGTTACCGGAAACCGGCCGCTCAAGTTTCGCATCCCGAAAGCTGCCGGACGCCATCGAGTGCAGCCGACCCACAGGAGCCGTTCGGTTTCTCGATGATCCACTGACCGGTAACCGAGTGCAGCAGCCCTAAAGGCGAAAAGCTGACTGCGATCGCCCGCCGCCGTCCGCCCAATGTACCAATGCAAGCGGCGGGATTATGCCTGGTGCCTTATCGACTCGTCGCAAAGTAGAGCGACTCCGTCCGGCCGTTCGCAAAGGGGTAACAGGGAAAAGTTCTTGCATTAAATTAGACGATCAGTCTAATATTGTTTCATGGAAGCACAGCAGACCCCTGTCCGCCGACGCGGCCGCCCCCCCAAGCGGCCCGAACAGTCCCTCGAAACGCGCGAGCTGCTGGTGCGCGCCGGGCTTGAGGCGCTGACCGAGAAGGGCTTTTCGTCCACCGGGATCGACGAGGTGCTCAAGCGCGTGGGCGTGCCGAAGGGCTCCTTCTATCACTACTTCGACAGCAAGGAAGCCTTCGGGGCAGAGTTGATCGAGCGTTACGCGCGCTACTTTGCCCACAAGCTGGAGCGCCACTTCGGTGACACGTCGAAGCGGCCGCTCGATCGCCTGTGGGCCTTCGTCGAAGACGCCCGGGCAGGCATGAAGCGACACGATTTCCGTCGCGGCTGCCTGATCGGCAACCTCGGCCAGGAGATGGCCGCGTTACCGGAAAGTTTCCGGGCGCGTCTCAATGCGGTCTTTCACGACTGGGAGCAGCGCTTGGCGCGCTGCCTCGAAGCGGCACAGCAGCAGGGGGAAATTCCCACTTCTGTGGATTGCGAGCAGGCGGCCGTCTTTTTCTGGATCGGCTGGGAGGGTGCGGTCTTGCGGGCGAAGCTCGAACGCAGTGACAAAGCCCTCGAGCTCTTTGCCCGCGGTTTTTTTGCCGGGCTGAAGAAGGCGTAATTTTTTTGATTGTTTATAGACGATCAGTCTAAAACAGGAGGAGCTAAGCATGTTCAAGGGCATTCTGATTGAGAAGGACGACGCCGGTTACCGTGCCGCCATCCAGGACATCGACGAGGCACAGTTGCCCGATGGCGACGTCACCGTCCGCGTCAGCCACTCCACGCTCAACTACAAGGACGGCCTTGCCATAACCGGCAAGGGGCCTGTGGTTCGCCGCTTCCCGATGGTGCCGGGCATCGACCTGGTGGGCGCCGTCGAATCGACCAGCCACCCCGACTACAAGCCCGGCGACCAGGTGGTCCTGAATGGCTGGGGGGTCGGCGAAGTGCATTGGGGCGGACTCGCACAGAAGGCGCGTCTGAAGGGCGACTGGCTGGTGCCGCTGCCCGAGCGATTCTCCCCCCAGCAGGCCATGGCGATCGGCACCGCCGGCTATACCGCCATGCTCTGTGTGCTCGCACTGGAGCGCCATGGCGTGACCCCGGCCCACGGAGAAATCCTCGTCACCGGCGCCGCGGGCGGGGTCGGCAGCGTGGCCATTGCCGTGCTTGCGAAGCTGGGCTACACCGTCGTCGCGGTCAGCGGTCGCACCGAGGAGGCCGACTACCTCAAGCGCCTGGGCGCCTCCGAAGTGCTCGGTCGCGCGGAGTTCGCGACGCCGGGCAAACCGCTGGGCAAGGAGCGCTGGGCCGGGGCGGTCGATGTCGTCGGCAGCCATACCCTCGCGAACGTCTGCGCCACCACCAAGTACCGGGGCGTCGTCACCGCTTGCGGGCTTGCCGGTGGAATGGACTTCCCGGCCACGGTTGCGCCGTTCATTCTGCGCGGCGTGACGCTTGCCGGCATCGACAGCGTGATGTGCCCGCGTGCCGATCGCCTCGAGGCCTGGCGCCGCCTCGGCTCCGACCTCGACATCTCCAAGCTCGAGACGATCAGCACCGAGATTTCGTTGGCTGAGGCGATCCCCGCCGCATCGAAGCTGATCAATGGCGAGATCCGCGGCCGCGTGATCGTTGACGTCAATCGCTGAGCCAGGGTGACCGGCGGTGTCAGGCGGCCGGTCGCTCCTTTCACCGGAGGAGACAGCCGATGAAGAAAGAGTTGCTCGGAACGGCACTGGCTTCCCTCTTGCTGGCAGCCCCACTCGCTCAGTCCGCCGTGTTCATCTGCCATGATGACGTCAAGCCGGCAAGCTACAGCTCGGAGGAGCAGCGCCTGGTCGACCAGTTCTGGGAGGAGTCGCTGACCTATCTCGGTCAGTACTTGCGGGCCTTGGAAACCCCGACGGGCGAGTGCAAGGATTCCGCAGAAGCGACGATTCAAACTTATGACGCGGCGACTGGAGCCAAACAGACCCGCTGCATCATGCGCTACCGTGACATCGAGCTGTTGGCGAAACACCTCCGCGCGGTGCAGGCGGAGCCTGATAAAGCGAAGAAGTGCTTTGATCCACAGAAGAGCTACGGCGCATTTCCGCTCTACACGCCCAGCGCCGAGGTGCAGGCGCTGTCTGCGGTGTCGAAATGGCTCGACCGGCCATTGCTGACCGATTACTACCGCAAACTGGGCGGAGAGATCGGCGCAGCAGGCCTCGAACTCAATGAGAATTTTGTCGCTGTGACTTCCCGCACCGACACCAGCGTGCATTGGAGCAGCGATGTGAGCATCAAGGGGCTACCGACCCTTTGGTCGTCGGTCGGCTGGATCCCGTTCTATGCGGAGAACCCCGATGCCGGAGCCGACCGCTTCCGCGGCGGCTATCTCTACGCCGAGCTGATGGGACCGTGGGGCAACCTGCGCATCAAGGAGATCGATGGCGAGACGGTAGGGGCAGAGATCGGCATGACGGTACAGCTGTTCAATACCTCGTACCCCTTCCACTACCACCACCCGCAGGAGATCTACATGACACTGACCAAGCCTCAGTGCATCGACCAGAACAAGTACATGGTCATGCACTGGGACAGCGACGAGTTTGACCACGAGCGTCGTGCCGATGGATGGACAGTGAACATCGACGGCTCGGACGGGCGCTGGCAGAAATGGTTCGCCAACCAGGACCCGAGCCACGAGTGGCTGACCTACTTCGAGCGCAACGCGATTCACGCCTTTCACGCGAAGGAAGGCTGCAATCAGACGATCGAGAATTCGGGATTGGTCACGGTGTGGGCACGTTCCACTGCGCAGGACAATGAACAGTCGACACGGCTTTGCAAGTCACCGGTCGGCGGCAAGGTCCTGCAACCCGGCGACAATGCGGTGTGCGACTTGCGCGACTGGAAACCTTGATTCAGTCACCGGGTGGGCGGCGCAGTGAATACGAAGCCGCCCCAACCGCGCAAGGCCAGGCCAGCGCGGAGATGCGCGGTCAGGTCTTTCATTTGCTCATCCGTCATTGACCGGGTTCGACCCCATTCGGTCGCTCCCCCAAGGACCTTTTGGACGACGCTTTCCAGCGTGGAGCGGCCTATCGAACGGCCGCTCAAAATGCAAGTTGAGTGACAGCAGTTGGCCGGGCTGAGACCTCCACCGCCCCCCAAGCGGCAGTACGTTGCTCATCTATCGGAGTCTAGAATCGCGACTTCCACCGTCTGTCCTCCCGGCCCCCCGCTTACTTTCATCCAGCCCCACAGTCGCCCGGCAGCGATGTACCGCCAGCCAGCGTGGTCGACAGCCACCGGGAAGGATGACGCCACGTAGCGCCCTGCTTCTGGGCCCTCAACCGCGGAAAACGAGGGGCTCAACATCGCGAAGGTGCGTAAGCCTGTCCACAACTTCGGCAACAGAGAGACCGATGAGGGGCAGGAAGTTGGCATACGCTTCGCGCCCCTCCGTGAATTTAGCCCAGCTCGCAGCCGTCCATCGAGCGTCGCTCCACTCCATCGCCGGCAGCAACGCGCCTCGAAGCTCCTCAACGGGGTCTTCACGCAGGAAAACAGCTTCGAGTGCAATAAAATAGGCCATCTCGGGTGAGAAACTGACGGCGAACTTCTCGTACCGGTCCGCCCAAGCGTGGGAAAACAAGGCGAGAAGTGCCGTAACCGAGTCGAGCGCCCAACGCTTGAGGCGCTCGCTGACTAGGAAGTTGGCATCGGCGGGAAGACAGAAAAGCAGTTTGTGAACGTGTTCACTGCCCACGTCGACTGGTACGGCAACTTTGCTCCAGTCCGGCCACGCGCCCGCAACCATCCATTTCTGCATCGGGTTTGGCTGAATCGCTTCACAACGCTTTTCCATCTTCACCCTTTCGTCTGGATCAGCAGCATCCCAGCGAAGCCTCCAGTCAGAGCGAAAATCGTTGAATACCTTGCCACCCCTGGGACTCCATGAACCATGTAACAACTCGAGAATGCGTGCCGCGGCGAGTTGTCTCACGTTGGCGGCGGGCACCCCTGAGCAATCTCCCGTGAGGCTCAGCACGTCCAGGGCGTCAAGGTGTAAATGCAGGGAGCTGACAGGGAGATAGAGCTTCGCCCGCTCGATCATGATCGGCCACACGTTCTTCGCCCGCGTTGGAGCAAGAAGACTGGACACAAGCCCACCTCGCACGAGTTCATGAAAGCCTTGGGGGTGCGACCACGCAGGCATACTCAGTAGTGCATGGGCCTCATCCATTACACCAATCTTCCCGATCTGCGGCGTATCGACACATGCCTGCCGCGACAACCATCGCTCCCACGTCCGGGTGCTGAACGCACCCTTCTCAGAAATGCCTAGCCTGTAGAGCTCATCCAGCACTGTCCGAGTCTGGCTTCTCCCGGGGACATTCAGGTCGCCCAGCAGACAAGCCTTCAAAAAATTCGCGGCAATGCTTAAACGGACCTCAATCAAAGCGCATCCCGAATGAGTAAAGGAGACAGTGGAGCGATGATGGGTGCAGCGTGCACGATGGTCAATGACAAAACTCAGACCCATGCGTTAGGTTTTCGTCGTATGCCTATGCGCAACTGCACGCTAGCCTAGCGAGGAACGCATCGGCAGCCTATCAGCACACACCTTGGGAGGATTTATGGAGAATACCCATCAGGCCGTGGCTGACGAGCTACAACTCACGCCCACTTTTGGGCAGCGCCTGCGCGACCTTCGCGCTACGCGCAACATGCGTCAGCGCGAGCTTGCGCGGCGTGCGGAAATATCAGCAACTTATGTCGCACAGATAGAGAAAGGCCGCGCCCCGGCTCCACCACGCGCGACCGCCGAGAGAATCCTGGGCGCGCTCAACGCGGAGGCGGCTGAGCGCCAGACATTATTGGCGCTCGCTGCAGCAGAGCGCGGGTCCAGTGAAGCCGATGAGACCTTACCACCCGAGATCCGCGCGCTCGTTCACGAATTGCGCAAAAACGCTAACCAGCTTCCAGACCCATTCGTACGCAAGCTTCTCACCGTGGTTCGAGAGGCTGTGAAGTAGCCCCCAGAACATCAGGATAGGAGACCAGACCACCAAGAACGCGAGAACAAAGCCAAAAAAAAGACGCCCGGTCGGCAAACCGGGCGTCTTTCTTGATCACCGGGAAAGGGCCCCTGTAGATCTCACGTCTTGCAGGTTACGGACGCGCCTCGCGCCTGTCAATCCCCTATTCCCGTCTATTTCATCGCACCGGTCCATGCGAGGAGCTCGCTCGGACTGGAATCGGGGAACAGAGGATGCGCACCACCAAACGTTTCACACCAGATGTACTTGACGGCTATCGGGCCATCGGGAGAGGCCTAGGCACGTTTGAATCGTACATCCCCTGGCATCGGGTGAGCCGCAGCGACCCGGCTAGCCGGGGGCGCTCGCATCTAATCACCTGGCGAGGGCGCCATTACGAACTCCTCAGTGACGGAGAGCTGCTTGCATTTCTATTCTGCACTCCACTCCTTGCCTTGGGCGACGACCTACGGGAGCAATTCCCGCTTTCCCTCGAGGCGGCGCCGCATGAACTCGCAGCCTATGATGCACGTTATGCGGCGCAGGAGTGCCCAGGGACGCTCGATATTGCCAAGCAGCTGGGCATCCGACACCCACAGTGCCGTGGCAGCGGTCGCAGCGCGCCGTGGGTGATGACGACAGACCTTCTCAAGATGCGGTGCGCCGCGGATGGCGCTCGCTCACTGCTCGCGGTCGCCTGCAAGGACGGTTCAGCGCTACCCAAGCGAGATCGAGAACTTCTAACAATTGAAAAGGAGTACTGGTCACAACGGGACGCAAGCTGGCTTTTCCTCAGTCGCGATCTCTATCACCCTTCTGTGGGCGAGACCCTGCAGCGGACGTGGCCCTGGGCATTGGCACCCTCCGCCCCAGACCGCGCACTCTCTGCGGCCGAGCGTGCAGTCACAGACTGGCCTGGCCGGTCGCTGACATTCATCCTTCAACACATATCAGAAGCGGTGCATGACTCGGAACTTGCCAAGCGCGCGCTCTGGCAGGGGATCTGGTGGGGCAGAATCCCCGTGGACCTGCGTCGGGGGTGGCGACCCCATATTCCCCTGCAACTTATCAGTTCGGCCGACTTCAAGACGCTCAATCCTGTTTCAAGCGGGAGGTCAGCATGGAACTGATCCACAATGCCCTCATCCGCATCACGGAGCCGCAACATGCGGGCATGTACCGGGTCATCCTCGACGAGCCAGCCCTCGACCGCACAGCTGTAGTAAGGCTTGACCCGCCCAAAGAGGCCGAAATACCGATGCGTGGCGGCCGCCGGCGCGTTGAAACCCCGAGGCGACAGCGGAAGAAAGCCCAGCCTCCCCTTACAACAGAAATACTCTGGCTCAACCGGAGCGAGCTGATTGAGCTTGGCCGAAAGCAATTGGCAAGGAACATTGAGATCGAGGTACTCAATGTCCCCAGGCACGGCACGAGCGAAAGATCCAAGATCAACTATCAGAACCGACAGAAGGCAGCAGCGACCTTCTTGAATCTGGCCACGCTTCGCGCGGGACTTCTGGCTCCATCGGGGCTTGGCGGCTTAGTCCATGACGCCATTAAAACAAGCGGGCTGAGCCGCCCGATGATCTACAAGGTATTTTCTCTGCTATGCCAACACGGATTCTCTGAACGCAGTCTGAGCCTCGCACATCACCGGTGTGGCGCTCCTGGGCAGCTTCGCCCCTGTGACCCTGGAGGACGCCAGAAGGCTGGACGAAAAACGACAAAGCAACGGATTGCCCGACGCGACGGGAATATCGTTCCATCCGATCAGCCTGGGATGAGCACGAATTGGCGAGAACTCATCCTTGCCGCAGACAGATCGATCACATCGCCGAAGCCGCCGATGCCTCAGCGGATCATGAGGATAATCGACAGCTCGTTTATCAGCAGATATCGACAAGATCCCGATGGAAAACTCGTTCCAATTGACCTGAAGCTTGGGGACTACCCTAATCGCCGACAAATACGTCGCGTCCTTGAGCGTGAAATCCCGAAGTTGCAGCGGGTCCTTGAGGCGACCACCAAGGGCCACTACGACCGCGCGCTGCGCGGCCTTCGTGGATATAGTTGGCAAGGCGTCGCGGGGCCAGGCCACACGTGGGCCATCGATTCCACGGTTGGTGACATATATCTGCGCTCGTCAATCAATCGAGCATGGATTATCGGCCGTCCTATCGTATATATCATCGTTGACGTCTGGTCCACCGCGATCGTCGGCTTTTATGTGTGCCTGATGGGACCGAGTTGGGATATGGCAAAGCTGGCACTCTTCTGCGCGGGCTCGGACCCCACTCTTATTGGGGCACTGTGGGGATATGAGCCCGTTCTTAGTCTTGACCCGGCGCCGTCGTTACCTTGCATTTTACTTTGTGACCGCGGAGAGTACCTATGCAAGCGCGCCAAGCAGACAGGCATCGAATTGCTGCCAAGCTCAGACTACACACCCCCTTATCGACCGGACCTAAAAGGGCTGGTCGAGGTTCTGCATCGAATCGCAAAGGATCGACAATTTCACTTTATACCTGGCGCGATCGATGCACGCCGTGTTGAGTACGAACTGAGACGCTTCAACCCCAATACGGCTGCACTCACCGTCCGCGAGTTCGTGCACTTTCTTGATGTGATCTTCACTGAGTACAACCTCACTGCAAATCGAGAACACCGGCTCGATGCCCACATGCGCGCGGCGGGGGTCTTCCCCTCGCCGGCGGGTCTGTGGCACTGGGGGCACATGGCTGGAATTGGTTCTCGGCGAGCTGTGTCAAAGACCGATCTGGTCACCGAGTTGCTGCCAAGCGCAACCGCACGTGTCCAGCGCAAAGGGATCTTCTTCGCAGGTCGTCACTACCAATCCGAATTCGCCGAGCAAGCCCAGTGGTCTGCACGCGCCCGCGCCTTCGTCGGCTGGGACATCCCCTGCAACTATTTCCCGGGGACCGTTTCGCGCATCTGGACGCCCAGGCCAGAGGATACCGGGCTACTTGAGCTCCAGCTCTCCGATTATTCGACGGCATCCCCTGAGCTGACCATGGACGAGGTGGCAGATGCCGAGGCATTCCACAAGATCGACGCAGCAGCACGCGAGCATACTTCCAATTTGGATAAGCTATCCGCATTAAAAAAGACAGACGAGATTGTTGCTACCGCAAAGCGTCTCACGGAGGAAGCGCTTGCGGAGGCATCCGGACCAGAGCCGACTATGACCGAGGCTCGCGCATTGGAGCGAGAAGCCGGCTCAACCGAAAGCCCACCATCCGTCGCGAACGAGATCGCCCCGATTGACAACTATGACGTCGTCTATCTTGACACCATGCGCGAGCTTCTGGAAGGGATGAGCAATACGGAGGGGCATGATGAGTAACTCTTCGCCCCACGACCCTTACGCTGGAAACGTCCTGATCGAAGGCCTCGGCCCTGTCCTCACACGGGAGGACGCATACAAATCCCTAATGTACCTGCCCCCACCCCCTCGGAACCCAGGGGAGATTCCCCTACATCTCAGGCTGCACCACCTGTTGTCCGTGCGCGACCTCCATATCCCGAGCGCGGAGGGGGCCAAGGTACATCAAAGCATCGATCTTTTGACCCGCCAGGGCTATAGATATCGCAACCCCGCGGCGCCCAAGACATGGAGCCACCTTACAGGCGAACCGAACATCCACAAGACTCCGCGCGCGCCGGCAATGGCCGCGCTGGTTGTTGGTCACTCTGGCACTGGGAAAACCGAGGCAATCCTCCGGGCGTTGAACTGCTACCCGACACAGGTGATCACGCACGACAGCTTCCCAAGGCTGAAGGGCCCGCATCATCAGATGGTCGCTTTAAGCGTGGATGTACCTCCAAGTGGGCGCAGTGCAGATCTGGCCGCTAACTTGATGACCGCATGGGACACGGCAATGGAGAAGGCCGGCCTCGGCCCATACATGCGGTTCGCAACCAGCCTCGCGCGCGAGCGACGAGATGGCCAGAGAATGCTGGACGAGTGGAGGCAGGTCGCACTCTCGCACTTTTTGGGCGCTCTGCATCTCGATGAGGTGCAAAACTTCTTCAAGCTTGCGACGCTCAAGCAACGAAGGAGCAAGAGATCGGATGAACGTGCAGAACTCGCCATCGTCGAGGACCAATGTCTGCGCTGGATTCTCACCCTGCTCAACACGTGGGAAATCCCTGTCATCCTGTCTGGCACCCCCGATGGAGTTGGTGCCTTGACCAAGCGCTTGAGTACCATCCAGCGCATCGTCGGCGGCGGCTATCACCACCTCCCACCATTCCAGGGCCCGGATCATCCGGATTTCAAGGAGCTCTTCCTTAGGCAACTTCAGCGGTACCAGTACGTCAAGCACCCCGTCTCAGATCCCGACGCGCTCCGCAGCCAGATGATCGAACTCACCGCCGGCGTTCCGCGGCTCATTGTTGCACTCTGGTTTGCTGCGCACCGCGTGGCCCTGGAGCGCACAGACGACACCCTGCGCCTGGATGACTTTCAGAAGGCTGCCTCCCGTTACCTCGCCCCGGTGCAGCCCGCGGTGCTTGCGCTCAGGAGCGGAGACCCAGCAAAAATGATGCAGTTCGAAGATCTGATGCCGACCGACGACACATTCTGGGCGACGTTCTGGAGCGTCTCGTAAGATTCCGGCTCGCTTAACGCTCCAAACCAATTGAGCAATTGGCGTTCACTGCTCGCCCCCCCCATGAAGGGGACGTGCGTTCTTGATCTCACAAACGTCAAGCGACAACTCCGTGAGACCTTGGAGCCTCGGTTTTCCTTCGGCGCTTGCCCAGGTGCACTCCCCGACCGCAAGGTCGGTCGGCTGCAACGCCAGAGACCTCATGAGGCGCGGCCTGACGCGTCTTCACGAAAGGCCGGGTGGCCGGCTTCGTCTGCGAATCGATCAGTTCGAGCGTTTCAACAAAGTGCTTGCAGGCCGTACGGATCGACGACTCCAACTCAAGCACGGACACCTCGCCAATCTCCGCGCTTTCCCTGACCGATCTGCCTTCTAGCAGGAATGCCCGGAGCGCCACTCTCACCCCCCCTTTTCCAAAGCTCAACAGTTTCGGCAGCCCCATTGCATCCAGCCGAGGTGAAACAGCTCCATAGTTCGCCCCCAGCAGTTTCGCCACGGCAGCATGGCCTCCGGCTGTCGCTACATATGCTGCGTACAGATCGTCATCGTGGGGCCTGCGAGAGGCCTGCCGACCGACGGAAGATGGTACGTGGGGCGCGGCGGACTGTAGCTCTTTAAGCGCCTCATCTGGCGAATCGTATAGCACGCTTGCAGCCAAGACATAGGCGACGGTAGATGATGCAGACTTACTGAGATAGAGCACACCATCCAACCGACTCAAGATTTGGCCCTTGGCCTTTGCAGCTAGGTCCGGAAGCACAATCGCTAACCATTTAGCATCAAACTCGTCGACCACCTTGTCGCTTAGCAACGGAGCGGCCGTCTTACCCGGCCACGTCTGCAATCCACGCAGCCGTGCCTGACCAGCCAGCACGCGCGCTACGTCCTTAACATCAAGCGGAGCGGGACGCTCGAGGAGATCCGCACAGATTTCGAGATAGCGACGGACCGCCAAGTTCTCCGCTGTAGCCTCCGCCAACGCATGATCAACGGTAAAGCACTCATCGAAAGACGCTGCAGGCGGCTCGAGGAAGGCCCGTTCGTCCTCGACATAACTCAACGGTGTCGCATGGTTGCTGCACCATAGAGCGCCGGGAATCTGGTGCGCTCGGCGCCAGTAGGTCATCCCATGAAAATCGTGATCGGCCTCGGCGCACTTGCGACAGAAGTAGGCGCCGGGACGGGCAAGCCGCATTGCACTATTGCGCAGGATCGTAGCACTTGACTCGCAGCCGTGCATGAGCGTCGGCATATACGAGGTAATCCCTCTTCGAAAGGGCAACGTCGTATGCCTCACGGTGAATGACTCGGTGTCCATCCCGGCTACACGGCTCAGTAACATCACGCCGGGTACGGCGCGCTCGTACCGATCGCAGAGCCCGGTCCAAGCGGACAACTCCGCCACACATTCTTTCTCGTCCCTAAACCCGTTTAACCTTATTACCCGCCCCAGGAATCCGCGGTCCAGTTCATCGGGTAATGGCAGCGGTCGGATAATCATCGGAATCTCTCCTACGCGGAGGCAGAAGTAGCGGAACGGGTAGATCCCAGTGCCGAGAGCGAGCGAATGACAGTTGCCAACGCCTTAGCATGCGAGGCCGAACCGTCCCATGTTTCGGCCAACGCTGAAACAAGGTCGTCGTTAGCACGCACCATCTCCGGCGTCACACCGCCCGCGAGGCGCTCGACATACAGACATACCTCCTCGTAGAGGCGCGAATGACGCAGCCCGGCCCCATTAAGGATGCGGCTCACCTGCGGCTGGCTTGCGCCCAGCGCGCTTGCGATCTCGGCCTGCGTGATTCTGCGGGTCCGACAATAGTCAGCCGCCCGAAGGGCACGTGCTTTTAGGTCAGCTTGGATCATTCGCTAAGAATACCTTCATGCATATTTGCATTTCAATAGCGACGATCCTGCAGCCTGCGACGACCGCGCTGGTTTGGTTCCAGATTGCTTGGCAGATTTGGCGCACGACCGTTGCGCCGTCAGGTGATCAAGGCGTGGCGTCGAGCCAGCTTCAGTAGCCGATCAGATCTTCCAGCGCTCCTTGCTGAGTGCGCCACGCGAGCACGAACTCGATGACCTTGCGCGTCAGGGGCAGGCGGTTGAGCGCGCGAAGCTTCGGCTTGAGCGCAGGCACCGCCTGATAAAGCTCCCAGAGGAAGACTCTCCGGCGACCGCTTTCCGATGCAAGTTCGACGGCCGCCCTGCAGACGGCGACACGGAGGTCCTCATCCCGCTGAAGCCAAACCGCATCTCGACGCGTATCCGCCGCGCGCAGCACTGGCATTGGTGTGTGGGCCTGGAGCCACTCACGATCGTTTCGGTACAGCCAACCGTAGGCCGCAGGCGCCAGCCCACGCATGACTTTCACACCGCTTCCACCATAGTCATCAAGCAAACGCTGCCAGCACAGACGATGTTCATCCTGGGTCCGACGCCGACAGGCCTCCCTCCATCGCTCATGGAGGCCAACCTCGGTGAAAAGCGTCCTGGTCACTGTTCCGACAGAAACACTGGCCATAGTTGCGGCCGCAAGCTTCTCCTCGCCATGCTCCAAGAGCTCAATTAGGCGCTTCCGTATTCCTGAGTGCAGCGTCTTGGGACGCTTCTTCACTGCGTAGCCGGCAGTTGCAGCCCATGTCATGGCAGTCGTGACGTCAACACCAATTGATTTTGCCGCCTCGCTCATCGAGGCGCCCTCAGCGCGGAGCATGAAAATCAAGCGCTCACGACGAGGGTCTCCTTCCGGTCCGGATGGACTGCTGGTGCTCACATCCCGCTCCACCTCCACGTCCGTGTCCGAGCCCATCAATGCATACGCGGCGAGAAATGACTGCACATCCTTGAACAGCCAGTTCACGACAATCAGGTGCCAAAGTGGATGTCCCCCTGAGCGTGACAAGTCGAACGCCCGACGAAGTTGTCCGCAGGCTTCCTCTTCCGTCGTGGGCAAGGCGTTCAACTCGGGCAGTCGGCGAAGTGGCTCGACAAAGTCGAGATATTCGAGCAGAAAACGCGACCATCGAATATTCCCGCCTTCGGTGGTCCAGCCGCGCTCCGAGAGTTGCTGCCGATAACACTGCTTCAGGCGCGCAACATCAATCCTAAGATCCTGCCCGGGGCCGACCAAGGCTTGGATCAGTTGCTCAAATGGGGCAACTGCCGACTCTATGCGCTCTGCCTGCTGGGCGACGTCCGGAGGAACAGGCATCAGAAGATCCTCTCGCGGGAGCGTCCAGCGGAAACGTTCGACGCCCGTGGACTTCAGCCTGCTCTCGCGGAGAAAGACGCCGTGATCGCGACACCACCACACGCCTGGATGTTGATGCCTCGTGTGCCAGTAGGCCCACCCGTACTCCTGGACGTCTCGCGACATACAGGCGACACAGGCCTTGAGCGGATGATTTGCGCGAAACCTGCTGGTGAGCAATCCCATTCGAAACTTGAGATGCGCGATATTCCCACTGACCATGTCCTCCACGGCGGCCTGCTCGGCACGCTCGGACATGAAGTGCCGGTAGAAAGCCAGAAGAGTCCGCTCGCGCGCGAGCGCGTCCGCATCGCCCAGGAGCCCTTCGGTACGCGCGACAAAGTCTCCAAGGTGACCAGGCAGATCGTGCTGCGTGCCGCGACGACGGTCACCAAAGAGCAACGAGGCCGTTCGACCAGCGTCCTGTGCCCCCCAAAGACCATGGATGCGGCTGACAAGACTGAATAGGGTCTCGCCAGGAAGCCAATCGAGGATCGGGGCTCGCGGAAAAAGGTCTGCCTGCTCGCTCATCATTCGATCGCCCACCGCAAGCCCTGACAGTGCCGAGCACCCGACCATTCAGGGCTCTGGCCGGCGACAATTAGCCTGACCGGTCGACGACAACTATCTTGGCCGGTTGGATCTGCAGCCGGGAAGGTCCGGAAGCGAGGGATAGAGTGCTCTTCT
>JAANMX010003365.1_pt1 | contig 14220 bp, 13 predicted proteins | sample 7279681 | NCBI WGS metagenome assembly JAANMX01 (sample SAMN14094542, study PRJNA606508) | bioreactor metagenome | isolation source: A lab-scale SPAN reactor treating ammonium-rich wastewater day 351 | place: Ireland: Galway | collected 2018-01-01
GTTTCAATCTGAACAATAGCATCGCCATCCTTGAACGCACTCCCGACGTTCTGCAAACCTTACTGTCGGGCCTTTCACATGAATGGACGCATCACAACGAAGGCGGAGATTCGTGGAGTCCTTTCGACGTTATCGGCCATCTTATCGATGGCGATGAAACGGACTGGATGGCACGATTGCGCATCATTCTTGGGCAGGGGTTCAATCGCAAGTTCGAACCTTTCGACCGGTTCCGTAACCTTCAAACAAACAAAGGGAAATCACTTGAAGAACTCCTTGCACGATTCTCCGAACTTCGGGCAAAGAATCTCGCTGATTTGAAGGCGCTGAACCTCAACGACGGCCATTTGCGACTAACAGGCGAGCATCCGGAGTTCGGGACTGTAACGCTTGAGCAGCTTCTTGCAACCTGGGTAGTGCACGACCTCGACCATCTTGCCCAGATTTCCCGCGTAATGGGAAAGCAGTACAGGAAGGCTGTTGGACCTTGGGAACAGTATCTGTCTGTGCTGCATCGGTGAAGCTCATTTGCACTTGAGTTGCTTGATTGACAATTCAATTTGAAAACGGCCATTCATGTCGTTCGGAGGTGACTGGGGTTGCATCCTATTTTGTTGATTGTCCGTCTCAACTGAGACCATCACACTATTAAGGGGGATCCTGACTCATGACACTGCAACGTTCACCGATTTCCCAGGTTCGCGCAGTACGACACATTATTGCATTGATTTTGTGTGTCGCGGCGCTGTTCATCGGCGCGGTATTGTTTCTTCATTACTGGAGAGGGATTCCCATCGGCTACCTTACCCGTGACCCGACTGCGGTCGCCGGTGTACAGGCGTACATCGGCTTCTTCTCGCAACTTGGTATATTCTTTTGGGCCGGTGCAGCGGCTGTGTGTTTTCTGGCTGCTGCAATCCTCACGCAACATGCGGAGAGTTCTGAGACAAGAAAGTTCCTTATTGTGTCGGGACTCATGACGCTGTTTCTCAGTTTTGATGATGTCTTTCTCCTTCATGAAGAAGTGTTTCCATACTTCGGGATACCGGAAAACGTTGTAGTTCTCAGTTATCCCGGATTCGTATTGCTCTACCTTTTCCGGTTTCGTTTTCTGATATTGAGCACGGAGTACATGCTTCTCGCGACAGCACTTTTCTTCTTTGCAGTGTCTTTCGTTCTCGATTTCTACAAACCACCGCAATTGGACAGGTATTTGTATGAAGACGGGGCGAAACTGACAGGCATTATTGCGTGGATGACGTATTTCTTCCGGGTCGGGATGCTTGCGGCTCGTCGAATGGTGGCACTCCGGGTTCCCAATAGTTAGATAGGAAACTGATCTTGCGGGGACGGTAACGCATTGACTTTGTCTAACATGTATTGAGGAGGAACCATGACTGCATTCCTGACGCTTCTCGGCGTTATGCTTTTTCAAACGCCTTCAAACCAACCGGATGATTCGTGGGGGTTTTGGGATTTCCAACTCTACATCGGAATTGCGGTGATTGTCTTAGCAGTATTAGGGTACGTTTGGAAAGTGTGGATTGAAAAACGGGAAGAGACAGAAACGCAAACAACCGGCAAGCAAACTCCAAAAATTCAATCTCCAAAGCCCAATCCTTCACGATCCAAGAAGAAGAAAACTCCTTCTAGTTCCGTTGCCGCCGCTCCCGTAATTTTCATCTCCTACCGTCGCGAAGACAGCAGCGATGTAACGGGACGAATGTATGATCGCCTGAGCCAGCATTTCGGGAAGCAGTCGGTTTTCAAAGACGTCGATTCAATTCCCCTGGGCGTCGATTTCCGGAAACATCTGGGTGATTCAGTCGGAAAATGCGACGTTCTTATCGCGGTTATCGGCAGACAGTGGGCTTCGGGAGAAGGGGGAAGTCGATTGAACAATGAGCGTGATTTTGTCAGAGTAGAAATTGAAGCTGCACTCCAACGCGACATTCCTGTTGTGCCTGTACTCGTTCAGGGTTCGCAAATGCCGCGTGAAAGCGATCTGCCGCCATCACTACACTCGCTTTCCTATCGCAACGGAATTGCTGTCCGCCCCGATCCCGATTTTCATCAGGATATGGACAGACTTATCAAAGGTATTGAAGAACACCTAAAAATCTGACGTGAATGTCAGTGCCAGTTTTCCTCTGAAGTCAGCCTTCCAAACCCGTATGCCGAGAAGTGGTTGATTATGCCCTTCTTCAGCATGATGTTTCCCTTATTGCCGCTTATCGTGATCTTCTCGAAGTCCTGAGAAACAAAACCGCCCGAGGAAGTAACATACACGAACTTGATGATTTCACGCGGCGAGAACGGATCGAGATTGATCAGCGTAACATCCAACAATGCAGGCTTGAGAAATTGCAATCCCTCCGGCTGGAATTCAATAACTGCATGTGAGCTGTCGATCGTCATCGTCACGGGTGTCGTATCACTTACCGCTCCGCCGGGAACCGTGAATTTTACATCGAACATTGCAGTGCCGAACCTCTCAGTTTCGTAGCTGATCGTTCCGCTCAGGATTGTTGTTCCGGATGGCGATACCAGTTTTGTAACCCGCACACTGTTGGGTTGCGAGAGCAGAGGTCTGGGCAACTTGAGTAATGTTCCCGGTGAAGGTCCGGGATTTGTATTGCCCGCAGGATTCTCATGTTGCCCTATAATGCCATGTTGCAAAGAATCCACGGGCGGCTCGGCAACATTACATCCCCAAATAGCAAGTGTGAATGAAAGCCCAAGAACAATCACGATAGATTTCTTCAAACGACATTCCCCTGGTTGGTGAGAGATACGGGTTCGGGAATTTACAGGTTCAAGATATGTGCCGCTCCGTGCTTGGGTTTTTGCAGCACATATCGATACTTTTTCTTCCGGCCCTTGGTTTCCAAACCTGTCGATTCTACAAACCCACTCCTGCTTATTTTCTCAACAGCATCATTTCCAAATTCAAGAAACTGATTCTCGCTTTTTCCAAATCTGACAATGAAAGCGTGAGAAATGTCCAATTCTGCTTAATTTGATTGTTTTCTCTTGGCGCGGATTGTGATGGAAATGAGGTAATTCCATCATTTCTCATTGTCAGGATTAGCGAATGGCCACAACAGAGCAAGCGACCAAGAAAGGCATCGGGTCGCTGGTTGTAACAGTGGAGCGATGTAAAGGCTGCGGCTTTTGCATCGAGTTTTGCCCGACAACGGCGCTGAAGTTTTCCGAGCAGTACAATGCAAAAGGGTATCATCCGCCTGTGCTGATTGCGCAGGAGTTATGCAACGGATGTAACATCTGCGGATTACTGTGCCCCGATTTTGCCATCTACGGTTTTATCAACAAGAAAAAGAAACAAGGAGTACCCGCGTGAAAGCTGATCCAAAAGGAGTATTGACGGGCTTCCACTTTCTCGACGGCGATCATGCTTGTTCCGAGGGAGCTATTGCCGCGGGATGTCGTTTCGTTGCCGGATACCCGATCACACCGTCAACGGAAGTTGTCGAGCGGATTGCGGCACGCTTTCCGTATGTCGGCGGAATGTTTATACAAATGGAAGATGAAATCGCGTCCTCCATTGCAATTCAAGGCGCAGTGTGGGCCGGCAAGAAGGCAATGACTGTCACGTCGGGTCCCGGTTTTTCGCTGATGATGGAACACATCGGACTGGCGGCAATGACAGAAGCGCCTTGCGTGTTTGTCGATGTGCAGCGTGCAGGGCCATCCACCGGCTTGCCGACACAGCCTGCACAGGGCGATATGATGCAGGCGAGGTGGGGCTCGCACGGTGACTACGGCGTTATTGCCCTCTCGCCGAATTCGCCGCAGGAGTGTTTCGATCTGACCATCAAGGCATTCAATCTTGCAGAAGAATATCGTGTGCCGGTGATGTTCATGATGGATGAATGTGTCGGACACATGACCGAACGGGTTGTCATTCCTCCGGCCGATCAGATTGAGATTGTGCCCCGCAAGTTCTATGAAGGCGCAAAGTCGGAATATCTTCCCTACAAAACCAACGGCAACCTCGTTCCCGACATGGTAAAAGCCGGCGACGGGTTCAACATTCATGTTACGGGATTGACGCACGACGAGCGGGGCTATCCGAGCATGACTATTCAAACGCAGGAGAAGCTCATCCCCCGACTCGTCAACAAAATAAAACACAATGCACACAAGATAGTCGAATACATCGAGGATGAAGTAGAGGGGGCCGATGTTGTTGTGGTAACGTACGGCATATCATCGCGTACGGCGATTCCGGCAATCGAGCAGGCACGAAAAGAAGGCATCAAAGTCGGCCATCTCCGCCTTGTCGTTGTGTGGCCTTTTCCCGAATCCCGCATTCGGGAGCTTGCGGCACAAGTGAAATCGTTCGTCGTTCCCGAGTTGAATTTGGGTCAGATTGTGTATGAGGTGGAACGATGCGCAGCAGGCAAAGCGCGTGTCGAATTGGTTGGTCATGCGGGCGGTACAGTGCATAACCCGAAAGACATCTACAACGTCATCAAGAAGAGTGTAAAAGGATAGTCATGGGTCAAGAGGTTTTTGAAGTCGAGCAGGCAGTTCCATCCAATACTGTCGAATCCTTTCTCCGCATGGACAGGATGCCGCATATCTGGTGTCCGGGTTGCGGCATCGGAACAACGGTCAACTGCTTCGCGCATGCGCTGGAAACCAGCGGACTTGATTTGCAGAAAGTTGCGGTTGTATCGGGCATCGGCTGCACGGGGCGCGTTGCGGGGTACGTGAATCTCGATTCGTTCCATACAACGCACGGAAGGGCAATTCCTTTTGCCACCGGACTCAAGCTCGCCAACCCCGAATTGAAAGTAGTTGTGTACAGCGGCGACGGCGACCTGACGGCGATTGGCGGCAATCATTTCATTCACGCGGCTCGCCGCAACGTGGACATGACGGTTATTCTTGTCAACAACTTCATCTATGGAATGACGGGCGGACAGGTGGCACCCACAACGCCGATGACAGCTACTGCCTCAACCACCCCCTACGGCAACTACGAGCAGTCGTTCAACTTGCCATATCTTGCCGAATCGTGCGGCGCTGTGTATGTTGCACGCTGGACTGCGTTCCACGTTCGCCATCTTACCAAATCCATCAAGGAGGCGTTGGCGAAGAAGGGATTCTCGTTTATCGAAGTCCTGGCTCCATGCCCGACGCTGTACAGCCGCAGAAACAAACTCGGCGACGGATTGGATCAAATGGTCTACTATCGCGATCATAGTGAAATCCGGAACGGGGCCGATACTAAGACCATACCGCTTGAGTTTCAGGGCAAGATTGTTGTCGGCAAGTTCGTGGACAAGGAGCGTCCCACGTACCTCGACGTGATGAATGAGTATTACCAACAAAAACTCGGCGCCGCCTACACACCATACAAGGGATAAGACGATGTCAAGAACAGAAATCAAAATCGGCGGATTCGGCGGACAGGGAGTTATTCTCAGCGGCTACATCATCGGCAGGGCGGCATCAATCTATGATGAGAAGCATGCGACGATGATTCAGGCATTCGGGCCGGAGGCGCGGGGAAGCGCATGCAGCGCCCAGGTGATAGTTGCACAAGAGCCGATTGCATATCCGTACATCACGTCTCCCGAACTCATGATCGTCATGTCGCAGGAAGCGTACACGAAGTTCTCACCCGAACTGGCAACCGGAGGCGTGTTGATCACGGAAGAAGAGCTGGTCAAGACACACAATCTCCGCAAGGATATCAAACACTTCTCCATTCCCGCCACCCGCATCGCTGAAGAACTCGGCAAGAAACTCGTTGTGAATATCGTGATGATGGGATTCCTGACTGCCGTTACAGGCATTGTCGGAAAGAAGGCGATGGAGCAGGCTGTGCTCGCATCCGTTCCGAAAGGAACGGAAGAGCTGAACATGAAAGCATTCGAACGCGGTTTTGAATACGGAATGGAAGTGATGAGTGGTGAAAAGAAAGAGGAAGCGGTAACAGGGTAGTCGCTTCGGTACCCGTCTCTTTTCAAAATCAACAAGAGCGCCTTTTGCGGCGCTCCTTTTTTTGTAGTCGATTTCAACGAGGCAGTCTGAACTCCCGTTCACAATAGCAATATCCGACTGCATCGTGGTTTCAATCCGTGATTCCACCCGCAAATGCTTTGTATTAAGTTCTGTTGATGTACTTCCTCAACTTTTCAATTCCATCCTGAATAACCCCGAGAGCATTGTCCAGCTCTTCCGAGATCTTCGGCCCGACGTTTTTTTGGATATGTTCTTTTTCGAGTTCAAGAACGTACAAAGCAATTTTTCGGCGTTCTTCGGGAGAAAGCTCCTTTACTGCGGCTTTTGCCTCTTCAATTCCCATTCGTATTGATCCAATCTGTTTTTGAACGAAACCTGGCAATCCGTGTATCGGATTCCTTGACAGAAATATACGAATTGATGCTCAGAATGTTATCGTGAAGCCGAGCGTAGGCAGGAATGGAAACATTGTAGTTTCCACAGTCTGGATTTGCAGCGTTTCCCGGTCCACAAAATATTCGGCAAGAATGACATTCTTGCGGTTGTAGAGATTAATGATGTCAAGATAGACACTCCAGTTCAACCCGAACCACTCCGTGTAGGTTGTAGCCCGGAAGTCAAGCCTGTGATAATCGGGGTAGCGCGCTCGATTCATGTTGCTGAGCCCGCCCCGATCAGGAAAAAATATGACACCGAAGGCATCTGTATCCAGCTTTGGTATTTGCATACCGGAAACGGGGTCGTGTTCCATCACGATATTGGGCTTGAATCCGACCGGAATACTGTTGGGGAAACCTGAACTGTATGTGAAGGTGAGACTCAGGTCAAGGTCATCCAACGGTTTCCAACCGAGAACAAGATTGGCCGTGTGTCTGCGGTCGTAGTCGAATGGGTAAGTAATGCCATCCTGTGTACGTGTTGATTGTGCATACGCGTACGAGATCCACCCGTACAGGGTATTTGCGCCTTCTGACTGTACTTTCTGCAACGTCACTTCTATTCCTTGGGATACACCGGTGCCGTTGTTCTCAGGTATAGTTGTGAGAGAATCTTTTGTAACCATGAAAGGAGTACTCCACGCCTCCGGCTTTCGAATATCGAATCCTTCGATACGCGAAACCTCATATGATGTGCCCTGCGCGATTTTCGGCGCGACGAGGTTGCGGAGTCGCTTATCATACCCTTCGATCCTGAGTTGCCATTCAGAAGTGATCATGTACTCCCACGACAACGACATGGTCGTCGCCTGCTCCGCTTTCAGACTCCTCATGTTTGAATAGTCGTAAATGGTGTTTCGAAGATAGACTTCATGGCCGGGGAGGAAGGACTTTTCCTGTCCGGGCGATTGGTAATACCTTCCCCATCCCCACTTGACTGTCATCCGCGGTGAAATATCCCATGACCCCGAAATCCGCGGCGATAGATAGGTACGATTGATTCCGCCAAAATGATCAAGCCTGAGTCCCGCTTGAATTGCCACATCGCCCGACGGGAGATAGACGTCTTGCAGAAAAATGTGACGGCGTGTTTCCCGCATGTTCGACTCGAATGCCTCCGGTAATGCAGGATATCTGAAGTTTGACGAGCGGATGGCGAGAATCCCTTGGTCGAACTTCGTTCCCACATTCAGTTCTGTAAGGCATGCGCTGATCCCCGCGCCTGCCGACACAGCATGCCGATCATTTAGATTCCACGCGAGAGTTCCCTTGGCGGTGAACTGTCGAAACAGGAAACGATAGTTGCCGAGTGCCTCCAGCAGTTTTGGAATACTGAGTCCGAGAGACTTCAATGAATCCCGAAGATGTTCGTATTCCTCCGAAGAGAGTTTCCGGCCGAACGAGAGCCATGCACTTGATGTCGAGCCGAAGTTGTTCGAGCCGCCGTTTTGGTAGAAAGAGAGTTGGTACTGTCCGACGACATCCGGCGAATGCGCCCAGATCCATGTCAGCCCGGCGACATCATTGAATGTCACGTCATCGATGGAAATCTCTTCGATCGATCCCGCCCCCTTGAATTCGCCAAGGTCTGCATGATCTCTGTTCGTGAGGCTTGTGAAGAGAAATTTGTGCTGGTAATGCGGCTGAAGTGTAAGCTTGAACTGGAAATCCTGAAAGCTCGGAAAAACCGTGTTGCCCTTGGCTGCGCCGGATGAGCGGGCGATGGGGCCGGCAATCAAATCGTAAAACGTACGGCGTGTGGATACGAGCCACGAGCCGTTCCATGGCGGGTCGGTTTCATCGTAGTAAGCGCCCTCCGTCTGTGAATCTTCTTCCGTAGTTGCCATGGTAAAAGCGCCTTCGCCAACAAGATTCAGGTTGGTAACGCTCATCCCCAGTTTTGCGTTGAATCCGGCGCGGTTGGGCGGTCCCTCGCGGTTGGTTACATCGATCACGGCGGACAATCGGTCGGAGTACTGTACGGGAAATCCGCCAGTGAGAAGGGTAATATCGCTGACTGTTTCGGGGTTGAACATCGACACAACACCGTACAGACGATACGGATTGAAGACTTCTATACCGTCGAGGATGATCAGATTCTGGTCGGGCGTTGAGCCGCGTATGACAAGCTGCGAACTGAAATCGTTCGGCGCTATCACTCCCGGGGCAGATTGCAGTGAACGAAGAACGTCCTCCGCTCCGCCCGCCTTGTATTTTACCTCTCGCGGCCGCAAGGACGTGACACCATTCAGCAATCCGTGCTGCGTGTTTGCGCGACGTGCAACTACTTCAACACTTTGAAGGGGATACGTCGTTTCGGTTAGGACGAAGCGATATTCCGTGGTGTCTGCGATTCCAAGGTAAACCGTCTGAGTCAAATTCAAGTAACCCACAAGCGAAATCCTGACCGCAACACTGTCGGACGGCACGTCTCGTATCTGAAACCTGCCGAACTGATTCGTGAATGCTTTTCTCGCGTCATCGAGCAGCGAAACAAAAGCGCCGCTCAACGGCATGCCTCGCGTGTCGACAACAATTCCTTTCAGCACGCCGGCTTGCGCGGCAAACGGGTTCATGCCAAGAAGGGGAGATGCCACCATCAGTGTGATGACAAGCGTACGAATGCGATGCGCGTTCACGTCAGGACCCCGCAGGAAATCTGTCCGAAATGAATTCGTCCAGCATGTTATTGACAAACAGTTTTTCGGCAGCCACAGAGACACTGAGTCACAGAGTCTCCTTCTGAGCAGAAAGGTTAAAGGAGCAATCATTGAGCAGCTATGTATGCTTTACCTTCATAATCTCTGTGCCTCTGTGTCTCGGTGGCAATGCCATTGTGAGTCTAAAAGAACACTTCAATTCCCACGGCCGGGGCACCGAGCCCGAATTGTGATATCTTCCCTTTGCCCGACATGCCGATGTCAAAGAACCTCACCTGCCCGATGACTTGGACATTCTTCCCCAGCGCATAACTCAGGCCGAACGTTCCCCATAACGAGGAGTACGATTCATTGCGTTCGGATTCAGGATCGCTGTTCGTTGCCGGAAGCTTCGCATTATAGTTGATAAATGCGATATTGAGCTTGAAGAACGGGCTGAGTTCCTTTGCCGGGGTGAAGAGGATTTTTGCATAGGGCGAGACTTCGAAGGCAGTCACACGGTCAAAAACCTTGTCATCACCGGATGCCGACCCGGAAAGCAACCCGAGTTGGACACCGGTGTAGATTGAAGGAGTTACGACATAAATGAACGATGCGCCGTACATAGGCACAGGCGCCAGCCCGATGCTCACCGTTTCTCCAACATTAATTCCTATTCCGACACGACCCGCGGATTTTTGAGAATATCCTGCATGTACCGCAAGCACAAAGCAGAGGGCGGATAGCGCAATGATTCTTGATGGATGCATACCTGTCTTCCTTTCGAGAGTAAATTGGGTGATGATTCTTCTGAAAAACGAAAACCTCTCCTGCTCATCGTGTCAATGAGAAAAAGAGGTTTTCGACTGCAACGAACAGCAAATTGACTGAGGACCAGATAGTTATATGAATACCCAACCGAAGTATAGTTGAGCCTCCGTCTCGCTTTATCGAACGAGAACGGCTTTTCTCGTCAACGTCGCCGTTCCGGATTTGAGTTGATAGAAATACACTCCGCTGGGCACATCAGCCGCGTTCCATTCAACGTTGTACATCCCCGGCTTCTTCACTTCATCCACAAGAGTTGCGATTTCGCTTCCCAGGAGATTGTACACACGCAATGATGTATATCCCTCCGTTCCGACAATGTATCGAATTGTTGTGCTCGGGTTGAACGGGTTCGGATAATTTTGCATTAGGGCGTACTGACCCGGATGCAGGTTCACTCCCTCCTCGTCCACATCAGCCGTCGAGCTGGGGAGAAAGAGACCGTACACGTCTCCTTCGCCGAAGCTTGAATTGACTCGTGTGGCACTCAGAACGAACTTGCCGTTGACAAATCCGCCGACTCCGCCGACCGGGACCTTTCCTCCAAGGATGCCGAACACGGTAAACGGAGCATTGAGAGGTACGCCCGATGCGTTGAAAAATCTTCCCTGTACGCGCGGCGTCGCCCCAAACTCCATCCACGTAATCAAATAGTTTGTTCCGTCGAATGCAGCAGAAGCAAATGTTGGATACGTTGTGGAATCGCATACCATAAACCTGCCTGCAACAACGCCGGAAGTGGAGACGAAACGCGCATAGATGTTCCAACGTTCGTTAGTATCGGCCGCTTGTTCATGATATGCCACCCAGAATTTTGTGCCGTCGAATGTCATAGTCACGGGATTGTCGCTTGCGTTGTCGCTTTCGTCAATTACGAAATTCGTCCCGACTAACGTACCCGTCTTGCTGACGAATTGTCCGTAAATTGCCTTGTCGACATTCGGATGTTCGACACGGCACCACGCCACCAAGTAATTCGTACCATCGAATGCGACGGCGCATTCCCGTGCGTAGTGGCTGCTGATTTGAATCGGTGCACCAATGAGGCTTCCCGTTCTGCTGATGCGTTGTCCGTACATGTACTGATGATGGTGGTCGCCTCCTTTCAGATACGTCAGAAAGTACGTTGTATCCTGGTAGGAAATCGAACCGCGTCCCTGCGCAAATTTGATATTGACATCCGTGACCAGCGTGAACCGTGACCCGATGAGTGCGCCGGAAGTACTCAGGAATTGTCCGTAGATGTTGCCAATGCCATTGGTATCTCCTCCTGCAAACGACGGAAAACTGTCTGTCCAGACCATGAGGTACTTTGTTCCGTCAAATGCTACAAGCGGGGTACTGCCCATTTGTCCCAGCGATATTCTGGAACCAACGAGGACGCCGGTGGGAGACACAAACTGTGCGGTAATACTGTATTTGTTTTGTGCATCTCCGAGGATGCCGAACAGAAAATTTGTTCCATCATACGCTCCACCGCCGCCGAAGGTGTTGTCGTTTCCGTTCGCAATGGGGAATTCCTGAGCGCGTGCAGTGGCAACAGCAAGCACAAGCATTAGGGTGAAGATTGTTGCAAGTCGCATAAAGTCTCCTTCTCAGTGTGTAAAGAAAAAAGCCGGAATCTCTCGCAAGGAGAAATTCCGGCTTGTGAATGAACGCACAGGAAAGTTACTTGAGGGTTTGTTTGTCAGAGATGAGCGCTGTCACAGGGCGATCTGACAATACAGATTGCAACTTAACAGTTGTCATATAATTTGCCTGACTGTTGCGAATTGCAACACGCTACTTCAAAACATCCCCATAATTACCTTTCACCATCGCCGACATGATCGGGGCACCTTGCTCCGGGAAGACAAGGTATGACCACGCAGGGCACGTGAAGGAACAAGCACCGGATTCAGGCCGTATGCCAATGCTGAATAGGTCAGCGGCAGGATTGCGCTACGAGCTTTGACAGCATGCAACATCCGCTATTTGGCTGTTGATTTCTTTTGGGAGGAAATCGACGAACGTTCCGCCTCGGTGGAGGGGAGCAGCAAGATGCTAACGGGCGAATTGTTTATGAGAATTTCTTGTTGTTTCTTGTACACAGGATTTAGTAGTGAAGAGGGGAATGTCTGTGTACTGACTCTTCAACAACCGGAATTCCATCCAACATGCCCAAGGTAAATCCGCAATGAACATCGACCAGCCGAAAACCGCATATCTCTTCGAGGGAGTGACGGAAAGTACTCTCCCCGATGAAGTGGTGAAAGCGATCCGCTCATTCTTGAAAACCGAGCATCTCTATGTGTCCGCTACACGGGAAATCACGACCAAACTGGAAATCCTGAATGACGAATTCAAACACATCAAAGACCGTAATCCCATTCACCTTATCAAGACCAGAATAAAAACGCCGCGCAGCATCTACAACAAGTTGCAAAGACTCGGCTGCGAGTTGAGTGCGGAATCCGCCAGGGCCAATCTGAACGACATTGCCGGCATCCGCGTTATTTGCCCGTATGTGAGCGACATTTACCTCGTCGCAAAGCTTCTTACATCACAGGACGATATAGAACTGATCCGGACCAGAGATTATATCAAGAATCCGAAACCGAACGGCTACCGGAGTCTGCACCTGATCGTGACTGTGCCGGTGTTCCTCTCAGATCATAAGGAGATTGTGAAGGCGGAAGTTCAGATACGTACAATCGCAATGGATTTTTGGGCGTCGCTGGAACACGAGCTTGCGTACAAGCTTACCGAAGGGAAATCTGAAGATCAAATAAGAGAATTGAGGGAATGTGCCGACGCAATTACCAATGTCGAAAGAAGAATGCAGAATCTCTACAACATTCTCTATCCCAAAAATGAATGCACCTGACCGCCAGGTGGTTCAGAAGAATTGCCCCGCGAATTGTAGAGTAGGGGTTTGAATAAATCAAACCCCTACGAATGATGCGCAGACTTGACAGCGTTACTTCATCAACACCAGCTTGCGAACGTGATTGAACGACTTCCCGTCAATCCCATCCGCCTTAATCCGGTACAAATAAACTCCGCTGGCAAGAGTTGATGCGTCGAACTCGGCAGCGTAATAGCCCGTCGCAACGTATCCATTCACCAATTCTGCAACGCGGCGTCCGAGAACATCGTACACTTCCAGCGTCACGCGTGCATCGACGGGAAGCGCGTATTCAATTGTCGTTGCCGGGTTGAACGGATTGGGATAGTTCTGCGACAATGCAAACTCAATCGGTTTTTGCTCCTGGACGGTGGTTGGCGGACCGTTGTATTTGTAGGTCACCGACTGCACGATGAGACCGTCCCGGCCCATGTTCACGACGGCGATGGGTTCCTTTGCCAGATTGTTCCAAAAATTGTACGTGATGAGGGTATCGGTTCCCATGCCGCGAAAGCCAGCCTGAACCGCAACATCGGTAACGTCCAACCAACCCAATGGGGGTACTTTGGCATCTAAGCGGGTTTCCTGAAGCCGGGTACGTTTTTCCCGCAACACATTGTAAGTGCCGCCGGGTATGCTCAGGCTGCCCCAGGCGTCCACCACATCAAGACGAGTAATCGCTATGCGATAGCGGAGGGAGTCCACGGACACCGGTAATGCTGCTATTAATGCGGGCGGAAATGCCCCGGGCGGAAATATTGCATATATCAATGAGCTGGACTGGTTGATGTCGAAGAAATTCAACGGCGCACGGCGCTCGACCAGCGGCGGAGTGTAATTGAACAAAGAATTGCCAACTACATCATAATGAATGCCATAATCAGCTTGTAGTTCAAACCTATTGCTTGTCACGTTGTAATATTCCTCCAGAGTGGGGGAGAGGCGAGTGAACAATTCCGCTCCGGGCACTTGTACACTGCCTTCGCTGGCAGGGCGAAAGATGATGTCTCGGGTCGCATCCACTTGCAAGCCGCTGAAGTTCCAGATTTGGTTGCCGCCCGGCGGCGTGATAGTCCCGATGCCGGCGGCGGGAGAGTTGTCGATAGCCATTTTCAGTGTATCGCCTGCAACGGGAAAAGTGGTGTTGGTGATGGTGATTTGGGCGAGGGCTGTCGGGCAGAGCGCGAGCGCAACAACGATGGTTGCTGTTACCCTGAGAAATCCTGCAAAGAGCTTTGGTGCATGTTTCATCACACTCTCCGATTAGTTGTTGTTAAAGAATTCATGCGGCACGCCGCAACTTACCGCCGGCGCCGCGCCGCACTGATGGTGACTACTTACGATTAGGAAATCCTTCCGGTAGGTTGGGCGAACAGGTAATACCATGTAAGGAATACACTGTCATCGTCAACCCCGAGATTGTCCTTGTTTG
>JAANMX010003366.1_pt1 | contig 14218 bp, 5 predicted proteins | sample 7279681 | NCBI WGS metagenome assembly JAANMX01 (sample SAMN14094542, study PRJNA606508) | bioreactor metagenome | isolation source: A lab-scale SPAN reactor treating ammonium-rich wastewater day 351 | place: Ireland: Galway | collected 2018-01-01
TATGATGAAATTAGGAATGCCGGAAAGTTATGCGATCTCATAAATTGCATACTACAGGGAAAAACTGCTTTTTTATCGGATTTGTGCAACAAAGCCATTTGAAGTAAATAATCCTTGAAGAGCCGTTTTTCAGGGTTAATAGAATTGTGCAAATCACATCATATGTTTCAGTATTGATTCTGGAATTTAGGATATATGCAATAAGATATAATTGTTGTTTCCTCTGATTTCTTAATCATCCGGGCGATTCCCATGAGATGCGTGAAACAGAGATCAACCTGCAACGATTCAAGTCAGGCGTTGCTATGGTACTTGAACGAAACTTTTATCTTCGCCCGGTAAGCGTGTATCTTGCCTTCCTCAATTTGCACATCCAGTTCGCTTATTTCAGCAATACGAAGATCCCGGATTGTTTTTGAGGCTGTTTCAACAGCAGCTGCCGTTGCCTTTTCCCATGACTCTGTGCTGGTTCCAATTAGCTCTATTACTTTATAAACACTCTCTGCCATTATATTCTCCTTTCATTATAGTTGTTTAAAATAAGATTAATAACCGCATTTTCCATACCAGTGGAAGCGGAAATTCATATACTTATCTTACTTCCACGGATTCCTGTTTTAGAAATAAAAGGAATTGAATCCCTATTACATCATTTCCCCCGCTCTCTTAACGAAGAAAACCAAATTCTTTTGGAAATTAGAACTAAGGAGAATAAAATAGTGAATCTTTATTCAGCAATTTATTCCGGATGTAATCTTATATCTCTGTATCGACAACGATAAACTCAATGCTAAAGAGATTATCTTTGCCCGGGTATCGGATAAAAAATGATGTTAAGGTGATACAATGAAATGTATTGATCGTATACTCTTGATAGTATGCTTGATTAGCCCTTTGTATGGATACTCATGTAGTAAGGTAAAAAGAGATATCCTTTTTCAGACCTCTACCATCAATGCCCTTCTTGAGGGTATATATGATGGTGATGTGACCTTTGGAGAATTGAGGAAATATGGTGATTTTGGTTTGGGAACGCTGAATGGACTTGATGGAGAACTGGTCGTATTGGATGGAAAATTTTATCAAGTAAGATCTGATGGGATAGTAAATCCTGTAGATAGTTCCATGAAGACACCTTTTGCCGTGGTTACTTTTCATGAGGCTGATAAGACTGTTATGGCGAATAAATCGTTGAATCTTGAGCAGCTTGAAGGTTATCTCGATAGTATCTTGCCTTCTCAAAATATCTTTTATGCAATCAGGATAGATGGCACATTTCGGTATATTAAGGTACGAAGTGTTCCAAGACAGGAGAGACCATATCCACGCCTTGTTGATGTTGTCAAAAACCAACCGACTTTTGAGTTTTACGATATGAAGGGTACCATAGTGGCATTCTGGCTGCCTGAGTATATAAACGGTATAAATATTCCCGGATATCATTTTCACTTTCTTACCGAAGATAAACAGTCCGGTGGACATATCCTTTCTGTAATTACCGGCGATATAAGAATTCAGATCGATTATACCTCAGAAATACATATGGTTCTTCCAGGAAGCAAAGAATTTTCTTCTGTGGATTTAACAAAGGAAAAGCAGAAAGAATTGGAGAGCGTTGAAAAATAGTTTTCACGAATCAGGATATAGGGGGAAGATAGCACAGGTAAAACAGTCACTAATCTGCCAGTTTCAAATTTCTTTTGCTGTTGTTGAATAAATCTTAAGCTATGGTAAATTTTTTCCACCTTCTCTTGATAAAACCCTCCTTTTGCAACTGAAATAAAATATCCCTTAATTTTTCCGGACACACCTGCAGTTTTTGCACAATCTCACTCTCGGAAATATATGATTCACGGGTAAGTACTTTAAGAATCATTCCCCGAATTTGTCTGTTAGAGCCTTGGAATGGAGATTGCTTTTGGTAATGAGCGCTTTTTCTATTAGGATTCTCATAGTCTTTCTTAAGCATCACCCCATAATCCATAAGGGCGTAATACCAATTACGGGGATTGGAAACATCAAGGGTCTTTTCTACCAGGAGAATAATTTCAGTATCCTTAATATTAGTCTCATCGTGGAAAAAACTATGGATAAATACCCTCCGTATATTCGTTTCAATAAATACGGTAGGTTTGTGGAATGCAAAGGCAGAGATTGCAGAAGCGGTTGCCCTGCCAATTCCGGGGAAAGTTATTAATGCGTCCACAGAGGAAGGAAGAACTCCACCAAACTCTTCTATAACTTTTTGAGCTATCCGTTTCAAAGCCATTGCCCGGCGGTTGTAACCCAATCCCTGCCATTCTTTCAGTACCATCTTCAATGGCGCCCGGGAGAGAGAGTAAAAATTGGGAAATACCTGAATAAATGATTCGTATTTTCCTATAACCCGCTGTACCTGAGTTTGCTGAAGCATAATTTCTGAAACGAGGATGTGGTACGGTTCTTGTGTTATCCGCCAGGGAAGATTGCGGCCATATTCCTGGTAATAACTGTAGATTACTTTTTGAAATTTCTTTATTGCATCCGGAGTCAGGATCTTTTTCTGCCCTGCCTGTCCTGGTTTTACCCTTTTATTTTTCTGTTCTTTCGGTTTCGTTATCTTTTCCTTTTCCATAAATGGACAATTTTACCCTGCTTTGATGTTTGGGAAATTCAACGTTTTTACCATATTCAATTACGGTGCCCAAAGGTACATAAAAGAAGGTGTACCTGACCTGACAAATGTCCTCAAATCAAAATTTACAAGATTAATGGCATGGGGACCGGTTAGTTTGGAATAAATGTTATTTTTGTAAGCCCCTGGCCTGTGATATATAACCACCCGTGCTTCTGTTAGTTCCGCTTCTTTCTTTGCCAGTAAAATAGCATCATCTAAATAACCAATCTGATCAACAAGCTTGTGTTCCACAGCTTGCTGGGCAGTATAAATCCTGCCATCGGCAAGCGATTTCAGCTCTTTCAGGTCCAATCCGTTTTTATTTCTGTTTTTTACAATAACTGCCAGAAACCTTTCATACATAGTATCGAGTACACCCTGGAATATCTTTCGTTCCTCTTCTGTCATCGTTTTCAACGGTGACCCCATATCTTTATGCTCGCCAGTCTTGATGGTAGCATCTTTTACACCGATCTTCTGCAATAACCCTTCGATACTAACATTGAGCATAATAACACCAATACTGCCCGTAACCGCAGTAGGGTGCGCTATAATCTTGTCTGCTGATACGGCCACATAGTAACCACCCGATGCCCCTAAATCCATAATACAGGCAATAACCTTCATACCGGTATCTTCCTTAAACCTTTCAATCTCATGATAGATCATATCAGAGGCAGTAACCGACCCGCCGGGACTATTGATACGCAGAATAACGGCCTTCATATGTTTATCCCTTGCCGCCATTTTCAATTCTTCTTTGATACGGGTAAGGATATCAGGCTCTTCAGAAAGACTTGCCAGACCGCTCTTCTCATCATTGGTAGAAATGACACCGGAAATATCCGTAATGAGGATTTTATCTTTTCCCATCCCCGCAACCGTTTTTTCCTGAAGTGGCCCGACAGATGGGATTAAAGAAACAGAAAGAAAGGTACAACCTGAAGAAAAAAGGAGAAAAAGACCGAGTAGGTAGATAGGGACAGTACGAAAAAAATTACCTCTTATATTTCTCATGGCGAGCCTCCCCGTCAAATAATTTTTTACTTCCCTTCTACACAAGAAGAGGGAAAAATTTATACATGAAATGCAACTTCGATTCTTGCGATTGACATGCCTGCGCGTAAAAACTCATACGGATAAGCATGAAGGAACGAAACAAACTGTACCCTACAATTTAGAGCTACTTATATTTCTTTTATCATTTTACTTATCGTTCCCTGACTTTCAAGGTAAATTATAGCATCCCATAGATGAAACTGACCGTGCCAGTGCGTAATCCAGAACACAAGCTATAAGCTTCGTTTCCAGCATAAGCTATTTGGCCTCAATCGTTGATATTTTGTTGTAGGGGCAGGTTTTAAACCTGCCCCTACTTGTGTTCACCCTTGTCCTGTATGATTCAAAACATGTATACTTGTTTTCAATTTGGGAGAGCACAAGGTTCGCCCCCTACGTTGGCGTTATAAAAAAGTCGTCGAATACCTAATTAAATGTATAGGAATTTCAATATTTATTGTAGGGGCGAAGCATTTGCCGTTATTGGCCTAAAATACTATGTATGCGCTGAACGGCAAATGCTTCGCCTCTCTCTACGCCTGGCCGCAAAACAAAAGTTGCCGAAGGCCTAATTTAACGTATAGGAAATGCAAACAAACTACGTAGTGGCAAGGCGAGCCTTGCCACTATACATCGCTAAAGTCACCTAAGGGCTGATATAATTATAGACAACGAGCAACCACGAATAAACAACCCCGATAGGGGTGAAATGATTATAGCGCTGTGAGATGGAACCGAACATACTTACCTTATAAAAAAAGCGCCTAATTACTTTTCAATAATTGAATGATAATGTCATCTTCTTTGTCTTTCTCAAGGGGTATTTTAACCTCGTAGATCGATTTTCTGTAACCATCTTTTTCAGCAATAATACGATAAGTATCTGCATCCGCATATTCAAAGGTAAAACATCCATTTGCATCTGACTCCGCGATATCGGCATACCCTTCCCCTTTCAGACTTAACCTTACTCCTTCAATTGCATTACCGCTTTCACTGAAAACATGTCCATGGATATGGAATGGTGGATACCCTGCATGGCCGGTATGTTTAAGCCCGTTATTAGTATCATCATAACTATCTGGCGATTTCACAGATATATCTTGAGTTACAGAAGCATCATATTCGCTTATAATTCCAACATCGTTCTCATTCGATTTTATCGACGACGCAAGGGAAGCTTTCCAGGCACATTTAAGGTCACCGTTCGTTATATCATAATAGCTGATATACACACCATTTGATGGGTTAAGTGCTATAGAGGTATACCTGCCTGCATTCCCACTGCTGTCAATAGTCGTTATTACCCATGAGCCGGAAACATTGGTAGCATATTTGAGATCACTATTATCCACATCGTAATAACAGATATGAGCATTCTTAGATGTATCGACTGCAATAGAGGTGTCTATGCCAACGTTTCCATTAAAGTCCACACGCTTTTTTAGCCATTTGCCAGAGACGTTGGTGGCATACACCAGATCACCGTCATCCCTATTATAATAGCTGATGTACACCTTACCTGACGTATCAACCGCTATAGAATTATACCTGCCTAAATCTCCGTAAGTACCTACCGTATTTTTTTTCCACAGACCAGAGGCATTCGTGGCATATTTCAGATCGTGGTTAGTTACATCATAATAGCTAATATGTACCTTATTTGAGACATCAACCGCAATGGAAGTATCCATACCTACAACTCCGTCACTATCCACAGTTGCTGTTACCCATAAGCCAGAAACATTGGTAGCATATTTAAGATCTTTGTTAGTCCGATCATAGTAACTTATGTGCGCTTTATTCGATGTGTCAACTGCCAGAGAGGTATACAACCCCGTATCTTCATCCTTGTCAACACTCTTTGTTATCCAGGAGCCGGAAGCATTCGTAGCATACTTAAGGATTTTATTGGTCCAATCATAGTAACTAATATGTACCTTGCCCGGTTTATCAACTGCTATGGAAGTATACCAGCCTACATCTTCTTTATAGTCGACTATACTCTTTACCCATGAGCCAGTAACATTCGTGGCATACATAAGATTACTATTCGTCCCATCATAATAGCTTATATGCATCTTACCTGATATATCTACTGCTATAGAGCTATACATACCCACATATTCTCCATAATCCACCTTCTCAGCAATATATTTTCCTTTATCCACATTTAGTCCAATGAGCGAATGAGAAGCTTCGGTAGCATATTTAAGATCATCATTCGTAGTATCATAATAGCTGATGTGTATCTTACCTGATGGCTCAACTGCCAGAGAAGTGTACAGGCCTACGTCTCCTTCACGATCAATCTCCTTTACCAGGAAATCAGAAATATCCTTTTTGGTCCACAAACCAGAAGCGTTGGTAGCATAGTTAAGGTTTCCGTTATCCTTATCATAATAGCTAATATGTATCTTGCCCGATGCATCAATTCCGATAGAAGTATACAGACTTACATTTTGGCTGCTACTATCTATATCTATCTTTTCCCATGATCCGGAGGTATTGGTAGCATATTTGAGGTTGCCATACGTCACATCATAATAACTCATATGTACTTCGCCTGATATGCCAACGGCTATTGAGGTATACTGTCCCACATTTCCACTATTGTCCACATTTTCTATCATCCATGAACCTGAAGCGTTCGTGTCATATTTAAGATCGCCATTCGTATTATCATAATAACTGATATGCACTTTATTGAACGTATCGACAGCAAGAGAGGTATACTGTCCCACATCTCCAGTACTATCTATAGGATAAGCCATCCACAAGCCAGAGGCATTCGTGGCATACTTCAGATCGCCATTATCTAAATCATAATAGCTTACATGTGCATTCCCAAAGGTATCGATAGCTATTGAGGTATACAGTCCTACATCCCCGCTACTGTCCACAGTTGCAATCTTCCATGATCCGGAGGCATTCGTGGCATATTTAATCGTATGATTAATCCTGTCACGGTAGCTGATGTGCACCTTGCCTGATGCATCAATTGCCAGAGAAGCATAATACCCCACGCCCGGCGACATGTCTACGATCTCAGAATGCCAGCCCGTGCCATCGTGGTGTACGTAACAGAGACGGTCACCGCCGTAGGCAATATGGGGGTGGTTATCGGTATCAAGGGCAATTGTCCTTGAGGAAAAATAGGAAAACCATTTTGGAGCTTCCACAGGCATTGTTTTCCAGGATGTCTCGGTCTTAAAGCTCCAAGTATACGGAAAGGCTATCGTATTTCCACTTAAGTCCTTAACATCAGTTGTTATTGTAGCTATGTAGGTCTTACCAGATGCAAGATTCTCTGGAGAAGGTTTAAATGTGGCAGTAATAGTATTAACATCATAAGATACATCTCCATCAATATTATTACCATCGCTCACGGTAAAGGTGGTTCTGGTAATTGTAGATGGGTCTATCTTTTCGCTGAAGGTAGCAGTAATAACGGTGTCAATTGCCACGTCCATCGTATTATTTGCTGGGCTTGTAGAAATAACTGTAGGTGGTGTAATATCAGGTGTGGTGAAACGCCACGAATAGTCTTCTGCCATGTTGTTTCCACTCAGATCTTTAGCACCGGTTGTGACAGTAGCCGTATAGTTCTTATCATAGGCAAGGCTTGTAAGCGGTGTAAATTGTGCAGTAGCACCACTACAAGATACTTCTCCGCTAATATTATTACTACCATCGCTTATGGTAAATGCCTGAACAATGGCAGATGTATCCATCTCCTCATGAAAAGTAACAGTAATGATCGTATCAACGGCCACATCTTTTTCATTATTGTAAGGGTTAGTAAGTTTTATCGTAGGAGCTGTTGTATCTAAAGTGATAGAATTACTTTCTGTAGCCGATACATTACCTGCTGCATCCTTATACCATACATATACGATCTTTTCACCGTCTCCCTCTTCTAACGTATACGAGATTTCACTACTATAATTGCTAGTAGGGGCAACAGATATCCAGCCGGAATCAGATGGTAATGGTTTAGCAGAACCGGTAGAAATATAATAATCTGTTATCCCTACATTATCTGTAGCATAAAGGTTAAGGGTAACTAAAGTTGAATTGACATACATTGCTCCGTCATTAATGCTAATAGAACCAATAGGTGGAATAGAATCTATATAAGCTGATACAAATTGCCAAAGCGGGCCGATGCTGGTACTCCCGTTACTATCTTTGGAAATGATCTTCCAGTAATAAGTCGTATAAGAGGACAGGAGACCGGGGATGTAAAAGGTATCTGGTTGGTCTGATGAAATAAGTGGTGGATCTGAAGTAGTACCAAAATAAACATCATACGAAACTGTATCATTAATATCTGGGTCACCACCGCTCCATCGCAATATTACATCTACCGGTTGATCTATTGCACCATCTGCCGGTGTTGGATTTGTGGGAACATTCGGAGATTGGTTAAATACTGAAACAGTTTTCGTAACTGATGAAATAAACCCATTTTTATCCATCACTTGGAGGGTAACATTATAATTTCCGAGTGAATCATACCGATGAACAATTTTCCTGTTTACAGAGAAAATAGTGTCAAATATATTATCACTATCAAGATCCCATCTTACCTTTACCTGTTCACTTTTTGATTCTGCATCAGAAGAAAGATTTCCATCAAAAATAAAGATAGTACCTACACCGCCTTGATAAGGATTTACACTAAAATCAGCCATTGGCGGTGTATTAAGAGAGGGTCCACCATAAGCACCTCTATCATTTCTCGTGCTATTAGGATCATTATATCTTGTTTCAGGATAACCGCTATCAATAGCAGGAGAGCCTGCTTTGAGATGGAAATCATTATTAGGAAAATCAATAAACATAGGATCGGCATCCGTATCACCTGGTCCCATTATTTTAAAGTAATTTGCTTTTGAGTAATAGGGATCGAGTTCACCAAAGTTCCCTTTTGTATTATTCCAATACATATTAAATGAAGGAAAGATGTGCTGATGCGCAGTATCAAGGGCATTACTTTCAACTACACCTATATTATTGTTAGCTATGATATTATTTTTTAAGTAAACTTTGGTATCTTCTACTGAATTGTTAAGACGAACGGCATCGCTAAGATTAATAAATGTATTATTCTCTATGAAAATATTTGATGATGTATAACCATCAATACCAATACCGAAATTATTATCACTAATTATGTTGTTTCGTATGATAATTTTAGTTGCTCCTATGCTAACACCTCTCTTTATCCAATTATTGGAAACAATCGCAGGACCATTCGCACAGTTAACAATCATATAATCACCAAAACCATCCAACATGCTATTTCTGGCCATATCAATACGGCAACTACTTTTATTAAATACTGTTACCGATGGACCAGCACCTTGCAATCGTATTCCTTCTTTTAATGTTATACTTTCTACCCCATAGTCACCATAGTCTCCAGGATATACATAAACCATATCCCCATCCTGTGCTGCATCAATAGCAGCTTGTATCGTACTGTATTGAGTTGGCACTTCCAGGACATTTCTATCGGGAACATAAAATATGGTGTCTGTCAAGCTTGTCCAGTTGCCAAGTGCGTCAGACACCTTTGCATAAACAGTTTTTACCTCACGTGCTGTATTACCACCATAAAGAGTAAGATCCCAATCCTTCTTTATCGCAGAATAAGGCTCTGCAGTTGACCATGTTACACCATCATTGCTAAACATCATTTGTGAACTACTGCCAAGGCCCCCAACTTCGTCAGTAAGATCCAATGTTACCGTAACAAGTTTATCTGCTGTAGCATATTCATCAAAATTCACGGATATTATTCCTGTTGGTCCAATAGTATCTTCCTTATATGTGCCGTCAAAGGTCAATGTCTGGCCACTATATAACATCTTTGCCTGATAAGATGGTGAATAAAGATTAGTTATTGGCGAAAAGGTGATTGTATATATCCCAATAGGTAAGTCTGATTTGAACCAATCTGTACCACTGCCTTCATAGGTATCTAAAGGACCTTTTATCGTAAATAATGCATCTGTACGATTTGAGATTACCTGGATTGTACCTGTACCATTATATTCAAAGGCCCCCATATCCGGGGCAATACCGTTATAAAATACTCCTACATTAGTACCTTTGTCGATACACGGCGAGCCAGTATTAAGGTGGTAATCTTTATTTGTAGGGTTTACAAAAGAAGGATCTACAGATATATTATTGTTTATACCTGTTTGGTCAGTTATTTTACCATTATAGTTTGCACTACTATTACCATAAATATCATTATTCTTGAAAATCGATGAATTATCATAACTATTAACACCAATATTATTATTTGTAATTATGTTATTGATAATTTGAGCGGACCCTATCCAGCCGAAAATTCCTTCATCTCCATTAGCAGCAATAGTATTATTGTAAATATGAATATCAGTTCCCGAATTTATCCATATACCAGGCTGACTATTTTCTATGATAAGATTATTGATTATCTCTGAATTTGACGCAGAATATGTAGTATTCCAACCGACATAAATCCCAGTTGTTCCGCCTTTAATTATGCAATTTTTCACTTTGGATGAATTTGACTCAAGTAGTATGACATATCTCCATGTAATACTGCTAGAGTTAATGATTGTTAGCCCTTCTATGGTAGAATTATCAGCATCTAGAATACTCCAGCCGGCCGTATCTTCGACAGAAATTGTTGTTTTATTGGCACCTGCGCCCATAAGGGTTATTCCATGTTTCATTTCAATACCAAAATACGTATTAGGATGCTTTTGATTATTTGGATGAACTATACCTTTAATTGCATAAAACCCTTCCGTCAAATAAACTGTATCTCCTGGACTTGCAGCATCTATAGCATCTTGAATTGTTTCATATACTTTTCCATTCAAAAGAATTTGTCCGGGTGTTCCAGTTACTTTTGTTATAGTATCTGAATAAATTTGTGATTCATTACCCTCATAGTCCCTGAATTGAGCATAAACGGTATAAATAGTTGATCCATATTTACCACCATAACGGGTATCTACCAGACTCCAGGGGTACTGAGAATTATAATGTTCCCAATATGTCCAGTTAGTTTTATCATTACTAAACCTCATATGTTTTACACCGGAATCACTATCTGAAGCAGAAAGATTTAGGGTAACTGAATAGGATGTAGTAGATTCTGCACCGTTATTTATAAGAATAGAGCCAGCAGGTACAGTAGAATCGCCTACAGTTGTAAAATGAAATACTGGGCTATATCTCGTATCACCTGTATCATCAATTGCCACTATTGCCCAGGACATCACTTTATTATAAGGAAGATTGTAGAGGGTATATGTTGTTTCTGTCTGCTGATATGATCGTAAATTATTATCAGCATACATATAAATATCGTTATCGCCCTCCATGGCATAAACATTAAACCTTAAACCTTCTCCTCCCGGATGATTTGCGCTCCATTTTAGTGTCACCGTTAATGGTTGTTCTGTCGCATTATTGGCCGGATTAATGGCAACGATGTCTCCTGGTCCCTGATCACCAACGATAGTTACACTTTGAGTATTACTCCAATCACTTACTCCACAATTATTAATCGCCTTTACACGGTAATAATAGGTGCCGGGTAATTTTTCTCCAGAATACCACGATGTCCCACTATTTGTGTAAACTACTGAAGGACTGTTAAATGAAGAGGAATCATCCTCTTGCAGGTTATAAAAAGATACATTACTTGAATTAGACCAATTGACATAATAGCTATTGGTAGATGGTGTGATACTGTACAGTGTTGGGATAGAGGGAGCAGTACAATCGCTAACAACACTAAAATCTCTATCACTCATATCACTGTCCTTACCATCAAATGAATCCGTTGCCTCAATCCTGATTCTACCCTTTGTAGTAGCTATCGATGGTATATACGAATAAGAACCATCATTAACTTCGTTAGTTGCTATGGTTGACCAATTACCGCCACCGTCGGTAGACCCGAATATATCTATCTTCTTAATTGTTCCCGTGTTGTCTGTGGCTGTCCATTTTATATCATAGGATTTGCCAACAGTTAATGTTTCATTACCGTTAGGTGAATTTATTGTTACCGCTGGTTGGTAATTAACTATTTGTACAAGTGGGTTCTGAATTGACCATCCGAAAGTCTTCTCTTGATCTTCCCATTGTATTCTCCACCAGGTATAAAGCACTCCATTGTAATAAGCAGCCTGAGGCCCTTCTTTAATTTGTCCACTACTTCCAGTTGGCATCTCTTTTATAAAAGTACCACCAGGTGTTTCTCTTGCATTGACCTCTGCACTCGTTTTAATCCAATCGCCAATCTTCAGTAAACTTGCTGACACAATAAAGTCAGCATCACTTTCTAAATTTCCACCCGCACTGAACCAGTTACTCATTGCCCCATTACTGTCCCTTGCTCTTGCCTGCCAATGATACTTGCCGTCAGCAAGCCCTGAACACGTAACAGCCGCAATTTGTCCCGATGAAACACTACCACCAGAGACACAATTAGGAGAAGGTAACTTTGCGAATGATGTTCCAATCGGTTTGATCTCAACCTCAAGAGAAACGGGGTTGTTGTCAGGATCTGTTACCTTGCCTTTCATAACCACCGTTCTCTCACTTGTAGAGCCACCAACAGCTATATTGATTACACCATCAGATTTGCATTGAACAAGGTCCGTGGGAATATTGGGGGCATTACCGGAGGTATTATTGATAGTAACAGAAACGATATCGCTTGTTGCATCATCACCGGCAAGGGCAATAGCTTTAGCGGTTAGATTATGAGTACCATTAGTATCTTTTGTAGTATCCCAGTCCCATCTATAAGGATCACTACTGTCTGTAAATTTCAAAACATTGTCTATGTAGAATTCAACTTTTGATATGTTACTTAAAGGACTGGCCGAAGTAGTGACCGAGACGGAACTACTTATATTAGCGCCATCTGATGGACTAATAATTGAAACACTCGGATCAATAGTAATTTTAGATAAGTCCTCTGTAATATTATTTTTAGGCTCGAATATTGCTCCATTAAAACAATACTTATCAACGGCATACCAAACATCATCATAAGGAGGAAATTGTATTTTTTCTGGTTTTTTCAAACATGGTAGTTCTATATTTTCTGTTTGTGCCGCTATACCAGAAAAAAGCAAAAAGCTGAATTCAGTATTATTCTCTTTTGTATCAACCGCACTCAATCTTGGCACATAGATCACATTGCCTTTTCCTGTTTTGTCTATACTATATATTTTTCTATCTTGCCCACCTGCATATTCTTTGAGTGCATTTTTTATTTCAGGCCAACAACTAGGGTCTACAGTTACAGTATAACTCCCTTGCCTAAAGTAAATTCCATGACTCCCCTGTGCCACATAAACGTGGGGATGACCGTTCGTTTTTTCTACATATTTCCATTTGACATAAGCTCCTGGAGACATTTTTTCGTCATTCCAATGAAATTTCTCATTATCATTATTCGAAGGGTTGTTTTCTTCATAGAATGCAAACACTTGATCAGATAGATGATGAAAGAAATATGCGCCTACCGGTGTAGACTTTAGTATATCATTGTTATCCTTTTCTAAGATAACAACAAAGCGTTCTCTATCTCCCGAGTGTCTCGAAAACCACTTATTAATAATACTCTTACCAGTTTTGGGGTCGAACGGATAGTAAAAAAAATATTGCAAGAAGATATATCCATTGTATTCATAAGCAGTGCCATAAATTTTACTATTATTCCTTAAGTCGTCAAAATTAGAAGTACCTTTAGGATAAGAGAGATTTGTATCAATTGCAGCAACATAGGGTTCGTCTGTTGTACCTTCAAACTCTAGCAAGCTATATTCTTCATCAACACTATCCCATGGTCTTGTTATTCCATATTCAAACCCCTCGTCGTTATAATATGCTATATTTATACCTTTATTTGAATTCTCCTCTATAACATTCGCATCTTTCAAGTAGAACTCTTTATCAAAAACACCTTGTTTAAAATCTTTTTTCCCCACTGCAACACGATAATTATGATAATAATTAAAATTTTCGAAAGTGTTTAATTCTTTTACATATATTCTTACTATATCTCTTATATCAATAGGATAGTAAATCTCTCCTTCTTTTAGTTCTCCATCTTTATATCCCCAAGGATCTTTGTTTCGTTCTTTTGATTTATTATAATTACCAAAATAGACATAGGGAGCATATCTATCTAAAAGATCTATAATAATACCTTTATCGATATTATTATGATCTCTTATAAAAAATGCTGTCCAAAGTTCGTCAAAATTGCCATCATTATTATCATCTTCATGTTCAATACAACTTATTCTATATTTACCTATCAAATCATTATTAAAATTTTTAGCTTCTATTTCAAAATCTTCCCATTCTAAATGGCTTTGTTGCACAAAGCCGGATAAATATCTGATATACTAAGAGAATAAGGGAAAGAGTACCATAAATTATTTTGTAGGATAAGTATATCAGTAT